>Ga0105107_10000072_pt1 | contig 51356 bp, 42 predicted proteins | sample PPLLaktember2015_6_FD_79335 | JGI IMG/M metagenome (GOLD analysis project Ga0105107, IMG submission 79335) | Freshwater sediment microbial communities from Prairie Pothole Lake near Jamestown, North Dakota, USA - PPLs Lake P8 Core (1) Depth... | ecosystem: Environmental > Aquatic > Freshwater >...
CCCGCCTCGTTGGGCGTGCAGGGTCCGGGCGAAATCACGATGCGCTCGGGCTTAAGCTCCGCTATCCGCTCCAGCGTAATCTCGTCGTTGCGGTACACGACCACCTCCTGCCCCAACTCGCCCAGATACTGAACGAGGTTGTAGGTGAAGGAGTCATAGTTGTCGATCATCAGCAGCATTTTTCTCAAGCACCTCTCACCACGAAGGCACGAAGACACGAAGGAAACCGATTCTGTTCCGCACCTGATCGGTTTGGCTCATAACTCATGCACTGAGCTCTCACCATTGAAGCCAGCGAAATTCCGCTTTTCTTCGTGTCTTCGTGTCTTCGTGGTGAGAGGTATGCAGCTCTGGGAGAATCAAAGCGGCTTCGGCGTATTCAACCCGGCCTGAGCCATCTCGGCCGCCCGCAGCACCGCCCGCGCCTTGTTCTGCGTCTCCACCCACTCGCTCTGCGGGACGGAGTCGGCCACGATGCCCGCACCGGCCTGCACGAACAGCCGCTCATCCTTCACCACGGCAGTGCGTATGGCGATGGCGAGGTCCATGTCGCCGTTGAACCCGAGGTAGCCGACGGCGCCCGCGTAGACCCCGCGCTTGGTCGGCTCCAGCTCGTCGATGATCTCCATGGCGCGGACCTTGGGCGCGCCGCTGACCGTGCCGGCGGGAAACGTCGCCTTGAGCACCGCGATCGCGTCCAGATCCGGCTTGAGCCTGCCTTCCACGTTGGACACGATGTGCATGACGTGGGAGTAGCGCTCGACCACCATGTTCTCGGTTACGCGCACGGTGCCGATCTGGGCGACCCGCCCGACGTCGTTGCGGCCGAGGTCCATCAGCATCACATGCTCGGCGCATTCCTTGGGGTCGGCGAGCAGGTCCTGCTCCAGTGCGAGGTCCTGCTCGCGCGTCGTGCCCCGCGGGCGAGTGCCGGCGATGGGCCGCAAGGTCACGGTGTCTCCTTCCAGGCGCACCAGGATCTCGGGCGATGCCCCCACAACCTGGAATCCACCCATGTCGTAGTAGAACATGTAAGGCGACGGGTTGAGCGCGCGTAACGCGCGGTACAGCGACAGCGGCGAGGCAGGGTAGGAATGGCTGATCCGCTGTGACAGCACCACCTGCATGATGTCGCCGTCGATGATGTAACGCTTCGCGCGCTCCACCGCAGCCATGAACCCCGCCTGGGCGAACTCGTGCTGCGGCTGACCGGGTGCCGCGGGGCGCTCGGCCGGCATCTCGACCGGACGCCGCAGCGTCGAGGCGAGCTCCTGCAGGCGGGCCTGCGCCCGCGCATAGGCACCTGGCTCGCGCGGGTCTGCGTAGACGATGAGGTAGAGCTTGCCGGACAGGTTGTCGACCACGGCGAGCTGCTCGGACAGCAGCAGGAGGATGTCCGGGACATCCAGCGCGTCATCGGACTTGGATGTCTTTGCCAGCCTCGGCTCGATGTAGCGCACAACGTCGTAGCCGAAGTAGCCGACCAGCCCACCGCAGAAGCGCGGCAGCCCCGGGGGCAGCGCCGCACGGAAGCGCGCCTGGCAGGCCCGCACGAACTCGAGGGGGTCGTCGTGCTCGGACTGCTGCACGAGGCGGTTGCCCCAGTACTCGCTGCAGATGCGCCCGCGGACCTCGAAGCGGGTCTCGGCCGGCAGGCCGATGAACGAGTAGCGCCCGAACCGCTCGCCGCCCTGCACCGACTCCAGCAGATAGGACCAGGGCTGGTTGGCGAGCTTGAGATAGACGGACAGGGGGGTGTCGAGATCCGCGAAGGTTTCGAGGACCAGCGGGATCCGATTGAATCCCCCGGCAGCGAACTGCCTGAATTCGACTTCAGTCATGAACTGCTCCAGACTCTGTGAACGACAAGTACGCGAAAGGCTAGATCGACGGCGAGCGGCGCCAGGAGCGCCACGAGCCGTCGGCAAGCCACTTCAGCCTTCTGGTCGACAGAGTGTTCACGACTGCACGGACTGGATCAACGAGGAAGCCTCGACGAGGTCGCTCACTATAGCATCGGCATCCAGATCGCGCACATCCTTTCCCCCGGTGTAGCCGTAGGCCACCAGGACCACCGGGCAGCCCGCGGCACGGCCGGCGCGGCTGTCGTTGTCCGAATCGCCGACCACCAACAGGCGACCAACCGGGATCCCGAACCGCCCGGCGACGTGCAGCAGCGGCCCCGGATCCGGTTTCCTGCTGGGCAGGCTGTCGCCGCCGACCACCAGCTCGAGATAGCGGCGCACTCCTGTGGCCTCCAGTAGAGGTTCGCTGAAGGCAATGGCCTTGTTGGTCACGCACGCCAGGCGCAGGCCGGCGGCACGCATCCGCTCCAGCCCTTCGAGGACCCCTGGGAACGGTTGGGTCGTGAGAGTGAACGTATCCCGGTAGTGCCGCTCGAACAGCGGCAGGGCGCGGTCGAACAGGGCGCGATCGGGCTCCCCGTCCCGCTGTCCGGTGAGCAGGCGCTTGGTCAGCCGCGGGATGCCGTCCCCGATGTAGCTGCGCACCGTGGCCAGGTCGGCGCGGGGGCGTCCCAGCTCGGCCAACATGCGGTTGGCTGCTTCGGCGATGTCGGGCAGCGTGTCGAGCAGGGTCCCGTCGAGGTCGAGCGCTACTGCCTCCACCTCTAAAGCGAACCTCTTACCACGAAGACACGAAGACACGAAGAAAACCCCAGTTACTGAGCTTGCTTGGGAGTGGACCCCGGCGGTCACGCTGGTAGTCGGCCGCGGTCGAGGCAGGCGGATATTGTCCGGCAGATAGCTGGCAGTCCGGCTTTTGTTTCGCCTTTCTTCGTGCCTTCGTGTCTTCGTGGTGAGCGGTAGGTTTAGACCGTAGCCAGCTCGGCGCGCATCGCGGCAATGGTCGCCGCATAGTCCGGGCTGCCGAAGATGGCCGAGCCGGCCACGAAGGTGTCGGCGCCTGCCCGCGCCACATCGGCGATGTTGTCGACCTTGATGCCACCGTCTACTTCCAGCAACACCTCGCGCCCGATCTCGTCGATGCGGGCACGTACCGCGCGCAGCTTGTCCAGCGTGTAGGGGATGAAGCGTTGTCCGCCGAACCCGGGGTTGACCGCCATGAGCAGCACCAGGTCGAGCTCGCCGAGAACATGATCCAGGTACACGAGGGGTGTGGCAGGGTTGAGCACCAGGCCCGCCTTGCAGCCCGCCTCTTTGATGACCCCGATGGTGCGGTCGACGTGCTCGGAAGCCTCGGGGTGGAAGCTGACGATGTTCGCGCCGGCGCGGGCGAAGTCGGGAATGATGCGGTCCACCGGCCTGACCATCAGGTGGACGTCGATGGTGGCTTGCGTCAGGGGTCGGATCGCCTCGCACACCATGGGTCCGACGGTCAGGTTCGGAACATAGTGGTTGTCCATCACGTCGAAGTGAATGAAGTCCGCACCGGCCTCGACCACACGCCCGACTTCCTCGCCCAGCCGCGCGAAGTCGGCCGACAAGATGCTGGCCGCAATGCGGTAGCGGCGCTCACCGCTGGTCCTGCGCTTGTCACTCATGGGAAAATCGTGTGGAATGCAAACATGACGAAAAGATACGAGATCGCTGTCAAGGCGCGCGCGACGTTCCTGCCGGAGCAGTCGGATCCGGACGAGGGGCGCTACGTGTTCGCCTACACCATCACCATCACCAACACCGGGTCCGAGGCCGCGCAGCTCATCAGCCGGCACTGGATCATAACGGACTCGGACGGCCAGGTGCAGGAGGTACGCGGCACAGGCGTGGTCGGCGAACAGCCGCTCCTGCGTCCGCAGGAGAGCTTCGAGTACACCAGCGGCGCGGCCATCGCTACCCCCGTGGGAACCATGCGCGGCAGCTACCAGATGCGCGCCGAGGACGGCACCGCTTTCGACGCCGCCATTCCCGAGTTCACCCTCAGCATGCCCCGGGTCCTGCACTAGTGGACTGTAGCAGCCGATTCGGTAATACCCCTCACCCCAGCCCTCTCCCACAAGGGGAGAGGGAGTGTGCTCTCCATCTCATTGTTACGGCCCACTAGTTGCTTCAGACGCGCTACTGGCGCCTCTCGCCACGAAGACACGAAGAAGACCCGAAGCACCAGCTCGGGTGGGGGCTGCCCGGGCGAGCTGGGGGTACCGTACGGTGTTTCGCAAACCGTGTCGCCGCGTACCAGTTTCAGACTAGCCGTCAGGCGGGGCTTTACCGTCGTCGCGCTTGCGGCGCGGCAGCGTCCACCAGATGATCAGAATGAAGGCCGCTAGGCCGAGTACGATTTCCAGAGCGAGCCAGGCCACGGTCGGTTCCATCCAGTCGCTTGTCGGGGTGGTCGGCCGGCACGTGATACCGGCGATCCTGTCCGGCCTTGCCTTGGGTCTCGCCGGATGCGCGAGTGTACCCAAAACCCCGCCTCCCCAGCCGGTCCAGGCGCCGCCGGTCTGTCCGGCCCCAGCGAACGGTACGGCCCCGTCGCCGCCCGCACCCTTGTCCTGGGCGACGGCCCTGCGCCGCGCCTCTTTCGAGGCCCTTCCCGGCTGGGGCGAGGACGCGCAGAGCGAGGCCTGGACGGCGTTCCAGCGTAGCTGCGCGGCCGTGCAGCTGCAGCAGGCCTGGCAGGCGACCTGCGCTGCGGCCGCGTCTCTCGACGGATCGGACGGCGCCGGAGTGCGCCGGTTCTTCGAAGAGCGCTTCACTCCGTACCAGGTAGTCAACCCGGACGGCACGCTGACCGGCACGATCACCGGGTACTACGAGCCCATGATCCGCGGCAGCCGCCAACCCTCAGCGATCTACCGCTATCCGGTCTATGGGGTCCCGGATGACTTGCTGGTGGTGGATCTTTCGGAGCTCTACCCCGAGATCAAGCACATGCGCCTGCGCGGCCGCCTCGAGGGGCGCCGCGTGGTCCCCTACTACCCGCGCGCCGACATTGAGGCAGGCAAGGCCGCCGTACAGGACCGGGAATTGCTGTGGACCGACGATGCGGTGGAGCTGTTCTTCCTGCAAATCCAGGGCTCGGGCCGCGTGTTGCTGGACACCGGCGAGACTATCCGCCTCTCCTACGCCGACCAGAACGGGCACCCTTACCGTTCGGTCGGACGGCTGCTGGTCGAGCAGGGCGAGCTGACACTGGAGCAGGCTTCCCTGCAGGGCATTAAGGCGTGGGGTGAGCGTAACCCCGAGCGGCTCACGCAGTTGCTGAATCAGAACGCGTCGTATGTGTTCTTCCGTGAGACCGACGCTTCGACCGACGGACCGACCGGAGCCCTGGGCGTCCCGCTGAGTGCCGGGCGCAGCCTCGCCGTCGATCCGCGCGCGGTCCCGCTCGGCGCACCGGTGTTCATCTCCACCACCTGGCCCAACACGGAGACGCCGCTGCGCCGGCTGATGCTGGCGCAGGATACCGGTGGCGCCATCAAGGGCGCCGTGCGCGGCGACTTCTACTGGGGCTCGGGTGCACAGGCCAGCGCCATGGCCGGGCGCATGCGGCAGAGCGGGCAGATGTGGGTGCTCTTGCCCAAGGACTTTCCGCTTGCGTCCAACTGACCTAATGAATTCTCAGTCAACCGCTCACCACGAAGACACGAAGACACGAAGAACGGCGAATAACGCCCTTCGCTTCCCAGTCATCCAAAGGGAAGCGACCCGCTTGGCGTCAACCCCTGGCTGATAGAGGCCACCGACTCATTCCCATGTCTCGTCTTTCTTCGTGTCTTCGTGCCTTCGTGGTAAGAGGTTGCTTTGCTTTCCGCCAACCTCACGCGGGTCGAATGAGACCCTGACCAGGACGCGGCTGCGCACGCTGCGGCCGTCTTTCTGCGCCGGCGCGAAGCGTGCGGTCTCGAACGCGGCAACCGCAGCCCCTTCGAAGTGGCCCTCTGGCGCCGCTTGCACCACGGCTGCTTCCTGCACTGCGCCGTGCTCGTCCACGCTCAACAACAAGGTGACCTCGCCTCCGATACCATCCTGTGCCGCCTGTTCCGGATAGGCCGGGCGTACCGGCTCGAGGGCGCGTGGATACAGGTCCAGCTGTCCCGCGGGATACCAGGTCGGATCGGCCAGCAGCGGCATTTCAACGCTGGGCAACGCCGTATCGAGGGGCGGCGCGGGCAACGCGACAGGCCCGTCCCGTTCGAGAGCCGGCTCTGCGGTGAGGGCGAGCTCGGGGCGAGGCGCTGGCGGGCGCGGCTCCACCGCTGCCGCCGCAAGCGGCGTTCGGGAGACCTTGGTAATTTCTGCCGGAGGGGTGAGTTTTTCGGGCGGCTCGGGCTGCAGCCGCGCGAGAACCGGCGAGGTCAGAGGTGCCGGTGTACGAACCGCGACGCGGAAGATCAACGACAGATGCAGCGCGACCGAGACGGCGAGCGCAACAGCCAGGCGGGACCGGGCATCCTGCATCGGACTACCCTGCCTCGTGGCTGCTCGGGCAACCGGCTATTCTTCTTTCTTGCTCAGGTAGTTCTCGATCTGCGCCGCAGAGATGGCGCCCGGCACACGTGCGCCGCTCTCGAACACCAGCGTGGGCGTGGCATTGATCCCTTTCTTGCGGCCGAAGTCGACGATCTTGTCGACTGGATTCTGGCAGCTGCCATTCGCGCTGGGGGCGATCCCGCGCAGCAGGTAATCGTCCCAGGCCTTGGCCTTGTCCGGCGAGCACCAGATGCGCTTGGACATGTCTGGTGCGTTGGGATGCAGGGACTCGATCGGATAGAGGAACATGTAGATCGTCACGTTGTCCAGCTTGGCGAGATCGCCTTCGACGCGCTTGCAGAACGGGCAGTCCGGGTCCGAGAAGACCGCCAGCTTGCGCTCGCCGTTGCCCTTCACCTTCTTGAACGCGTACTCGAACGGCAGGTCGGCGAAAGGAATCGCCGAGAGCTTGCGCTTCTTCTGCTCGGTGAGGTTGCTCATGGTCTTGGTGGAGATGATGCTGCCGTCGATCAGGTACTCGAAGCCCTCGTCGGCATACAGCACCTCGCCTTCGACCACGATCTCATACAACCCCAGATACGGCAGCTTGGTCACACTCTGCACCTGCGCCTTGGGGAACTTGGCGGAGAAGGCCTTGCGAACGGACGCTTCGTCGGCGCCGGCAGTCTGGCTCGCCAGCAACACGGCGGCGGCCGCCACGGTGAACAGTCGTTTGAACATGTGCGTCCTTTCGGTGCAGCGTTGGGTAACGGGTCAGCCCAGGGCATGCCGGATCAGCCGGTCTTTCAGGGGCGATGCACGGTCGACCAGGTTCAGGCCATGATTGCGCAACCAGGCCAGTGGCGGGAAGGAGTTGTTGAACAGCCGCTTGAGCCCGTCGGTGACCAGAGTCATCGCCAGCACGTCTTCCCGCCGCGCCCGCTCGTAGCGCCGCAGCAGTCGCAGCTCACCGACGTCGGCGCACGCACCGCGAGATCGCAGCACCCGCGCCAGCTCTCGAGCATCCTGGAATCCGAGGTTGACTCCCTGCCCCGCGAGCGGGTGCAGATTATGCGCGGCGTCCCCGACCAGCGCAAGGCGAGGCTGGACCAGCCGCGCGACCCGCGCAAGCCTCAGCGGGAAGGCCGCCGGAAGGGTGATCATCTCCAGCCCGCCGAGCCGGTGTCCGGTCGCCTCGGCCACCTTCGTACCCAGCGCGTCCGGCAATGCCATCAGCTCGTCGGCTAGCGCCTCTTCTGCAGACCACACCAGCGAGACCCGGTTCCCCGGTAGCGGTAGCAGCGCGAGCACACCGTCGGCGCGAAACCACTGGAAGGCGGTCCCGCCGTGCGGCTGCTCACAGGTGAAGTTCGCCACGACAGCAGTCTGCCGGTACGGCTGCACGTGCGTCTCGATGCCCGCTTGGGCACGCAGCCACGACTCCTGACCGTCGGCCGCCACCAGGAGCCGCGCCTGCAGCCGGGTGCCGTCGACCAGCGTCAAGCGGGCTGCGTCCTCACCGAAGCCGACCGACTCGCAATGTGCCGGAGCCAGCACCTCCATGTCGGGCTGCGCCCGCAGCGCCCCCCAGAGCGCCGCGAGCAGCACACGGTTCTCGACGATCGAGGCCAGCCGCGCGACGTGCGCTTCATAGGCCCCGAACACGATGCGGCTGCCCGGCGCGTCGCCGAAGACCTGCATCTCCAGGACTGCGGCGATGCGCTCGGGCCCATCCTCGGGCCACGCCCCATGCTGCGCCAGGAAGGCCTCGCTCCCCGGGCTGACGGCGTAGACGCGCACGTCCCAGCCGTCGGGCTCCCAGCGCTGTTGCTGCGAAGCAGGCGCTCGATCCACCAGCGCCAGGCTGAGCCCACTGCCCGCCAGCGCCCGCGCCAGGCTCAGCCCCACCAGCCCACCGCCTACGATCGCAACATCGAACTCCATGCCCGTCCCTGTGGTCTACTCCGCTGCCCGATCGCGCCTTGACACGGTCCGCCGGGCTCACGTACCCTTTCGCCCCTTATGTTTTTCGGACGGGGCGAATTAGCTCAGCGGTAGAGCAGAGGAATCATAATCCTTTGGTCGGGGGTTCAAATCCCTCATTCGCCACCACTGCCTGCCACGTGTCCCACATCCTGCCGGCCCGATTCCCGGATTTAGAGCTGCGCCTCACCGCCGCATTGCTGGCCGCCGCATTGGTGGCGTTGCTGGCGCTGCCCGAAGGGGCCTGGTCGGAGCGCCAGTTGCCGAAGGACGCATCTTTCGGCGAGATGACCCGGTTTGCGTACCCGCTGGTCACGATCGGCAAGCGCACGTTTCGCATGGCCCCCGGCGGCAAGATCTACGACCAGCAGAACCTCATCATCATGCCTGCTGCCGCACCCGGCCGGGCCAACGTGCTGTTCAAGCTCGACACGGCTGGCGACCTGTCGGGAGTCTGGCTGCTGACAGCGCAGGAAGCCGCGCGCTACAGGAAGCCGGTGACCCCCGGCACCACGCCGGTGGTCAAGCCGCCTGCCGACAAGCCCAAGGACAACCCGTCCACGCTGGGCGGCAACTGACGCGGGGAGCACGCACACGATGGCCGGCAAGGTCTATATCCGCACCTTCGGCTGCCAGATGAACGAGTACGACTCGGACAAGATGGCCGATGTGCTGCGCGCCGCCGACGGCCTGGAGCCGACCGACAACCCCGAAGAGGCCGACCTCATTCTGTTCAACACCTGCTCGGTGCGCGAGAAGGCGCAGGAGAAGGTGTTCTCCGACCTCGGGCGCGTGCGCCACCTCAAGCAACGCAACCCGCAACTGCTGATCGGCGTGGGTGGCTGCGTGGCCAGTCAGGAAGGGGCGGCCATCGTCGAGCGCGCGCCGTATGTGGACCTGGTATTCGGTCCACAGACGCTGCATCGCCTGCCGCGCATGATCGAGGCGCGTCGCCGCTCCGGCCGCCCGCAGGTGGATATCTCCTTCCCCGAGGTCGAAAAGTTCGATCACCTGCCGCCGGCGCGCATTGCGGGCGCCAGCGCTTTCGTCTCTATCATGGAAGGCTGCAGCAAGTACTGCAGCTTCTGTGTCGTGCCGTATACCCGCGGCGAGGAGGTTTCGCGGCCCTTCGATGACGTGCTGACCGAGGTCGCCGATCTCACCGACCGCGGAGTAAGGGAAGTCACGCTCCTGGGGCAGAACGTGAACGCCTATCGCGGCACCATGAGCGATGGCGAAGTGGCGGATTTCGCTCTCCTGCTGGAGTACCTCGCGCAGATGCCGGGGCTCGAGCGCCTGCGTTATACGACCTCACACCCGAAGGAATGCACCCAGCGGCTCATCGATGCATACGCGCGAGTGCCGCAGCTGGTGAGCCACGTGCACCTTCCGGTGCAAAGCGGGTCCGACCGGATCCTGACCGCCATGAAGCGTGGCTACACCGTGCTCGAGTACAAGTCCATCGTCCGCCGCCTGCGGGCCGTGCGTCCCGGGGTCTGCATCGCGTCCGACTTCATCGTCGGCTTTCCCGGCGAGACCGAGCAGGACTTCGCAGCCACCCTCCGGCTGGTGGAAGAAGTCGGCTTCGACGCCAGCTTCAGCTTCGTCTACAGCCCCCGCCCCGGCACGCCCGCCGCCAGCCTGCCGGACGGCACGCCGCATGAGGTCAAGCTCGCGAGGCTGCAGCGGCTCCAGGACCAGCTGAACCGGCAGGCCCAGGCCATCGGCGAGGCCATGGTTGGGACGCGGCAGCGCATCCTGGTGGAAGGTCCGTCGAAGAAGGATCCCGGCGAGCTGTCTGGACGCACGGAGAACAACCGCGTGGTCAACTTCCGTGGCGCGCCGCGGCTGACCGGCCAGTTCGTGGATGTGACCATCACCGCCGCCATGCCCCACTCGCTGCGTGGCGAGGTGGCAGTGAAGCAGCCCGCTTGAAGCCGGTCGAGATCTCGTTCACGCCCGTGGACAACCAGAGGTTGGCCAACCTCTGCGGCGTGCTGGACGAGAACCTCAAGCAGATCGAGTCCGTGCTGGACGTGAGCATCTCGCGGCGCGGCGAGAGCTTCACGATCGCCGGCGATGCGGCGCAGACCGAGCTTGCCGCCCAGGCGCTGCGCAGCTTCTACGAGAAGGCCGGCGACGAGCTGAACATGGAAGACGTCCAGCTCGGCCTGATCGAGGTCGCCAACCCCGCCGGCGGCGAGGCCGACGAGCTGCCGGCGCTGATCACGCGCCGGCGCGATCTGCATGCGCGCACCCCGCACCAGGCGCAGTACCTGCGCCAGATCCGCGAGCACGACATCACTTTCGGCATCGGCCCGGCCGGCACCGGCAAGACCTATCTCGGCGTGGCCTCGGCGGTGGACGCCTTCGAGCGCGAGGCCGTCAAGCGCATCGTGCTGGTGCGCCCTGCAGTGGAAGCCGGCGAGCGCCTGGGCTTCCTGCCCGGCGACCTCGCACAGAAGGTCGACCCGTACCTTCGCCCGCTGTACGACGCGCTGTACGACCTGATGGGGTTCGAGAAGGTCGGCAAGCTATTCGAGCGCGCCAGCATCGAGATCGCGCCGCTCGCATACATGCGCGGGCGCACCCTGAACCATTCCTTCATCATCCTCGACGAGGCGCAGAACACCACGCCCGAGCAGATGAAGATGTTCCTCACCCGCATCGGCTTCGGCACCAAAGCCGTGATCACCGGCGACATCACGCAGATCGATCTGGCCCGCGGGCAGAAGAGCGGCCTGGTGGATGCGCAGGAGGTGCTCAAGGACGTGCGCGGGATCGCCTTCACGCGCTTCACCAGCGAGGACGTCGTACGCCACCCGCTGGTGGCGCGCATCGTCAACGCATACGAGGCGCAAAGCGAGCGCGCGGCGAAGGCGCGCCGCCCCGACGGCGACGATGGCCGCTAGACCGTTGAAAAAGCTGCTTCGCGAGCGCCCGCGGGCCTTTTGCGGGGCGCACACGCGCAACTGCTTGCTTGAGCGTTGCCAGACATTGGCCTAGCGGCGAGATCGGAGTGCGGACCGTCGTTCCTCAACATCCTGTTAGTGCCCGCCTGTCGCTCACCGTCCAGTACGCGACCGCGGAGCCCGGAGTACCGGCGCGTAGCCGCCTGCGGGTCTTCGCCCAGGCCGCGCTGGAACGCCCCGCGCAAGTCACCCTGCGACTGGTCGATGAGGCGGAAGGACGCCGGCTCAATCGCGACTTCCGCGGCAAGGACTATCCCACCAACGTGCTGACCTTCGTCTACGACGACGCCGATCCGCTCTCCGGGGACGTCGTGCTCTGCGCTCCGCTGGTCGCTGCAGAGGCCCGCAGCCAGCACAAGGAGCTGGAGGCGCACTACGCCCATCTGGTTGTGCACGGCATGCTGCACCTGCAGGGCTACGATCACGAGTCGGACGCCGAGGCCAGCGTGATGGAGGCGCGGGAGACTGAAATCCTCCGGAAGCTGGGGTATCCTGATCCTTATGCGGTCGCGTTCTGAGGCGGGAGCAAGTGCAGACTGGCTGACCCCGGAACTGCACGATGAACCGCAGCGGACGCGGGGTAAATCAAAGTGTTATGCGCGCAGATGCCCGCTTCGTTCGGCTGAGCCCGCGGGTGTAAGAACCCAATCGTTTTCCTCTGCGTCCTCCGCGTCCTCCGCGGTGAACTTCTTTCTCTAAACGAATGGAGCCGCACCCTAAACCCTCCCTCCTCGAGCGCATCGGCGCCATCCTGATGCGCGAGCCCGAGGACCGCGAGCAGCTGATCGAGCTGCTGCGCTCCTCCTACGAGCGCAACCTGATGGATGCGGACGCCCTCACCATGATCGAGGGCGTGCTGCAGGTCTCCGAGCTGCAGGCGCGGGACATCATGGTGCCGCGGGCGCAGATGGACGTGGTGGACATCCACGAACCGCCCGAGCAGTTCCTGCCCAAGGTCATCGAAGCCGGGCACTCGCGCTTCCCCGTGATCGGCGAGAGCAAGGACGACATCGTGGGCATTCTCCTGGCCAAGGACCTGCTGCGTTACTTTGCCGGGCAGGAGTTCCATGTGCGCGAGATGCTGCGCCCGGCCGTCTTCATCCCCGAATCCAAGCGTCTGAACGTGCTGCTGCGCGACTTTCGCCGCAACCGCAATCACATGGCCATCGTGGTCGACGAGTACGGCGGGGTGGCCGGCCTGCTGACCATCGAGGACGTGCTCGAGCAGATCGTCGGCGAGATCGAAGACGAGTACGACTTCGACGAGACCGAAGCCAACATCCTGATGGACCGCAACGGGATGTACCGGGTCAAGGCGCAGACCGAGATCGGCGACTTCAATGACACGTTCGGCACACAGTTCAGCGACGAGGAGTTCGACACCATCGGCGGTCTGTTGCTGTCGAAGTTCGGGCGCCTGCCGAAGCGCGGCGAGGAAACGGTGATCGACGGCCTGCGCTTCCGGGTGCTGCGCGCCGACAGCCGGCGCCTGCACGCGCTGCTGGTGGAAAAGCTCAAGACCGCCGAATGAGCGCGGGCCCGGCCACGCCCAGCCCGCATCTGTCACAGGGACGCCCCCGCGCGGTTGTCCCTCTCACCACCGGCCTCGGCGCCATGCTCCTGTCCGGTCTGCTGGGCAGCGCGTCGGTGCTGGGCTTCGCGCCCTTTTACTTCTGGCTCGTTCCGGTCCTGTCTCTTGCCGTCCTCGCCTGGTTGGTCGACTGGGCGTCCGGTCCGCGCCGGGCAGCCGTCATCGGGTTCTGCTTCGGCATCGGCTACTTCATCACCGGCGTGAGCTGGATCTACGTGAGCATGACCGAGTTCGGCGGCATGGCCGTACCGATCGCCGCGTTCGCCACCCTGTTCTTCTGCAGCTACCTCGCACTGTTCATCGCCGCCGCCGCGTGGATCGCTCGCCGCATCCCCGCGGCACGGGGCATTCGCTTGACGCTGGCATTCCCGGCAGCGTGGGTGCTGATGGAGTGGGTACGCGGCTGGATGTTCACCGGGTTTCCCTGGCTTGCCGTGGGCTATTCGCAAGGCCCGGGCGGACCGCTCGCAGGCTACGCGCCGCTGCTGGGTGCGTACGGGGTGTCCCTGCTCGCCGTCCTCAGCGCCGGCCTGCTGGCTTGGTGGACCCCCTGGCCGGCTCGCTTCGATGTCCGGCGCATGCTGCACCCTGGCCTGCCCGCTGTGATTGTCTTGTGGATCGCCGGGCTGGGGCTCGCGCAGGCCCCCTGGACCCAGCCGACCGGCGCCCCCATCAGCGTCAGCCTGCTGCAGGGAAACATCCGCCAGGATCTCAAATGGCGGCCCGAGGCGCTCCAGGCAACACTCGAGACGTACCTGCGCCTGACGCGAGCGGCCACGAGCCGACTCGTCGTCCTGCCCGAGACCGCCGTACCGCTGCTCAACGTCGACGTGCCCCAGGGGTACCTCGCACTCCTGGCGGAGCACGCACGCGACAACGGCGGCGACCTGCTGCTCGGGATTCCCGAATATGTCGAAGGCAACCCGCCGCGCTACTACAACAGCGTCATGAGCTTCGGCGTCAGCCCCACCCAGACCTATCGCAAGCACCACCTGGTGCCGTTCGGCGATTACTTCCCGCAGTGGGCGTTCATCACCTGGGTGATGAACGCGATGCAGATCCCGATGTCGAGCTTCTCGCGCGGCGATGCGGTACAGGCCCCGCTCGCGGTCGCTGGCCAGCATGTGGCCGTGAACATCTGCTACGAGGATGTGTTCGGCGAGGAGATCATCCGCCAGCTCCCGCGCGCAACGCTGCTGGCGAACTTCACCAACGACGCCTGGTGGGGCGAGTCCTTCGCGGCCGAGCAGCATCTGCAGATCTCGCAGATGCGCGCCCAGGAGACCGGGCGCTACATGCTGCGCGCCACCAACACCGGCGTGACCGCCATCATCGACCAGCGCGGACGAGTGCTCGCGGCCGCGCCGCAGTTCGTCTCAACCGCGATAGACGGCACTGCACAGGGTTTCGCCGGCAGCACGCCTTATGTGCTGTGGGGGAACTGGATGTTCCTGGGTTTGACTGCGGCGATGCTTTTCGCGGCCGTCGCGCTTCGCGCCCGCCGCTCCTGACCCGCAGGAAAATCTCAACGCAGAGGCACAGAGGACGCAGAGAACTGCAAGAGAGGAATACCAATGCCGCCGTGTCGTACCGTGCTGGGTCGGACATCGTAGCGGGCACAGCCGTAGGCATTGTTCGCTCTGCGGCCTCGGCGCTCTCTGCGCCTCTGCGTTGGGTGTTGGCGTACGAAAGAAGTAGAATCGCGGTTTTTCCGAGAGCCGGGCGGGGCCGCCCCGCCCGCAGCCGATGAACTTCCAGGACGTCATCCTTCGCCTGCAGACCTTTTGGGGCGGGCATGGCTGCGCGCTGCTGCAGCCCTACGACATGGAGGTGGGTGCGGGCACATTCCACACCGCCACCTTCCTGCGCGCGCTGGGCCCCGAGCCGTGGCGCGCTGCCTATGTGCAGCCCTCCAGGCGGCCGAAAGACGGCCGCTACGGCGAGAACCCGAACCGGCTGCAGCACTACTATCAGTACCAGGTGGTGCTGAAGCCCTCTCCCGAGAACATCCAGGACCTCTACCTCGACTCGCTGCGGGAGCTCGGCATCGATCCGCGCGAGAACGACATCCGCTTCGTGGAGGACGACTGGGAATCGCCCACGCTGGGCGCGTGGGGCCTTGGCTGGGAAGTGTGGCTGAACGGGATGGAAGTCACGCAGTTCACCTACTTCCAGGAGGTCGGCAGCCTGACCTGCAAGCCGGTGCTCGGCGAGATCACTTATGGGCTGGAGCGGCTGACGATGTACCTGCAAGGCAAGGACAACGTCTACGACCTGGTCTGGGTGGACGGTGTGACGTATGGCGACGTCTACCACCAGAACGAGGTCGAGCAGTCCACCTACAACTTCGAGCACTCCAACGTGCAGATGCTGTTCGAGCACTTCAACCAGTTCGAGCACGAGGCCAGGCGGCTGATCGAGACCGGGCTGCCGCTGCCCGGCTACGAGATGGTGATGAAGTGCTCCCACACCTTCAACCTGCTGGATGCGCGGGGCGCCATCTCCACGACCGAGCGCGCCGCTTACATCGGCCGCGTGCGTGCGCTCGCCCGGCTGGTCGCCCAGGCCTACTACGACTCCCGGGAGAAGCTGGGCTTCCCCATGCTGAAGCCTCGCCTATGACTCTCACCACAGAGACACAGAGGCACAGAGATCGGTCTAGAATTTCGCCAGCCAACCCATGCAGCCCCGGAATCAGCACGCACTGTTGCGAGCGCGAAATCGCTATTCCGCGTTTCCTCTGTGCCTCTGTGCCTCTGTGGTTAATCGATGTCTAGCGAAGTGACGCGCGACACTCTCCTCGTCGAGCTCCTCACCGAAGAGCTGCCACCGAAGTCACTGCAGAACCTGGGCAACCGGTTCGCCGAGGGCATCTGCAGTCGCCTGCAGGAGCTGGGCTTCGTGGCGGCCGGCAGCGCTATGACCGCCTACTCGTCACCGCGCCGCCTTGCTGTGACGATCGACGCCGTGGTCAGCGAGCAGCCCGAGCGCGAGATCGAGCGGAAAGGCCCCGCCGTGGCCTCCGGCATCGGCGCGGACGGCAAGCCGACCAAGGCCCTGGAGGGCTTCGCCCGCTCCTGTGGCGTGACCGTGGATGCGCTCGGCAAGATGCACGACGGCAAGGCCGAATACTTCGTGTTCCGCACCCGCAAGGCGGGCGAGGCCCTCGACGCTCACCTCGCCGGCGTGGTGCAGGCCGCGATCAAGGAGTTGCCCATCTCGAAGCTGATGCGCTGGGGCGACCGCGAGGACCTGTTCGTGCGTCCGGTGCACGGCCTGATCCTGCTGCACGGCACGCGCGTCGTGCCCGGCAAGGTCCTAGGTCTGCAGGCGGGGAATGCTACGCACGGCCATCGCTTTCAGGGCGAAGGCGAGATCCGCATCGAGCATGCGCGCGACTACGCCGCAACCCTGGAAACGCGCGGAGCGGTCATCGCAAGCTTCGAGGCGCGGTCCAGGCGCATCGCCGAGCTCCTCGCCGGGGCGGCGGGCAGCGCCCGGCTGGGAGATCACGACGCGCTGCTCAACGAGGTGACCGCACTGGTCGAGAGCCCGGCGGTGTACGAGGGCCGCTTCGACGAGGCGTTCCTCGCCGTGCCGCAGGAATGTCTGATCCTGTCCATGCAGCAGCATCAGAAGTACTTCCCGCTGCTCGACCCGAAGAGCGGCCGGTTGCTGAACCGCTTCCTCATCGTCAGCAACCTCGAGACCGGGAATCCAAGGAACATTATCGCCGGCAACGAGCGCGTTTTGCGCGCACGGCTGTCGGACGCCAAGTTCTTCTTCGATCAGGACCGGAAGGTCCGGCTCGCCGACCGCGTCCAGCGGCTGGGCGCGGTGGTCTACCACAACAAGCTTGGCACCCAGCTCGAGCGGGTGCAACGCATCCAGAAGCTGGCCAGTGCGATCGCCGAGAAGCTGCGCACCGACGTCGACAAGGCCGAGCGCGCCGCCTGGCTGTGCAAGGCGGACCTGACCAGCGACATGGTGGGCGAGTTCCCCGAGTTGCAGGGGATAATGGGCGAGTACTACGCACGGCACGACGGCGAGGACGCGACCGTGGCGCGCGCCATCGAGGCGCATTACCACCCGCGCTTCGCCAGCGACACGCTGCCCGAGGACAACGTCGGCGCTGCGGTTGCGCTGGCCGACAAGCTCGACACGCTGGTAGGCATCTACGGCATCGGCCTCACCCCCACCGGCGACAAGGATCCCTTCGGACTGCGCCGCCAGGCGCTGGGCGTGCTGCGCACGCTGGCCGAGCGGGCGCTGCCGCTGGATCTGGTCGAGCTGCTGCAGCTGGCCAGGCTCAGCTTTCCGACCGGCATCGTGCACGACAGCGTGGCGGCCGATCTGCACGGCTTCATGCTGGAACGGCTGCGCCACTACCTGCGGGAGCAGGGATTCGGGCAGGACGAGATCGAATCCGTGGTGGGGCAGAGCCCGCGGCGCATCGACCTGGTCATCCCGCGGCTCGAGGCCGTGCAGGCCTTCCGCAAGCTGCCGGAAGCCGAGTCGCTGGCCGCCGCGAACAAGCGCATCCGCAACATCCTGAAGAAGACGGAGGTCGCCCAGCGCGAGCCCGACCCAGCGCTGCTGAAGGAGCCGGCGGAGAAGAGCCTTTACGCCGCTACCACGCGCCTGCTGCCGGCCGTGCACTCGCTGGTCGAGAACGAGGACTACACCGAGGCGCTGCGTGTGCTTGCGGGCGTGCGTGCCGAGGTGGATACTTTCTTCGATCAGGTCATGGTCATGACCGACGAGCCGGTGCTGCGCAACAACCGGCTGGCACTCCTGGCGCAGCTGGAGCGGCTGCTCAACCAGGTTGCGGACATTTCGCGCCTGGCGCAGTAGCGCCACGCGCAAGTGAGGCGTAAGGCGTGAGGCGTGAAAGGCAGGGCGTTGAGGCGTCGTCGATGTCTGCGATAACTGATTGCGATAATGCTCGCCCCGTAGTCTCGCGGCAAGCACGAGCAGCGGCGGCGGCTCTGCGCCTCACGCCTCACGCCTCACGCCTCACGGAACCGTCCTCCCCCCTCACTCCTCACTCCTCACGCACTCATGAAGTTAATCATTCTCGACCGCGATGGCGTCATCAACCTCGACAGCGACGCCTTCATCAAGAGCCCGGACGAGTGGAAGCCCATCGCGGGCAGCCTGGAGGCGATCGCCAAGCTCAACCACTCGGGCTACCGCGTGGTCGTGTGCTCCAACCAGTCCGGAATCGGCCGCGGCCTGCTCGACATGGCGGCCCTCAACGCGATCAACGACAAGATGTATCGGGCGCTGGCCCAGCTCGGCGGCCGGATCGACGCACTGTTCTATTGCCCGCACCCGGCAGAAGCGAACTGCGCGTGCCGCAAGCCAAAGCCGGGCATGTTCCAGGACATCGCGCAGCGCTTCAACACCGACCTCGCCGGTGTGCCGAGCGTCGGCGACTCGCTGCGTGACCTGCAGGCCAGCGCAGCGGTGAGCTGCCAGCCGATTCTGGTGCTGACCGGGAAGGGCAGGAAGACCCAGGCGGCCGGCGGCCTGCCGCAGACCACACAGGTCTATGAGGATCTTGCAGCGGCCGTGCGCGCCATCATTGCATGATCGTTGCGCGCTCGCTGGTCTTCTTCTTGATCCAGTCGGCGCTGACCATCGTCTGGTCGCTGCTGTCGCTTCTGACATTCCCATTCCCCCCGCTCACGCGCTATCGCTTCATCACCATCTGGTCGCGGATGGTGATCTGGCTCGCGCATACGCTCTGCGGCATCGACTACGAAGTGCGCGGGCTGGACAACCTCCCGAAGCAGCCCGGCATCATCCTCGCCAAGCACCAGTCCGCTTGGGAGACGCTCGCCTTCCAGCTCTTCCTGCCGCCGCAAGTGTGGGTGATCAAGCGTGAGCTGCTGTGGGTTCCGTTCTTCGGTTGGGGCCTGGCCATGATGAGCCCGATCGCCATCGACCGCAGGGCCGGCGTGAAGGCGCTCCGCCAGACCCTCGAGCAGGGACGCGAACGGCTTGAGCGGGGCTTCTGGATCGTCATCTTCCCCGAGGGCCATCGCTTCCCCCCCGGCGAAAAGGGCCCGTATCACGTAGGCGGCGCCTGGCTCGCCGTCCAGACCGGCGCGCCGGTGGTGGCCGTCGCCCTCAACTCGGGGTACGTCTGGCCGCGCAACTCTTTCCTGAAGTATCCCGGTAAGATCACAGTCAGCATCGCCCCTCCCATCCATCCCACAGGCATGAAGGCCGACGCGCTGAGCAAAGCAGTGGAAGACTGGATCGAAACCGAAGTCGCTCGGCTGGGGGACGGGCGGCGCCGCTGACCTATTGTTGGTCCAAACAAAGGATGAGCCACGGAGGACACGGTGGACACGGAGGAAGCCAAGCCCTCGAATGACAATGGAGAATCGGAAGACTGCCAGCGGGGTCGGGCTTCGGCGTGCCGTCGAGAAGTCGCGCGGGCTCCGGTTCGTCCAAGCGGCGGGCTCCGATCGTGCGCCCGGCGGCCTGGACCGAGCTCGTGGCTCAAGCCCGACTTGCTGTTCCCCCGTGTCCACCGTGTCCTCCGTGGTTCGGTTCTTTTCCGCCCGGTGAATAGGCGCGCGTGAGAGGCACCACGCTGGATCTGTTCGACCCCCCCGAGCGGCTGTCCGAGCCGCGCATCACGGTGCTGCGGGGGCGACCCGTCGAGTACCTCCTCAAGCGCAGCGCGAGGCGGCGCCGGATCGTGTTCACGGTGGACGAGAACGGACTGGTGGTCCACGTCCCCTTGCGCACCGCCGAGCGTTCGGTGGCCGAGGCCGTGGGTCAGGCCGAGCCCTGGATTCTGCGCAAGCTGGCCGAGTGGGAGAACAAGAAACCGCGGGCGCGCGCCTGGGTTGCCGGCGAGCTGCTCGATTTCCTGGGTCGCCAGGTCCGCCTGGAGCTGATCGAGCGCGGCGGCCCAGCGATCAGCCGCTTGCGGGATGGCAACGTGCTCGAGGTGTCGCTGGCCGCTCCGCATGCTCCACCGCAGGTGCGCGAGGCCGTCGTGAAGTGGTATCGACGGCACGCGCTCACGCACTTCTCCGACCGGGTCCATCACTTCTGCACGGTGCTGGATGTCGCGGCTCCGCGCTTGTTCCTCTCCAACGCTCGCACGCGCTGGGGGAGTTGCACCGCCGACGGTGAGATCCGTCTGAACTGGCGCCTGTTGCAGGCCCACAGCCAAGTCATCGACTATGTCGTCGCGCACGAGGTCGCGCACCTGCGGGTGCTCAGCCACTCGACGCGCTTCTGGCGGCTGGTCGAGCGGCTCTATCCGGAGTATGAGTCGGCCAAGGCCGAGCTTTCGGCGATGAGCCAGCATTTCATGGCGCTGTAACGCGCCGTGCTACACTCATCTGCTCGTTCCGGGCTAGCTGCGATGCGTGGAGTCTGGTTGGCGATCCTGCTGCTGACGTTGTTGCACGGCTGTGGCCTGAAGGGTCCGCTGTATATTCCGACCGAGGAGCAGAGGCGCGAGACGGCCGAGCGCGAGCAACGGCTGCGCGAGCGGGAAGAGCGGCGCCGCGCCGAGCAGGAGCAACTTCCGGCAGAGCCGGCCCCTGCTGCGCAGTCCGCGCCGGCGCAACCGCAGCCCCCCCAGTAGCCGGCGCAGTACACTCAGCGCCAGCCAGCTTCTCCGAGGCCTCCTTGGACCGTCCCGAGCTCTCGCCTTTCACCCGTCGAAACGGGGAGCTTTGCGCCGAGCAGGCGCCGCTCTCGGCGATCGCCGAGCGTTACGGCACGCCCTGCTTCGTGTACTCGCGCGCCGCTCTGGTCCACAGCTTCGAGAGCTTCGACCGGCCCTTCGGTAACCGGCCACACCTGGTCTGCTATGCCGCCAAGGCCAATTCCAGCCTCGCGATCCTGGATCTTTTCGCGCGCCTGGGCAGCGGTTTCGACATCGTCTCCGGCGGCGAGCTCGAGCGGGTGATCGCTGCCGGCGGCGATCCCGGCAAGGTGGTGTTCTCCGGGGTGGGCAAGCGCAGCGACGAGATCGAGCTGGCGCTGGAGAAGGGCATCCTGTGCTTCAACGTGGAATCGGAGAGCGAGCTGCACAGGATCAGCGGGATCGCCGCCGGACGGAAGCAGACTGCACGCATCAGCCTGCGGGTAAATCCGGACGTCGACCCCAAGACACATCCTTACATCTCCACCGGGCTGAAGCAGAGCAAGTTCGGCGTGCCCTTCGAGGACGCGCTGCGCCTGTATCGCGACGCGCGCGGGCTGCCCGGCATCGAGATCACCGGCGTGGACTACCACATCGGCTCCCAGATCACCGAGATCGCGCCGTTCCTGGACGCCCTCGACAAGCTCCTCGGCCTGGTTGCACGGCTCGAGTCGGAGGGCATCCGCCTGCATCATCTCGATCTCGGCGGGGGTCTGGGGATCCGTTACCACGAGGAATCGCCGCCCGAGCCGGCGACCTATCTCGCGGCAGTCTTGCAGCGTTTGGCGGGTCGGCCGGAGGCGATCCTCCTCGAGCCGGGCCGCGCGCTCGTGGGCAACGCCGGGCTGCTGCTCACCCGGGTGGAATATCTCAAGCATGGCGCAGAGCGCAACTTCGCCATTGTCGATGCAGCGATGAACGACCTCATGCGCCCCGCGCTCTACGATGCCTTCCATGACATCCTGCCGGTACGCTCCCGCGCGCAGACGCCTCGGCGATACGAGGTAGTCGGTCCGGTATGCGAGAGCGGCGACTTTCTCGGCCATGAGCGCGACCTCGCCATGGCGGAAGGCGACCTCCTGGCAATCATGTCGGCCGGCGCCTACGGGATGAGCATGAGCTCCAACTACAACACGCGCCCGCGCGCCGCCGAGGTCATGGTGGACGGCTCGGACCTGCACCTGATCCGTGAGCGCGAAACGGTCGCGCAACTTTTCTCGCTGGAGCGACTCCTACGCTGAGCCCGGCTCGGGGGGCGGAGTTACAATCCCCTCTTAGGCTAGAAGACGAGCCGCGGAGGGCGCGGCGAACGCAGAGGGAATCGCTGTGTTATTCAGGCAGGCGCGCCTCGAATCAGGGGAGCCCGCTGATGCAGTGTCCCGCTGCTGCTCCTCCCCGGTGAACGGTTTTCTTGAGTGGCTGCTCAGCGTGCGCCGCGAGTGTTCCCCGGCTGCTCGCACCTTGTTCGGCAGAGAGGCATGATTCGTGGCAACCCTGCATCTCACCGCGACTGCACCGATCGCCGCCTGGTGGCGGGGGCTTTCCTGCGCCATGCTGCTGGGCATGCTCGCCGCACCCGGCTGCAACGACAGCAAGAGCGAGGATAAGAAATCCGGCCCACCCCCTGCGCCCGTGACGGTGACCACCGTCGCACGCGCCACCGTGCCGGTGAGCCTCGCTGCCATCGGCAACGTCGAGCCGATCCAGACGGTGGCGATCAAGTCGCGGATCGACGGCGAAATCGTCGCGGTGCACGTCCGGGACGGGCAGGACGTTGCCAAGGGCCAGCTGCTGCTCGAGCTGGACGACCGCTATCTGCAGGCGCAGCTCAAGCAACTGGAGGCGGCCGAGGCGCGCGATCGCGCGCTGCTCGCCAACACCCAGTCGCTTGAGCAGCGCTACAAGGACCTGCTGGCCAAGGGCTTTATCTCCCAGGAGGCTTACACCCAGGCCAGGACCAGCCGCGACGCGGCGGAGGCTACGGTCGCGGCCGACCATGCCGCAGTCGAGACGGCACGCGTGCAACTGTCTTATACCAAGCTGCGCTCGCCCATCAGCGGGCGGACCGGCAAGGTGATTCTGCCGGTGGGCAACAACGTCAAGGCCAACGACGCGAGCCCGCTCGTGGTCATCAACCAGATCGCACCCATCCAGGTCGGCTTCGCCGTTCCCGACCGCTACCTGAACGACATCCGGGCCTTCAGTGCCAAGGGCTCGCTGCCGGTGCGCGCGACACCGCAGGGTGCGCAGGGCGTGGAGGCGGTGGGACGACTGACCTTCATCGACAACGCGGTGGACCCGCAGACGGGAACGATCCGGCTGGGGGCCACGTTCGCCAACACCGACCGGCAGCTGTGGCCAGGCCAGTTCGTGACCGCCAGGGTCACACTGCAGGAGCAGGCCAACCTCATTGTGATTCCGTCCCAGGCGGTGCAGAACGGGCCAAAGGGCCAGTATGTGTACGTGGTGAAGCCCGACAGCACGGCCGAGCTGCGCGATGTCGTGGTGGAGCGCACCGAGGGCGAGCAGGCGGTCGTCGCCAAAGGCCTCGAGGCCGGCGAGACGGTGGTAACCACCGGCCAGCTGCGGGTGGTGCCGGGCGGCAAGGTCGCGCCGCGCGCCGGCTGACGCGGCGCGAGCGCCCATGAATCTCTCCGAGATCTTCGTCCGCCGCCCGGTGATGACCGTTCTGGTCATGATCGGCATCCTCGCCTTCGGGGTGGTGGCCTATCGGCAACTCCCGGTTGCGCAGCTGCCCAACGTCGACTTCCCCACCATCCAGGTCCGCGCCGAGCTGCCGGGCGCCAGCCCGGAGACGATGGCCGCCGCGGTCGCGACACCGCTGGAGAAGCAGTTCTCCACCATCGCAGGGGTCGAGCAGATGACCTCCTCCAGCACTCAGGGGACCACCCAGATCACCCTGCAGTTCGCGCTGGAGCGCGACATCGACGCCGCTGCCCTGGACGTGCAGACGGCAATCTCGCTGGCACGCCGCCAGCTCCCAGCCGACATGTCGGTGCCGCCGTCCTACCGCAAGGTCAACCCGGCGGACATGCCGATCTTCTATCTCGCCGTGACCTCCGACACGCTGCCGCTGTATCGCGTCAACGAGTATGCCGAGACGCTGATGGCACAGCGCATCTCCATGGTGAGCGGTGTGGCGCAGGTGCAGGTGTTCGGTGCACAAGCCTACGCGGTGCGGGTGCAGGTGGACCCGCGGGCGCTGGCAGCCCGGCGCATCGGCATCGACGAGGTCGAGCAGGCGCTGGTGCGGGCGAATCCGAATCTCCCCACCGGGACGCTGGAAGGCGAGCACCGCGCCGCTTCCGTAATGACCAACGCCCAGCTGCAAGACGCCGCCGGCTTCAATGACGTGATCGTCGCGTATCGCAACGGCGCGCCCGTCCGGGTCAAAGATGTCGGCCGCGCCATCGACAGCGTGCAGAACAACCGCCTGGCCGCCTGGTACAACGACAAGCGCGGCATCGTGCTCGCCATCCAGCGCCAGCCCGGAACCAACACGGTGCAGGTGGTCGACGAGATCCGCAAGCTGCTGCCGCAGTTCCGCGCGCAGATCCCGCCCGGCATCGACGTCGAAGTGCTGTACGACCGCTCGGCGGTGATCCGCGATTCGGTGCACGAAGTGCAGTTCACGCTGATACTGGCGCTCGTGCTGGTGGTGATGGTGATCTTCCTGTTCCTGCGTAACCTCTCAGCCACCATCATCCCCGCCGCGGCGCTGCCGATGTCCATCGTCGGCACGTTCTCGGTGATGTACCTGCTCGGCTTCAGCCTGGACACCGTGTCGTTGCTTGCGCTCACCCTGTGCGTGGGCTTCGTGGTGGACGACGCCATCGTCATGCTGGAGAACATCGCGCGTCACCTGGAGATGGGCAAGAGCCCGCTGCAGGCCACGCTGGAGGGCTCGCGGGAGATCGCCTTCACGATCCTGTCCATGACCTTGTCCCTGGCGGTCGTCTTCGTGCCGGTGCTGTTCATGGGCGGCGTGATCGGCCGTCTGCTCCACGAGCTCGCCGTCACCATCATGGCCGCCATCCTGATCTCCGGCTTCGTCAGCCTGAGCTTGACGCCCATGCTGTGCGGGCGCTGGCTGCGGCCCGAGCGGGAGCAGCGCCACGGGCGCCTCTACCAGATCAGCGAACGCGCATTCGACCGGATGCGCGAGATCTACGGCCGCACCCTGCGCGTGACGCTCGCCTTCCCGCGCGTCACGCTCGGTGTATTCGCGGTCACCACGGCGCTGGCGATCACCCTGGGCGTGACGATACCGAAGGGCTTCCTGCCCACCGAGGACGTGGGGTCGCTGTTCGCCTTCACCGAGGGGGCGCAGGACATCTCCTTCGACGCGATGTACCAGCAACAGCAGCTGGCCGTGGCGCAGATCCGCGAGAACCCGCACGTAGCATCGACCATGTCCTTCATCGGCGTGGGCGGCTCCAGCCAGCAGATGAACGTGGGGCGCGTCGTGATCATCCTCAAGCCGCGCAGCGAGCGCCCCGCCGCCGACGAGGTCATGCAGGAGCTGCGGCCCGCGCTCGCCGATATCCCCGGCCTGAAGGTGTTCCTGCAGAACCTGCCCAGCATCCGCCTGGGCGGCATGATCACCAAGAGCCAGTTCCAGTTCACCCTGCAGAGCGCAGACCTGGACGAGCTCTATCACTGGGCGCCGATCGTGGAGGAGCAAGTGCGCGCGATCCCCGGCTTCCAGGACGTCACCAGCGACCTGCAGATCAAGAACACTCAGGTGGATATCGCGATCGACCGCGACAAAGCGTCGGCCCTGGGACTGGACCCCGAGCAGATCCAGAACGCGCTGTACAACGCCTTCGGCGCGCGCCAGGTGTCCACCATCTACACACCCAGCAACGAGTACTCGGTGATCCTCGAGGTCGAGCCGCAGTACCAGCGTGATGCCTCGACGCTGTCGTTGCTGTACGTCCGCAGCTCGGGCAGCAACCTGGTCCCGCTGGGGGCGGTGGCGCGCATCGGCACGTCGATCGGGCCGCTGTCGATCAATCACCTCGGCCAGTTGCCGGCGGTGACAATCTCCTTCAACCTGGCGCCCGGAGTGGCCCTGGGCGATGCCGTAGGACTTGTGAAGGATGCTCTCGCCGAGCTGCGTGCGCCGGCCACGCTGAGCTCCAGCTTCCAGGGCCAGGCCCAGGCCTTCCAGTCGTCGCTGGTGGGCATGCCCTTGCTGCTGCTCATAGCAGTGTTCGTCATCTATCTGATCCTGGGGATCCTGTACGAGAGCTTCATCCACCCGCTCACCATCCTCTCCGGCCTGCCTTCGGCGGTGCTGGGCGCCCTGCTGACCTTGCTCGTGTTCCACCCCGAGCTGGATCTGTTTGGCTGGGTGGGGCTGCTGATGCTCATCGGAATCGTGAAGAAGAATGCGATCATGATGATCGACTTCGCTATCGACGCGCAGCGCCGGGAAGGCAAGGGCCCTGAAGAGGCGATCTACCAGGCGGGGCTGGTGCGCTTCCGGCCGATCATGATGACTACCCTCGCCGCTCTGATGGGCACCCTGCCCATTGCGCTGGGCTGGGGCGCCGGGGCCGACGCACGCCGCTCGCTCGGCCTGGCGGTGGTCGGCGGTCTGCTCGTATCCCAGGTTCTCACCCTGTACATCACCCCGGTGATCTACATCTACCTGGAGCGCTTGAGGGGCTGGGCCACTCGCGCCCGCTCCACCCGGACGGCCCTGGCACCCTGACCCCGGCGGCCCACGCCGCTCGCGCCTATAATCGGTTCGCCTGCGGGAGATGCCCCATGCGCCCCGCCAGGGAGACGACACGACTACAAGAGCCTGGAGACGACCATGACCGACAGCGTCAAATATCTGCTCGACGAGAGCCAGATCCCCAAGTATTGGTACAACATCATGGCGGACCTGCCGAAGCCGCCGCCGCCAGTGCTGCACCCGGGCACACTGCAGCCGCTTGGGCCCGACGATCTCGCACCGCTGTTCCCCATGTCGTTGATCATGCAGGAAGTCACCACCGAGCGCGAGGTGGAGATCCCGCAGCCGGTGCGCGAGGTCTACAAGCAGTGGCGCCCGAGCCCGTTATACCGGGCGCGCCGCCTGGAGAAGGCGCTTCAGACCCCTGCGCGCATCTACTACAAGTACGAGGGCGTGAGTCCCGCAGGCAGCCACAAGCCCAACACGGCTGTGGCCCAGGCCTTCTACAACAAGGAAGCCGGCGTCAAGAAGATCACCACCGAAACCGGCGCCGGCCAGTGGGGTTCCTCGCTCGCCTTCGCGGGCGCCCTGTTCGGGCTCGACATCCAGGTGTTCATGGTGAAGGTCTCCTACAACCAGAAGCCTTATCGCCGGGCCCTGATGGAGACCTACGGCGCGCGCTGCATCGCGAGCCCGTCGATGGAGACCGAGACGGGCCGCAAGATCCTGGCTTCCTCACCCGACAGCAACGGCAGCCTGGGGATCGCCATTTCGGAGGCCGTCGAGGTTGCCGCCCAGCACGACGACACGAAGTACGCTCTGGGCTCGGTGCTCAACCACGTGCTGCTGCACCAGACCGTGGTGGGCCAGGAGGCCATGAAGCAGCTCGAGATGGCCAATGACTACCCCGATGTCATCGTCGCCTGCACCGGCGGCGGCTCCAACTTCGCGGGCATCGTGTTCCCGTTCCTGGGCAGCCAGCTGCGCGGCGGCAGGAGGACGCGGATCGTCGCGGTCGAGCCGTCCGCCTGCCCGAGCCTTACGCGCGGCAAGTATGCCTACGACTTCGGGGACACCGGCCATCTCACCCCGCTGGTGAAGATGCACACCCTGGGCTCGACCTTCATCCCGCCCGGCTTCCATGCCGGCGGGCTGCGCTATCACGGCATGGCGCCGCTGGTGTCGCACGTCAAAAACCTCGGACTGATCGAGGCCAAGGCGTATCACCAGACGGCATGCTTCGAGGCCGGTGTGTTCTTCGCCCGCCAAGAGGGCATCGTGCCAGCCCCAGAAGCCAACCATGCGGTGAAGGGCGCGATCGACGAGGCGCTGCGCTGCAAGGAAGAGGGCGTGGGCCGCACCATCCTGTTCAACCTGTGCGGCCACGGCCACTTCGACATGCAAGCCTACATGGACTACACCGCCGGCAAGCTGGTCGACCAGCAGTACGACGAGAGCGAGCTGGCGATGGCGCTGGCGGGGTTGCCGAGCGTGAAGGAGGCTGCGTGAGACATAGCGGGTGAGGCACGACAAGAAAGCCGTGACAGGGAGCCGCAAGAGCGAGGGCGAGACGGCGTCGGGGCCGGCGAGCGCTAGCGGCGCGGCTTCTCGGGTTCACTGAGACGGCGAAAGCACCGCACGCGCAAACAGCGTACGCACCGTTTCGATGCTGTCGGCCTGCTCGGGCGTCTTGTCGGGGCGGTAGCGCTTCACCCGCGCAAAGCGCAGAGCCATGCCTCCCGGATAGTGCGGGCTCTCCTGGATCTCGTTCACGGCAATCTCGACGACCAGCTCGGGGCGCACGTACACCGTGTAGGCGTCGCGCGCCACCTCCAGCTCGAGCAACCTCGTCGTCTGCCAGGCCAGCATCTCGTCGGTGAGGCCCTTGAAGGTCTTGCCCAGCATTACGAACGCGCCGCTGGGATCCCGCGCGCCCAGATGCAGATTGGACAGCCAGCCCTTGCGGCGACCATGGCCCCATTCTGCCGCAAGGATGACCAGGTCGAGGGTATGCGCCTGCTTGACCTTGAGCCAGGCGCTGCCGCGGCCGCCGGCCTCGTAGGACGCCTCGAGCGACTTCGCCATCACGCCCTCGTGCCCACGGGCCAGTGCAGCATCCATGAACGCCTGTGCATCGCCCGGGTCGCGGGTCACCAGCCGCGGCACGAGCAGCGTCCCGGGAAGTGAATCGCTCAATGCCGTGAAGCGCTGCCGCGCAGGACTGTCGATCAGATCCTCGTCGTCGCGCCGCAGACAGTCGAAGAAGAACACCGACAATGGCAGCTCGTGGCGCGCCGCTTCGATGTCGAGCTTGCGTCCGAAGCGCCGCATGGTCACCTGGAAGGGCTGCGGGGAGCCGTCGCTGCGCAGTGCAATGGCTTCCCCATCGACAATCAGGGCCCGCACCGGCAGGGCACCGACCGCCTCGACGATTTCCGGCACCGCCAGCGTCACGTCGTTGAGGTTGCGCGTAAACACGCGCACCTCGGTGCCCAATTTGTGCACCTGGACACGGGCGCCGTCCAGCTTCCATTCCAGCGCCGCGATGCCGAGCTGGCCCAGCGCATCGCCGATGTCTTCGGCTGGCTGCGCGAGCATGGGCAGCAGCGGACGGAAGAGCGTCAGCGAGAAGCCGCGCAGTCCCGGTGCGCCCTGTGTAAGGGCGGCTCGCGCCACATCGCCCAGACTGCCCGCCAGCATTGCCGCTCGGCGCACGTCGGGCGCGGGCAGTGCGGCTGCCTGCGCCACCGCGTCCAGCATCACGCCCTCCAGGGCGCCCTGACGCAGCTCGCCGAACACCAGCCGGACCAGGAACTCTTGCTCTGCCGGCGTCGCTCGGGACAGCAGTTCGGCGAGCAGCCGGCGCCGCTCGGCGGACGAGCCGGCACCGGAGACAGAAGCCACCCGCTCGAGCACGCTGTCCACTTCGGCCACCGTGAGCGTGGGCGCGGCAGCGGCAGTCGGCGGCCGCGCCTGCAGGATAGTCGACGGACCCGCACCGAGCTTGGTCTGTCGCAGCTCGCCGGACAGGTACGCCACGCCGATGGCGATCTCGTCCGGGCCCAGCTTGCGCAGGCACGCCGCCAGCGCGGCGATCTTCTCGGAGCGCCGTGAGGTGTCCGTCACCCGGCGGGAGGTTTCGACCAGTTCTGCGAGCTGCACGGGCTGAGGATTCTAGCCCGGATATTTCATCAGGACGCGGCATTATGGCGGAGGCCTGGGGGGCTAGCCCGCCGGCACGCTTGCCGTGCGGCGCGCGATCCGACAAGATCACCCGACTCACCACGTCCGCCGATCTCTCATGTCGCGTCGCCTGCGTCGCTTACTGCTCCTGTTGCTGCTCGTCCTCGTCGTCGGATCGGTCTACGGCGGGTGGCGGTTGTCGCGGATCGCGCCCATCGGCAGCGCATACGCAGCCAAGATGCTGTGCTCCTGGGTCTTCGTGTCCGGCCGCGAGGCGCGCTCGGTCATCGCAGAAGACATCCTCGCAGACAACAACTGGCTGCTGCGGTTGGTGCATACGCGAGTCGACGCAGACAGCCAGCGCACATCGGCCACGTTTCTCGGCTTTGCCCGTCGCGATGCGCAGTTCCGGCCCGGGCTGGGTTGCACGCTCGCCCTGGGAACACGCATCGAAGCGGCGCCCCAGCTCGAAGCGCGTGCAGTCGAACCCGCGGAAGCGAGCGTCCTGCCGGTCTCGGCAGCCGCTCCCGACGTCGATGGACAGGCGCTCACCGCCGCGCTCGACTGGGCTTTCCAGGAGCCGGACCCGAAGCGGCTGCGCCGCACTCGCGCGGTGGTGGTAGTGCACCGCGGGCAGATCGTCGCCGAGCGCTACGCTCCAGGCTTCACGGCACACACCCCCATGCCGGGCTGGTCGATGACCAAGACCGCGGCAGCGGCGCTCACCGGGATCCTGGTGAGTGAAGGACGTGTTGCACTCGCGTCCCGCGCGCTGCTGAAGGAGTGGCAAGCATCCGGTGATCCGCGCGCGGACATCACGCTCGAGCACCTGCTGCGCATGACCGACGGCCTCGCATTCAACGAGCAGTACGACGACCCGCTATCGGACGTGATGATCATGCTGCTCGCGACCGGCGACGCGTCCGGTTTTGCGCTCCACAAGCCGCTCGCAGCGGCGCCGGGGACGACGTGGCGCTACGCCAACGGGACCACCAACGTGCTTGCGCGCGCGCTGCGCCAGTCGCTGGATGACGGGGACCTTTCCCGGTTTCTCAGGCAGAGGCTGCTCGACCGCCTTGGCCTGCGCCACGCGGTGCTGGAGCCCGACGCCGCCGGCACGCCGGTTCTGTCGTCCTTCATGCATGCGACCCCGCGGGAGTGGGCCGCCTTCGGGCAGTTCCTGCTGCAGGACGGCGTGTGGCGGGGGGAGCGCATCCTGCCCGAGGGGTGGGTGGAGTATATGCGCACGCCCACGCCGCAATGCCTCCGCGGCGACTTCGGCGCGCACCTCTGGCTGAAAGTCCCGGAGACGTTCGGCGGTTCGGGAGCTGAAAGCGCCGCGTTGCCCGCGGACGCCTTCCACCTCTCCGGCCACGAAGCGCAGCTGGTCAGCATCGTACCTAGCCAGGAGCTGGTGGTGGTGCGCCTGGGTCTGTCGCGCCTGCCGGGCACGTGGGACCACGCGGCGTTCCTCGCTCGCGTGGTTAAGGCCTTTCCACCGCTACAGACGTTCAGGCAGTAGATCCGGGTTGCACGGGTCCGGTGAACTCCTCGAACGCATGCACCGCCTCGGCTGCGTACATGAGCGACGGCCCGCCGCCCATGTACACCGCCACGGCCAGCGCTTCCATCACCTGATCGCGCGGCGCCTTGAGCTTGGCCAGAGCCTTGGCGTGAAAGGCGATGCATCCGTCGCAGTGACCCGCCACACCGATTGCCAACGCGATGAGCTCCTTGTGCACGTCGCTGAGCGCGCCGCCCTTCATTGCCCCCTTGGCCATGGCACTGAACCCGGCAAGAGCCTCGGGCTGCGCCTCGCGCAGCTTGAGGATGCCGCGGTTGATATGCGCAGTGATCTCGTCGTAGGACTTGGTCATGGGGGCCTCCCGTAGGTCGATGCGCGATCCTAGCCTTCGGGCCGGACTTCCGCTTGATGCCGGTCGGAACCAGGCGCTCACCGCAGCAAGGACGCGATGGGAAGCACAAACACCTCATCCACCCGGTCAATGTGCCTTGCGCTTTGCTCTGTGTCCTCTGGTTTTGTGCGGGTTGGGCTTCCAAGGGCTTCAGGTAGCAAATAAGTGCGAAGCGGCATGCAGCAGCAGCCCGACTAAACCGCCGATCAAAGTGCCATTGATCCGGATGTACTGCAGGTCGCGGCCGATCGCGTGCTCGATCTTGTCGGATACCGTGCCGGCATCCCAGCGCCGCACAGTGTCGGAGATGAGCGCCGCGACCTCGTTGCGGCGCGTCTGCACCAGCTCGGTCAGCACCGCGCGCACCCATCCGTTCAGGGCATCGCGCACTGCGGGGTCTGCCCTCAGCGCCTGCCCGAGCCACACCAGGGTCGCCTCCAGGTTGGTGCGCACGCGGGAGTCGGGCCGGGCGGCGTCCTCGCGCACGTGCGCGCGGACCTCGTCCCACACCGCTCCCAGATAATCCGCAAGTTGCGGGTGCGCCAGGACGGCCTGTTTGAGACGCTCCGCCTGCCGGCGATACTCGTCCGAGCTGCGCAGCGCGTCCACGTACTCCCGGATGAGCTGGGTGAAGCGCTGGCGCCACGCATGGGACGGGTCGCTGCCCACCTCCGCCAGCGCCTCCTCGGCAGCCTCGATCAGGCGATCGGAGATCTTTTCGTCCACCCCGAGCTTCTGCCACAGCCATGCTGTCTTGGTGCGCACCCGGCCGCGGATCTCCGGCTCTGCTTCGCGCAGCAGGCGCTCGGCCTGTTTCAGCAGCTCGTCCACCAGCTCTTGGTGCCGGTCGCCTGCGGTCAGCGTGTCGAGCAGTCCCGCCGCGATCGGCGCCATCTCGATGCGGCGCAGCCCCTGCACAACACTGTCGCGGATGAAGTGGCGCATCGGCTCCTCGCCGAGCGCGTCGAGCAGGCGCGGCAGCAGTTCGGCCAGCTTCCCGGCGACGAGACCGGATCGGCCAGGGTCGGCGAGCCATTCCGAGAGGACGCTGGAGAAGTCGATGTCAGTGAGCTTCCCGGCGACGATCTCGGGAGAGAGGAAGTTGCGCTCGACGAAATCGCCAAGGGCATCGCCGAGGCGGTCCTTCTTCTCGGGGATGATCGCAGTATGCGGGATGGGCAGTCCGAGCGGCCGGCGGAACAAGGCTGTGACAGCAAACCAGTCGGCCAGTCCGCCCACCAACGCAGCCTCGCAGAATGCGCGCAGGTAACCCAGGCCCGGGTGGAGTGGCTCATAGATCCGCGCCGCCAGGAAGACGCCTGCCGCGACCAGCAACAGCATGAGCGCTAACCGCTGCATGGCTCGCAGTCGGGCGATGGCGAGGTCCTGGTCCATTGCTCTTGCGGCGCGGTGTGGATCAGAAGGGCGAGCGCGGGGTCATCTGGCACGAGATGCGGGGCGCGACACCGGCGCAGCACGGCGGCTCGCAAATCTGGGGCGGTGTATCTTACCGCATCACAAATTGCACCCGCACCCGTACGCGGCGCAGTCCACGTGAGAGGAACGCGCAACACGCGGGCAGCAATCGAAATCCATGCCCCGCCCCGACGAGGACCCGTCGCCGAGAGCACAGAGGGCCGCACCCGTCAATCCCGGGCAGGCCATTAACGATCCTTGTGATTTCCGTCCAGGGGCTCTAGACTCGCTGGGAGACCTGCAGTTTGAGAGCCAAAAAACATGATTGTTTACAACCTCTTGTGTGACAACGCCCATCGCTTCGAGGGCTGGTTCGTGTCGCCCGATGCGTTTTCCCACCAGCACGAGGCCGGCCAGCTCAGCTGCCCGGTATGCGGCTCCTCCCAGGTCAGCAAGCAGCCCTCCGCGCCCTACGTGCAAACGGGGGCGAGAGAGAGCGGGCGCGAGGACGCCGTGATGGCCAAGCCGGAGATGCTGGCGCAGATCCGCAAGCGGGTTGTGGAGTACATACTTCAAAACACCGAGGACGTCGGCGAGCGCTTCTCCGAGGAAGCGCGCGCGATCTTCCACAAGGAGGCGCCCGAGCGCGCCATCCGGGGCAAGGCAACCGCCCAGGAAGCCGACGAGCTGCGCGAGGAAGGCATCGAGGTGTTCACCCTCCCGGGCTCGCCCGTTCCCCCCGAGCGCTTGCACTAGTAGATCAACCCACTAATTCCACCTCTCACCACGAAGGCACGAAGACACGAAGAAAACCGAAAGGACGAGGACAGGTGTAGGGCGTAGGCCTGAATGAATCGCCCCTGGCTTCCCTACGCCGTCCTGGCCGGCGGCGTCCTGGTTGCATCCACGGCATCCATTCTCATCCGGTTGGCGCAGGCCGAGGGGATGCCGTCGCTCACCATCGCCGCCATGCGGATGGGGTTGGCGGCGCTCATCCTGCTCCCCATCGCCGGGCCACGCCTGCGCAGCGACCTGCCGCGACTGGCCGGAAGCCACCTGCGCCTGGCGCTCCTCTCCGGCGCCTGCCTCGCAGTGCACTTCTGGTCCTGGATCGCATCGCTCGCCTATACGTCCGTTGCAAGCAGCACGGTGCTGGTTACCACCAACCCGATCTGGGTGGGACTCGCGTCGCTGCTGCTGCTGCGGGAACGCCTGCCTGCGGCCAGCCTCGCGGGTATTGCGCTTTCCATCGCCGGCACCGGACTGATCTTCGCCAGCGACACCCAGCCCGGCGTCGTCGCCACATACCCGGCACCGCGATTTGGCAACATGCTCGCGCTGGTCGGCGCGGTCTCGGCCTCGGCGTATCTGCTGATCGGCCGCACGCTGCGCAGCCGGCTGAGCTTGTTGAGCTACGTCTGGCTCGCCTATGCCACCTCTGCGGTGCTGCTGTGGGCCGCGGCATTCGCATCGGGGACTGCGTTGCTGGGGTTCTCCCTGTTCGCCTATGCGTTGGTCCTGGCCCTCGCGGTCGGGCCGCAACTGCTGGGACACACTGCCTTCAACTGGTCGCTGCGCCACTTGTCTGCGACGTTCGTGGCGCTGTCGATCCTCGGTGAGCCGGTCGGCTCTGCCCTGCTCGCCTACTTCACCTTCGGCGAGCGATTGGCGACCCAGCAGCTCGCCGGTTTCCTGCTCATCCTGGTGGGAATCTTCGTCGCAGCCCGTTCCGAGCGCCGGGCGCAGCCGACCTGATGCGACTGATATGTCCGGTTGGGTGTAGGCTCTACACAGTGGTCAGCAACACCGCCGCCTGCTCGAACGGCACATAGGGCCTGCCCACGTCCTGGGCCAGGCCGGCGTGGGTGACGTGACCGGCGCAGATCTGCAACCCGTTGCGCAGGCCGGCATCCTCGGCGAGCGTGGCCTTCCACCCTCGATCCGCGAGCTTCAGTACATACGGGATCGTAGCCTGCGTTAGAGCGAGCGTGGCGGTGCGCGCGACCGCCGAAGGCATGTTGGGTACGCAGTAATGCAGCACGCCTTCCTCGACGTACAACGGGTCGGAGTGAGAGGTCGGCCGCGAGGTCTCGGCGATACCCCCCTGGTCGATGGAGATGTCGACGAACGCCGAGCCGCTGCGCATCTGCCGGAGCAGAGCACGGGTGATCAGCTTGGGGGCGAGCTTGCCGGGTGTGAGCGTCGCGCCGATCACCAGGTCCGCCCTCGCAACATGCTCGGCCAGGGTCAGAGGCTCGGAATAGCATGTCCGCACGCGCCCGTCGTGCACTTCCTCGAGGTGGGCGAGGGCGGCGTTGTTGAGGTCGAACACGGTCACGTCCGCGCCCATGCCCACGGCGACTCGCACCGCGTTCTGGCCGGCGGCTCCCGCGCCGATCACCACCACTCGCGCAGGCGCCACGCCCGGGACTCCGCCGAGCAGCACGCCGCTGCCGCCGTTGGCCATCTGCAACGCCCAGGCGCCGAACTGGATGGACAGCTTGCCGGCGATGCGCGACATGGGAGCCAGCAGAGGCAGGCCCCCGCCGGCATCGGTCACGGTCTCGTAAGCTATGCCTACCGTACCGGAGGACAGCAGCGCCTCCATCAGTGCCGGGTCGGGCGCCAGGTGCAGGTAGGCAAACAGGATCCGGCCGCGCTTGGACAGACGGTACTCCGGTTCCTGCAGTTCCTTGACCTTCACCACCATCTCGGCTTCCCAGACTTCCCGGTGGCTGGGTGCGATGCGCGCCCCGGCTGCCTGGTACTCCGAATCGGGAAAGCCGACCCCCGCTCCGGCCCGCGTTTCGACCAAAACTTCGTGGCCATGCTGTACCAGCGCATGCGCGCCGGCCGGCGTCACGCCGACGCGGTATTCGTGATCCTTGATCTCCTTGGGAACGCCGATCAGCATAGGTCACCTCGCCTGTCTGCCACGCAGTCGGCAGTCATTGTGACAGACGCTGCCCATCGATGCGCTGAACACCTCTCACCACGAAGGCACGAAGACACGAAGAAGTTCGAATAGATAGTCCGTCGGACACGGCATCAGGCGGTTACATCATGAACCGGCAGAGGGCCCACGAGATACGGCACAAGCCTTCATGCCCGCAAGGCGACACTCTGTGTTCTTGACGTTGCCTTTCTTCGTGTCTTCGTGCCTTCGTGGTGAGGGGTAGTCGCGCAGCGCAAAATCAGATGGGCTGCGAGCGCACGCGAGCGGATCGCCCGGCCTCGGAACGCCGGGCGCGCCAGACCAGCCGCGCAGCGAGCAGCAGCGCTAGCAGCAGAGCGAAGATCAACGGCTCGGTGATGTCCTTCTTCACCAGCCACCAGAAGTGCACGACCGCGCAGCAGCCGATCGCGTACACCAGTCGATGCAGCAGCTGCCAGCGCTTCGCGCCCAGGCGCTTCACCATGGCGTTGGTCGACGTTGCTGCCAGCGGAATCAGAAGAACGAAGGCTGCGAAGCCGACCGTGATGAAGGGCCGCTTCACGATGTCCTTGCCGATGCTCATCAGATCGAAGAACTGATCGAGCCAGATATACGTGGTGAAGTGCAGGCAGGCATAGAAGAACGCGAACAGGCCCAGCATGCGCCGTAGCCGCAGCAGCCGGTTCCAGTTCGTCAGCCGCCGCAGCGGCGTGACCGTCAGAGTGATCAGCAGGAAGGTCAGCGTCCACCACCCGGTCGAATGGGTGATGTACTCGATGGGGTTGGCGCCGAGGCCGTGGTTGAAGCCACGCCACGTCAACAATGCCAGCGGAACCAGGCACAGCACGAACGCTGCTGCCTTGATCCACTTGACTTGCTCCGGCCTGAGTTGGGCGGACGCCATTACCTCTCACCACGAAGACACGAAGGCACGAAGAAAAGCCGGAGCAGCTCGCGGACCGATCGCGCGCTCAGCCTGAAATGAAAGCCAGCGTAGGACAAACGCGCACACACTGCCACTACTTGCTCTCTCGCTATGGGTCCCAACCGACCGCTCACCCGAATTGTCTTTCTTGGTTTCCTTCGTGTCTTCGTGCCTTCGTGGTGAGAGGTAAGCCCTAGAAGTTCTTCTTGAGGTCCATGCCGGCGTACAACGACGCGACCTGGTCGGCGTAGCCGTTGAACATCAGCGTCGGGCGCTTGCCGAACTCGCCGATGCGCCGCTCCTTGGCCTGGCTCCAGCGCGGGTGATCGACCTGTGGGTTGACGTTGGAGTAGAAGCCGTACTCGCTCGGCTGCGCCAGGTTCCAGGCGGTCTTGGGCTGCTGTTCCGTGAAGCGGATCTTGACGATCGATTTGCCGTTCTTGAAACCGTACTTCCAGGGCACGACGACTCGGACGGGCGCGCCGTTCTGGTTCGGCAGCACCTCGCCGTACAGGCCGAGGCAGAGGATAGCCAGTGGGTGCATGGCCTCGTCCATGCGCAAGCCCTCGACGTAGGGCCACTGCAGGACCTCGTACCGCACTCCCGGCATCTGCGCGGGATCGGCCAGCGTGATGAACTCCACGTATTTCGCCTTCCCGCTCGGCTCGACCCGCTTGATCAACTCGCTCAACGAGTAACCGACCCAGGGGATGACCATGGACCAGCCCTCCACACAGCGCATGCGGTAGATGCGCTCCTCCAGCGGTGCGAGCTTGAGCAGCTCATCGATGTCGTAGACCTTCGGCTTCTTCACCTCGCCCTCGACGGCAACGGTCCAGGGACGCGTCTTCAGCGTGTGCGCGTTGTCGCTCGGGTCGGTCTTGTCCGTGCCGAACTCGTAGAAGTTGTTGTAGGTCGTGACGTCTTTGTACGAGGTCATCTCGTCGGCTGTCGACAACGGGCTCTTGCGCACGCCCGGCAGCTTCATCCCGGCGCGTGCCTTCTCCGCAGTGGCGACGAGGCTCAGCGCGGAGATGCCGGCGATGGCGCCCACAGCTCCCGCAGCCTTGATGAACTCGCGACGGCGAGCATACAGCTCCGGCCGGGTGATCTCCGACGGCAGGATATCGGGCTTGCGTTTGATCAGCATTCGGCTATTCCTCGCAACCTGCTTTGGTCGCCCGGGGTTGGGCTTCCTTACAGGGTGTATACGGGCCACAGGTCAGTACAGATGCGGTTTCGACCGGCCGCCGGGCTGCCGGTTCATGGGTTCGCAGCAACGGTGGCCTGGCCAGACAACCGAGCGGGGGCGCACTTTAGCGTGCTGACAGGCGCTACGGGCAGCGCCCCGGGGCAGTGTGTCCGCGCCAGGCGTGTTCGTCAGTATAGCCCGACGACCCGAATGCTCCTGGCGCGACACGGCGCCTTCCGCAGCGTACCGCCCCGCCTCACAACAGGAATAGCGTAGCAAGGCCCAGGAAAATGAAAAAACCCCCGCTGTCCGTGATCGCCGTGATCATGACGCTCGACCCAACCGCGGGGTCGCGGCCGACCTTCACCATGAGCATGGGGATGAACACGCCGAACAGCGCAGCCACGAGCAGGTTCAGGGTCATCGCAGCGGTCATCACGACGCCCAGCGGGATGCTGTCGTACAGGAGCATGGCGAACACGCCGATGATCCCGCCCCAGACCAGGCCGTTGAGGACGGCAATGGTGATCTCCTTGGCCAGCAGCGCGCGTGCGCTGCTGTGGGTGATCTGCCCCAGCGCCAGCGCACGCACGATCATGGTGATGGTCTGGTTGCCGGAGTTGCCGCCGATCCCGGCCACCATGGGCATGAGCGCGGCCAGCGCTACCAGCTTCTCGATGCTGCCCTCGAACAGGCTGATGACGCGCGAGGCGATGAAGGCGGTGACCAGGTTGACCGCCAGCCAGGTCCAGCGGTTCTTTGCGCTGTCCCAGACCGAGGCGAACAGGTCCTCTGTCTCGCGCAGACCGCCCAGATTCAGACGCTCGCTCTCTGCGGCCTCGCGGATGTAGTCCACCACGGCGTCCACGCTCACCTTGCCCACCAACCGGCCCCGCTCGTCCACCACGGGCGCGGTCACCAGGTCGTAGCGTTCGAAGGCCTGGGCCGCCTCGGCTGCGCTGTCCGTCGGCGTGAGCTTGAGCATGTCCTCCTTCATCAGCTCCGCAACCAGCCGATCGGGGTCGTTCACCAGCAGCACATTCAGCGGCAGCACGCCCTTCAGCCTTTCCTTGCGATCGACCACGAAGATCTGGTCGGTATGGTCGGGCAGCTCCTCCAACCTGCGCAGGTAGCGCAGCACCACTTCGAGGGTGACATCCTCGCGGATGGTGACCAGATCGAAGTCCATCAGCGCACCGACCGAGTCCTCCGGATAGGACATGGCCGCGCGCAGCTGCTCGCGCTCCTCCACCGGCAGGGCCTTGAAGACGTCGTCCATGACGTCTTCCGGCAGGTCGGGAGCCAGATCGGCCAGCTCGTCCGTATCCAGGGTTTCGGCCGCGGCCCGCAGCTCGGCCGGCTCCATGTACGCGATGAGCGTCTCGCGCACCGGTTCGGAGACCTCGAGCAGGATCTCACCGTCGCGATCGGCCTTGACCAGGTCCCAGACCATGAGACGCTGGTCCAGCGGCAGCGCCTCGAGGATGTAGGCGATGTCGGCCGAGTGCAGGGCGTCGAGCTTCTTCTGCAGCTCGGCCACGTGTTGCTTGTGGACGAGCGACTCCACCAGCTCGTGGCGCGGCATCTCCTGCTTGTGCACGAGATCGGCCACCAGCCGCTGCTTCTCCAGGATCTCAACGATCTGCTGGAGGTGCTCCTGTACGCTCTCCGGCGCGCCGGACTCCTGGACTTCGGACATGGGGTAGGTGCGGCCGGACGGTGGCCGAAACTCGGAATTCTAGCGGTCGCTGGCGGCCGCAGTCCAACTCAACCGGCGCCCATGGGAGTAGGAACCCCAGAGGCACAGAGAGAACTGCAGAGAATTCGAGTCGAGTGAGAGCCTGCAGAAGTCGGGGCGGCGGCCGGGAGTCCCTATCCAGTCCCCGGATCTGCCATGCGAAGTTGCTCTGCTTCCCTCTGTGTCTCTGTGCCTCGGTGGTTCAGAGCTTGAGGGGGGTGACCGCTATTGCCGCGTCAGCACGGCGAACGGCTTGCTCTTGCACTTGAAGGGCGGCTTCCTGCCGGTGACTTCGAACAGGTGCAGCGCGGCGCCCTTCCAGGCGAAGCCGATGCGCTCCTTGCCCTCGGGCTCGCGCTCCCGATGGCTCATGATCAGCTCGCAATTGGCTCGCGTCGGGTCGAGCGAAACTTCGTACAGGAAGCTGCGGTCCGGCAGGACCGCATCGCCCGCCTCGCTGAACTCGTAGCTCTGGCCCTCCGCATCCTGATAGCTGCCGGCAAGAACGGAGCGGTTGACGAAGGTCTCCAGTGGGTCGCCGAGGCGCAGATAGGTCAGATACCGCTTCTTGGCGAAGTTCGGCTCGGCGATCGAAAGAGCCTGGAACATGCCTTCCGAATCGCGCTCGCCGCGGAAGTAGATATAGGTGAGGTCGGTCGAGCTGAGGCCGGGCCGGTCCTGCTTGGCGACGGCGAGCCGGAACGATCCGGGCTTGACGTCGGGCTGGATGTCGATGACGAAGTTCAGGATCGCCTTCTGGAAGTTGGTGATGAGGATCGGATACGTCTGGCCCTCTGCTTCGATCTTGATGGCGATCCCCGCAGCCTGGCGCGCTGTGGCGTGCGGTGCGCGCGAGTTGCGCAGCCGCTCCAGGTAGTCGCGTGCGATCCACGTGCCCTCCAGGTCCTTCATGTAGACCCGGTCTTTGTATCGCGAGCTGGGGGCCTTGGGCTCCGCAGGCTGCGCCTCCGGGTCGGCGGGCTTGTCCTGAGCTGCCGCAGGGACGCTGCCGAGCACCGCGACAACGAGCCCAGCGGCCAGCAGGACGCTCGCGACCGCCAGCGGCCGCGCGAACGAAAACCGATCTGTCATGTGTGTCTCTGGAGTCTCACCGCAAAGGCGCGAAGGCGCAGAGGGTTCGGAAAGAGAACCCGGCCTCGATCCGCAACGAAGGAGGGTGTCATCGCCTTTGCGCCGTTGCAGTCATCGTAAAGGGATTTGGGTCTAGGCCGCGAGCGGAGGACGCCGCTTCCACAGCGGTGCGCGCTGCTGGAAGGCATAGGCAAGCTGCAGCACTCCCAGCTCGTCCCGGTGCGCACCGACGATCTGCAGCCCCACCGGCAAGCCCTGGGGCGTGAACCCGCAGGGCACCGAGATGGCGGGCAGGCCGGTGGCGCTGATGTGATAGCAGGACTTCATCCAGTCGAGGTAAGTGGTGAGCTTCTCGCCGTTGATCTCGGCGACCCACGGCTGGTTGATGTCGAAGGGCGGCACCTGCACTACGGGAGCCGCGAGGAAGGCGTATTGTTCCATAAACTCCCGCAGTCGGTGGTACAGCTCGGTGCGCTTGGCCTCGGCACGGCCGATCTGAGGACCGGTCAGCCTACGTCCCTCCTCGATGTTCCACACCACGGTGTCCTTGAGCTCGCCGCGGCGCGTGTCGAGGAGTTGCCCATGAGTGAGCTCGAAGTTGTAGGCCCGCAGCACGCGAAACACCTCGTCCGCGTCACGCAGGTCGGGCGTAGCGTCGACCACCTCGACCCCGAGCCCAGCCAGCACCTCGCGCGCGGGCGCGAGTGCCTGCAGCACCCGGGCATCCACAGGCAACCCGCCCAGGTTTGCGCTCCAGGCCACCTTGACGCCGCGGAAGTCGCGCTCCAGCGAGCCGGCGAACAGCGACCCGGGCTCGGCTATGGAGATGGGCGCGCGCGGATCCGGTCCCGCGAGCACGCTCAGCATCAGGGCGACGTCTTCCACGGTGCGCCCCATCGGCCCCAGCACCGACAGCGGATACCAGGCATTGAGACTGGGCCACGAAGGCACCCGGCCGGCAGCGGGCCGCAGCCCGACGACATTGCAGAAGCTGGCCGGATTGCGCAGCGAGCCGCCGAGGTCCGAGCCGTCCGCGATCGGCACCATCCCGCAGGCGAGCGCGACCGCGGCGCCGCCGCTGCTGCCGCCGCAGGTCTTGCTCGCATCCCAGGGGTTGCGCGTGGCGCCGAACACCGGGTTGAAGGTCTGCGAGCCCGCGCCGAACTCCGGGGTGTTGGTCTTGCCGACGGTGATCGCGCCGGCGCCACGGAGCCGCTCCACGATGATCGCGTCGGTGTCCGGCACGAAGTCGCGGTAGATCGGTGAGCCGAAGGTCGTGCGGATGCCTTTGGTCGTCACCAGGTCCTTGTGCGCTACGGGCAGCCCGTGCAACGGACCGACCCGCTCGCCGGCGCGCAGCTTGCGATCGGCCTCGGCTGCGCCTTGCATCGCCCGGTCGGGCAGAAAGGTGACGATGGCGTTGACCTTGGGGTTCACGCGCTCGATCTGATCCAGGTGCGCCCGCATCACTGTCTCGGAGGTCACCGACCGGTCGCGGATCAGTCGCGCCAGCTCGGTCGCAGAGGAAAAACAGAGATCACGGCTCATGTGCGGACGCTCCAGGAGGGGCGACAGGAGAAGATCATCGAGATGCTGGACGGGCTGGGCGGCCGGAAGTCGGCAGGAACAATCAGTTCGTGGCGCGGTCGGGTCCGCGCATGATCGCATCTCTTGCAGCGACCTGTGACGCGGTGTCGAGCATGCGGATGCTTTCGCCTTCCGCATCCAGCTCGAGGCCAAGCAGCCGGTACGCCTGCGCGACCTGCGGGAATGCTGTGGACGCAACGTGCGCCTCATACAGCTCGCTGAAAACACTGGTCCGGGTCAGCTCATCGAGCCTCTCGAACAGGCCGCGCGCCTGCCAGCCGGCATCCGGCGACAGGCAGCAGGCCCGCAGTTGCGCCAGGGCAGAGTCCAGCGACTGCTCGCCCCCGGTACGCTCGCGCAGCCGCTGATCCGCCAGAAGCATCATCGCCGCGCCTTCCCAGTACACGCGCATGAAAGCGCCGTCGCGGAACATCCGCTCGGTGGCATCGGCTAGCGTCAGGCCCGGCATGCTCTTCATCCCGCGCCGGAAGCCGCTATGCAGCTTCTGCCAGGCCTCGGCCTCGGAAAGCATCCCGGCACGCGCGCGCAGAACATCCTGGTAATAGCTCGCCGTGCCCTCGGACAGCCACGCGTCCTCGGGACGGAGATAGGGCAGCAGCATGTGCGACAGCTCGTGCACGGCGGTCCAGTCGGTCATGAACTCATCGAGCGACCTGCGCTGGTTGATGAAGAAGTGCGCGGACGGCGCCCCTCCGCGCAGCACATAAGCCCAGGGCACCGGCTCGTTGCCGCGCGCGCCCGGCACTACGACGAGCTGCGCGTGCGACACTGGAAACGCCCCGTACAACGTCGTGACAGCGGTGGCCGCCCGCGTCAGCCATTGGCGAACGAAGTCGGGCTCCACGCCGGGCGACCCGTCGAGCAGGGCGACGCGCAGCACCGCACCCGGCACCTCGATCTCCATCTCCTGGAAGCGGCCGAACGCGACCTTCGCAGGCCAGTCGTAGGGGCTATGCCCGACCCGATAGGCGCGTGCCCCATCCGCGGCGATGACCGGCCGCCAGGGTGCGGAAGCCGAGATCCCCGCCGGCAGATCGAAGCGCACTTCGATGTCCTCGTCGGAGGCCAGCGACTCGGGGCGCCAGAACCAGATGCCCAGCTCGGTGATGAGATCGTGCCCCGCGCGGCGCAGCGGACCGCCGCTGCGCTCGTGCCGTCCAGTGGCGCGCGTGAGGTCGGTGCGGTAGGACACGCATGACCCATCCGGCAGCGCGCCGAGCTTGAGCTCGGCGCCGTTGGGCTCGAGATGCTTGCGCGTCCCCTCGACAGCGACATCGGCGAGCGCCTCGGCAGCGTCCAGTGATTCCGACACCAGGTACAGCGGCGGCCTGCCGTCGAAGCAGGCGCGCACGCTGATCAGGGTGAGCGGTTCGTCGATGGAGACGGTGTAGCGGTGCAGGCGCGCTGGATCGGCGCCGACTTCGAGCGACAGCCCCAGCGCCAGCATCGTGGCCGCCAGCCTGCCGGCCGCCATCCAGGGGAAACTACTCATAAGTCGTGCTTGGGAGAGCGAACGGCACCAAGGATATCAGCTATCCAGTTGTCAGCGTCCGCCCGGGGCCGGTCGCAACACCCCGCCGTCCCCACTCAGAGCGGGACCGACGGCAGCGCAGCGGAGCGTGTTCCAGGCGCCGGCCGGTTATCGACCGTGTGGTAGGTGAACACCAGCGAGAACTTCGTGTCCGGCGTCCGGTTCGCGCCCGCCGCATGCAGGGTACGGCAGTGGAAGAACAGCACGTCGCCAGGCTCGAGCAGCGGGGTGACCCGAGCATCGATCAGCGCGCGGTTGTCCGGCACCTCCGTGCGCAGGAACAAAGCGCCGTCCAGCCGCTCGCGGGAAAACTCCAGCAGGTGGGTGCCGGGGATCAGGGAGAGACAACCGTTGTCCGGATACTCGCGCCCGAGCGCGAGCCACACGGACACCAGCTCGGGCCGCTCGAAGGACCAGTAGCGGATGTCCTGATGCCAGCCGGTGACCGAGCTGTAACGCGGCTGCTTGGTCATCACGCAGTTGTGATGAGCCTGTGCCAGTCGCACATCGGGCCCCATGAGCTGGCGCAGCCGCTGCGCGATGGACGCAGAGGTCGCCCATTCCCGGAACGCCGGGTCGCGGGCGTAGGCCTGCAGAAGCCGTCGCACGGTGTGGCCGCCCGGCGCGTCCAGCGACTCCGGCGCACCCGGGTAGTGCAGCTGCGCCTCGTATTCGGCGGGGGTACCTCGCCCAGGAGGTGCTCGCGCGCCACGGCGAGGATGCGCGTGCAGGTGCGGGCATCGGCGAGCCCGCGCGCCACCACGAAGCCATCGGCCCGAAAGCGCCGGACCTCATCGGGCGCGAACACTGGACTGGTCTCGTCCAGAACGAAACCGATCATCGCAGGAGATCGCCGATCACGCCGCAGCCTTTGCCGCCGGCTCATAAGCTAGGATCGGCGCGAGCCAGCGCTCGGCGGTGCGCAGATCCCATCCGCGGCGGCGTGCATAGTCCTCGACCTGATCGCGGTCGATGCGGCCCACCGCGAAGTACTGCGACTGGGGATGGGAGAAGTAGAACCCGCTCACTGCCGCCGTCGGGAGCATGGCGAAGCTCTCGGTGAGCGTGATGCCGGCGCTCGCCGGAGCGTCCAGCAGCTCGAACAGCAGCCCTTTTTCGGTATGGTCGGGACAGGCCGGATAGCCGGGCGCCGGGCGGATCCCGCGATACGCCTCGTCGATCAGCGCGTCCACGCCGAGATCCTCCTCCGCCGCGTAGCCCCAGAGCTCGCGCCGCACGCGCTGGTGCATCAGCTCCGCGAAGGCCTCCGCCAGGCGGTCGGCCAGCGCCTTCAGCATGATGGCGTTGTAGTCGTCGTGCTTCGCCTCGTACTCCTCCACGCGGGTGTCGATGCCGATGCCGGCGGTGACTGCAAAGCAGCCGAGATAGTCCCCGACCCCGGAGCCCTTCGGCGCGACCAGGTCGGCCAGGCAGTGATTGGCGCGGTCCTCCGGCTTGACCATCTGCTGGCGCAGGAAATGGAAGGTGGTCAGCACGCGAGCGCGCGACTCATCCGTGTAGACCTCGACGTCGTCTCCTACGCTGTTGGCCGGGAACAGGCCAATGACGGCGTTGGCCTGCAGCCATCTCTCTTCGATGATCCGGCGCAGCATGGCCTGGGCGTCGGCGAACAGGTTGCGCGCCGCCTCGCCCACGATCTGGTCCTGCAGGATCTTCGGGTAGCGTCCGGCCAGCTCCCAGGTCTGGAAGAAGGGCGTCCAGTCGATGACGCGGCTGATCTCTTCCAGCGGATAGCCCTCGAATACCTGCAGCCCGAGCCGCGCCGGCACACACGGTACATAGCTCGACCAGTCGGTCTTCAGGCCGTGCTTGCGCGCTTCACCGATGGGGTGGTGCGGGCCCTGCCCCTTCTTGCCCTTGTGTTGCTGGCGGGTGCGATCATGCTCGTCCCTAACCTTGCGCACGTAGTCGCCCTTGAGCTCCTCGCTCATCAGGCTGGTGCACACGCCCACGCTGCGCGAGGCGTCCGGCACCCAGACGGTCGGACCATGGTAGTGGGGCTCGATCTTCACGGCGGTGTGCACGCGCGAGGTGGTTGCGCCACCGATCAGCAGCGGGACCTCGAACCCCTGCCGCTCCATCTCCCTGGCCACATGCACCATCTCCTCCAGCGAAGGCGTGATCAGACCGGACAGGCCGATGATGTCGGCGTGCTCCCGCCTGGCCGTCTCGAGGATTTTCTCCGCCGGCACCATCACACCCAGGTTCACCACGTCGAAGTTGTTGCACTGGAGCACGACCGCAACGATGTTCTTGCCGATGTCGTGCACATCGCCCTTGACGGTGGCGATCACGATCTTGCCCTTGGGCTTCTGCTCCACGCCGGTGGCGCGCTTCTCGGCCTCGATGAACGGCACCAGGTGGGCCACCGCCTGCTTCATCACGCGCGCGGATTTCACGACCTGGGGCAGGAACATCTTGCCGGCGCCGAACAGGTCGCCGACCACGTTCATTCCGTCCATCAGCGGGCCCTCGATGACCTGGATCGGGCGCGCAACCTGCAGCCTGGCCTCCTCGGTGTCCTCGATGACGTAGGTGTCGATGCCTCTCACCAGCGCATGGGTGAGGCGGTCCTGCACGCTTCCGCGCCGCCAGGCCAGATCCTCGACGACCTGCCTCCCTTCCTTCTTGTAGGTTTCCGCGAAGACCACCAGCCGTTCGGTGGCGTCGGCCCGGCGGTTGAACAGCACGTCCTCGACCCGCTCCAGGAGCTCGTCGGGAATCTCCTCGTAGACCCCGAGCTGGCCGGCATTGACGATGCCCATGGTCATGCCGGCCCGGACCGCGTGATACAGGAACGCGGTGTGGATCGCCTCCCGCACCGGGTCGTTGCCGCGGAACGAGAAAGAGATGTTGGAGACGCCCCCACTCACCTTGGCATGCGGCAGCGACTTCTTGATCCCGCGTGTGGCCTCGATGAAATCGATCGCGTAGTTGTTGTGCTCCTCGATGCCGGTGGCCACGGCGAAGATGTTCGGGTCGAAGATGATGTCCTCGGGCGGAAACCCGGCCTCCTTGGCCAGCAGATGGTAGGCGCGGCCGCAGATCTCGATGCGACGCTGGAGTGTATCGGCCTGGCCCTGCTCGTCGAACGCCATGACGATCGCGGCCGCACCGTAGCGGCGCACCAGCTTTGCCTGGCGCAGGAACTCGGCTTCGCCTTCTTTCAGGCTGATCGAGTTGACGACCGACTTGCCCTGCACGCACTTCAAGCCGGCCTCGATCACGCTCCACTTGCTGGAGTCGATCATGACGGGCACCCGGGAGATGTCCGGCTCCGAGCCGACGAGCTTGAGGAATGTGACCATGGCCTGTTGCGAGTCGAGCATGGCCTCGTCCATGTTGACGTCGATGATCTGCGCGCCGTTCTCCACCTGTTGGCGCGCGACCGAAAGAGCCTCGGCATAGTTGGCGTTCAGGATCAGGCGCGCGAAGGCCTTCGAGCCGGTAACATTGGTGCGTTCGCCCACGTTGACGAAGAGCGACTCGTCGCCGATGTTCAATGGCTCCAGTCCCGACAGCCGCAGCTTCTTCTCCACGTTCGGCGCGCGCCGGGGCGCGCAACCCTGCACGGCCTCGGCGATGGCGCGGATGTGTCCGGGCGTCGTACCACAGCAGCCGCCGACGATGTTGAGAAACCCCTCCTGCGCAAACTCGCGCAGCACTTCGGCCATGTACTCGGGCGATTCGTCGTACTCGCCCATTTCGTTGGGCAGCCCGGCGTTCGGGTGCAGGGAAGTGTAGGTCTCGGCGATGCCGGCCAGCTCCTCGATGTGAGGCCGCAGGTCCTTCGCGCCCAGTGCGCAGTTCAGCCCCACCGAGAAGGGCCGTGCATGCGACACCGAGTTCCAGAACGCACCGACGGTCTGCCCGGACAGGGTGCGGCCCGAGCGGTCGGTGATCGTCCCCGAGATCATCACTGGCAGCCAGGCGCCGTGCCGCTCGAACCAGTCTTCGATGGCGAAGATCGCCGCCTTGGCGTTGAGCGTGTCGAAGATCGTCTCGACCAGCAGCAGATCCGCGCCACCTCTGACGAGCCCGTCGACTGCCTCGCCGTAGGCCGCCACCAACTCGTCGAAGCTCACGTTGCGCGCGCCTGGATCGTTGACATCCGGGGAGATCGATGCCGTGCGATTAGTGGGTCCGAGCACCCCGGCCACGAAGCGTGGCCGGTGCGGCGTGCGCTTCGTATAGTCGTCCGCCGTCTCGCGCGCCAGCTTCGCGCCCTGCAGGTTCAGCTCGGGCACCGCGCCCTCCATGCCGTAGTCGGCCATGGAGATGCGCGTGGAGTTGAAGGTGTTGGTCTCGAGGATGTCCGCACCGGCTTCCAGATAGCCCGCGTGGATGTTGCGGATGATCTGCGGCTGCGTCAGGGACAGCAGATCGTTGTTGCCCTTCTGGTCGCAGGCGTGGTCGTGGAACAGATCGCCGTGATACTGGTGTGTGTCCAGCCGATGGCTCTGGATCATGGTGCCCATGGCACCGTCCAGGATGAGGATGCGCTTCTCGAGCTGCTGATGCAGGAGGTGGATACGATCGGCTGACATCACGGTTACCGCATAAAGCAAAAAACCCGGCCGCGTGGCGCGGACGGGTTGGCTACTTCCCCGCGCTTTAGCGACATTTATTACGCGCCCGCAAGCTGCGATCAAATCGGCGCGATGGGCAAGATACTAATGCTTTCGGCGGCGTCTGGCAATCGGGTGCAACGCATGATGCCCGTTGCGGAATTGTTAACCCCACTGCCGCGAGGGCCGCAAAGGCGCAAAGACAAAGGTGCCGAAGGACTTCCTGCCCATACCGATAACCGGGTGCTAAGGTTTCCTAGTGTCTCCTTTGCGCATTCCTCTGCGTCTTTGCGCCGTTGAGGTGAGGTTTTGACTTGCGTTTCAGCGCGCCGCCGCCCGCTTCTCCGCCTGCCAGCGGTCGAGCTTGGCGCGCGCGCCGTTGATCGCCGGATCCATCGCCTGGTCGTGTCCGGGCAGCTTGGCGGTCAGCTCGATCACGTAGCCGTTGGGGTCGCGGAAGTAGATCGAATGGATGAACCCGTGGTCGGACACGCCTCGGGTCTCGACGCCAGCCGTCCTGCCCTTCGCGAGCATCTGCTCGAGGGCTCTGGCATCCACCTCGAGCGCGATGTGCAGATCGTAGTCGTGCTGCTGCTTGAACTCGAAGGGCATGTCGGGGGCTTCGAAGAAGGCCAGGTACGACCCATCGTCGAGCCGATAGAAAGTGTGCAGCGTGTTGGTCTTGCGCCCGCTCTTGCTCTCCTTGATCTCGAGCGTTCCCGCCAGCGGCAGCCCCAGGAAGTCCTCGTAGAACTTGCGCGTCTCCTCCGAGTCACGGCAGCGGTATGCGTTGTGATGCAGTCCTTTGATCATGCTCAAGTCTCCTCCAGCGCAGTCGGACACCCGCGCTTCACAGCGCCTGGAAGGGTTTGTCCTTCACCGAGTTGACCAGCCCGTAGAACACCTCGTTCACCTTCGGCCAGCTCTTCAATGCCTTCACGTTGCCCAGCCAGCGGGTCACGTTGCGATAGGGCGCGTAATTGCAGCCGATCACCTCGCCGAGGGAAATCATCGGCCCGCCGAAGTAGTCGGCGATGGTGATCTGGTCGCCGCACAGCCAGGCGCTGCGAGGCCCGATGATGTTCTCGTCGAGTATCTGCAGCCACCCCTTGGCCTTGTCCCGACCCCACGCCAGCGTGCCGGCCTGCATCTCGTCACCCCGCTTGTGGTGCGGAAAGATCTGCGGATAGATCAGCCCGTAGCCGAGGTCGCGATACAGGTTGCTGTTGAGCCAGTCCATCCGCTCGTTCACGCGCGCCCGCTTCTGCAGATCCTTCGGATAGGCGGGCGAGCCGACCTTGTCGGCCAGGTATTTGAGGATGGCGGAGCTTTCGGTGAGCCGGAAATCGCCATCCTCGAGCACCGGCACCAGACGGTTCGGGTTGATGGCGGCATAGGCGTCCTTGAGATGCTCGCCAGTGAACAGATCGACCACCTGGAACTCCAGATCGACCCCCTCCTCCGCGGCAAACAGCATGATCATCCGGCTCGTCGTGGATACGGGATGGTAATAGACTTTCATGACGTCTCCTCCTCGGGTTTCATCTCGTTGTGGTGAGTAACGTATAGACCGCCGGAAACGCGCCGGTCAGAGGGGTCGGCGCCCGGCCGGCACCGTACCCGGTGCTTCCGTCATCTGGCCATGGATCATCATACGACGTTCCTGCCCGAGCGGCGCGCTCGGCGCAGCAGAGTCCGGCCTCACCCCAGTCCGACACCCAGCAATGTGCCGATCGCGTAAGTGGCGGCTCCGGCCAGTGCACCGATTCCCAGCATGCGCAAGCCGCCGAGCCAGGCCTGACGGCCGGTGAACAGGCTCAGCGTGGCGCCCACGCCGAACAGCGCGAATGCCGTCAACACCACGGACCCCAGCAGCGCACGGCCAGCGGGCGCCACCAGAAACGGCAGCAGCGGGAGGAGCGCGCCGGCCGCGAAGGACAGGAAGGAGAAGATGGCGGCACCCCAGGGCGACCCCAGCTCGTCGGGGTTCAGACCCAGCTCCTCGCGGGCGAGCGCGTCGAGCCCGCGCACGGGGTCCGCGATCATCGACTTGGCGAGATCCTGCGATTGCGCTTCCGACAGGCCCCGCGCCTGGTAGATCAGCGACAGCTCTTCGGCCTCTTCCTCCGGGTACTGGCTCAACTCCTCGCGCTCCAGTGCGATCTGGTACTCGAACATCTCGCGCTGCGAGCGCACGGAGATGTACTCGCCCGCAGCCATGGAAAACGCCCCGGCCAGCAGCCCCGCCACCCCGGAGAGAATGATCACCCCGGGCTCGGGCCCGGCGCCGGCCACACCCAGGATCAGGCTGGCGTTGGAAACCAGTCCGTCGTTGACTCCGAACACTGCAGCGCGCAGGTTCCCGCCGCCGGCCAGCCCGCGATGCCGCCGCTCCAGGCCCGCCGAAGGATCGTGGTGCGGATGCCCGGGGCCGCCGGGCAGGTACAGGGACAGCCCGCGGACCTTCATGGCAGCGAGCACGGTTCGCATCGACCGGGGGCCGAGCCGGCGGGTGAGCATAGCGACGATGCGGGTACGCGTGTCGGGCCGGTAGCCCGTCGGGGGCTTGGCGCCCGCGCGTTCGGCGGCGTCGGCCCAGATGCGCGACTGGTTGCGCGCCTCGCGGGCCAGTTGTGTGAACAGCCGGCCCTGCGGAGTATCGCCTTCGATCTCGGCGAGCAGTGTGTACAGGTATGCGGAGCGCTGCTCTTCCTGCCAGCCCTTCAGCTCATTCATTTGAGTCCTTTGAACTACGCAAGCAACGGTTCCTCGCTTATAACCCTTTGGCGGGCCGTCGTTCCAGCCATTGCATCATGCCCTCTTCACCCGCACAATGCCTCCGGCACACGGGAGGTCGCCGATGAATCGAAGCCGCATCTTCCTGTCCCACGCGGGATCCGAGTCG
>Ga0105107_10000073_pt1 | contig 50951 bp, 44 predicted proteins | sample PPLLaktember2015_6_FD_79335 | JGI IMG/M metagenome (GOLD analysis project Ga0105107, IMG submission 79335) | Freshwater sediment microbial communities from Prairie Pothole Lake near Jamestown, North Dakota, USA - PPLs Lake P8 Core (1) Depth... | ecosystem: Environmental > Aquatic > Freshwater >...
CCGGCGCTCCTTCCGGGCGCTCGCCCCGCTTACGCCATCGCGCGCAGTCGCGCAATCCGCTCCTCGGTCGCGGGATGGGTGCTGAACAGGCCCCTGACACCGCCGCCCGACAAGGGGTTGATGATCATCATCTGGGCGGTGGCCGGCTGGGCTTCCGCCCTGGGCATCGGAATGCCGCGCGCGTAGGCGTCGATCTTGGCGAGCGCGTCGGCGAGCGCGTGCGGGTCGCCCGATATCTCGGCGCCGCCGCGGTCGGCGCCGAACTCGCGCGTGCGCGAGATCGCGAACTGGATGAGCATCGCGGCGATCGGCGCGAAGATCATGACCAAAATCGCGAGCAGCGGATTGCCGCCGTTCTCACGGTTGTGACTCCCGGAGAAGAACATTCCGAAGTTCGCGAGGGTCGAGATCGCGCCGGCGACCGTGGCCGAGAGGGTCGAGATGAGGATGTCGCGGTGCTTGACGTGCGCCAGCTCGTGCGCCATGACGCCGCGCAGCTCGCGCGGCGTGAGGAGCTGGAGAATGCCGGTGGTGGCCGCGACGGCGGCGTGGTCCGGATTGCGCCCGGTTGCGAACGCATTGGGCTGCGCCTCGTCGATGAGGTAGACGCGCGGCATCGGCAGCCCCGCGCGGCCGGCGAGGTCCTTCACCATGAGGTAGAGCTGCGGGGCCGAGGTCTCGTCGACCTCCTGGGCGTTGTAAATGCGCAGCACCAGCTTGTCCGAGAACCAATAGGCGAAAAGGTTCATGGCACCGCCGATCACGAGCGCGATCAGCATCCCCTGTTGCCCGCCGATGGCGCCGCCCAGCATCCCGAACAGGGCAACGATGCCCGCCATCAGGATGCCCGTCTTGAGCCAGTTGCCGACCATGCTTTCCTCCGGGTCTCGTCCGTGCCGTGCGTTCTACCGCGACGGATTAGATGGGGCGGCGCGGCGAAGATTCAATTGCCGCGACGGCCTCGAACGACTCGCCCGGGGCGACGGCACAGCCGCGCAGGAACGCGTCTGCCGACAGCCGCTTGCCGCCGGCGCGCTGCAGCTCGGTGAGCCGCAAGGCGCCGACCCCGCACGCGACCGCGATGCCCTCGTTGTCGACGCGGAAAATCGAGCCGGGCGATCCGACTCCGGCTGAGACCAGCGCGGTTGAAACCAGCGTCGACCGCCACACTTTAATGTCTTCGGCACGCAAGCGCGCAAGCGCGCCGGGGAACGGGTTGAACGCCCGGATCTGGCGCTCGATCTCGACGGCGGCGCGCCGCCAGTCAATGCGCGCCTCGGCCTTGCCGATCTTGTGCGCATAGGTGACGCCTTCGGTCGGCTGCGGTGTGGCCTGCGCGGCTCCACGAGAAAGTCCTTCCAGAGCGGTGACGATCAACCTCGCCCCGAGCGACGCAAGCTTGTCGTGAAGCGTTCCGCCGGTTTCCTCGGGTGCGATGCCGACCGGCTCGCTGAGAAGCACCGGGCCGGTATCGAGCCCGGCGTCCATCTGCATGATGCTGACGCCCGACACGAGATCGCCGGCAAGCAGCGCGCGTTGAATCGGTGCCGCGCCCCGCCAGCGCGGGAGCAGTGACGCGTGGATGTTGAGCGCGCCGCGGCGAGGCAAATCCAGTACCGCTTGCGGCAGGATCAAGCCGTATGCCGCGACGACCAGCACATCGGCTTGGGCTTCGCGTAGCCGGGCGTGCATCGCGGGATCCTTGAGCGTCCCCGGTTGCAGCACCGGGATCCCGTGATGCTTGGCGGCCGCCTTCACCGCGCTCGGTGCCGTTCGAAGACCGCGCCCGGACGGCCGATCCGGTTGAGTGAGCACTAACACAACGGAGTGGCCAGCAGCCACCAGGGCATCGAGTGCCGCGACCGAGAACGCCGGCGTGCCGGCGAAGATGACGCGCATCGCTGTTGGAGAAGACGCCGGGTCGGGGAAAAGCAGACGCGTTGCGCCGCTCAGGCGCTCTGGCGCTCCTGCTTCTGGAGCTTGGACCGGATGCGCGCCTGTTTCAGACGGGAGAGGTATTCGACGAAGACCTTGCCCTCGAGGTGATCCAGCTCGTGCTGGATGCAGACCGCGAGCAGGCCCTCGGCGACGAGCTCGAACGGCTGGCCCGCGCCATCGAGGGCGCGCACTTTGACCTTCTCGGCGCGCTTGACAACGTCATAAACTCCCGGCACCGAGAGGCAGCCTTCCTCGCACTCCTGCTCGCCTTCCAGCGTGACGATCTCGGGATTGATCAGGACGAGGAGTTGATCGCGGGCGTCGGAAACGTCGAGCACGATCACCCGCTTGTGGACGTCGACCTGGGTTGCCGCGAGCCCGATGCCCGGGGCGGCGTACATCGTTTCCGCCATGTCGCGCACGAGCTGCCGTATGGAGTCGTCGACCCGCTCCACGGGTTTGGCGACCTTTTCGAGCCGGGAATCCGGGTAGCGTAAGATGTTCAGAACGGCCATAAATTACTTGCTGCGTGAAATAATTAGGTGCAGACTTTCAACAAAGTCCTTAAAGTCTGGCCAGTCAGCCCTAATAATCAAACACTTGCCAGCGTTTAGATCGGCTCGAGGTGCTCATGTTCAAGTCTAGCACGGCCCTTCTTTTGGCCCTCGTTTTGGCCCTCCCCGTCGCCTGGGCCCAGCAGTCCGGCACGGGCGGCAACGTTCTGCAGATTCAGCCGAATGCGCCGGACAGCTACGTCGTGCAGAAGGGCGACACCCTGTGGGGAATCTCGCGCAAGTTCCTCACCCAGCCGTGGCGCTGGCCGGACATCTGGCGCCTGAACAAGGATCAGATCAAGAACCCGCACCTTATTTACCCGGGCGATATCGTCCGCCTGGACCGCGGCACGGGCACCCTGTCCATCGAGCGCCTCGCGCCGCGCGTGCGGGAGGAGGCACTCGTCCGCGAAGCGATCCCGACCGTCCCGCTGAAGGTGCTCGAGCCGTTCCTGTCCGCGCCGCTCGTGATCGAGCGCGGGGGTCTGGACAAGGCCCCGCGCATCTTCGCGGCCGAGGAGGGCCGATTCAACATCGGCGCGGGCGCGCGCGCCTACGTGACCGGGATGGGCCAGAGCAAGGAAACGCTGTGGCAGGTCTACCGTCCAGGCATCGCCCTGATCGATCCGGACACGAAAGACATCCTTGGTTTCGAGGCCATCTATCTCGGGACCGCGCGAGTGTTGCGCAGCGGCGATCCGACGACCGTGCGGGTGCTGTCGTCGAAGCAGGAGATTAGTGAAGGCGACCGGTTGGTCGTCGCGCCGCAACCGCAGGTCTTCAGCTTCGCGCCCCGCGCGCCCGACAAGCCGATCCGCGCGCGGATCATGTCGATCTACGACGGGCGCGCCGATGCACGCACCGACCTGTTGCTCGATAAACCCAACTGGACCGGGATCGAGAGCGACGCGGGCAAGAAATCGATCTACGAAGGCTACGGCGAGACCGGCGGGCTCGCGATCGTGACCCTGAACAAAGGTGCGAAGGACGGGCTCGAGGTCGGCCATGTGCTCGCGATCCTCCGCAGCACGACGATTACGAACGATCGCAGCGTCGGCCCGTTCTATATGGGCGAGCGCAAGCAGGAACCGATCGATCTTCCCGAAGAGCGCTACGGTCTGCTCATGGTATTCCGCACGTTCGACAACCTCTCCTACGCGCTCACGCTCGGCGTCGAGCGGCCGGTCGCGCCGGGGGACGTCGTCAAGACGCCCTGATCGCACCCGCCGAGCCCGATGCCCCGGGAGGGCGAGCTCGCGGCGTGGTTGCGCCTCACTCTGACCTCCGGGCTCGGGGGCCAGGGCATCCGGAAGCTCCTCGCGGAGTTCGGTCTGCCGTCGCAGGTCCTCGGCACGTCGCACGCGGCGCTCGCGCGCACGGTCGGCGAGGCGATCGCGACGCGCTTGCGCGCCGACGAGCGCGCGCCGGACGTCGAGGCCGCGCTCGCCTGGGCCGCACAGCCCGGCAACGCGATCATCACTCTCGCCGACACGGCGTACCCGCGCGGCCTCCTCGAGATTCCGGACCCTCCGGCGCTACTGTACGTGCAGGGGCGCGCGGCGCTCCTCGCCGCGAATGGCCTGGCGGTTGTCGGCAGCCGGAACGCCACCGCGCAGGGGCTGGCGAACGCGGAGACGCTCGCGCGCGCGCTCAGCCGCGCGGGGCTGACGATCGTGAGCGGCCTCGCGCTCGGGATCGACGCTGCCGCGCACCGCGGCGCACTCGACGGCTCCGGTTCGACGGTCGGTGTGCTCGGCACCGGCATCGACGTAATCTATCCGGCACGCAACGCCCAGCTCTTCGCGATGCTCGCCAGCCACGGTGCGATCGTCAGCGAGTTTCCGCTCGGGACGCCGCCGATCGCGGCCAACTTCCCGCGCCGCAACCGCATCATCAGTGGCCTCGTGCGCGGCGTGCTCGTGGTCGAGGCGGCGCTCGACAGCGGCTCGCTGATCACCGCGCGCCTCGCGGGAGAGCAGGGGCGCGACGTCTTCGCCATGCCGGGGTCGATCCATTCGCCGCTGTCGAAGGGCTGCCACGCGCTCATCAAGCAAGGCGCGAAACTGGTCGAGAGCGCGGACGACGTACTCGGCGAGCTGAGCGGCGGCGCGTCGACACCAACTCCGTCACGCGAGGCGCCGGAAGAAACGCACGCGCTGCTGCATCACCTGGGATACGACCCGTGCAATGTTGACACTCTGTGCGGACGCAGCGGCTTGACGGCCGATGTCGTATCGGCGATGCTGCTGCAACTGGAGCTCGAGGGGAAGGTCGCGAGCCTCCCAGGCGGCAGATTTCAGCGCGTGGCGAGTCGCGACCAGGACTGAATGCACTGCTGCATTTCCCGGGCGTCGCGCCCGCACCGTCAACCAGGGACCGAGGTCCCCTGACCGACTCGCCACCAGGAGCCTTCCCGCCGTCGATGTTCGAGATCCTCGTCTACCTGTTCGAGAACTACTACCAGGGCGAGCCCTGCCCTGACCCGGACACCCTCGCGCGCAAGCTGACCGACGCGGGATTCGGCGACGAGGACATCACCGACGCGCTCGACTGGCTCAGGCACCTGTCGCGCCCCAACGATGAGCAGTATCCGGACGCGTTCGAGCTCTGCGATGCGTTCCGCGCACACACTCACGCCGAGCTCGCGAAGCTCACAACGGAGTCGCGCGGCTTCATCACGTTCCTGGAAAGCGCCGGCGTGCTGACCGCGCCCCTGCGCGAGCTGATCATCGATCGTGCGATGGCGCTGCCGGAGGACACGGTCGACCTTGATCAGCTCAAGGTCATCGTGCTGATGGTACTGTGGGCCCGGCGCGGCGACGTCGACACGCTGATCCTCGAAGAGCTGCTGCCCGAAGGAGGCCCGCGGCACATTCACTGACGCCGCGTCGCCGCTACTTCTTGCCTCGCGCCGGGGCAGTCCTTAAACTTCGGCGCTCCCTGACTCTCCCGCGCGCCACGCCGCCGGTGAATGCGCGCCCCATGACCGCCCTGAATGGCTAAGAAGCTCATCATTGCCGAGAAGCCCTCCGTCGCCAACGACATCGCGCGCGCGCTCGGCGGGTTTACGCGGCATGGCGACTATTACGAGAGCGGCGAGTACGTGGTCTCTTCCGCGATCGGGCATCTGCTGGAGCTCGCAGCGCCCGAGGAGTACGAGGTGAAACGGGGCAAGTGGTCCTTCGCCCACCTGCCGGTGATCCCGCCGCATTTCGATCTGAAGCCGATCGAGAGGAGCGAGGACCGTCTCAAGCTGCTCGCCCGACTGATCAAGCGCAAGGACGTGGCCACGATCGTCAACGCGTGCGACGCCGGGCGGGAGGGGGAGCTCATCTTCCGCTACATCGAGCAGCACGTGGGGGCGAAGAAGCCGGTCGAGCGCCTGTGGCTTCAGTCGATGACCCCGTCCGCAATCCGGGAAGGCTTCGCGGCGCTCCGGACGGATGGCGAGATGCGTCCGCTCGCCGACGCCGCCGTGTGCCGCTCCGAATCCGACTGGCTGGTCGGCATCAACGGCACGCGCGCGATGACCGCGTTCAACTCGAAGGACGGCGGCTTTTACAAGACCACGGTGGGCCGGGTGCAGACGCCGACCCTCGCGATCCTGGTCGAGCGCGAGAAGCGCATCAAGGCGTTCGTCGCACGCGATTACTGGGAGGTCCTCGGTACCTTCGCGGGCAAGGGCGGGGAGTACGGCGGCCGGTGGTTCGACGAGACGTTCGAACGCGACCCGAACGACGAGTATCTACGCGCCGAGCGGGTCTGGGACCCGTCCCGCGCCGAGGCGATCCGTGCGAAGTGCGTCGGCAAGCCGGGAATCGTCACCGATGAGTCCAAGCCCGCGACGCAGGGCTCGCCGCTCCTCTACGACCTGACCACGCTCCAGCGCGAAGCCAACTCCCGTTTCGGCTTCTCGGCGCGCAACACGCTCGGCCTCGCCCAGGCGCTCTACGAGAAGCACAAGGTCCTGACCTATCCGCGGACCGATGCGCGCGCGCTGCCCGAGGACTACCTCGGCACGGTGAAGAAGACCCTCGACATGCTCACCGACAAGACCGCATCGACGCGCGCGTACGCGCCGTTCGCCGCGAAGGTGCTGAAGGAGGGATGGGTCAGGCCCAACAAGCGCATCTTCAACAACGAGAAGATCTCGGATCACTTCGCGATCATCCCCACCCTGCAGGCGCCGAAACACCTGTCCGAGCCCGAGCAGAAGCTCTACGACATGGTGGTCAAGCGGTTTCTGGCCGTGTTCTATCCGGCGGCGGAGTTCCTAGTCACCACGCGCATCACCCGCGTCGAGGGCGAGCCCTTCAAGAGCGAGGGGCGGGTCATGCTCAACGCGGGCTGGCTGGCGGTATACGGCCGGGACGCCGAGGACAAGGACACCCCGACGCTTGCGCCGGTCCCGGACGGGAAGGTCAATACAGCTGCCGTGGAGGTCCAGCAGAACCAGACGAAGCCGCCGGCGCGGTACTCCGAAGCGACGCTGCTGTCCGCGATGGAGAACGCCGGCAAGCTGGTCGAGGACGAGGAGCTCGCCGAGGCCATGAAGGCGAAAGGCCTCGGCACGCCTGCCACGCGCGCCTCGGTCATCGAGGGTCTGATCTTCGAGGACTACGTGCACCGCAACGGGCGCGAGCTGCAGCCGACCGCGAAAGCGTTCGATTTGCTCTACGCGATCGAGAAGTTCGGCATCGATGAGCTGCGCTCGCCGGAGCTCACCGGGGACTGGGAGTTCAAGCTCAGGCAGATCGAGCAGGGCAAGCTCCGCCGGGACGCCTTCATGGACCACATCGTCGACACGACGCGCGATCTGGTCGAGCGGATCAAGAAGGGCACCAGCATCGACGAGCCGCTCTCGACCCTCGGCGCGAAATGCCCGAAGTGCGGGAGCGTGATCAACGAGAACTACAAGAAGTTCCAGTGCACGAAGTGTGACTTCTCGATGTGGAAGGTGATCGCCAGCCGCCGGATCGAGAACGAGGAGGCCGAAGACCTGATCCGGACCCGCTCGATTGGACCGTTACAGGGATTCCGCAGCCGGATGGGACGCCCGTTCGCCGCAATGGTGAAGCTGAAGGACAACTTCACGGTCGAGCTCGACTTCGGCCAGAGCCAGGCCGACGAGCGGGACGCCGCACCCGTGGATTTCACCGGCCGGCAGCCGCTCGGAAAGTGTCCCAAGTGCGGCGCGTCGGTATTCGACCACGAGCTGGCCTACGTCTGCGAGAAGTCGGTGGGGCCGGTGCGGTCCTGCGACTTTCGCACCGGGAAAATCATTCTGCAGCGCCCGATCGAGCCCGAGCAGGTGACGAAGCTGCTCGAGCTCGGCAAGACCGACCTCCTGCACCGCTTTATCTCCAAGAAGGGGCGGCCGTTCTCCGCCTTTCTGGTGCGCCAGCCCGACGGCAGGGTCGGATTCGAGTTCGCACCGCGCGTGGGCGCGAAGGGAAAAGGCGTGCCGAAGCCTGCTGAGGCGCAAGCCGAGGGCAAGGCGCCGACACCTGCGCAGCCGAAGCCTTCGGGTCGTAGCGCGCGCGACGCCGCGGCAGAGAAGAACGTCTACGCGCCGAAAGCGGCCAGCAAGACGCCGGCAAAACGCACCGAGCCTCAAGCCGCCCGCGTAGCGGCCAAGCGTTCGGGCGGCGCCAAGAAGGTGGTAGGAAAGGTTGCCACTAAGAAGCCCGCCACCAAGAAGCACACAGGGTAAACCCGCCCTAGACGTCCAGCCGCGCCACCAGCGCGTTCTGTTCGATGAAGTCCCGGCGCGGCTCGACCTCGTCGCCCATCAGCTTCGTGAAGATCTCGTCCGCCGCGATCGCATCCTCGATCTGCACCTTGAGGAGCCGGCGCGACGCCGGATCCATGGTCGTCTCCCACAACTGCTCGGGATTCATTTCGCCCAGGCCCTTGTAGCGCTGCACGGCGGCATTGCGCTCGACCTCGGCGCGCAGCCAATGCACCGCCTGGCCGAAGTCGCTCACGGCATGCTGATGCTCGCCGCGCTGCACGTACGCGCCGGGGCCGATCAAATCGCCGACCAGCTGCGCGGCGGCAGTGATCTGGCGGTAGTCGCCTGAGACGAGGAAGTCTTCGTCAATGACGCTCCAGCGGAGGTTGCCGTGACGATTGCGCTCGATCACGAGCTGGTGGCGCTCGAGCTTCTCGTCATAACGTGCCTGGACCCGGACATCGCCGTTGCCGAGCTTCGCCACCAGTTGCGCCGCGCTGGCGTGCGTTGCCTCCGCATCCGAGAGGTCGACGCGGGCGCCCTGCAGAATTGCATGCAGCGCGCCTTCGTCGATCAGCCGCGTCAGGCGGGTGATCACCGCCTCGGCGAGCAGATAGGACTGCGACAGCTGGGCGAGCGCGTCCCCCTGGATCGGATCGGCATCGCGGCGCGCGTACAGCGCGGCGCCCACCAGTGCCTGCCTGAGCATGAACTGGTCGCGCTCATGGTCGTCCTTCAGATAGCGCTCATCCTTGCCGACCTTCACCTTGTAGAGCGGTGGCTGCGCAATGTAGATGTGGCCCCGCTCGATTAGCTCGGGCAGCTGCCGATAGAAGAACGTCAGCAGCAGCGTGCGGATGTGGGCACCGTCCACGTCCGCATCGGTCATGATGATGATGCGGTGGTAGCGCAGCTTGTCGATGTTGTAGTCGTCCTTGATTCCGGTGCCGAGCGCGGTGATGAGGGTCGCGATCTCGGCGAACGAGATCAGCTTATCGAAGCGCGCCCGCTCGACGTTCAGGATTTTGCCCTTGAGCGGGAGGATCGCCTGGAACTTGCGATCGCGCCCCTGCTTGGCCGATCCGCCGGCCGAATCGCCCTCGACCAGGTACAGCTCGCACAGCGCCGGGTCCTTCTCCTGGCAGTCCGCGAGCTTGCCCGGCAGTCCGAAGCCGTCCAGCACGCCCTTCCGGCGCGTCATCTCGCGCGCTTTGCGCGCCGCCTCCCGCGCGCGCGCGGCGTCGACGATCTTCCCGGTGATGATGCGCGCATCCTGCGGCTTCTCGAGCAGGAAGCTCATCAGCTTCTCGGCCACGATCTCCTCGACCACCGGTCGCACCTCCGAGGACACCAGCTTGTCCTTGGTCTGCGACGAGAACTTCGGCTCCGGGATCTTGGTCGACAGCACGCAGGTCAGCCCTTCGCGCATGTCGTCGCCGGTGCACTCGACTTTCGCCTTCTTGGCGATCTCGTGCTGCTCAATGTACTTGCCGAGGGTGCGCGTCATCGCCGCCCGCAGGCCGGTCAGGTGGGTGCCGCCGTCGCGTTGCGGGATATTGTTGGTGTAGCAGAGGACCTGCTCCTGATAGGAGTCGTTCCACTGCATCGCCACCTCGATGAACATGCCCTCTTTCTGTCCGCTGGCGTGAAAGATGTTGTTGTGCAGCACCACCTTGTTCCGGTTCATGTACTCCACGAACCCCCGGACGCCGCCCGCGAACGAAAACACTTCCTCCTTGCCCGCCCGCTGGTCGTTCAGCACGATTCTCACGCCGTTGTTCAGGAACGACAGCTCGCGGAGGCGCCGCGCCAGGATGTCGTAGTGATACTCGACGTGCCCGAAGGTCTCGGTGCTGGCAAGGAAGTGCACCTCCGTGCCCCTGCGCTCGGTCTTGCCGAAGATCTTGAGCGGCTCGACGCGCTCGCCCCGACGGAACTCCATGAAGTGGACCTGACCATCCCGGCGGATCGAAAGCCTCAGCCAGTCGGATAGCGCGTTCACTACCGAGACGCCTACGCCGTGCAGCCCGCCGGAAACCTTGTAGGAGTTGGAGTCGAACTTGCCGCCGGCGTGCAGCTCGGTCATCGCGATCTCCGCCGCCGAGCGCTTGAATTCGTCGTCCTCGTGGATCCCAGTCGGAATGCCGCGGCCGTTATCCGCGACGCTGATGGAGTTGTCGGTGTGGATCGTTACGATGATCTCGTCGCAGTAGCCGGCGAGGGCCTCGTCCACTGCGTTGTCGACGACCTCGAACACCATGTGGTGCAAGCCGGTGCCGTCGGAGGTGTCGCCGATGTACATCCCGGGACGCTTGCGCACCGCGTCCAGGCCCTTGAGCACCTTGATGCTCGAGGAGTCGTAGCTCGCCGCGTCCTGCCGCGGGGTTTCCACGGCGGCGTCCGGGTGGGCCGGCGTCGCCTCGCCGGGCTGCTGCGGGGGAGTCTCTTCGCTCATTCGCCCGTGGCCCTAGATACGCATCGGCATGACGACGTACTTGAAGTCCGTCCGACCCGGTACGGTGATCAGAGCGCTCGAGTTCGCATCGCCGAGCGCAACCTCAATCTCCTCGGTCTCGAGGTTGTTCAGCACGTCCAGCAGGTAGCCGACGTTGAAGCCGATGTCGAGCGCCTCGCCGGTGTAGTCGAGCTCGAGTTCCTCCTGCGCTTCCTCCTGCTCGGTGTTCGTGCAGGTGATCTTCAGGCTGCCGTCGCCGAGTACCCAGCGCACGCCGCGGAACTTGTCGCTGGTGAGAATCGCAGCGCGCTGCAACGCCGCGCCGAGCGTTTGCCGTCCAATCTTCAGATGCTTCGGGTGGGCGCCCGGGATCACCCGCTGGTAATCGGGAAACTTTCCGTCGACCAGCTTGGAGGCAAGCAGCACGCCGTCGAAGCGGAAGCGTGCCTGGCTGCCCGAGAGTTCGACCGACACGGGGTCGTCGGTGTCCTGGAGAAGCTTCGTGAGCTCCAGGATGGTCTTGCGGGGGACAATCACCTCCTGCTTGCCCAGGTCGCGCGATGCAAGCTCGTGCGTCGCGACCGCAAGCCGATGCCCGTCGGTCGCGACGACGCGCAACTCGCCCGCGTCCACCATTATCAACAGGCCGTTCAGGTAGTACCGGATGTCCTGCTGCGCCATCGCGTACTGCACGAGCGCCAGCACGGCTTTCAGCGCGCGCTGCGGCAGCTCGAATGCCACCGGCGTCCCTTCCGGCGCGGCCAGCCGGGGAAAGTCCTCGGGCGGAAGCGTCTGGAGCTGGAATCGGCTCTTGCCGCTACGCATCTGCAGGCGCTTGTCCGCGAGCGCCATCGTGACCTCGCTTCCTTCCGGCAGCGCACGCAGGATGTCGAGCAACTTGCGGGCGCCGACCGTCACCGCCTTGGCCTCCCCCGAGGCCTCCGCCTGCGCGGTTGCGCTGATCTCGATCTCGATGTCGGTCGCGACAAACGAGAGCCGGTCGTCCGCGCGCGCGATGAGAACGTTCGAGAGGATCGGCAGTGTGTGGCGCCGCTCGATGATGCCGGCAACCGACTGCAGGGGCTTGAGCAGAGTTTCCCGGCTTGTCTTTACTAGATTCATATTCTTTTCCTGAGACTGATGATGAGGGCGCCGTTTTTTGTGGATAACGGGTTAAAGCCGTTGATGTCTAAAGCATCTTGTTGTGGGTAACCTGTGCGCCGACCTGTGGGCGGCGCTTGAACAACCCGGCCATCTCGAGGGGGGTTCGAAGGTGCGCGCCGAATTACTCACAATCGGGTTCGAGTTATTCAGAGGTTCTCAACAACCTCAGCCTTTCAGGGTTTGTTCCAGGACGTGGAAGTCTCGATTCAGGTCCGTGCTCTTGGTGCGCAGTGCGGCGATCGTCCGGCACGCGTGCAGCACCGTCGTGTGGTCGCGATTGCCGAACGCGTCGCCGATGTCGGGCAAGCTCATCTCGGTGAGCTCCTTGGCGAGCGCCATGGCCATCTGGCGTGGCCGCGCGATGCTGCGGGTGCGCTTCTTAGAGTGCAGGTCGGCGACCCTCAACTTGTAGAACTCCGCGACGGTCTTCTGGATGTTCTCGATCGAGATCTGTCGGTTGTGGAGCGACAAGAGGTCCTTGAGCGCCTCCTTTGCGACCTCGACGGTGAGATCCTTTCCGCCGAAGTGCGCGAAGGCAAGTACGTTCTTCAGCGCACCCTCGAGCTCGCGCACGTTTGACCGGATGTGTTTGGCGATGAAGAAGGCGATGTCTTCGTCGAGGTGGACGCCTACCGCCTCCGCCTTTCTCAGCACGATGGCGACGCGCATTTCCTGCTCCGGCGGCTCCAACGCCACCGTCAGGCCCCAGCTAAAGCGCGTCTTGAGCCGGTCGTCGATGCCGACGATGTCGCGCGGATAGGTGTCGCAGGTGATGATGATCTGCTTGTGGGCCTCGATCAGCGCGTTGAACGCGTAGAAGAACTCCTCCTGAGTGCGGTCCTTGCCCGTGAAGAACTGGATGTCGTCGATCAGGAGCACGTCCAGCGAATGGTAGTAGCGCTTGAACGCATCGAATGACTTCTGCTGGTATGCGCGCACGACGTCCGAGATGTACTGTGCCGCGTGGAGATAGCGCACTCTGGCATTGGGCTGGTGCATCATGACGTAGTTGCCTACGGCATGAATGAGGTGGGTCTTGCCCAGACCGACGCCGCCGTACACGAACAGCGGGTTATAGGAGGTGCCCGGGTTCTCGGCGACCTGCATCGCGGCCGCCCGAGCGAGCTGGTTGGCCTTGCCCGGGACGAAGTTGTCGAACGTGAATTCGGAAACCAGGCTTGGCCGGTCGGCGGCCTTGCGCTCGGGACCGGACGTTTTCGCGCCCAGCGACGCCGTGAGGGACTTCGCAGGCGGGGGTGGCGCCGGCTCGGGCAAGTCGCTTACGTCCGGCAGGGCCAGCGCGACCCGTACGGTCGTCCCGGATTGCTCGCTCGCGAGGGCCTCGATCCGGCGCAGGAAGCGGTCCTTTACCCATTGCTGAACGAAGCGGTTCGGCGCGACGAGTCGCAGCACATCGGTCGCGCGGGGGTCCGCGTTGAGCGGCCGGATCCAGGTGCTAAATTGTTGAGCGGGAAGCTCCTTTTCGAGGCGCGCGAGGCAGGATTGCCACAGGCTCTGCATGGTCTCGGCGAGGTCTTTCCCGGCAGTCGTTGAGGGTGTAGCGCGGCGCGGCGGAGAGGCCGAAATGATACCCGGTCCGACCCGAGTTATCCACAGCTTCTAACGCTCGTTGACAGCTCATGCAACGCATTGGTTTAATGCCGGGTTTTCCATCTCCCAAGGAATACGGCAATGAAGCGAACCTATCAACCCTCGGTGGTGCGCCGCAAGCGCACGCACGGCTTCCTCGTGCGCATGCGTACGCGCGGCGGGCGCGCGGTGATCCGCGCGCGCCGCGCGAAGGGGCGCGCTCGTCTCGGCATCTGACCCTCACGCCCGGTCGCGAACGTTTGCGGCTGCGTTCGAGCCAGCGGCTCGGTGCAGCGCAGGTATCAGCGGTGCTCAAGTCGGGCCGCCTCGCGCGGTCGACCCGCCTCTATCTGTATCGCCTTCCCAACGAGTTTGGCTGCGCGCGGCTCGCGCTGATCGTGCCGAAGCGCTTTGCGGCCAGCGCGGTCGTGCGAAACCGCATCCGGCGCCTCGCGCGCGAAGCGTTCCGGCTCGCGCAGGCCGCGATCGGTGCCCAGGACTGCGTCGTGCGCCTCGTCAAAGTGCCCGGGGAAGCGCCCATCACGCTCGGCGAGCTCGAGGGCCTGTTCCGGCGCGGGGCGAATGGCTAAAGTCCTGCTCGCGCTGGTCGCCGCCTACCGGTATCTTCTGAGCCCGATGCTGGGGCGGAGCTGTCGGTTCTTTCCGTCTTGCTCGGAGTACGCGATGGAAGCGCTGGAGCGGCACGGCGCGCTGCGCGGGACCTGGCTCACCGTGCGGCGCGTGGCGCGCTGCCATCCCTGGCACCCCGGCGGCTACGACCCGGTGCCGTAATCCAATAACGATAACGTCCTCACCCGATGGACACCCAACGCCTCGTTCTCTTCGTCATCTTCTCGTTCTCGATCCTGATGCTCTGGGATGCGTGGCAGCGCGAGCAGCGCCCGCCCGCGCCCGTGCAGCAGCAGGCGCAGAGCCAAGGTCAGCCGACCGGCGTGCCGACGCCCAGCGCGCCCGCGCCGACCGCGACGCCGAGCTCGCCTGCCGCGGTCACGCCCGACGCAGTGCCGTCGAGCGTGTCGGTCGCGCCCGGGCGCGAGCTCGTCACGGTCGAGACCGATCTGTTTCGCGCGGGTATCGACCCGGTCGGCGGTGATCTCGTTCTTCTCGAGCTGACGCGCTATCGCGACAGCCTGGATACGTCGAAGACCTTCCAGCTGCTCGGCGCCGATCATCACTACGCCGTCCAGACCGGTCTGGTCGGACAGAATCTGCCGAATCACAAGACCGTGTTCACGACCGAGGGGAAGTCCTACTCCCTCGCCGAGGGCAAAGACGCCGTCGAAGTGAAGCTCCACGCCGCATCGCCCGACGGCGCGAAAGTCACGAAGACGCTGACGTTCCGACGCGGCAGCTATCTCGTGGACGTGGTGCACGAGATTGAGAACGCGACATCGGCGCCGATTGCCGCGCATGCGTATTTCCAGATCGCACGCGACGGCAAGGCGCCCGCCGACGACAAGGCGATGCTCTACACCTTCACCGGCGCGGCGGTCTACACGGAGCAGGAGAAGTTCGTGAAGGTGCCCTTCGGCGACATCGACAAAGGGAAGGTGCCCTATCCGAAGAGCGCGGACACCGGCTGGGCCGCCATGATCCAGCACTATTTCGTCACGGCGATTCTGCCGCCGGAAAAAGCGACGCGCGAGTACTACACGCGCAAGATTGCCGAGAATCTCTACACCGTCGGCACCATTCTTCCGGTCCCGGCGATCGCGCCCGGGGCGACCGGCACCGTGGGCGTGCGCGTGTACGCGGGCCCGGAAGAGCAGGAGAAGCTCAAGGCGGTGGCGTCGGGCCTCGACCTCGTCGTCGATTACGGCTGGCTCACGGTGATTGCCGCGCCGCTGTTCTGGGTGCTCGAGTGGCTGCACGGCTGGCTCGGCAACTGGGGCCTCGCGATCATCGCGCTGACCGTGCTGATCAAGCTGATCTTCTTCCCGCTCTCGGCGGCGAGCTACAAGTCGATGGCGCGCATGAAGAAGGTGACGCCGCGCCTCACCAAGATGCGCGAGATGTACGGCAACGATCGCGCCAAGATGAACCAGGCGATGATGGAGCTGTACAAGGAGGAGAAGATCAATCCGCTCGGCGGCTGTCTGCCGATCGTGGTGCAGATCCCGGTGTTCATCGCGCTGTACTGGGTGCTGCTCGCCTCGGTCGAGCTGCGCCAGGCGCCGTTCTTCGGCTGGATCAAGGACCTCTCGGTGCCGGACCCGTTCTTCATCCTGCCGGCGATCATGATGGGGTCGATGATCATCCAGACCAAGATGAGCCCGACCCCGCCCGACCCCGTGCAGGCGAAGGTGATGATGATCATGCCGTTCGCGTTTGGCGTGATGTTCTTCTTCTTCCCGGCCGGGCTGGTGCTCTACTGGGTCGTCAACAATGTCCTGTCGATCGCGCAGCAATGGCAGATCACCCGCATGATGGAAGGTGGGAAAGACAAGCCGGCCACGGCGAAGCGCTGAGCGCCGCCGACACGATCGCCGCGATCGCCACCGCGCCGGGGCGGGCGGGCGTCGGCGTGATTCGAGTGTCGGGCGCGCGCCTCGAGTCGTTCGCGGCCGGGTTGCTCGGCCGGCTGCCGCAACCCCGTCACGCGACGCGCGCGACCTTCCGCGATGCGTCGGGGGCGGCCATCGACGACGGCATCGCGCTCTACTTTCCCGCGCCGCACTCCTACACCGCCGAGGACGTCCTCGAGCTCCAGGGCCACGGCGGCCCGGTGGTCCTGCAGATGCTCCTGCGGCGCTGCTTCGAGCTCGGTGCCCGCCTCGCCGAACCGGGCGAGTTCACCCGGCGCGCGTTCCTCAACGACAAGCTCGATCTCGCGCAGGCCGAGGCGGTCGCGGACGTCATCGAAGCGACGACCGAAACCGCGGCACGCGGCGCGGTGCGCAGCCTTCAGGGCGAGTTCTCGGCGGCGATTCACAATCTTGTCGATCAGCTGATCGAGCTGCGCGCGCTTGTCGAGGCGACGCTTGACTTCCCCGAGGAGGAGCTCGATCCCCTCGATCGCGCGGACGCGCGCGGACGGCTCGCGCGGCTGCGCACGGCGCTCGCGGAGACGCTCGAGCGGGCCAAGCAGGGCAGTCTTCTGCGCACCGGGCTGCACGTCGTGCTCGCCGGGCAACCGAATGTCGGCAAGTCGAGCCTGCTCAACCGCCTCGCCGGCGAGGACCTCGCCATCGTGACCGCCCTTCCCGGGACGACGCGCGATACCGTCCGCCAGGCGGTCCAGATCGAGGGCGTCCCGCTGCATCTCGTCGACACCGCCGGATTGCGCGAGACCGCGGACGAAGTCGAGCGCCTCGGCATCGCGCGCACCTGGAGCGAGATCGAGCGCGCGGACGTGCTGCTGCTGATCGTCGACGCCGCCGCCGGCGTCACGGCGGCGGACGAAGCGATCGTCGCGCGGCTGCCGAATCGCCTGCCGCGCGTCGTCGTCCACAACAAGATCGATCTGTCGGGCGCCGCGCCGCGCGTCGGCGCGCAGGGCGGGGCGACAACGGTGCACCTGTCCGCGAAGACCGGCGCCGGCATCGATCTGCTGCGCAACCATCTGCTCGAGCGCGCCGGCTGGCATCCGGCGGAGGAGTCGCCTTTCATCGCGCGCGAGCGCCACCTCGTGTGCCTGCGCCGCGCCGCGGAGCAACTGGAGGCTGCGGCGCAACAGGCGAGCGCGTCGGAGCTCCTCGCCGAGGAACTGCGGCTCGCACAGGATCAGCTCGGTGCGATCACCGGCGAGTTCACTGCCGACGACCTCCTTGGCGAGATCTTCTCCCGCTTCTGCATCGGAAAGTAGTCACGGCCGCGCGCGCAGGCTGTTCGTCAGGTTCGCCGCAGTAGAATGCCCGGCCACGTTCCGCAGAGAGGGAGCCATGTCGATCACCACTCGCGCTGCCATCGTCGCGCTCGGCGCGCTGCTCCTCGCCGGCGCCGCCGCGGCGCAACCCGCCCTCAAGATGATGATTCCCGCCAACCCGGGCGGCGGCTGGGATCAGACCGGGCGCCAGCTCGCCGCGGCGATGCAGAGCGCCAAGCTCGTGAGCGGCGTGCAGTTCGACAACAAGGGCGGCGCCGCCGGCACGATCGGGCTCGCGCAGTTCGCCAACGCGGCGAAGGGCGATCCCAACGCGCTGATGGTGGCGGGAATGGTGATGGTCGGCGGCATCGTGCTGCAGCAGTCGCCGGTCCATCTGGGCATGGTCACGCCGATCGCACGACTCACGAGCGAGTGGGAGGTGATCGTCGTGCCCGCGAGCTCGCCGCACAAGACGCTTGCGGATCTGGTGAAGGCGTTCAAGGACAACCCGGGCAAGGTGTCGTGGGGCGGCGGGTCCGCGGGAGGGACCGACCACATCCTCGTGGGCCTGATTGCGAAGGCGGTCGGCGCCGATCCGGCGAAGATCAACTATGTCGCCTACAAGGGCGGGGGCGAGGCGCTCACCGGCATCATCGGCGGTCACGTCACCGCGGGCGTGTCGGGCATCGGCGAGTTCGCCGAGCAGATCAAGGGCGGCCGGCTGCGTGCGCTCGCGGTCTCCGCACCGAAGGGAGTCGACGGCATCCCATCGCTCAAAGAGCAGGGCGTCGACGTGGAGCTCGGCAACTGGCGCGGCGTGTTCGGCGCGCCGGGCCTCTCGCCGCCGCAGCGCGATGCGCTGGTGAAGCTCGTCAGGGACGCGACCGAGACGCCGGCCTGGAAGCAGACGCTGGAAAAGATGGGGTGGAGCCCGGTGTTCCTCGGCGGCGACCCGTTCAAGGCGTTCCTCGTCGAGGACACCAAGCGGGTGACCGCAATAATCGATTCAATCGGGCTGAAGAAGAAGTGAGCGCGGCGCGGCGCTCGCGCGCCGAGCTCGTGCTTTCGGCGGGCGTGCTGGCGCTCGGGATCGGCGTCTCCGTCGGCACGGCGTTCCTGCCTGGCGAAGGCGGGTACGCGCGGATCGGACCGAACTTCATGCCCGGGGTCGTGGGCGGCGGACTGGTCGTCGTTGGCGTCTGGCTCCTGTACGAAGCGCTCACCGGCGGCTGGCGGCAGCGCGGCGAGGATTCCCCCAAGGAACGCGGCGAGCATGCCTTCCACGCTCCCGCCTTCTTGTGGGTCAGTGCGGGGCTGTTCGCCCACATGATCCTCATCGGTACGGCGGGATTCGTGATTGCGGGCGCGGTATTGGTCGCGTGCATCGCGCGAGGCTTCGGCAGCCCGCGCTTCGGGCGCGACTTCGCGATCGGTTTCACGCTCGCGCTCGCGGCGTTCCTGTTCTTCGTGAAGTTCCTGAACGTCGGTCTGCCCGGCGGCTGGCTCGCGCCGCTCCTCGGCACCGCGGGGATCTAGTGGAGACCCTGAGTGCCCTGTGGGCGGGCTTCGGCGTCGCGCTGCAGCCGGCGAATCTGCTCTGGGGCTTCATCGGCGTCACGCTCGGCACCTTCGTCGGCGTTCTGCCCGGAGTGGGGCCGGCGCTCACCGTGGCGATGTTGCTGCCGCTGACCGTCAAGCTCGAACCGACCGGTGCGCTGATCATGTTCGCCGGCATCTACTACGGGGCGATGTTCGGCGGATCGACCACGACGATCCTGCTGAACGCGCCGGGCGAGTCGGCGTCGATCGCGACCGCGCTCGAGGGCAACCGGATGGCTAAGGCGGGCCGGGCCGGGCCGGCGCTGGCCACGAGCGCGATCGGTTCGTTCGTCGCCGGAACGATCGCGACATTGCTGCTCACGCTCCTCGCACCGGTCGTCGTCGAGGCGGCGCTCAAGTTCGGTCCCGCGGAGTACTTCGCGCTGATGGTGTTCGCCTTCACGACCGTGTCCGCGGTGCTAGGCGCCTCCACGGTGCGCGGGCTCGCCGCGTTGTTCGTCGGCCTCTTCCTCGGGCTGATCGGCATCGACAGCCAGACCGGGCAGACGCGTTTCGCGTTCGGGGTGCCGGAGCTGCTCGATGGGATCGACGTCGTTGTCCTCGCCGTCGGCCTCTTCGCGGTCGGCGAGACGCTGTACGTCGCCGCGTACACCAGCCGCATGCCGGAAACCCTCGAGAAGCTGAAGGGCTCGCTGTGGATGTCGGGCGACGACTGGCGCCGCTCGGCGCCGGCGTGGCTGCGTGGGACGCTGTTCGGCTTTCCCTTCGGCTCGATTCCGGCGGGCGGCGCTGAGATCCCAACGTTTCTGTCCTACGCCACCGAAAAGAAGCTCTCGAAACACCCCGAGGAGTTCGGGACCGGCGCGATCGAAGGCGTTGCCGGACCCGAGGCGGCGAACAACGCGGCGGCAACCGGTACGCTCGTGCCGCTGCTCTCGCTTGGCATCCCGACGTCGGCGACTGCGGCCATTCTGCTCAGCGCGTTTCAGAACTACGGCATCCAGCCTGGGCCACTGCTGTTCACCACGCAGGGCAACCTCGTGTGGGGCCTCATCGCGAGCCTTTACGTCGGGAACCTGATCCTGCTAATCCTCAACCTGCCGCTCATCGGCATTTGGGTGCGGGTGCTCGCGATTCCGCGTCCCCTGCTTTACGGCGGCATTCTGCTGTTCGCCACGCTCGGCGCATACAGCCTGCATCAGTCCTGGGTCGATCTCGCCACGCTCTACGTCTTCGGGCTGCTCGGGTTCGCAATGCGACGGTGGGACATTCCGGTCGCACCCGCGATCATCGGGCTCATCCTCGGTCCGCTCGCGGAGACGCAATTCCGGCGGGCGCTCGCAATCAGCGAGGGCGATGCGAGCGTATTCTTAACGCAGCCGATCTCCGCGTTGCTGCTCACGCTCGCAATGGCCGCCGTCCTCGGACCGTGGCTCTGGCGCCGTTTCAGGGGCGCACAGGCGAAGTGACCTGGCGGGCGGGAGAAGGGGCGGCTGCCGCGCGTGCGCTCGTCGCGTGCACGCTCGGCGGCGCACTGTGCGCGTGGATTGGCACGCCGCTGCCGTGGATGATCGGGCCGCTGTTCACGATGGCGGCGCTTGAGCTCGCCGGGGTGGCGCTCGCGGCGCCCCGCGGTGGGCGCGAGCTCGGACAGGTGATCATCGCAACGGCGCTCGGGCTGTACTTCACGCCGACGGTCGCGCGCGAGGTCGGCGGACGCTGGGAGCTGCTCGTCGCGGCCGCGGTGTTCGCCACCATCCTGTCGTACGCGGGGGCGTGGTTCATCTCGCGTTTCTCCGACAGCGACCGCACCACCGCGTTCTTCGCGAGCGTGCCCGGTGGGGCCACCGAGATGGCGGTCCTCGGCGAGCGCTTCGGCGCCAAGCAGGACCGCATCGCGCTCGCGCAGAGCCTGCGCATCCTGATCGTGGTCACCGCGATCCCCTTCTCCTTTGCGGCGCTGGGCGTGCACGGCAGCGACCCGCCCGCTAAGGTGGGCGCGGCGTTCTCGTTCTCCGGACTCGCCGCGCTCCTCGCATGTGCGGCCGCGGGAGGGTTCACATTCCAGCGCCTGCGTCTTCCCAACGCGTTCATGCTCGGCGCGCTCGCGGTGACGATCGGGCTTACGGCGAGCGGCATCGAGTGGTCCACGCTGCCGCCGGTGCTGACGAACGCGGGACAGGTGTTGCTCGGTTGCGCGCTCGGCGCGCGATTCGAGCGCGAGTTCATGCGTCGGGCGCCGCGCTTCGTACTCGTCGTCACGCTGAGCGTGTTCGTCGCGATGGCGCTCTCGGCCGGCTTCGCGCTGGTTCTCGCGCGGCTGGGGGGCGTCGCGTTGGGGACCATGGTGCTCGCAACGGCGCCCGGCGGGATCGCGGAGATGTGCATCACCGCGAAGGTGGTGCAGCTCGGGGTGCCGCTGGTGACCGCCGCGCACGTGGCACGCGTGGTCATACTCGTGACCATGACCGCGCCCGTTTTCCGGCTGAGCCGTTGGCTCCGGCGGCGTCTTGTTACAAAGTGAAAAACCTGCGTCCTCGGCTCCCCGGTCGCGGCGTAAGGGGGGTGCTTTTCTGCTAGAGTTTCGGCCCACCGGAGTTCAGCCGGCCGCCCTGCAGGCAGCGCCCAGAATAAGAACAGCAACGCGGGAGCGGCTCACCCTCTTCCAATCGAACGGGGCCCCTGCCAGATGAACCAACCCTACATTCCCCACATCCCGGTTCCGGATTACGTGCGCAACCGACGGGCGATCGAGTGGGTCGCCGAGATCGCCGAGCTCACCAAGCCAGATGCGATCCACTGGTGCGACGGCTCGCAAGCCGAATACGACCGGCTGTGCGAGGAGATGGTCCGAAGCGGAACCTTGATGCGGCTGAACCCCGAGCTTCGGCCGGGCAGCTTTCTCGCGCGTTCCGACCCGACCGATGTCGCCCGGATGGAGGACCGCACCTTCATCTGCTCAAACGCGAAGGAGGATGCCGGCCCGACGAACAACTGGATGGCGCCCGCCGAGATGCGTGCCACGCTCGCGCAGCTCTTCGACGGCTGCATGCGCGGACGCACGCTGTACGTCGTGCCGTTTTCTATGGGCCCGCTCGGTTCGCACATCTCGCAGATCGGGATCGAGATCACCGACTCGCCGTACGTGGTCGTGAGCATGCGCGTGATGACGCGCATGACCGCCAAGGTGTGGGAGCTGCTCGGCGCCGAAGGCGACTTCGTCCCGTGCGTGCACTCCGTGGGCGCGCCGCTCGCAGCAGGGAAGAAGGACGTGCCGTGGCCCTGCAACAAGGAGCACAAGTACATCGTTCACTACCCCGAGTCGCGCGAGATCTGGTCGTTCGGCTCCGGCTACGGCGGCAACGCGCTGCTCGGGAAGAAGTGCTTCAGCCTGCGGATCGCGTCGGTCATGGGCCGCGACCAGGGGTGGCTCGCCGAGCACATGCTGATCCTCGGCGTGACGGCGCCGAACGGCGAGAAGACCTACGTCAGCGCGGCGTTCCCCAGCGCGTGCGGCAAGACGAACTTCGCCATGCTCGTGCCGCCGCCGGCCTTCCAGGGCTGGAAGGTTACGACGGTCGGCGAGGACATCGCTTGGATCAAGCCCGGCAAGGATGGACGTCTCTACGCCATCAATCCCGAGGCGGGGCTCTTTGGAGTCGCGCCAGGCACCTCGGCAAAGACGAACCCGAATTGCTTGGGCGCGATCCGTTCGAACACTATCTTCACCAACGTTGCGCTCACCCCCGAGGGCGATGTGTGGTGGGAAGGTTTGACCGATGTGCCGCCGCCGCATCTCACCGACTGGCAAGGTCAACCCTGGACGCCGGATTCCGGCCGCAAGGCCGCTCATCCGAACTCGCGCTTCACCGTGGCGGCGACGCAGCTCGCCTCGCTGGATCCCGAATGGGAGAACCCGAACGGCGTGCCGATCAGCGCGATGATCTTCGGCGGGCGGCGCTCGAACACGGTGCCGCTCGTCGTCGAGGCGACGGACTGGGACGCCGGCGTGTACCTCGGCGCGACGATGGGATCGGAGACGACCGCGGCCGCGACCGGAAAGGTCGGGGTGGTGCGCCGTGACCCGATGGCGATGATCCCGTTCGTCGGCTACAACATGGCGGACTATTTCGCGCATTGGCTCAAGGTCGGGCGCGCCGCGCCGCATCGGCCCCACGTTTTCCTCGTCAACTGGTTCCGGACCGACGCGCACGGCAAGTTCATCTGGCCGGGTTACGGCGACAACATGCGCGTGCTCAAGTGGGTCGTGGAGCGCTGCCGCGGCCGCGCGAACGCGACGGAGACGTCCATTGGCTGGGTGCCGGCCTACGAGGACCTCGTGTGGACCGGGCTCGAGCGGTTCTCGCGCGAGCAGTACGCAGTGGTGACGTCGTTGCGCCACGACGAGTGGCGGGACGAGCTCGGACAGCACGACGACCTGTTCGAGAAGCTCGGCGCACGGTTGCCGCGCGAGCTGGCGTTGCGGCGTGAAGCCATTGGGCTTGCGATAGGCTGACCCCGCTCAATCGCCTCCCGACCGGGGCCGCCGCGTGCGGCCCCGCGCTTTTTCGGCGGTCGGCGCACTACAATCGCCGCATGAACCGCGGGCCTGCGGTAACCGCTGTCTTCCATCGCGATCCCCGGCACGCGTACCCCGTGGCGGTCGCTGGGGACGGGCCGTATCTGATCGATGCGAGTGGCAAGCGGTATCTCGACGGTTCCGGTGGCGCCGCCGTGTCGTGCCTGGGCCATAGCGACCCTGGGATCATTGCGGCGATCGAGGCCCAACTCCGCCGCCTGCCCTACGCGCATACCTCCTTCTTCACGAACGAGCCGATGGAGGCGCTGGCAGCGGACCTGATCGCGCACGCGCCTGAAGGGATCGCGAAAGCCTATTTCGTCTCGGGGGGCTCCGAGGCGATGGAAGCCGCCCTCAAGCTGTGCCGACAGTACTTCCTTGACGTCGGGGAGCCGCAGAGGACGAGAGTGATTGCTCGCCGACAGAGCTATCACGGCAACACGCTCGGCGCCCTTGCCGTCGGCGGTAACGCCTTCCGCCGCGCCCAGTACGAGCCGCTGCTCGTCGAGATGTCGCACGTTTCACCCTGCTACCCCTATCGCGACATGCCCGCCGGGGAGACACTGGAAACTTACGGCGAGCGCCTGGCGCGAGAGCTCGAGGCCGAGATCGCCAGGCTCGGCGCGAAATCGGTGATCGCCTTCGTTGCGGAAACCGTTTGCGGCGCAACCCTCGGCGCCCAGCCGCCGGTTCCCGGTTACTTCAGCCGGGTGCGTGAGGTCTGCGACCGACACGGGGTGCTCCTGATCCTGGACGAGGTCATGTGCGGGATGGGTCGTTGCGGCACGCTCTACGCCTGTGATGCCGAAGGCGTGGTTCCGGACCTCATCACCATCGGCAAGGGGTTGGCGGCCGGCTATCAGCCGATCGGGGCGCTTCTGATCCAAGAGCGAATTGTCGATGCGATCGTGGCCGGAAGCGGCGCCTTTCAGCACGGCCATACCTACAGCGGACACCCCGTCGCCTGTGCGGCGGCGCTCGCGGTCCAGCAGGCGATCCGCGATCGAGGTCTCCTCGAGCGAGTGCGGTCGCACGGCGCAACGCTGGGCGCGCTGCTCCAGGAGCGATTTGGAGGCCACGCAAACGTTGGCGATATCCGGGGCCGTGGCCTTTTCTGGGCCCTTGAGCTCGTTTCGGATCGCCCCTCTAAGACCCCATTCGATCCCGGTCGACGCTTGCATGCGCGCTTGAAGCGGCAGGCCTTGGAGAATGGGCTGCTGTGCTACCCGATGGGCGGGACGATCGACGGCCGGCAGGGAGACCATGTGCTGATCGCGCCGCCGTACGTGGTCGAGACGGCTCACTTGCGCGAACTCGTAGACAAGCTGGCGGTGTCGCTCGAACAGGTGCTATGAAGGTTCCACGTGGAACATCGCCACCGAGTGGTGGGTGCGATGTTCCACGTGGAACAGGCCCCGTGGATCTCGGCCGAGCCGGTCGCGCCGGTTTCAAGCCCGAGGGGGAGGGCGTACAATCCGCCCGCCGCAAGCGTCCCCGCCATGAATTTCCCGGAAAAGTTCGATGTGATCGTCGTCGGCGGTGGCCATGCGGGCACCGAAGCGGCCCTGGCGGCCGCCCGTGTCGGGTTCAAAACGCTACTTCTCACGCATAGCATCGAGACCCTCGGACAGATGTCCTGCAACCCGTCGATCGGTGGGATCGGCAAGGGGCACCTGGTCAAGGAGGTGGATGCGCTCGGCGGCGCAATGGCACTTGCCACCGACCAGGCCGGGATTCAGTTCCGCACGCTCAATTCGAGCAAAGGTCCGGCGGTCCGGGCGACCCGCGCCCAAGCCGACCGCGTGCTTTATCGGCAAGCGATTCGTGGCCGACTCGAGAGCCAGCCGAATCTCACCCTGTTTCAGCAGGCGGTGGACGACCTCATCCTGGAGGGCGACCGCGTCGTCGGAGCGGTCACACACCTGGGAATTCGCTTTAACGGTCAGGCGGTTGTACTCACGACCGGGACCTTCCTCTCGGGCCTGATTCACGTCGGCCTGGAGCACTACTCGGCGGGCCGGGCAGGGGATCCACCTTCAATTCGCCTCGCCGCGCGGCTACGGGAGCTGAAGCTCCCGGTCGGTCGCCTCAAGACGGGGACACCTCCCCGACTCGATGGGCGGACGATCGATTTCACAGTGATGGAGGTGCAACCGGGGGACGACCCGCCGCCGGTGTTTTCGTTCGTCGGCACCCGCGACATGCACCCCGCCCAATTGCCGTGCTGGGTCACCCACACCAATCCGCGCACCCACGACATCATCCGTGGCGGCCTTGATCGATCCCCGATGTACACCGGCAAGATCGAGGGTGTCGGGCCGCGCTATTGCCCCTCGATCGAGGACAAGATCCACCGCTTTGCCGGCAAGTCGGGCCACCAGATCTTCCTCGAACCCGAGGGGCTTGGAACGCAGGAGATTTACCCGAATGGGATTTCGACCAGCCTGCCGTTCGATGTTCAGCTCGAATTAGTACGTTCGATCAAAGGGTTGGAAAGAGCGCATATCCTGCGACCAGGCTACGCGATCGAATATGACTACTTCGATCCGCGCGGCCTGAAGGCCTCCCTCGAAACGAAAGCGATCGCGGGCCTGTTCTTCGCCGGGCAGATCAACGGCACGACCGGTTACGAAGAGGCTGCCGCACAGGGCCTCCTCGCCGGAATCAATGCTGCACGCCGGGTGCGCAGCATGGACGCCTGGTGTCCGCGTCGCGATGAGGCGTACATCGGTGTTCTCGTCGACGACCTGATCACCCGCGGCGTCGCGGAGCCCTACCGGATGTTCACGAGCCGCGCCGAGTATCGGCTGATGCTCCGAGAGGACAACGCGGACCTGCGCCTCACCGAGACCGGGCGCGCGCTCGGCGTGATCGACGATGCGCGGTGGGACGCATTCGCGCGCAAGCGCGATGCGATCGCGGCAGAACAGGAGCGGCTCAAATCGACCTGGGTGAATCCGCGCCTGCTGCGGGTGGAGGATGCCGAGCGCGTGCTCGGGCAAGCGATCGAGCGCGAATACACGCTGCTCGATCTGCTCAAGCGTCCAGACGTGACGTACGAAGCGCTGATGACGCTACACGGCGCGGGACCCGGCACCCACGACGCGACCGTCGCCGCGCAAGTCGAGGTTCAGGCGAAGTACGCGGGCTACATCGCGCGCCAGCAGGACGAGGTCGCGCGCCAGGCGGCGCACGAGTCGACGCCGCTGCCCCGCGATCTGGACTACGGCACCGTGCGCGGGCTGTCGATGGAGGTGCGGCAGAAGCTTGCGCACCAACGGCCCGAGACGATCGGCCAGGCGTCGCGCATCCAGGGCGTCACGCCGGCGGCGATCTCCCTGCTGCTCGTGCATTTGAAGCGCCGCGCGGTCCGCGGGAAGGATCAGCCGGAGAAGAGCGCGGCATGAGCGGCACGCACGAACTCGGGCGCGACGCCGCCGCGCTCGGCGTGGCGCTCGCCGATGCACAGGTCGCGACACTCGAGCGGTATCTCGATCTGCTCGAGAAGTGGAATCGCGTCTATAACCTGACCGCCATCCGCGAGCGCAGCCGCATGGTCACGCACCATCTGCTCGACTCGCTCGCGGTGCTGCCGCACCTGCGTGGCCCGCGCGTGCTCGACGTCGGCAGCGGCGCCGGCTTGCCGGGCATTCCGATCGCGGTGGCGAACCCTGCACTGCAGGTCACGCTCCTCGAGAGCAATCACAAGAAGTCGGCGTTCCTGACCCAGGCGGTCGCCGAGCTGCAGCTCGCGAACGTGCAGGTCGTGACGGAGCGGGTCGAGTCATGGCAGCCCGAGGCGCGCTTCGACACGATCGTGTCGCGCGCCTTCGCGGAGCTCGGCGAGTTCGTCTCCCTCGCCGGCCGGCTGCTTGCGGCGCGGGGTGTGCTCGCCGCGATGAAAGGCGTGCATCCGTTCGAAGAGATCGAGCGGCTGCCGCAGGGTTTCCGGGTCCAGCAGGTGGTCCGGCTCCGCGTCCCGGGTCTCGACGCCGAGCGGCATCTGGTCCTCATGGGTGCGGCATGACGCGAATCATCGCGATTGCCAACCAGAAGGGCGGCGTGGGCAAGACCACGACCACGGTGAACGTCGCCGCCGGGCTCGCGCAGGCGGGGAAGCGGGTACTCCTCGTGGACCTCGATCCGCAGGGCAACGCGACGATGGGCTCGGGCGTCGACAAGCGCGCGCTCGAGCACACCGTCTACCACGTGCTGCTCGGGCTGAGCACCGTCGAAGTGGTGCGCAAGCGCTCGGAGTCCGGGCGCTACGACGTCCTTCCCGCGAACCGCGACCTCGCCGGCGCCGAGGTGGAGATGGTCGAGCTCGACCATCGCGAGACACGCCTGAAGAGCGCGCTCGCGCAGGTCGCGCACGAGTACGACTTCATCATGATCGACTGCCCGCCGGCGCTCAACCTGCTGACGGTCAACGGGCTCGTGGCCGCCGACGCGGTGCTCATCCCGATGCAGTGCGAGTACTACGCGCTCGAGGGCCTGTCGGACCTCATCAACACGATCAAGAAAGTGCGCCAGCACCTGAACCCGCAACTCGAAATCGAGGGCCTGCTGCGCACCATGTTCGACTCGCGCAACACGCTGTCGCAGCAGGTGTCGGACCAGCTCGAGCAGCATTTCGGCACGAAGGTGTACGGCACGATCATCCCGCGCAACGTGCGCCTCGCCGAAGCGCCGAGCTACGGGGCACCTGCGGTCAACTTCGACGCAGGCTGCAAGGGTTCGCAGGCCTATCTCGCGCTCACCGGCGAGATCCTCGGCCGGGCGGCGGCCGCGCCGCAGGCCGCGGCCGTGGCGTGATCGGCGGAAGGGGAAGGGCGATGATCAAGCAGAAGGGACTGGGACGCGGGCTCGACGCATTGCTGGGCGGCAGCGACGACGCCGCCCCGCCGGGCCGCGAGTCGCTCGCCACGGTGCGCGTCGAGCGCTTGCAGCCGGGGAAGTACCAACCGCGGACCAAGATGGACGAGACCTCGCTCGGCGAGCTCGCCGCCTCGATCAAAGTGCAGGGCTTGATGCAGCCGATCCTGGTGCGTCCGGTTGACGCCGAGCGCTACGAGATCATCGCCGGCGAGCGTCGCTGGCGCGCCGCGCGGCTGGCCGGCCTCCAGGAAGTGCCGGTGGTCGTGCGCGAGGTGCCCGATCAGACTGCGCTCGCAATGGCGCTGATCGAGAACATCCAGCGCGAGAACCTCAACCCGTTGGAGGAAGCGCAGGGCGTGCAGCGCCTGGTCGACGAGTTCAAGCTCACGCACCAGGAGGCCGCCGACGCGATCGGGCGCTCCCGTGCGGCGACGACCAACCTGTTGCGGTTGCTCAACCTCACGAAAGCGGTGCAGGCGCTCCTCTTCGACGGCAAGATCGAAATGGGCCACGGCCGGGCGCTGCTTGCGCTCGAGGGCGAGGCGCAGATCGGCACCGCGAAGCGCGTGGCGGCGAAGGGGCTGTCGGTGCGCGAGACCGAGCAGCTCGTCAACGACATCCTGCACCCGCACGCGAAAACGGCGCGGCCGAAGGCGCGCACGAGCCGCGACGTTCAGCGGCTCGAGGAAGCAGTGTCGGAGAAGCTCGGTACGGGCGTCGAGATCAAGCCCGGCAAGAAGGGCAGCGGACAGATCGTGATCAGGTACATGTCGCACGAGCATCTGGATGACCTGCTCGCGAAGCTGACGCGCTGAGCCGACGCGCGGCGACGGCACGCGCGCGGAAGGTGACCTGCGGGGCACCACCGGATACCATCGGGGCACCCCGCACAGACGGGGTCGCGGTGTCCCACACAGGAGGAAACCCCATGCGCACTGGTAATCGGCAGTTTCATCGCGGCACCGCGCATGCGTGCGCCGCCATCCTCGCGGCGCTCGTACTGGCTCTGCCGGCCGACGCCCAGCAATATCCGACGCGCCCGATCCGCATCGTCGTGCCCTTCGCTCCCGGCACGGCGACCGACAATCTCGTTCGGCCGCTCGCGGACCAGATGGCGGTCGACCTCAAGCAGCCGGTGGTGATCGACAACCGCGTGGGGGCGGTCGGTAGGATCGCCGCCGAGCACGTCGCAAAATCGCCGCCGGACGGCTACACGATCCTTGCCGGCGCGACCACCGTCATCGCCGCCAACCCGGCGCTGTTCAAGCAGCTCCCGTACAATCCGCGCACGGATTTCGATCCGGTCGTCGGGCTGGGAACGATTCCGCAGGTGATCGTCATCAACCCGAGCATCCCGGCCAACACGATGGCCGAGTTCGTGGCCTACGCGAAGCAGAACACGGGGAAGCTGTTCTACGGCTCGGGGACGGCGGGCAACATCATTCCGAGCCGGGTGCTCTCCGATCGGCTCGGCCTCGGCATGACCAACGTTGCGTATAAGAGCCCGCCGCAGGCGCTCACGGACGTGATCGCGGGGCGGCTGGCGATGATGGCTGCGGATGCCTCCGCGGTGATCGGCCACGTCAAGTCCGGCGCGGTGCGGCCGCTCGCCGTCACCTCCGCGCGGGAAAGCCCGATCCTGCCCGGCGTGCCGCCGCTCGCGGACACGGTGCCGGGATTCGAGCTGATCGTGTTCTTCGGGCTGTACACGCCCCGGGGGACGGATGCCGCGATCATCCAGAGCCTTTACGCGGCGGCGCGCGGAGTGGCCGAGACCGAGGACTTCAAGCGTCGAATGGCCGTCCAGGGATTCGACGTGCGGGCCAGCACCCCGGCCGAGCTCGGCGCGTTGACCGCACGCGAGATCGACAAGTGGGCGGCACTGGTCAAGGAAGCGAAGATCGACCCGGAGTGAGCCGCGCGGCCCAGGTCGCGGCCGGATCTCGCGCGGACTGCGCTCTGGGCCCACACGTCGCACTGCCGCCCGCGCTTCCGGCGGCAGATCCGCAGCAGTAGCGCATCCTGCAGGAGGGCGGGAGCAGGTCCTCGTGCCTCGGGCTGGACCGCGCGCGCAGAACGCGCAGCCGCGCGAAGGAGGAGTCGTTGGGCTCGTATCTCGTCGGTGTCGACATCGGCGGCACCTTCACCGATTGCGTCGTTCTCGACCGCAAGGGCGGCATCACTGCGACCAAGGCAGCCTCGACGCCGGGCAACTTTGCCGTCGGCATGCTCGACGCGATGCGGGTCGCGGCCGAGCGACTCGGGCTGCCGTTCGACACCTTCTGCGAGCGGATCTCGGTCCTCACGCACGGCACCACCGTCGGCACCAACGCGCTCATCCAGCGCAAGGGGGCGAAGGTCGGGCTGATCACGACCCGGGGTCACGAGGACGCGATCCACATCATGCGCGGCTCGCGCGGGGTCAACTCGCGCGACATCGCCAAGGTCGTCCACTTCCCGGAAAGCCAGAAGCCCGACCCGATCGTCCCGAAGCGCTTCGTCCACGGGGTCTCCGAGCGCGTGGATTGCTTTGGCGAGGTCGTCGTGCCCCTCAACGAGGCCGAGGCGGAGCGCGCGATCCGGACGCTGGTCGCCGACGGTTGCGAGGCGATCGCGATCTGCTTCCTCTGGTCGTTCCGCCACCCCGGGCATGAGCAGCGGGTGCGCGAGATGGTGCGCGCGATCGCGCCGGGGATGTTCGTCTCCTGCTCGATCGACATCGCGCCGAAGTGGGGCGAGTACGAGCGCACCACCGCGACGGTGCTGAACGCCTATATCGGTCCGGTAATGTCGCGCTACCTCTCGAACCTCGACCGCGAGCTCAAAGCCCACGGCTATCGCCAGCCGCTGCAGATCACCCAGTGCGGGGGCGGCTCGATCTCGGTGGACCGGGCGATGGAATCGCCGCTGCTCACGCTCGACTCGGGCCCGGTGTCGGGGGTCACCGGCTCGGTCTTCTTCGGCAAGCTGATGGGCGTGCCGGACATCATCACCACCGACATGGGCGGCACGTCGTTCGACGTCGGCATCATCGCGGACGGGCAACCGGAGTACTCGTTCATCTCGAACGTCATCCAGTACGAGTACTTCCTGCCGAAGGTCGACATCCAGGCGATCGGCTCGGGCGGCGGCAGCCTCGCGCGCGTGGACACGTTCGGCAGGACCCTGCGGGTCGGTCCCGAGAGCGCCGGCGCCGATCCCGGTCCGGCCTGCTACGGCAAGGGCAACACCACGCCGACGGTCACCGACGCGGACGTCGTGCTCGGCTACATCGACCCCGACAACTTTCTCGGCGGGCGGATGAAGCTCGACAAGGCGAAGTCCGTCGCTGCGGTGAAGTCGGTCGCCGACGCGCTCGGGATGTCGCTCATGGAGGCCGCGAGCGGCATCGCGAAGATCGCCGAGTTCAAGATGGCCGACATCATCCGCAAGATGACGGTCGAGAAGGGCCACGACCCGCGCGACTTCGTGCTCTTCGCCTTCGGCGGCGCCGGCCCGGTGCACGCGAGCGTGTTCGGCGCCGAGCTCGGCGTGCGCAAGGTGGTGGTGCCGCTGCGCGAGATCGCGTCCACCTGGTGCGCGTTCGGTGCCGCCGCCGCCGACATCCTGCACGTCTACGAGCAGGTCGACATGCAGACCTCGCCGTTCGACCCGGCGCGCGTCAACGCGGTCCTGGCCGAGCTGCAACGTCGCGCCGAAGCGCAGATGGAGAAGGACGGCATCGCGAAGGGGCGGCGCAAGTTCAGCTTCTCGATCGACATGCGCCACCGCGGCCAGATCCACGAGGTCGAGATTCTGCTGCCGGAGGGGCGCCTGAAGCGCACGTTCTGGGAGCAATTGCGGCAGCGCTTCTACACCCGGTACGAGCAACTCTACGGCAAGGGCTCGTCCTACCGGGGCGCCCGGCTGGAGATCGTCACGCTGCGCGTGCGGGCGACCGCTGCCACGCCGCGCCCCAAGCTGCCGAAGGCGCGGGCGCTGACCGCAGCGATCCCGCCGCGTGCCAAGCACGGAACGCGCGACATTTACTGGGCCGAGCCGAGGCGCACGATCAGGACACCGATCCTGGACGGCGCCGCGCTCAAGCCGGGGAACCGCGTCAAGGGGCCGTGCGTCGTGGAGACCAGCCAGACGAACGTGGTCGTCCATCCGGGACGGACGCTGCGGGTGGACGCGTTCGGCAACTTCGAGATCCTGTTCAAGTAGGTCAAGTTAGGAGCCCGCTATGCCGAAAGTCAGCGAGATGAAGGACGTCAAGTTCGACGGCAAAACCTACGGCTATGTGCCGCCGAAGAAGCTCGCCATCTCGAAGAAGCTCAAGCTGCACGGCAAGTACCGCAAGGACATCGACCCGATCACCTACGAGGTGGTGCGCCACTCGCTCTGGCACGTGAACGAGGAGCATGGCGCGACGATCCAGCGCATCTCGGGCTCGCCGGTCGCGATGTACGCGCTGGACCTCAACCCGTCGATCCTCACCGAGGACGGCGAGTTCGTGTACTTCGGGCCCTACATGCAGTACATGTCCGGCGTCACCGACACGCAGGTGAAGTGGATCCTCGAGTACCGGAGCGACAACCCGGGCATCAAGGACGGCGACATGTTCCTCGCCAACGACCCCTGGGTCGGCGCGGCGCACCAGCAGGACGTGATGCTGATCTGCCCGGTTTTTTGGAAGGGCGAGCTCTTCTGCTGGGTCACGAACTGCCTGCACCAGTACGACATCGGCGGCATCACGCCGTCGTCGTTCTGCGGCTCGGCCGAGAACGCCTTCGAGGAAGGCATCTGCCTCCCCCCGATCAAGATCGTCGAGAACAACGAAATCCGGCGCGACATCGAGGAAGCGTACCTGCGCGCTTCGCGCAAGCCCGACGCCGTTGCGCTCGATTTCCGCGCGCAGCTCGCGGGCAACATGACTGCGCGCGACCGGATCCTTCGGCTCATCAAGCGCTACGGCCCCGAGGTGGTGAAGGGCGTGATGAAGCGTATCCTCGACACGAGCGAGCGCGCTTTTCTCGACAAGCTCAAGCGCCTGCCCGACGGCGTCTGGCGCGACCGGACCTACGTCGAGTGCTGCCGGCCGGGCGACCGTCGCACGCACCAGGTGATGCTGACGCTGAGGAAGCAGGGCAACCGGCTCGTCTTCGAGAACGACGGCACCGCGCCCCAGGACGGCGCGATGAACTGCACGTTCTCCGGCTGGCGCGGCGCGATCATGGTGGCGCTGAACCAGCTGCTCTGCTGGGACCAGTACTTCGCCATCGGCGGTGCGCTGCGCCACGTCGAATTCGACCCTACGCCGGGCACCTTCAACTGCGCGACTTTTCCCGCATCGGTGTCGACCGCGCCGGTGCAGGCGATGGAGATCTCGCTTTATCCCGCCTACAACGTGCTGTCGAAAATGCTGTTCAGCGACCCGCGCATGCGCGAAGACATCATGTGCATCGGCGGCACGAGCCAATGGCCGGCGACGCTCTTCCGAGGGATCGACCAGTGGGGCGAGCAGTACGGCTACCTGCTCGTGGACCCGATCGGCGGCGCGATCGGCGCGTTCTCGACCGGCGACGGCATCTCGAACGGCGGGCAGTCCCGCTCGCCGATCTGCCGGCTCCCGAACGTGGAGCACAACGAGCAGTCCTTCCCGCTGCTCGTCCTGTTCCGCAAGGAAGTGGTCGACTCGGGCGGCGCCGGTCGATGGCGCGGCGGGCTCTCGGCCGAGACGTGCTTCATCCCGCACCACACGCAGGTGATCACGCAGGACACGCTCTCGTCCGGGAACGCGATCCCGACGTCGACCGGCATGATGGGCGGTTATCCGGCGACGGTGAACGTGTACAAGTTCAAGCGCGACACCGATATCCGGGCGCGCCTCGCTCGGCGCGAGATGATTGGCGACTTCGCCGAGGTGCAGGGCACCCCCGAGGAGCTGCAGCTCCGACAGGAGAACTTCCCGCAGCACCTGCAAGACGTCTATTCCGTCATCTGGACGGCGGCCGGCGGCTTCGGCGACCCGCTCGAGCGCGATCCCGAGCGCGTCTGCAAGGACGTGGTCGAGAACCGCGCGGTATCGCGGGAGGCGGCCCGCGCGATTTACGGCGTCGTGGTCGCCGCGGACGAGAAGCTCGATATCGAATCCACGCGGCGCCTGCGTGCCGAGCGGCGCGATGCGCACCGGCGCAAGGATGGCTCGGTGCGCACGCTAACCGGCAAGGTGCTCGCGCAGATCACCGACAACCTGGCCGTTCGCAAGGAGAACGGCACCCTACACACGTGTTGCGCGAAGTGCGCCGCCGACCTCGGGCCGGTGCGCGAGAACTACAAGAACCACGCCATCCGCGTCGACGACGAGATCGCCGCATCAAACCCCAACGTCGGCGACTGGAAGCGCTACATCGACGAGCGGCCGGTTTTCCGCCAGTTCTTCTGCCCCGGCTGCGGCGCGCTGCTCGAAAACGAGATCGCGCGCGAGGGCGACCCCGTCCTGTGCGACATCGAGCTGCACATGAGGTGACCGCGCCGGTTCAGTGCGCCCGGCGGCGGCGTGCCCGCGCGGGCTGCCAGCGCGCGTCGAGCCGGCGCGCTTCCTCGGCCAGGATCTCGAGGAACGCCTCCGCGGCGGGCGCGAGCGCTCGCCGCGACGGCTCGATCAGCACCAGGTCGAGTGCGAGCGCGGGATCGGCGAGCGGATTGATCGTGAGCTCGCGCTGCTCGATGTCCGAGACCATCATCGTCCCCGGCAAAATCGTGACCCAGTCGGTGCCGGCGACGAAGTCGAGCGTGCCGAACATCGTGTCGAGCTCCAGCCGGCGGGCCACCGCAACGCCGTTCGCGGCGAGGTAGGTCTCGATGCGCTGCCGGCGCGCATTTGCCGCGCTCGGCACGACGAGGTTCAGCGGTCCGAAGCCGGCGAGACGCACCGGCGCCAGGTGTTGCAGTCGCGAGCGGCGGCCCGACACGAGGAGCTCGGGCGTGCGCAGGAAGAGGCGGCTCTTGAGGCCCACCTCGCCGAGCACCGGCGGCACGATCGCGAACGCGAGCTCGCCCGCGCGCACCTGCTCGGTGAGGATCCCGCTATAGGCCTCGACGACCCGCACTGCAACGTTCGGGTGAACCTCCATGAAGCGCGCGAGCGCCGGGGCGAGCGAGCACCGGGTGACGGTCGGCATCAGCCCGACGACGATCTCCCCCGCCAGCCCGCCGCCGAAGCGCATGAGGGCCCGCCCGGCCTCCTCGTGGGCACGCAGCACCTCGATGCAGCCGCGGTAGTACGCGTCCCCCGCCGGCGTCGGCAGGACCGCGCCGTCGCGTGCGAAGAGCTTGACCCCGAGCCGGTCCTCGAGCTTGCGGATGTGCTGCGAGACCCCCGGCTGCGTGGCCTTCTCGCGCGTGGCGGCGGCGGTGAACGAGCGCTCCTCGTAGACGGCGACGAACAGGCGCATGTCCCGCAGGCTCTCGGGCATTCCGGGCTCCCATAATGATTCCTGATGGAATCTAGCAGATCAAATAATTTCCGGCCATCGGACGGCGCGGCTAGCCTTGGCGGACGCTGCGCGCCTCGCGGCACGCGGAACGACGGGCCGGGCGCAGTCGCTGCGAACCGCTGTGAACACACAAGGCCCGCTGGCAGTGCACCAGGAGCAGACATGAGCGAGCGCCAGCTCGACCTGAGCGGAGAAATCGACGAGCGCGCGCTGCGCCACGCGCTCGGGCGGTTTGCCACGGGCGTCGCCGTCATCACCACCTGCACCGCCGAAGGCAAGCTCGAAGGCCTCACGGTCAACTCGTTCGCATCCGTATCGCTCGACCCGCCCCTCGTCCTCTGGTGCCTGCAGCGCACCGCGCCGTCGTTCGCGAATTTCGCGGCGGCCGGCGTGTTCGCCGTGAGCGTGCTCGGCGCCGACCAGCGTGCGCTGTCGCACCGGTTCGCGACCGCGGCGACCCACAAGTTCGGCGACGTGAACCACGTCGTGGGCTACGGCGGCGCGCCGCGCCTCGCCGAAGCCCTGGCCTGGTTCGAGTGCCGCACCGAACAAACCGTCGACGGCGGGGACCACGTGATCTTCATCGGGCGCGTCATGCGCGCCGGGTACCGCGACGGCGAACCGCTGGTCTTCAGCGCCGGTCGCTATTGCTTGCCGGCACGACTCGCCGACGCCGCATGAGCCGCGTCTGACCTGGGAGAACGCAATGAACCTCGGCTATTTCACGATGCCCCTGCATCCGCCGTCGCGCAACTACGCGCAGACGCTCAAGGAGGATCGCGACGCGATCGTGCTCGCCGACCGTCTCGGCTTCGTGGAAGCGTACGTCGGCGAGCACGTCACCGACACCGCCGAGACGATCACCGATTGCACGGTGTTCCTGGCGAGCCTCGCGCCCCTGACGAGGAACATCAAGCTCTGCACCGGGACGGTCAACCTGCCGAACGGCCACCCGGCCGCGATCGCGTCGAAGATCGCGATGATCGACAACATCCTCGAAGGCCGGTTTATCTTCGGCATCAGCCCCGGCGGGCTGCCGTCGGACTGGGAGATCTTCGGCAACTTGGGCGCGGCCCGCACGGAGATGTTCGTCGAAGCGATCGACCACGTGCTCGCGCTGTGGGCGAGCGAGGGCGCCATCAAGCGCGAGGGCAAGTACTGGAACCTCTCCACCGAGAAGACGGTCATCGCCGACATCGGCCAGGGGCTCATGCTCAAGCCCTTCCAGAAGCCGCATCCGCCGATCGTGGTGACCGCGGTCGAGCCGTTCTCGAAGGGCGTGATCGAAGCTGCCGCGCGCGGGTGGGACATGATCTCGGCGAACTTCCTGCTGCCGCAGTGGGTCAAGTCCCACTGGCCGAAGTACGTGGAGGGCTGCCAGCGCATCGGCCGCACGCCGGACCCGGCGAACTGGCGCGTGGCGAAGACGATCTTCGTGGCCGACGACGAGCGCACGGCGCGGGAGTATGCATTCGGGGCGCAGAGCCCCTACCGCTTCTACTATAAGCAGCTCGGTTTCAAGCTCGTCCGCGCCGGCCGTGCCAACCTGTTCAAGCCGGACAAGGACATGCCCGACTCGGCGGTGACGACCGACCACATCGTCGATCGCCTGGTCGTGGCCGGCACGGTGGACCAGGTCACCGAGCAGCTGCTCGCCTTCCGCGAGCAGGTCGGCGACTTCGGCACCCTGCTCTACTGCGGCATGGACTGGGTCGACGAGCGGCTCGCCCGGCGTTCGATGGAACTGATGGCCGAGAAGGTGCTGCCCAGGATCAACGCTGCGATTCGCGGTGCGCGGGCGGCGGCGTAGACCGCCCTCATTGACACCAAACTAGCCCTCAGTCAGCATCGGCGTCCTATCCAGGAGGAGGTATCCAATGAGACCAATCAGACTGATCGCCGCCGCATTCGCGGCAATCGCGATGCTGGCGTCCGGCCTTGCCGCGGCGCAGCAGCCGATCAAGGTCGGCATGAGCATGCCGCAGACCGGCTCGTTGGGCGCAGGCGGCAAGGCGGCGCTTCTCGCCCTGCAGATGTGGGTCGAGGACGTCAACGCCAAGGGTGGTCTGCTCGGGCGGAAGGTGGAGTTCATCGTTTACGACGATCAGACCAACCCGGCCCTGACGCCCGGCATCTACACCAAGCTGCTCGACGTCGACAAGGTCGACCTGCTCATCGCCCCCTACGGGACGGTACCCACCGCGCCGATCATGCCGCTCGTCAAGCAGCGCGACCTGCTGCTGATGGGCAACTTCTCGTTCCAGGTGAACCGCACGGTGAAGCACGACAAGTGGTTCAACAACGCCCCCTGGAGCGACGCCGCGAGCTGGTCCGACGGCTTCATCGGGGCCGGCCAGAAACTTGGCGCCAAGACGATCGCCTTCCTCGCCGCCGACCAGGAGTTCGCGCAGAACCTGGCGAACGGCGCACGGGAGCTGGCCAAGAAGGCGGGTCTGCAGACCGTCTACGATCAGAACTACCCGCCCGCGACCGTCGACTTCTCGTCCATGATCCGCGCCGTCCGCGCCGCCAAGCCCGACATCGTGTTCGTGATGTCGTACCCGAACGACTCGGTGGCGATCGTGCGCGCGGTGAACGAGATCGGCGTCGGCGACTCGGTCAAGCTGTTCGGCGGCGGCATGGTCGGCCTGCAGTTCACGCCGATCATGGAATCGCTCGGCTCGTCGCTCAACGGCATCGTCAACTACAACACCTACGTCCCAGGGCTTAAGTATCCTGGCGTCGAGGAGTTCCTGCAGCGCTACGCGAAGAAGGCGGTGGAGGCGAAGGTCGACCCGCTCGGCTTCTACCTGCCGCCGTTCAACTACGCCATCGGGCAGATGCTCGAGCAGGCGATCACCGCCACGAAGAGCCTGGATCACAAGGTGCTCGCGGATTACATCCACAAGAACGAGATGAAAACCATCGTCGGGCCGATCCGCTACGGGCCGGACGGCGAGTGGGCGAGCCCGCGCGTGGTGCAGGCGCAGTTCCGCGGCATCGTCGACAAGAACACGGAGCAGTTCCGCCAGCCCGGGAAACAGGTCATCCTGCATCCGGAGCAGTTCAAGACGGGCGAGGTCGTCGCCCCGTTCGAGAAGGTGCGCGGCAAGTAGGCGCGCGCGGGCGAGTCGAAAGCGGCGCGGGGGCACCCCGCGCCCTTTTTTTGGATAAACAGCCTTGTTCTCGTTCGAGCTCCTGCTGGAGGCGATCCTCTTCGGCGTCCTGCTGGGGTGTTTCTACGCGGCCGTGAGCATCGGCCTGTCGGTGTCGTTCGGGCTGCTCGACGTCCCGCACGTCGCGCATCCCGCGATCATGGTGTTTGGCTCCTACTGCACCTATCTCCTCGGGCTCTACGGCCTCGACCCGATCGTCGCCGGCATCGTGCTGATGCCGGTCTTCTTCCTTCTCGGCGTGGGCGTCTACCGCTTCTACTACGAGTCCTTCGAGAAGCGCGGCACCGAGGCCGGGGTGCGCGGCCTGGCGTTCTTCTTCGGCATCGCGTTCATCATCGAGGTCGGCCTGATCCTCGTTTTCGGCGTCGACCAGCGCATGGCGCAGGCACCCTACATCGGCACCAGCCTGTCGATTGCCGGTTACCGTATTCCCTACCGCCTGCTGGTGGCCTTCGGCGTCGCGCTGGTCCTGACTGCTGCGTTAACGATCTATTTCTCGAAGACCTTCCTCGGCCGGGCCATCAAGGCGGTGGCGCAGGACGAGCCGGCGTTGCGCCTGATGGGCGCCAACCCGGTGCGCATCAAGCAATGGGCCTTCGGCATCGCCACCGGTGTCTCGGCGCTGGCCGGCGCCATGCTGATCATCGTCGGTCCGGTGGAGCCGAGCCTCGACCGTCTCTACATTGGTCGCACCTTCTGCGTGGTGGTGCTCGCGGGGTTGGGCAGCATGACCGGCACGCTCGCCGCCGGGTTGATTCTCGGCATCGCGGAATCGATCGTGCTGACGCTGTTCGGCGCTTCGTGGGCGCCGGCGGTTGCCTTCGGCCTGCTCCTGATCGTATTGGGAATCAGGCCGCAAGGGCTGTTCGGACGGTGAGCGGCCTGTGAAATACTGGATCGGCGCCGCCGTCATCCTCCTCGCCGCCGTGGGCCTGGCGCTGAGCGGGATCAACGAGTACTTCTTCTTCGCCGGCTACGTCGTCCTCACGTTCGTCGTGCTGGCCACCGCGTGGAACATCCTCGGCGGCTACGCCGGCTACGTGAACTTCGGCACCCCGGCCTTCTTCGGCCTGGGCGCGTACTCGGCGGCCGTACTCTTCAAAGCCCTGGGGGCGCCGCTCCTGTTGCAGATCGTCGCGGGCGCGGTAATGGGCGGGCTGCTCGGCTTCGGCGTCGGCCTGCTGACGCTGCGCCTGCGCGGCATCTTCTTCGCCATCGCCACCGTCGCCGTGATTTTCATCATGGAGACGCTGATGGTGAACTGGCGCTACGTCGGCGGCGCCACCGGCCTGCAGCTCCTGCGCCCGCCGGTGCCGGAGCCCTTTGACTCCTACACCCGGATGCTTTTCGTGGTGATGGCGCTGATGGCAGTGGTGGCGGTCTCGGTCGCGCGCTACGTCCAGGTGTCGTGGATCGGCCGGGGCCTGCGCGCCATCCGCGACAGCGAGGAGGCGGCCGAATGCTCAGGCGTGCCGACACTGAGGCTGAAGCTCTTCGCCTGCGTCGTGTCGGGGGCGCTGATGGGCGCCGCCGGCGCGCCGATGCCGATGTACCTGAGCTTCATCGAGCCCGCGTCCACGTTCAACCTGAGCTACACGATCGGCGCCCTCGGCGGCGCGATCATCGGCGGCATGTCGCACTGGCTCGGCCCGATTGTCGGCGCCATCCTGCTCGGCTCGCTGCAGCAGATCGTCACCGTCACCGTCTCGGGCGAAGTCAACGTGCTGGTGGTCGGCGTGCTGCTGGTCCTGTTCGTGGTCGCTGCGCCCGAGGGGATACTGGGTCTTTTCAGAAAGCGCACTCTGGCGAGACGAAAATGAGCGCGATTCTGAAGATCGAGCGCGTGTCGAAGCATTTCGGCGGCTTCACGGCGCTTTCGGACGTGAACGTCGAGATCGCCCGGGGCGAGCGTTTCGGCCTGATCGGCCCCAACGGCTCGGGCAAGACCACCCTCATCAACTGCATCTCGGGTTCGCTCAGGAACGACGCCGGTTCGATCGTGTTCGACGGTGAGGAGATCTCCCGCCTGCCGGCCTTCCAGCGGACCCGGCGCGGCATTGCGCGCAGCTTCCAGGTGCCACGGCCGTTCTCGAGCATGTCAGTGCTCGAGAACCTCATCGTGCCGCTCGAATACGTGGTCCACCGCGCGTCGCTGCACACCGCCGACTCGCAGGGCGAGGCGATGGAGCTCCTGCGGCGCATCGGGCTTGCGGACAAGGCGGAGACGCCCTCGAACCAGCTCACGCAGGTGGACCTCCGCAAGCTCGAGCTCGCGCGCGCGATGGCCGCGCGGCCGCGCCTATTGATCTCGGACGAGGCAATGGCGGGCCTGTCGGGGTCGGAGGTGGACGAGATCCTCGACATCCTCATCAAGCTGAACGAGTCCGGGATCACGATCATCATGATCGAGCACATCATGCACGCGGTGATGCGCTTTTCGGAGCGCGTTGTGTGCCTCGATGCCGGCCGCAAGATCGCCGACGGCGATCCGCAGGAAGTGATCGCCACCCCCGAAGTGCGGAAGGCCTACCTTGGCGAATAGCATCACCGTCGAAGGCCTGCGCGCCGGGTACGGCCCGGTGCAGGTGCTGGAGGACTTCTCGCTCCACGTCGATGACGGCGAGACGGTCGCGCTCCTCGGCACGAACGGCAACGGCAAGAGCACGCTGATGAAGGCGGTCATGGGCTTCGTGCGGCCCGGCGCGGGCCGAATCGTCGCCGAGATCGACGGGGTGCGCCACGACCTCGTGGGTCTCGCGCCCGAGCAGGTCGTGGATCTCGGCATCGCGCTCGTTCCCGAGGGGCGGCGCCTCTTCCCGAAGCTGACGGTTGAGGAGAACCTGCTGCTCGGCGCGTTTCGCCCGAAGGCGCGCGGCAAGCTCGCCGAAAACCTGCTGTTCTGCTACGAGGCGTTCCCGCGGCTCGCCGAGCGGCGCAAGCAGCTCGCCGGCAGCATGTCGGGCGGCGAGCAGCAGATGGTCGCGCTCGCGCGCGCCCTTATGACTGCGCCGAAGATCCTGCTGATCGACGAGCCGTCGGTCGGCCTCGCGCCGATCCTGGTCGCGCGCACCATCGAGAAGATCGCCGAGCTCAAGAAGATGTTCCGCCTCACGGTGCTCATGGCGGAGCAGAACTTCAACCAGGCAATCCGCATCGCCGATCGCGGGTACGTGATCGTCCACGGCCATATCGAGTTCGAAGCCAAGTCGCGGCAGGATCTCGCCGACAACGAGATGATCCGCAAGCTGTATCTCGGCCTGTAGCGTCGCCCGAGGGAGAAGCCCATGACCCACGCCCCACGGCTTCCGCGCGAGCGCGTCCCGTACAGCGCGATCGTCGACCGTCCGCCGCTCAAGCTGCCCGACGGCGCGCGCATGGCCGTATGGACCATCGTCAACGTCGAGGACTGGGGCATCGAGCGGCCGATGCCGCGCACGGTGCTGCCGCCGCCGATGGGCCAGCCGCTGCTGCCCGATCTTCCCAACTGGGCGTGGCACGAGTACGGGATGCGGGTCGGGTTCTGGCGGCTGTACGACTGCATGCGCAAGTACGGCATCACGCCGACGCTGGCGATCAACGGGATCGTGTGCCGCACCTATCCGCGCGTGGCGCAGGCCGCGAAGGACGCAGGATGGGAGTTCATGGGCCACGGCTGGGTGCAGGGGCCGATGCACAAGGTGGAGGACCAGCGCGCCGCGATCCGCGATACGGTGGCGGCGATCCGCCAGTTCACCGGCAAGGCGCCGCGCGGCGGGGCAAGCCCCGGCCTCACCGAGACCGACGAGACCATCGATCTCCTCGCCGAGGAAGGCATCGAGTACGTCGCGGACTGGGTGTTCGACGACCAGCCGGCGTACATCCGCACGCGCAGCCGACCGGTCGTGTCGGTGCCCTACACGGTCGAGACCAACGACATCCCGATGATGCTGATCCAGCATCACGGCTCGGAAGAGATGCTCCGCCGCGGCATCGACCACTTCGACCGCCTGTACGCAGAGAGCGCGACCATCACGCGCGTGATGGCGATCAGCGTGCACCCCTACATCTCGGGCGTGCCGCACCGCATCGGCTACCTCGAGCGTCTCTACGAGCACATCCGTGCCCGGGCCGACGTCGTGCTGTGGCCCGGCGAGCGCATCCTCGACTGGTACAAGACCCAGGTTCCGCCGCCGCAGTGACCCGTCCGCCGGCAACTTCGGGACGGGGTGCGAAGACGGCCGGCGGTCTCCGGGGCGCGGCCGCGAAGCCGCCCCGCACGCGCCTCTCGCCGGTCGAGCGCGAGCGCCTGATCGTCGCCGGGGCGGTGCGCTACTTCGCCGAGGTCGGCTTCGGCGGACAGACGCGCGAGCTCTCGCGCCGGCTCGGCATCACGCAGCCGCTGCTCTACCGCTATTTCCCGTCGAAGCAGGCGCTGATCGAGCGCGTGTACCGCGAGGTGTTCCTGGCACGCTGGGACCCGACGTGGGAGACATTGCTCGAGGACCGCAGCCAGCGCCTGCGCGACCGGCTGATCGAGTTCTACCGCCGCTACAGCGCGGTGATCTTCCGGCCCGAGTGGATCCGGCTCTATATGTACTCGGGGCTGGCCGGCATGGACATCAACCGGCGCTACATCGAGCTGCTCGAGCGGCTGCTCTTCCGGCGGATCTGCCTGGAGCTGCGCGCCGAGCTCGGACTGCCCGGCGAAGACGAGGTGCCGATCAAGCCCGAAGAGATCGAGCTCGTCTGGCTCCTGCACGCCGGCATCTTCTACTACGGCGTGCGCAAGTTCATCTACAAGGCGAAGGCGCGCAACGAGCCGGAGCAGACGATCGAGCACGCAGTCGACAGCATGCTCGGCGGGGCGCCGAAGCTGCTGCGTGCGCTCGTGAGGCGCGAGCCGAAGCGAACCGTGCGGCCCTGAGGTTCCGGCGTCAGCCGGCGATCGGCTCCACGGCGCCGCTGCGCGTCGACTTCACGATCGCCTCGAGCGCCGACACCGTTGCGATCATCTGCTCGTGCGGCACCGGGTACGCCGCGCGCCCTTCGATCGCATCGGCGAACGCTTCGAGGTTCGCCAGCACGGCAGGCGCAGGCGAGTAGTCGACCGAGCGCTTGGGTTCGCCGCGCAGCGCGGTGGTGAGCGTCCAGCCTTCCGGCGATTCGGGGTGCGTCTTGTCGCGCACCTCCGCCCAGCCCTTCGACCCGTATACGGCGACGCGTCCGTCGAACGGCGTCGCGAGCACGGCACTGATGAGCGCGTGCCCGCCGCTCTTGAAGGTCGCCAGAACCGCCAGCGTGTCGCCGTTCGCGAGCGGGCTGCCGAGCTGCTTCACGCTTGCGTACACGCTTTGCCCCGGTCCGAGGAAGCGCACGGACAGATCGACGAGGTGAATGCCGGTGGCCGTGAGCGGGCCCGCCGGCGCGTCCTTGGCCGAGACGCGCCAGTTGTCGAGCGGCATGGTGAGAAACTTGTCCTGGCTGAAGTTCGCCTCGATCTGCAGCAGCGTTCCGAGCGCGCCACTCTCGGCGAGTCGCGCGACTTCCAGGACCGGCGGCTCGAAGCGCTTCTCGTGGCCGACCGCGATCTGCACGCCGTTCGCCTTCACCGCCTCGATTGCGCGCAGGACCTCGCTGCGCGACAGCGACAGCGGCTTCTCGCAGAAGACGTGCTTGCGCGCGTTCGCCGCGGCGACGATCTGATCGGTGTGCAACGAGTGTGGCGTGCACAGTATGACCGCGTCGACCTCGCGGTCCGAAAGTGCGTCACCGAGCTCCGCGGCGAGCGGCAGTCCCTGCTCGCGCGCGAACGGCGCGGCGAGCGGGCTCGGGTCGATGCCCTTGACCGCCCGGAGCTTGGTGCTCCCCTTCAGGAGCTGCACGATGATGCGGCCCCACCATCCGAGCCCGACGACTGCGACGCGAACCACGCAACCTCCTCGAATCTCTAGTGCAGTCCTTCGATCTCGCTCGGGCTGATCGCCGTCTCGCGCAGCACCGCCTCGGTCGTGCGATAGCGCTCGGCCATCTCGCGCTCCGCGCCGGAGCGGATCTGCGCCTGCAAGTATGCCCCGAGGTGGCGCGCGCGCGCGATGCACTTCATCCCGTAGGGCCGGCGGTCGCGCTCGTACGCCGCCACCGCCGCGGCCACGTCGTCGCCGTGCTCGCCGAGCCGGTCGACCAGCGCGATCGCGTCGTCGCCCGCTTTCAGGACGCCCATGCCGACGTGCGGCCGCGCGACGAACGCGGCGTCGCCGAGCGTCGCGATGCGGCCGAACGCGAGGCGCGGCGACTCGAGGTCGTAGATCGGCTGGATGAACGGTGCGTCGGTGAGCTCGATCACCTTGGCGATCTGCGGCGCAAGGATCGCGCCCGCGTCGCGCCGCATCGCGGCGATCACGTCGGGCCGGATCAGGTGCGGCGGGATCTGGCCCTCGTGCCGCGTCCCATTCACGTCGGTGAGCAGCCACGGCAGGCGGTCGGCCTCGTCTGCCGGCCGGTACCAGACGAAGTTGTAGCGGCGCTCGCCTCGCCGCGTCGTGTTGTCCTTCCCGGCGACCGGATACGTGACGATCTGTTCGTGCGGCGGCAAGCCGAACACGAAGTCCTCGAAGATCTCGTCGCGGAGCGCCGTCGGGAACGCGCGCTCCTCGATCAGGCCGCGCCAGGCGACGTAGCCGGCGTACTGCGGGCGCACTTCCGGTGCGAGTTGCATGCGCACTGTCGAACGGATGCCGTCGGCCGCGACGAGCAGGTCCCCCTCCTCCTGCGCGCCGTCCTCGAACATCGCGATCACCCGGTCCGTGCGGCTCTCGACGCGCGCGACGCCGCGCCCAAAGTGGTACCGCTCGGGCGGAAAGACATCCTTCAACAGCCGGTAGATGCGTCCCCACGCCGTCATCACCTGCGGCAGGTCGCGGGTGCCCGCGACGCTGCCATCGCGCGCGAGCGCGACCCGGCGCCGGACGCGCACGCCGACCGACTCGTCGAGCGGCGCGCCGGCGCGCTCGAGCGCGCGCATGAGCTCGGGATGGGTGGCGAGCCCGGCGCCGCGGGCCGCCAGCGCCTCGCCCGTCTTCTCGTACACGTCGACCCGCCAGCCCGCCCGCAGGAGCAGGTTGGCCGCGAACAGCCCGCCGAGCGAGCCGCCGATCACTAGCGCGCGTTTGCTCATCGTCTTCCGTTACGGTTTATCGACTGATAATCTAGGCGCCCGCGGCGTCCCGCGTCAACTGCGAAGACGCCCCGCGCCCACTCACGGAGGAGACCGATGGCTTACCAGGAGACCCTGCCCCGCATCCGCGTCTCGCGCAGAGAGATGATGAAGCGTGTCGCGCGCTTCTCGAAGCTGAAGGGGTTCGACGGCGGGCTGCCCGACAGCAAGATGTCCGGCTGCGAGCGGACGCTCTACAACGTCATCGGATTCCAGCCGCCGCCGGGCGAAGGCGCGGGGCTGCAGTCACCGGTCGGCGCCCAGTCCTCGCGCAACGCGGCGATCAAGATCTCGGAGGGCTTCAACCTCGGGTACTGCCGCGCGCTGCCGGGGAAAGGGCCGATGCTGCACAACCACGACACCAACGAGACGTTCATCGCGATGACCGGGACCTGGCGCGCGAGCTGGGAGAACGAGAAGGGCAAGATCGAGCATGTGGACCTGAAGCCGCTTGACGTCATTTCCTTCCCGCCGGGCGCCAATCGCCGCTTCATGAACGTCACGAAAGGGCCGAAGAACAAGCCCTCGATCCTCATGTTCGTGATCGGCGGCAACGAGCCGCGCGCGGAGTTCACCGCCGAGTCCATGGCCGAGCTCGAGCGCGCGGGCGTGTGGCCGGAGAAGCCGAAGCGCGCGACGAGAAAGCGTTAGACCAGCTCGCCGAGCACCGCCGTCCACGCAGCGGCGAGGTTGCGGAGCGCGTACCCGCCGCCGCCGAAGGCCATCAGCCGCCCGTTGCACATGTGGTCGGCGAGCTTGCGCAGGTTGCGCGCGACGCGTGCGTGGACCGCCGGCGTGAGGCGCAAATCCGCGAGCGGGTCCCCGGCGAGCCCGTCCGCGCCGGCCTGGAGGATCAGGAACTGCGGCTGGAAGTGCCGCAAATGCGCGAGGCCCGTCTCCCAGGCGGCGAAGAACTCGCGATCGCCCGACCCGGGCGCGAGCGGCAGGTTGAGCTTCGTACCCTCGGCCAGGTCGCGTCCGATCTCGTGCGCATGGCCGGTGCCCGGGTAGAGGAAGTTGCCGTCCTCGTGAATGTCGACGACGATCAGGTCCGGGTCGGCCTCGTACGGGTAGTAGATCCCGTCCCCGTGATGCACGTCGATGTCGACGTAGCCGATGCGCGCGACGCCGAAGCGCGTGCGCAGGCTGTCGATGACCACGCCGAGATCGTTGAAGACGCAGAAGCCGGCCGAGCGGCCACGGCGCGCGTGGTGCAGGCCGCCGATCGCCTGGAAGCTCCGCACCGCCTGCCCCGACATGATCCGTTCCAGCCCCTCGAGCGCGGTGCCGGCCACCGCGGAAGCGATCTCGTAACAGCCGGGGAACGCGGGCGTGTCGCCGTAGTCGAGGTAGCCCTCGCCGATCCGCGAGCGGATCTCGACCCAGTTCACGTGGTCGGCGCTGTGGAAGCGCTCGATCTCGGCGCGGGTCGCGAGGCGCGGCGCCGCGATCGCGACCCGCCGGTCGAGGCCCTGCGCCGCCGCCTCGGCAAGGAACGCACCCTGCCGGTCCACGCCGAGCGGATGACCCTCCGGGAAGCCGTACCGCGCGAGTGCCTCGCCGACCAGGAGGAGCGTCTCGTGCGTCATGCCTGGATCGTAGCCCTTTCGTTCGCAGCGCAACAGGTGGCACACTACGCGCCAGAAGAACGCCAGCCACGGCGCGGACGCGCCAAGTCAACCGAAGGAGGACCGTCGTGAAAGCCCCGCCTTTCGCGTACGCGAAGCCGCGCTCGCTCAATGAAGTCTTCGCGCTCGCCGAGCAGCACGGCGAGGATGCGAAGCTGCTCGCCGGCGGGCAGACGCTGCTTGCCACGCTCAACATGCGGCTCTCGTCGCCCGCGCTGCTTATCGACATCACCGGCGTGCCCGGGCTAGCCGGCATCGAGGTCAAGGGCAACACGCTGCGCATCGGTGCCCTGACCACGCACCGCGCTATCGAGCATTCGCAGGAGATCGCCAGGCATCTGCCGCTCCTCGCGCAGGCGGCGCCGCACATCGCGCACGTCGCGATCCGCAACGCCGGCACGATCGGCGGCAGCCTCGCGCACGGCGACCCGGCCGCGGAATGGCCGGCGTGTTGCGTCGCGCTCGACGCGGCGATCGTGGTTGCGGCGAAAAGCGGCGAACGACGTGTGAAGGCGCGCGAGTTCTATCGCGGTTTGTTCGAGACTGCGCTCGGTGCCGGCGAAGTGATCACGGCGGTCGAATTTCCGATCCCCGGCGTCGGTTACCGCAGCACATTCCTCGAGCTCGCGCGGCGCCACGGCGACTACGCGATCGTCGGCGTCGCGGCACTGGCGAAGGCGACCGGCGGCACCCTCTCGGACGTGCGGCTCGCGTTCATCGGTGCGGGGCCCACCCCGATCCTGGCGCAGAACGCGATGGCCGCGATCGAAGGGAAGCAACCCGGAGCCGACGCGATCGCCGCGACACAGGCGGCGCTCGCCAAGGATCTCGCGCCGACGGGCGACCTCAACGGCTCGCCGGCCACCAAACTCCACCTCGCCCGCGTGCTGTGCGGCCGGGCGCTCACGGCACTCGCCTCTTAGCCATGGACACGACGATCGAAACCACCATCACCGTCAACGGCACGCCGGTCACGCGGCGGGTGCCCGCCCGGCAGCACCTGATCGATTTCCTGCGCGACACGGTCGGCCTCACCGGCTCGCACATCGGCTGCGAGCACGGCGTCTGCGGCGCCTGCACGGTCCGCGTGGACGGCGCGATCCTGCGCGGGTGCCTCATGCTCGCGGTGCAGGCGAACGGCCGCAAGGTCGACACGATCGAAGGCCTCTCCGACTCGGGCGAACTGGCCGCGCTGCAAAAGGCTTTCCACGAGCACAACGCGCTCCAGTGCGGTTTCTGCACGCCCGGGATGCTGATCGCCGCGCAGGATCTGGTGCGCACCAAGCCGACGGCCTCGCGCGACGAGATCCGCGAATACCTGTCCGGCAACTACTGCCGCTGCACCGGCTACCACGCCATCGTGGACGCGGTGCAGGAGGTGCTCGAGAACGCAATGGGAGCGAAGCGATGAATGCCCGCGCCGAACTCCCGCTGCACGCGCCCGGCACGCAGACTGACAAGGGCTATATCGGGCAGAGCGTCCCGCGCCCCAACGCGAAGCGCCTGCTCCAGGGCCGCGGCACCTTCGTGGATGATCTGCGCTTCCCGCGGCTCGCGCACGTCGTGTTCTTCCGCAGTCCGTATGCGCACGCCAGGCTCAAGAAGCTCGACCTGACGAAAGCGGCGCGCCAGCCCGGCGTGATCGCGTGCTTCGACGGCCGCGCCGTGGCCGAGTACTGCACGCCGTGGGTCGCGGTGCTCGCGCACCTGAAGGGCATCAAGTCGCCGCCGCAGTACGCGATTGCGATCGAGCGCGCGTGCTGGCAGGGCGAGGCGGTCGCCGCGATCGTGGCCGAGACGCGCGAGCAGGGCGAGGATGCGGTCGCGCACGTCGAGGCCGAGTGGGGGGAGCTGCCGGTCGTCACCGACATGGAGGACGCGCTTTCCAACCGCTATGTCATCCACCCCGATCTGGGCGACAACATCTGCTTCAAGCGCGAGCTCGACACGGGCGGCGTCGACGACGCGTTCGCGAAAGCGGATCTCGTCGTCGAGGAGACGTTCGGCTTCGGGCGCCACACCGGCGTGTGCATGGAGACGCGTTCGATCCTGGCCGACTACAACGCGGCGGACCATTCGCTGACCGTGTATCACGCGACGCAGGCCCCGCACATGATGCAGGACATCTTCTCGCGTCACCTCAACATACCCGAGGCGAACGTGCGGGTGATCTGCAAGGACGTCGGCGGCTCGTTCGGCATCAAGGTGCACGTCTACCCCGACGAGATGGCGACCGCGGCAATATCGGTCATCCTGCGCCGCCCGGTGAAGTTCGTCGCCGACCGCCTCGAGTCGTTCCTCACCGACATCCACGCGCGCGAGCATCGCGCGAAAGTGCGGCTCGCCTGCCGGAAGGACGGCCAGATTCTGGCGTTCGAGCTCGACGACCTGACCGCGATCGGGCCGTATTCGGTCTATCCGCGCACGAGCGGCATCGAAGCCAACCAGGTCGTGAATCTTACGGGCGGGCCGTACACGCACCAGCAGTACCGGGCGAAGACCCACGTGGTCTTCACCAACAAGAACGTGACCTGCCAGTACCGCGCGGTCGGGCACCCGATCGCCGCCGCGCTCACGGAAGGGATCGTCGACCTCGCGGCCGCGAAGCTCGGCATGGATCCGGCCGATTTCCGCCGCAAGAACCTCATCGCCGACGACGCCTATCCGTACACGTTCCCGTCGGGGGTCAAGTTCGAGCGCCTGTCGCACCACAAGACGCTCGACAAGCTGCTCGCGATGATGAACTACAAGAAGCTGCGTGCCGAGCAGGCGGCGCTGCGGAAGAAGGGCGTGTACCGCGGCATCGGGCTCGCCGCGATCATCGAGGTGACCGGGCCGTCACCCGCGTTCTACGGTGTCGGCGGCGCGCGCATCTCGGCGCAGGACGGCGCGACCCTGCGCCTCGAGCCGACCGGCATGGTGACGTGCATCGGCAGCGTCACCGAGCAGGGCCAGGGGACCGAGGGCATCTTCGCGCAGATCGCCGCGAGCGCGGTCGGCGTCACGATGGACAAGGTGCGCGTGATGACGGGCGACACCGGCGTCACGCCCTACGGCGGGGGCACGTGGGCCTCGCGCGGCGCCGCGATCGGCGGCGAGGCGGTGCTGCAGGCCGGCCGGGCGCTGCGCTCGAACATCCTCGACATCGCCGCCGCGATCCTGAACATGGACAAGGCGGAGCTCGACATCGTCAACA
>Ga0105107_10000074_pt1 | contig 50886 bp, 49 predicted proteins | sample PPLLaktember2015_6_FD_79335 | JGI IMG/M metagenome (GOLD analysis project Ga0105107, IMG submission 79335) | Freshwater sediment microbial communities from Prairie Pothole Lake near Jamestown, North Dakota, USA - PPLs Lake P8 Core (1) Depth... | ecosystem: Environmental > Aquatic > Freshwater >...
CAGCCAGATCGAGCGCATGGAGGCGAACCTCGAGAGCGTCGACAACCTGAAGATCAACCTGCGCGAGCAGGGCTACGAGCTCGAGAAGGTCCCCTACGTGGTCCAGTACAACAAGCGGGACCTCCCGAACGCCGCGCCCCTCGAGGAGATGCGCAAGCTCCTGAACCCGCTCGGCGTCACCGACTTCGAGGCCTGCGCGACGGTGGGCAAGGGCGTCTTCGAGACGCTGAAGGCCGTCGCCAAGGGCGTGCTGACGGACCTGAAGAAGCTGGGGCGTTAGAGCTTCTCGTCCGGGTCCCACCAGGGATACGCGGCGCCGCCCACGAAGAACGCCGCCCGCAGCGCGGCGGTCCGCACCAGGTCAGCGAGGCCCTCGGGGGTCCAGCCGCCATATCGCCAGCCTCCGTCCTCGGCACGCGCGATGGCGCGGCGCGCGCGTCCCAGGAAACGCGCTCGGGCGCGTTCGACGCCTGCTTGGGCGGAGGTTCCCTGAGCCCGCGCCGCCCATCCCTCGAGCTCGGCTCGGCAGAGCCCGGCCGCCGCCTTCCGGAGCTGCGCCTCCAGCCGCACCGCGCGGGGGGGCTCGGACTCGAACCAGACACGCATCCGATCTTCCTGGTGGATCACCAGGAGGGGCCCACCGAGACTGGGCGACGGGTTGCTGTACGGGCACGATGATCCATCTTCCGCCGCGCGCGCGAGTGCTGCTTCGTAGGAGCGCTGGAAGCGGCGAAACGCACGGCGGAAACAACGTTTCGGCTCCGCGTCATACCAACAGGTGAGCTGCGCCACACAGTCTCTCGCGAGCGCGTGCAGCTGCTGCGCCTGGCAACGCGCGGCGTTCGCATCGGACGCGGGCACCGCCGGCAAATGGGGCGGCACGCGCAGGGTCGCCTCCGCCGTCTGCGGGAACTCGCCCGGTTCGCCTTCCCGCGAAGCGACGGCGATGGCGCGAATCGTGAGGAGACTCCCTGGACCCGTATAGGGACCGATCGCCAGCGTGCCGTGAAGACGCGCTTCCGCACCCGGCGGCAGGGAGTCCTCGACGGACAGCTGGGTGGGAAGCTCGACGTCCCCGGATCCCTCGAACACCACCCGCACGGAGGAGAGGCTCGCCTCACCTCGGTTGACGAGCCGCACGTCGAGCGGCACGGAGTCGCCGGGCAGGACCTCCTCTGCGCCGAGTGTCAGGAAGACCTGGAGCGGGTCGCCGACTACGAGCGATAGGGTCGCGACCTCCTGCTCGGCGGCATCCGTTCCCCCCAGCACGGCAAGCGCTCGGATCAGGGAGCCCGCCGGCAGGTCGGGCGGCAGGCGTACCGTGGCCGAGCGACGCCCGCCATCACCCGGAGCGAGATCTCCGAGGTCCCAGGTGACGCCGCCCGCCGTCGGCTCGCCATCCTCCGCCGTCGCGAGCTCGACGCCGGCGGGAAGGCGGAGCGCCAGGCGCGCATCGGAGACGGCGCTGACCCCGACGTTCGTGAAGTCGACGACGTACGTGAGATCGTCGCCCGGCGCCCCGCTGGAGCGGTCGGCCGCTAGGGTCAGCGAGACGTCGCGGGGCGACGCCGATTCCACCCCGATCGCCCGGGCGCGCGGACGCGCGGGTGTTCCGATCAGCCGCCCGCCATCCCACATGCCGAAATCGACGCCGGGCAGCGAGCGGCTCCCACCTGGCTCGAGCACGCCGACCCACTGGGGCCTTGAGAAGAGCCCGCTCGGCAGCGGCTCGTACTCCAGGGGCAAAGTCGACGACGCTCCGCGGTTGGCGGCGCGGGCGATCGGGCCGACCGGACCGAGGTCGACGGCAAGCTCCGCCGCTGGGGGCGCCGCGACGCGGGCCAGCGCCCCGGCGCTGCCCGCTTCGAGTCGCCCTCCGCGATCGTGGAGCACCACCTCCGCTGCGAGGACCTCACCCGGCGGCGCGCTTTCGTGGACGCGGACCTGAACGACCCGCCGGCCACCCTCTCCGCGACGCAGATCGGGGATCCGCCAGGACAACGAGGAGCCCGATACAACCGCGCCCGCGCTCGCCCAGACGAGAGTCGCGGCGTCCGGAAGCGCGAAGGTCAACTCGGCATCTGCGGGCGCTGCCTCGACGAACGGCCGGTCGTCGTACCGGAACGCGATGGTGTACGCCAAGGTCTCGCCGGGACCCACCGGATCCCGATCGGCGGCGAGGTCGATCATCAGGTGGCGCTCCTTCGACGGCACCTCGACCCTCGCCTTCGCTCGAAGAGCCTCCGCCTCGAAGAGCTCGAGCTCGAAAGAAACGGGCAGGTAGCGAACGAAGCCGGTCGCGGGCTCCGTGCTCGGCCCCACTCCGATCTGCAGCTGGAGAGAGGTGCCTTCCCCGGGCGCGAGCTCGGGGAGGCTCCACTCGAGGGATTCACCGGGCGCGCAGTTCGGAGCGCAGCCGCCGGCGTCCTCTCCCCGCGCTCCACCGTTCTCCGGGAGAGGGAGCCGGAGGACGAGCGATCCGGCCGGGGTGTCTCCTTGGTTGGCGACGACGACGCCGAGGGTGCGCTGCGTGGCTCCGCGATAGCGCGATTCGTGGGTCTCCAAGCCGAGGGCGAGGTCGGTCGCGTGGCCCGGTAGACCGGCCAGCCCCAAGCCGAGGACCACGAGCGACGGCACGCTGCGCACGGCGGCGATCCTACTCGAAGCGCCGCCCTTCGGGGTGATAGAATTCCCTGCATGCCTCTCGTCAGCGCCGGCGGCCTGAAGCTCTACTACGAGAGCCACGGCGACGGCCCCGGTCCGCCGCTCGTCCTGGTGATGGGCATGGCCGGCTCGTGCCGCGGCTGGCACGCGCTGCAGGTGCCGGAGCTCTCGAAGCAGCACCGCGTGGTGATCTACGACCACCGCGGGGTGGGCGAGAGCGAGGACCCGGGAGGGCCCTTCAGCACCGCCGACCTGGCGGACGACCTCGACGCGCTGCTCGTCGCGCTGGACATCGAGCGCGCCCACGTGCTGGGCGTGTTCCTGGGCGGCATGACGGCCCAGGAGCTCGCGCTGCGCCATCCGATGCGCGTCGCGAATCTGATCCTGGTCGGCTGTTACGCGCGGCCCGACGCCAAGCGCCGGCTGCTGATCGAGAAGTGGCGCGACATGGCGCGCGCGGCCACCCCCCCGGAGGTGTTCGTGCGGGAGCGGCTGCTGTGGACGCTCCAGGACGAGACCCTCGAGCAGCGCGACCTCGTCGATGCGATGTCCCGCAGCTTCCCCGGCCAGGGGCTCCCCATGTCGCCCGACGTCTTCATCCGCCAGTGCGAGGCTTGTCTGGGCCACGACACCGCCGATCGGCTGCGGCTGATCCACCAGCCGACGCTGGTGCTCTGCGGGCGCCACGACCAGCTCACGCCGCCGAAGCTCCACCGGGAGATGGCCGACGAGATCCCCGGCGCGCGCCTCGTCACCTTCCAGTACGGCGCGCACCTCGTGATGGCCGAAGCGGCCCAGAGCTTCAACCGCGCCGTGCTCCAGTTCCTGGCGTAGTCCGCCGGAGAAGCTTCTACAAAAGGCCCTCCTTCGCCATTGCCGCCCGCCCGCAGATGGCGTTCCGCAGCCGGCACGCAGCGTGCAACGCCATGCGGTGCCCTCCCTCGGAGGGCGAGGAGGACAACATGGCGATCCACAAGGACTCGGTTCGCGAGCTGGTGCTCCAGGCCCTGGAGACGGAGCGCGGCGGCATCCAGATCTACGAGACGGCGCTCGGCTGCGTCGTGAACGACGACCTGCGCGAGGAGTGGGACAAGTACCTGGAGCAAACCCGGCACCACGAGCAGGTGGTGACGGAGCTCTGCGAGGCCCTCGGCTTCGACCCGGAGGACGAGACGCCGGGCCGCGGGGTGGTGCGCCACATCGGCGAGAGCCTGGTGGCGGCGATGAAGAAGGCGAAGAGCTCCGGCAATGCCGACGCCGCCCAGCTCGTGGCCACCGAGTGCGTGGTGCTGGCGGAGACGAAGGACCACCAGAACTGGGAGCTGCTGGAGGAGCTGGGCAAGAAGGAGACCGGGGGCCGCAAGAAGGCGATCGAGGCGGCCTGCGAGGAGGTCGAGGACGAGGAGGACAAGCACCTCTACCACACCCAGGGCTGGAGCCGGGAGCTCTGGCTCGAAGCGCTCGGCCTGCCCGCTGTGGTTCCGCCTCCGGAAGAGGAGAAGGACGTCAGCACCGCCATCGGGGCCGCCCGCGCCAAGCAGCAGCGCAGCGACATGCTCTAGGTGATTTAGGAAGGGGACGGACTTAAGAATTTAGAAATCGCCCCGCGGGGCGATTCTAAATTCTTAAGTCCGTCCCCTTTCTAAACTTCAGCGCGGGGAGGGTGGGGGAGAGGATCGGGGAGGCGGCGACGGCGGCGCGCAGGGTGCGGGGCGAGAGGGACGGCGGGCCGCCGACGAGGATGCGGTTGTCGAAGTCGGCGACGTCGATTCGCAGCGAGCGCGGAAACAGCGCGGCGATCGTGCGGGCGACGGCGGGCGCCTCGTCGAGGGCGTTGCTGGCGAGCACGCCGCCGCGGGCGACGCGGGCCGCGGCGAGGGCGAGGCCGCGCTGCAGCATCCACGCGGGCTTGTGCACGGCGCGGCCCCGGCCGACGAAGACGTCCTCGAGCACCGCGTCGAATCGCTCGCGGCAGCGCGAGAGGTAATGCTCGGCGTCGGCCTGCACCACCTCGAGGCCGAGCGCGCCGAGGCCGAACCAGCGGCGCGCCAGCGCCACCACCTGCGGGTCGATCTCGACCCCGACGATGCGCGCGCGCGGCGCCAGCGCCCGCGCGAGGCGCGCCGCGCTGCCGCCGCCGAGGCCGAGGATCAGCACGCTGCGCCGCCGCGCCGCCGGAAGCGCGAGGAGCGGCGCGGCGAGCGCGTCCCACACGGAGCCGGTGAGCGGCGTGTCCGCGCGATAGAGCGAAGCGAAGGTGCCGTCCACGCGCAGCTCGAGCGCGCCGCCGCGCTCCACGACCTCGCTACGTCCGCGTCCGCCGCGGCGCGATCGGTACACTCCGCCCATGTCCCTCGACCTGTTCGCGGCGCCCGCGCCGCGCGTCGCGCGCGTCGCGCGCGTCGCGCTGCCGGTCGCCCTCGACCGCCTGTTCGACTACGCGATCCCGGAAGCCCTCGCCGGGGACGCCGAGCCGGGCCGCCGCGTGCGCGTGAAGTTCCAGCGCCGCTCGCTGGTCGGCGTGATCGCCGGCCTCGCCAGCGCGCCCGAACCTCCGTCGCGCGCGCTGCGCCCCCTCGAGAAGATCCTCGACCCCACCCCCGCCATCGCCCCCGAGCTGCTCGAGATCCTACGGGAGGAGGCGGAGGACGTCCTGTGCCCGCTCGGCCTGGCGCTCGCCGCCGCGCTTCCGCCGGGCTCGCTGCCGCGCGAATCGGCGGCCCTCGCGCTCACCCCCCGCGGCCGCGAGGCGCTCCGCTCCGGCGCCGCCCAGGGCGCGCTGCGAGGGCTGCTCGAACGGCTTGCGCGCGGCCCGCGCAGCGCCCCGGTGCTCCGTCGCCACGGCTTCGACGCCGGGATGCTGGGCCGCACGCTGGAGGAGGGCCTCGTCGAGCGCGTCGTGCGCGAGCCGCGCCGCCGCGCGCGCCGCGCGGCTGCCGGCCTCGTCGTCGCGCTGCCCGAGGCCGCCGCCGAGCCCCCCGAGCTCACCGCCGAGCAGGCCGCCGCCTGCGCGGAGATCGGCGCGCGCATCCGCGCGCGCGAGGCGCAGCCGTTCCTCTTGCACGGCGTCACCGGCAGCGGCAAGACCGAGGTCTACCTGCGCTCGATCGGCCTCGCCCTCGAGCTCGGCCGCCAGGCGCTGGTGCTGGTGCCGGAGATCACCCTCACCCACCAACTCCTCGGCCGGCTGCGCGCGCGCTTCGGCGACCGCATCGCCGTGCTGCACAGCGGGCTCGGCGCGCGCGAGCGCGTCGAGGAGTGGGAGCGCCTGCGCCGGGGCGCGACGCCGATCGCGATGGGCGCGCGCTCGGCGCTGTTCGCGCCGATCCGCGACCCCGGCGTGATCGTGCTCGACGAAGAGCACGACGGCGCCTACAAGAACGAGGAGGGCTTCCACTACCATGCGCGCTCCCTGGCCGCGCGCCGCGCGCGGGCGGCCGGCTGCCCGCTGGTGCTGGGCTCCGCGACGCCCTCCCTCGAGAGCCGCCACGCGGCGGACCGCGGCGCGCTGCGGAGGCTGGTGCTGCCCCACCGGATCGGCGGGCGCCCGCTGCCCTCGGTCGAGCTCGTCGACCTCGTGAAGGAGCGCGCGGGCCTGCCGCGCGGGCGCAAGCTGATCCTCTCGCGCGCCCTCGCCCGCGCCCTCGCCGACGTGCTGGCGGAAGGCGGCCAGGCGCTGCTGTTCCTCAACCGGCGCGGCTTCTCCACCCAGATCACCTGCTTCGCCTGCGGCCGGGTGGAGCGCTGCCCCGATTGCGACATCGCGCTGGTCTTCCACAGCGACGCCGGCCGGCTGCGCTGCCACTACTGCGACCACCAGACCGCGCCGCCGGAGCGCTGCGCGGGCTGCGGCTCCGAGGACCACGCGCTGCTCGGCATCGGCACCGAGCGCGTGGAGGAGGAGGTGCGCGCTCGCTTTCCCGAGGCGCGCATCGCGCGGCTCGACCGCGACGTCGCCGCCCGCCGCGGCGCCACCGAGGGCGTGCTGCGCGCCCTGCGCGACCGCCGCGTCGACGTGGTGGTCGGCACGCAGATGCTCGCCAAGGGCCACGACTTCCCGGGCGTGCGGCTGGTCGGCGTGGTGAACGCCGATCTCGGCCTGCACCTGCCGGACTTCCGCGCGGCGGAGCGCACCTTCCAGCTCCTCACCCAGGTGGCCGGCCGCGCGGGCCGCGGCCGCGAGCCGGGCCGCGTGATCGTCCAGACCTGGGTGCCCGAGCACTACGCGATCCGCCCGGTCGCGGAGCACGACTACGAGACCTTCTACGCCGAAGAGCTCGCCCAGCGCGCGGCCCTCGGCTACCCGCCCTGCGGGAGCCTGGCGCGTGCCCTGGTGTCCGCCACCGATCTCGACGCCGCCGGCGCAGCCGCCGCCGCGCTCGCCGAGGCGGGCCGCGCCGCGGCGGCGCGGCTGGCCGCGGACGGCGCCTCCGCGCCCGAGCTGCTCGGCCCCGCGCCCGCTCCGCTCGCCCGGCTGCGCGGCCGCCACCGCATCCAGCTCCTCGCCAAGGGCCCGGAGCGCGCGCCGGTGCGCGCGGTGGCCGCCGCGCTGCTGCAGGCGGCGGCTGCGCTCCCGCGCGACGTGCGCGCGCAGGTCGACGCCGACCCCTACAGCATGCTCTGAAGGGCCGCTCTGCTACCCTCCCGGGCCATCCCATGGCGCTCCGCGAAGTCCTCCAGTTCCCCGATCCGCGTCTCAAGCGCGTGTCGGAGCCCATCGAGAAGATCACCGACGAGCTCCGCGCGCTGGCGCAGGACATGCTCGAGGTGATGTACGACGAGCCCGGCATCGGGCTGGCGGCGCCCCAGGTCGGCGAGGCGGTGCGCCTCATCGTGATGGACACCGACTGGAAGGACGAGGAGGGCGCGGGCGAGCGCCGGCCGCTGGTGCTCGTGAACCCCGAGATCATCGCCCGCGAGGGCTCGCTGATCTGGAACGAGGCCTGCCTTTCGGTGCCCGACTTCTCGGCCGAGGTCGAGCGCGCCGCCCGCGTGACGGTGCGCGGCCTCGACCTCGAGGGCCGCGAGATCGTCGAGGAGGCCGAGGAGCTGCGCGCCGTCTGCTTCCAGCACGAGCTCGACCACCTCGACGGCGTGCTGTTCATCGACCGCATCAGCCGCCTGAAGCGGAGCCTCTACGTGAGCAAGCGCAAGAAGGCGCTGCGTCTCGAGGAGCCGCAGGGAGTCCGCTGACGGCCGCCCCCGCGCGCACCGCGACGCCTGCTCCGCCCATGCGACTCGCGTTCTTCGGCACGCCGGAGCTCGCCGTCCCGAGCCTCGAGCGGCTGCGCGCGGGCCCCCACGAGGTGGTCGCGGTGGTGTCCCAGCCCGACCGGCCGCGCGGCCGAGGGCGGCGCCCGTCCCCTTCCCCCGTCGCCGCCTGCGCCCTCGCGGCCGGGCTGCCGCTGCTGCGCCCCGAGCGCGTCGGCGACGACGCGACCGTCGACGCCTTGCGCGCGCTGGCGCCGGACGTCGGCGTGGTGGTGGCGTTCGGCCAGTTCCTGCCGCGCCGGGTGCGCGAGCTGCCGCGCCGGGGCTTCCTGGTGAACGCTCATGCCAGCGTGCTGCCGCGCCATCGCGGCGCGGCGCCGATCGCCCGCGCCATCCTCGCCGGCGACACCGAGACCGGCATCTCGGTGATGCGCGTCGAGCGCGAGATGGACGCCGGGCCCGTGGCGCTGGTGCGGCGCCTCGCGATCGGGCCCGAGGAGACGACCGGCGAGCTCGAGGAGCGGCTGGCGGCGCTCGCGGCCGAAGCCCTGTCCGAGGCCCTGGATGCGATCGCCGCGGACCGCGCGGTGTGGACCGAGCAGGACGCGGCCGCCGCGACCCTGGCGCCGAAGCTCGCGCGCGAGGATGGGCTGCTCGACTTCACGGAGCCCGCCGAGGCGCTGGCGCGGCGCGTGCGCGCGCTGGCGCCGCGCCCGGGCGCCGTCGCGGAGCTCGGCGGCGAACGCCTGCGCGTGCTCGGCGCGCGCGCCGAGCCGGGCCCCGTCGCCGACCCTCCCGGAACGGTGCGCTTCCACGGCGGCGCGCTGCGCATCGCCACGGCGGCGGGCTGGCTGGTGCCGACGCGCCTCCAGCGCGCCGGCGGCCGCGCGCTCGAGACGGCGGAGTTCCTGCGCGGCCACCCGATCGCCGAGGGCGCCCGCCTCGCGCGCGCCGCGGGAGGCGCAGCGTGAGCGCTCCTCGTCCGCCGCGCGTTCCCCGAGCCCGGCGCGGGCGGCCGCCGGGCCGCGCAGGCCTGGCAGCCGGCGGAGGCGACCGCGGCGGGCCGACCCGCGCGCGCCTGCTGGCGCTGCGCGTGCTCGAGCGCGTGGAGCGCGGCGCCGCCTTCGCGGACCTCGCGCTCCACGCCGGCCTGCGCAGCGGCGGCCTCGGCGTGCGCGACCGCGCCCTCGCCACGGAGCTCGTGTGCGGCACGCTCCGCTGGCGCGGGCGCCTCGACTGGCTGCTCGGCCAGGTGATCCCGCGCCCCTTCGAGAGCCTCGAGCCGCCGGTGCGTTCGCTGCTGCGCCTCGGCGCGTACCAGATCGTGATGCTCGAGTCGGTGCCTGCGCCGGCCGCCGTCGATCAGTCGGTGCGCGCGGCGCGCGCGATCGGCGTCGAGCGCGCCGCGGGCCTCGTGAACGCCGCGCTCCGCCGGCTGGCGCGCGAGCACCGCGAGCTGGCGCCGCCGAGCCTCGCCGCCGATCCGCTGGCGCACCTGGTGCACGCGCTCTCGCTCCCCGAGTGGCTCGCGCGTCGCTGGCTCGAGCAGTTCGGCGCCGAGGAGGCCGCCGCCCTCGCCGCGGCGAGCAACGAGGTGCCGCCGCTCACCGTGCGCAGCACCGGCCCGCGCGACGCGCTGCTCGCGGAGCTGCGCGAGCGCTGGCCCGAGGCGCGCGCGACGCGCTTCGCGCCCTTCGGCGTGGTGCTGGGCCGCGGCGGCAACCCGGCGGCGGACCCGGCCTTCGCGGCCGGGCGCTTCGCCGTGCAGGACGAAGGCTCGCAGCTCGTGGTGGCGCTGCTGGACCCGCAGCCCGGCGAGCGCGTCCTCGACGTGTGCGCCGCGCCCGGCACCAAGGCCAACGCCATCGCCGCGCAGGTGGGGCCGGGCGGGCGCGTCGTGGGCGTCGACGTCAACCCGCGACGGCTCGCGCTGGTCGGCCGCGAATCGCGCCGGCTCGGCCTCGGCAACCTCGAGCTCCACGCCGCCGACGCGCGGCGCGACCTCTCGCCGGTGGCGCCGCCGGGCTCCTTCGACCGGGTGCTCGTCGACGCGCCGTGCTCGGGCCTCGGCACGCTGCGCCGCAACCCGGATCTGCGCTGGCGCGTGACGCCCACGGACTCCGCGGAGCTCGCGGGGGTGCAGCTCGCGCTGCTGCGCCGCGCCGCGCTCGCCTTGAGGCCCGGCGGCGCGCTCGTCTACAGTACCTGTACCCTGTCCCCCGAGGAGAACGAAGCGGTGGTCCACGCCTTCCTCGCGGACAGCCCGACGTTCCGGCCCACGGCGCCGGACGCGCTCCCCGAGGCCCTGCGCCCGCTGCTCGGCAGCGACGGCTTCCTGCGCACCTTCCCGCACCGCCACGACGCCGACGGCTTCTTCGCGGCGCGCCTCGAGCGCCGGCCGTGAGCGCCCTGCCGGTGCGCATCGCGCCCTCGATCCTCGCCGCCGACTTCGGCCGCCTCGCCGAGGAAGTGCGCGCGGTCGAGCGCGGCGGCGCCGACTGGATCCACGTCGACGTGATGGACGGCCACTTCGTGCCGAACCTGACGCTCGGACCGGTGGTGGTCGAGGCGCTGCGCGCGGCCACCCGCCTGCCCCTCGACGTGCACCTGATGATCGAGGAGCCGGAGCGCTCGCTGGAGGCCTACGTGCGCGCGGGCGCCGACCGTGTGGGCGTCCACGTCGAGACCTGCCCGCACCTGCACCGCACCCTCGCGCAGATCCGCGAGGCGGGCGCGAAGTGCTGCGTGGTGCTGAACCCGGCGACGCCCGCCGCCGCCATCCGGCCCGTGCTCGAGGACGTCGACCAGGTGCTGGTGATGAGCGTGAACCCCGGCTTCGGCGGGCAGAAGTTCATTCCCGGCGCGCTCGCCAAGATCGCGGAGCTGCGCGGCTGGATCGACGCGCTCGAGCGCCCCGTCGAGCTCGAGGTGGACGGCGGCATCGGCCCCGGCACCGTCGGCGCCGCCGCGCGCGCCGGCGCCAACGTCTTCGTCGCCGGCACCGCCGTGTTCCGGGCCTCCGACTACGCCGCGGCCATCGCCGGCCTGCGCAAAGAAGCCGCCGCCGAACGCGCCGCCTGACCCTCCCCCGCGCTTCCCGCCAAGGAGCTCCCCCCGATGCGCTCGCTCCCTGCCGCTCTGCCGCTCGCCGCTCTCGCGCTGCTCCTGCTCGGCGCCACCGAGGACGCCGTCCCCGAGCCCTCCGACGGGCGCAGCGGCCGCGACATCTACTCCTGCGTGCTCGACAACCGCTTCAGCGCCTACGTGCAGGAGGCGAAGCTCGTCTCCGGCGACCGCGGCGAGGCGTCCCAGGAGTCGCGGCTGCGCATGACCTGGAAGAGCTTCCGCGACGAGCAGGACGAGCCGCGCGCCGGGGTGCTCTCGAAGACCCTGGTCCGCTACGAGCATCCGTTCGACCTGCGCTTCTCGGGCTACCTGGTGATCAACAACGTGGACCGGCCGAACGACCAGTTCGTGTACCTGGCGGCCACCCGCAAGATCCGCCGGGTGAACCTGCGCAAGGAGGCGGTGTTCGGCACCGACTTCACCTTCGAGGACATCGTGCCCGCCGAGATCGAGGACGGCGACTACAAGCGGCTCTCGGACGCGCTGATCGAGGGCCGCTCGGTGTACGTGGTCGAGGTGACCCCCAAGCCCCACGCCGAATCGGAGTACTCGCGCTTCGTGGTGTACGTCGACAAGGGGAGCTGCGTGCCGGTGCGCACGCGCTACTGGGACGAGAAAGAGGTGGAGGTGAAGGAGCTGACGGTGCCCTTCGACGCCGTGCGCGAGTTCCAGGGCATCCACTGGCCGATGCAGCTCACCATGCGCAACCTGCGGCTCGAGTCCTACACCACCCTCTCGGTCGAGAGCCTGGAGCCGAACCCGCCGCTCCCCGACAAGAGCTTCGAGGTGCGGCGGCTGATGTCGCACTAGACCCGGAAGCGCTGCAGGATCGCCGGGAGCAGCAGCAGGTCGGCCGCCAGGCACATCGCCATCGTCGCGGCCGAGAGCAGGCCGAACTGCTGGAGCGTGGCGAAGCTCGAGAGGGCCACCACCAGGAAGCCGGCGATCAGGGTGGCCGAAGTGACCAGGTTGGCGCGCCCGACGTTGCGCGCGCACGCCAGGTTGGCGGCCACCGGGTCGCTGCCCCGCGCGCGCTCGTCGCGGTAGCGCGTCAGGTAGTGGACCGTGTCGTCCACGGTGATGCCGAGGGCCACGCAGCCGATCAGGCTCGTCGGCAGCGAGAGCGGCGCCACGCCCGCGCCGAGCAGGCCGAAGAAGAAGCCCACCGGGATCAGGTTCGGGGTCATCGCCACCAGCCCGATGCGCAGCGAGCGGATGCCGAGCGTCGCGATGAGCAGGCAGCTCAGCGTGGCGAGCGCCACCGATTGCGCCTGGCCGCCGGCGATGCCGTCGGCGCTGCGGGCGAGCAGGATCGCGTTGCCGGTCACCTCGGCGTCGATGCCCGCCGGCAGCGCCGCGCCGGCCACCGCCGCGCGCAGCGCGTCGTACACGCGGCGCACCTCCGCGGTGCCGACGGCGCCCGTGCGCACCACCACGTTGGCGCGGCTCTGGTCGGCGTTGGCGTAGCGCGAGAGGTCCTCCTTCGGCGCCAGGAACACGAGGTCGGCCACCTCGGGTCGCGTGTCGGGGATGCGCTCCGCGGCCGGGTCGTCCTCCGCCGTCGCGCGGTTCAGCACGCGCACCACGTCGGCCAGGGAGTGCGTGCGCGAGACGCCCGGGATCGCCTCGGCCGCGGCCTGCAGGCGCTCGATGGCGCGCAGCGCCTCCGGGTCGCGAAAGGCGCCGGAGCCGCTGCCCTGGAGCGTCACGTAGAGCGGCACCGCCCCGGCCAGGAGACGATCCACCGCCTCGAAGTCCCGGCGCACCGGCGCGTCCTCGGAGAAGAAGGAGAGGTAGTCGGTGTCGATGGCGATGCGCGGGATCTGCGAGGCGGCCAGCGCGCTCGCCAGCGCGAAGCCGGCGAGGATCGCCAGCGAGTGGCGCCGGGTGAAGCCGGCGATGCGGGCGAGGGCGGCGTCGATGTGCGCCGCCAGCCAGTCGGCGAAGCCGTGGGCGCCGGCGCCGGCGGCGCGCAGCGGCGCCAGGGCGAGCACCGCGTGGAGCGCGGTCAGCGTGAGCAACGTGAGGCTCGCGATGCCGAGGCTCGCGAAGGCGCCGATCTCGAGCACCGCCGGCACGCTGGTGTTCATCAGCGCCAGCCAGCCCGCGATCGTGGTGAGGCCCGACACCAGCACCGGCACGCGCAGGTGCTCGAGGCAGCGCAGCGCGGCCTCGGCGGGGCTCGCCGCCCGGCGCGCCTCCTCCTCGTAGCGCGAGAGCGCGTGGATGCCGTAGACGCTGCCCATCGTGATGAGGGTCGGCGGCAGCAGCACCGTCAGCACGGAGAGCGAGCGGCCGAGGAAGGCGATGGCGCCGAAGGTCCAGAGCGTCGCGACGATGGTGAGCGCGAGGGGCAACACCACGCCGCGGCGGGTGCCGAACACGCCGAACAACAGCACGGCGAACAGGCCGAGGCTCGCGGGGATCAGCACGCGCAGGTCGCGCAGCATCCAGTGGTAGACGGCGTTCTTCACGTGGGGCCGGCCCGCCACGTGGAAGGCGACGCCCGGCGCGGCTTCGGCCTGGAGCAGCGCGCGGATGCGCGCGTCGAGGCCGGAGGCGATGAACTCGCGGTCGGTCAGCTTCTCGAAGGTGACGTTGATCGCCGCGGTGCGGCCGTCGGCGGAGACGAGGCTGCGCCGGTAGAGCGGGTGCTCCAGCGCCTCGCGCTCCAGCGCCGCGAGGGCGGCGGGCTCGGAAGGGATCTCGTCGACGAAGCGACCGACGTCGAGCCAGCCTTCCTCGCGCACCCAGCGGAACGCCACCACGTCGGTGAGGCTCTGGACGCGGCGCACCTCGGGAAGCCGCGCGATCGCGTCGGTCAGCCGGCGCAGCCGCTCGAGGGACTCGCGCCGGAACACGCCCCGCTCGGTCTCCATCGCGACGACGTAGACCTCGTCGTCCCCGAACTCGCGGACGGCGCGCGCGTAGCCGTCGCGGGCCGGGTCGCCGGCGGGAAGCAGCGGCTCGGTCGACGGGTCGATCGCCAGGGCGAAGCCCGGCGGGTCGAGCTGCACCAGGGGCACGAGGGCAAGGAGGGTCACCGCCGCGGTCGCGGCGAGCACCGCGCGCGGATGCCCCACCACCACCCCCGGCCGCCAGGCGACGGCGGCCAGCGCGGCCCCGAAGGCGAGGATCAGCAGGAGGGCGAACGGCAGCGGCGGCAGGGGATCCTCGCGCGCCAAGGTGCGGGCGCCCGGGGGACGTTACCCCGCCCGGGGCCTCCCGCCCCAGGAACGCCGCGGTTTACGGCCGGCCCGGAACCCGGCATATTCCGCCGGTCCGGCAGTCGGGGCGTGGCGCAGGTTGGTAGCGCGCTTCGTTCGGGACGAAGAGGTCGCTGGTTCGAATCCAGTCGCCCCGACCATGCCGGGACCGCCGCGCGGCCCACAGGTAGCCCTCATCTTGCCCGAAGGCGCCGCCCTTAGCGCGCGGCGCCTGGAGCCGCACCCCTCGATTCTGCCTCGCTGCCGCTGCCGCTGCCGTGACCGGCTTCTCGTTCCTGGCCGGGAACGGCGACGGCCGCTTCACCTACGCGGGCAGCGTGGCCACCTACACCGACGACGGCGTGGCCGCGGGGGACCTGAACCGCGACGGCGTGCGCGTGGGCGTGCTGCTGGGCTCCGGTCGCGGTGGCCGACCGGAACGAGGACGGCCGCCTGGACCTCGGGGTGACCTTCCGCAACTACGGCGACGCCGCGGGAGCGTCGGTGCGGATCCAGGCCCCCTGAGGGCCGCCCCAGGGCGCCCCTTGCATCGCCCGGGGCGCGGGTGTAGAAGGGGGCCCGGGAGCACTCGTGCGGATCCCGGGCCTCGTTGCTGTCGTGCTGCTGATCGGTGTCACCGCCGGCGCTCCGGCGACTTCCGCGCCGACCCCGGCCCAGCGCTGCGCCGCGGCCAAGCTGAAGGCGACGAGCAAGCGGGTCGCCTGCTGCCTGAAGGAAAAGCAGAAGTCGCTCCTCAAGGGCACGCCCGAGGACCCGTCCCGTTGCGAGAAGGGATTCCTCGAGGCCTTCGCGCGGGCCGAGGAGAAGGCGGAGCTCGATTGCCCGAGCGTCGGCAACGCCGTCGCGGCGGCGGTCGAGGTGGATGCCTTCTGCGCCAGCCTCGGCGATGAGATCGCTCCGACCTCGCAATGCGGCAACGGCAGCCTGGATCCCGGCGAGGACTGCGACAGCGGCGCCGCCTCGGCGACCTGCGACGCCGATTGCAGCCCCGCGGAGTGCGGCGACGGCAACGTCAACGCCGCGGCCGGAGAGGTCTGCGACGACGGGAACATCACGGCGGGCGACGGCTGCTCCCCGAGCTGTGGCTTCGAGTCGACCGTGGTCCGCTTCGCGGCGCTCGGCAACCAGGGCAAGGGGAACACCGGCCAGAACGACGTCGCGGCCGCCGTGGCAGCGAAGTGCGCAGCCGACGGCTGCGACTTCGTGCAGCTCCTCGGCAACAACGTCTACGACGACGGCGTCGACAGCACGACGGACGAACAGTGGCAGACGAAGTTCGAGGTTCCCTACTCCGCCATCAACCTGCCCTTCTTCGCCATCCTCGGAAACCACGACTACGGAGGCAATGGCGCAGGCTTCGACTTCCCCAGGGCCCAGCACCAGGTCGACTACTCCGCGATCTCGAGCAAGTGGAGGATGCCGGAGACGTACTACCGGCATACCCTGAACCACGTGGAGTTCTTCGCGCTCGACACGAACGCGCAGATGTTCCAGATGGACGCCGCGCAGCGCGTCGCGATGCTGGAGGCGCTAGCGCAGTCGACGGCGAGCTGGAAGATCGCGTTCGGGCACCACCCCTACCTGTCGAACGGCCCCCACGGCAACGCGGGCAGCTACGACGATCTTCCGTTCGTGCCGATCGTCAACGGCGCAGGAGTGAAGAGCTTCATGGATCAGGTCGTGTGCGGCTCGGCCGACGTCCTCGTCTCGGCCCACGAACAGAGCCTCCAGTGGCTCGAGCCGACCTGCCAGGGAACGGAGCTGCTGGTGAGCGGCACCGGCGCGTCGGCGACGACCCTCGAAGCCCGCAACGCCACCCGCTTCGAGAGCATCGCCCTCGGCTTCCTCTACGTCGTCATCGACGGCAACTCGCTGACCGGTGAGTTCATCGACTCGAGCGGGACGAGCCTCTTCTCCCGCACGATCACGAAGCCCTAGTCGAGCCCTACCCCGCGTCCTTCGCCTGCGCCCGCCCCAGCGCCGGCCGCGAGCGGAGCCGCGCCAGGTAGGCATCGACGTAGGCACCCTGCGGCATCATGTGCGGCGCCCACTGGAAGGCGCTGCAGAAGAGGACGTCCGCGGCGGAGAAGGCGTCGCCCAGCAGGTAGGGGCCCGGCTCGAGGGCGCCGCGCAGGCGCGACTCCAGCTGCTCGGAGGCGAGCTTCTCGTTCGGGTCGGTGTCGGTGAGGCCTCGGAACTTCGCCACCAGAACCGGCTCGGCGACGCCGGCGTAGTAGAAGAGCCAGGTCAGGTAGGCGCCGCGCAGCGGATCGCCGGGGAGCGGGCCGAGCTTCGCCTTCGGGAAGGCGTCGGTCAGGTAGAGGCAGATGGCGGCGGACTCCGTCACCAGCCGCCCGTCGTGGACGAGCGCGGGCACCTTCTTGTCGGGGTGGGCGTTCTTCGGATCCGGGCCGCCCGAGCCGTCGGGGCGGCGGATCGTCACGTACTCGACCTGGTACGGCTCCCCGATCTCCTCGAGGAGCCAGAGGATCCGCGAGGAGCGGGACTGGGGAGAGTGGTAAAGGGTGATCATGGGAGGACCTCCAGCGCAGAGCATTCCTTGCCTGCGGAGTTCGGTCCATCGCCGTGCTGCCACCTTTCGGGCGCAGCCGCGCCCCGGCGGCTAGCCTGCGCGCCCGGTGGGCGTCCTGCGTGCGGTCCGCTGGGTGGGGATCTCGCTGGCCTTCGCGGCCGGCTTCCTCGCCGCCTGCGCCCTGCTCTCCCGGCTGGTCGAGCCGACACCGGTCGGTGGCGGGCGCATCGCGTGGGTGCGCGACCACGGCGCGGACTACGACACCCTGTTCGTCGGCTCGAGCCGGACCTTCCGCCAGGTGATGCCCTCGGCGTTCGACGCCGCGATGGCCGACGCGGGGCGACCCACCCGCTCCTTCAACCTGGCGCTCCCCGGCATGCGGCCGCCCGAAGACGCCTACGTCGCCGAGCGCGCGCTCGAGGGGCGCACGGCGCCGCTGCGCTTCCTGGTGGTGGAGTGCAATCCGGTCCAGCTCGGCATCCCGCCCGAGGACCGCGAGACCGCGCGCGCGGTCTACTGGCACGACGCGCCGCGCATGCGCGCGCTCTGGCGCCGCGCCTTCGCCTCCCCGAGCCAGAGCCCGGACGCGCCGCCGCGCGGCCAGAACCTGCGCCAGCAGCTGGTCGAGCTCGCCGATCACGCGTGGCACTGGGCCTGGAACGCGACGCGCCTCGGGCGGGGCGCCGAGCTGCTCCACGACTCGCTGGCGCCGCAGCAGCGCGGGCGCCCCGCGCTCCGGCTCGGCCCGGACGGCGACGGCTTCCAGCCGCGGCCTTCCGGGCGCGAGCGCTTCGCCGGCACGGAACGGGAGGTGTACCTCGCGGCCCTCGCCGAGGCGCTCGAGCGACCCCACCGCCTGCGCTACGGCGACGCCGAGAGCCAGGCGGAGCTGGAGCGCAAGCGCGCGCTCGCCGAGCGCCACGGCGGCCGGCTCGTGCTCGTCGCGCCGCCCTACCTGAGCGTTCCCTTCGCGCCGCTCCCGGAGCTGGGAATCGCGTTCCTCGACTTCTCCGACCCGCAGCGCTACCCGCAGCTCTTCGCCCCGGAGAACCGCGCCGACGGCGGCCACCTGAACGCGGAGGGCGCGGCGATCTACTCGCGCCTGCTGGCGCGCGAGCTGCTGGCGGCGCTGGACGGGGAGCCGGCGCCGTGACGGAGCTCTTCTCGGGCAGCGGCGAGCTGGCGCGACCGATCCTGTTCGTGGAGCTGCGCTTCGTCTGGATCTTCGCGCTGATCTTCGGCGTGCACTGGGCGCTGCGCTCCCAGCGGGCGCGCAAGCTGTGGCTGCTCGTCGCGAGCCACGCCTTCTACGCCTGCTTCTTCATCGGCAGTCCGCTGGAGTTCTTCCCGAAGCTCTTCGCCGGCGCCTTCCGCGAGCTGCCCAGCGGCTGGTGGTTCCCGGCGCTGCTCGGGCTCAGCACGCTGCTCGACTGGCGGGTGGGGCTCGGCATCGAGGACGCCCGCAGCCCGCGCGCGCGCCGCACCTGGCTGCTGGCGAGCCTGGCGGCGAACCTCGGCGTGCTGGGCTTCTTCAAGTACTACGGCTTCTTCGAGGAGAACGTCCGCGCGCTGTTCGACTCCCTGGGCCTCACGCCGAGCTGGGAGCCGCTGCGCATCTTCCTGCCCTACGGCATCAGCTTCTACACCTTCCAGAGCCTCAGCTACTCCATCGAGGTCTACCGGCGCGCGCTGCCCGCGGAGCGCAGCTTCCTGAACCTCGCCTTCTTCATCGCGTTCTTCCCGCAGCTCATCGCCGGCCCGATCGTGCGCGCGATGACCTTCCTGCCCCAGGCCCGCCGCTCGCACCGGCTGGCGGACGTCGACCTGCGCGGCTGCGCGACGCTGTTTGCGGTCGGCTTCTTCAAGAAGGCGTGCGTGGCGGACGGCCTCGCCTTCTTCGTCGACGCCTACTTCACCGCGCCGGCGCAGTACGACGCCTGGAGCGCCTGGGCCGCCATGCTCTGCTACGCCGGCCAGATCTACTGCGACTTCAGCGGCTACAGCGACATGGCGATCGCGGTCGCGCGCGCGCTCGGCTACGAGCTGTGCCCGAACTTCGACTTCCCCTACTTCTCCGCCAACGTCGCCGAGTTCTGGCGGCGCTGGCACATGAGCCTCAGCTCCTGGCTGCGGGACTACCTGTACATCCCGCTCGGCGGAAACCGCGGCTCGCGGCTCTTCACCTGGCGCAACCTGATGCTCACCATGCTGCTCGGCGGCCTCTGGCACGGCGCGGCGTGGACCTTCGTCGCCTGGGGCGGCATGCACGGACTGGCTCTGGTCGCGCACCGCGAATGGGCGCGGCTCGCCTCGCCGTCTCGGCGCCGGGCGCTGCGCTGGCTCGCGGTGCCGCTCACCTTCGGCTGGGTGCTGCTGGCGTGGGTCCCCTTCCGCGCCGGCGACGTCTACGTCGCGGCCGACTCGGGCCGGCCGCTGCGCCTGCTCGCCGACGGCTTCTACCGCGAGCACGGGGAGCGGCCGCGCTTCGCACGCGACGCGCTGGAGCGCTCGCCGCGCAGCGGCGACTGGCACGAGCCGGGCAGGCCGGACGCGGTGCGCGTGCGTCGCGCGAGCGGCGGCTTCGGCACCGCCGCCGCGGTCTGGCGCGCGATGCTGGTGCCCGGCGGCGGCGGCCCCCAGCGCCTGCCCCGCCCCGGGCTGTTCGGCCTGCTGGCTGTGCTCGCGTTCGTCCATTTCGCCAATCGGCGCCGCCTGTTGGCGGACTGGTGGCGAGCGATTCCGGGCTGGAGCTACGCCGGCCTGCTCGGGGCCGGCGCCGCGCTGGCGCTGTTCCTGAAGCCGGTGGCGTATCGGGCGTTCATCTACTTCCAGTTCTGAAGCCGGCCACCGGCCGCCGCGCATCTGGTATCCTGTGCGGGTCCCGCGCCCGAGGTCCCCATGGACCGTTCCGCCTTCTTCTCCCTCTGCCTGCTTCCGGTGCTCGCGCTGATCGCGGCGGGCTGCGAGCGGGGAGAGGCCGGCCCCGGCAGCACCGTCGAGGTGCGCGTCGAGACGGTGGCCGTCGACGAGCGCTCCCGGAGCCACGTCGTGATCCTCGAGGAGCGCGAGGGCTCGCGGCGGCTGCCGATCTGGATCGGCGAGACGGAGGCCAGCTCGATCGCGAGCGAGCTGAGCGCGATCGAGCCGCCGCGGCCCAACGCGCACGACCTCGCCAAGCGGCTGATCGACGGGCTCGAGGGCAGCGTCGCGCGCGTCGTCGTCACCGATCTCGCGCGCGGCGTCTACTACGCGCGCATCGTGCTCGAGCACGGGGGCCAGAGCGTCGAGATCGACTCGCGACCGAGCGACGCGATCGCCATCGCGCTGCGCGCGCGCGCGCCGCTCTTCGTCGACGAGCGGCTGTTCGAGAAGGCGCTCGAGGCGTCGGCGAGCGGAGAAGGCAGCCGCATCTAACCGGCAACTCGCCGGCAAGTCGCGCGCAGCGCCTCGCGGAAGCCGCGCGCCGCGCGCGATTCGTTGACAAGGTTCGTCACCGGTGGCAGGATCGGCCCTTCGTCGCTCGCCGGAAGGACCTCCCCTCGACATGACGCACGCCGAGCTCGCCTGGGAATTCGCGGAGCTCTTCGACGAGCTGTCGATCGATCACGTCAACGAAGTGCTCGCGAAGAACGTCCCGCTCGAGACCCTCGAGTTCTTCGCCTCCTACGCCGAGTCGTTCGCGCGCGCGGAGAAGGTGGAGGGCCCCCTCGCGCAGCGCCTGCCGAACCTGCTGCTGGTCGGCTACCTGCTGCGCGTGCTCGAGGACCGGCTGCTCGACGAGCCGCGGGGCGGCGAGCCGGACGCCTGCTGAGCCGCCCGCCGTGGGCCGCGCTCCCGAGGCAGTCCGCAGCCCCGGCGCCCCCGCGCCGGTCGGGCCCTACTCGCAGGCCGTAGCCGTTGGAGAATGGGTGCTCGCGTCGGGCCAGATCCCCCTCGACCCGATGACGGGCGAGCTCGTGCCCGGCGAGATCGAGGCGCAGACCGAGCGGGTGCTCGAGAACCTCGCCGCCGTCCTCGAGGCGGCCGGCTCCTCCCTCGCGCGGGTCGTGCGCACCACCGTCTACCTGACCGACCTCGCGCTCTTCGCGCGCATGAATGCGGTCTACGCGCGCCGCTTCACGGGTGCGCCGCTTCCGGCCCGCTCGACCGTGCAGGTCTCGGCCTTGCCCCGGGGCGCCGCGGTGGAGATCGACGCGATCGCGCTGCGGGACCTCCGCTGAGCGGACGTCCCGGGTCCCCGGGACCCATTCTCCCCAAATCGGGTAAGCTGGCGGGAACCCACTCCCCCGAGGGCAAGCCGATCAGCGACCGCGTGCCGATGACGCCGAGGGGCTACAAGCTCCTCCAGGACGAGCTCAAGCGCCTGACCTCCGTCGAGCGCCCGAAGATCGTCAAGGAGATCGAGGCCGCGCGCGCCCATGGCGACATCTCGGAGAACGCCGAGTTCCACGCAGCCAAGGAGCACCAGGCGCAGATCGAGGCGCGCATCCGCCTGGTGAACGACCGGCTGGGGCGCGCCCAGGTGATCGAGCCCGCCGGACAGAACGGCGACAAGGTGCGCTTCGGCGCCACCATCGAGATCGAGGACCTCGAGTCCGGCGAGCGCGAGACCTGGCAGATCGTCGGCGAGGACGAGGCGGACACCCGGGAAGGCCGCATCTCCGTGACCTCGCCGATCGCCCGGGCGCTGCTCGGCAAGGAGCCCGACGACACGGTGCGCATCGAAGTCCCCCGCGGCACCCGGGAGCTCCTGCTCGTCGACGTCCGTTACGACTGAATGAACGGGCGAGCCCGACCCGCTTGCAGCGGGCGGACGCGCTGGAGTAGCCTTTCCCGAGGGGAAAAGCCTCCTCGGTGCGTTCACTTCAAGTCAAATTCAGTGCCCTCGTCGTCGCCATCCTGGTGATCGCCTGCGTGGCGCTCGCCTGGGTGGCCACGCAGCACGAGCGCCGCGCTCTCGAGGCGGCGGTCGAGCGGCACGGCCGCGCGCTGGCGGAGAACCTCGCCAAGGACGCCAAGGAGCCCATGCTCGCGAGCGACACCCTGCGGCTGGGCGCGCTCACCCAGTACGCGGGGGAGGAGCGGGGCCTCGTCGCGGCGCGCCTGGTGGGCGCCGACGGCTCCGTCTCCGCTTCCCTCGACGCCGGCGAGCGCGGCCAGGTGCACGCGCGCCTCACCGGCGCCGAAGCAGGGGCGCCGGTCGCGGTCGAGCGGCGCGGCTCGCGGCTGCTGGTGGCGGCGCCGGTGAGCTACAGCGGGGTGCCGGTCGGCGAGGCGCAGGTCGAGCTCGACCTCGACGTGCTCGTCGAGCCCGTCGTCGCCGAGACCCAGCGTCAGCTCTCGGCGCTGGCCGTGGTCGTGACCCTGCTGGGTGTCGCCTGCGGGGTCGCGTTCGTCGCGCTGTTGGTCGGCCCGCTGCGCCGGCTGCGGGCCGGCGTGGAGCGCCTCTCGAAGGGCGACCTCGCGGTGCGCGTGCCGCCCACCTCGGGCGACGAGGTCGGCGAACTCACGCGCGCCTTCAACGAGATGGGCGAGTCGCTCCAGCAGAAGGAGCGCATCTCCAGCGCGTTCGGCCGCTACGTGAGCGACTACGTGCTGAACCAGCTGCTCGAGAGCCCGGCGGACGGCACGCTGGGCGGCACGGAGCGCGAGGTCACCATCCTGTTCGCCGACATCCGGCGCTTCACGCGGCTCTCCGAGGGCATGAAGGCCTCGGACGTGGTCGCCCTGCTGAACGAGGTGTTCCAGCTCGCCTCGGATCGCATCCTGGCCTGCGGCGGCACCATCGACAAGTTCATCGGCGACTCGGTGATGGCCTACTTCGGCGCTCCGGTTCCCGACCCCGATCATCCGCTCCAGGCGGTGCGCGCGGCGGTGGAGATCGAGGAAGCGCTGGCGGCGCGCGCGCTGCGCGTGGGCTCCGACGGGATCCGCGTCGAGATCGGCATCGGCATCCACACCGGCGTGGTGGTGGTCGGCACGATCGGGTCCGACCGCCGCAGCGACTTCACCGCCGTCGGTGACGCCGTGAACGTCGCCCATCGGCTCGAGAAGCTGGCGCGGCCCTCCCAGATCCTGGTCTCCGAAGCGGTGCAGCGCCGGGTGCGGGGCTCCGTGCGCATGCGCTTCGAGGGCGAGCGGCAGCTCTCGGGGCGCGTCGAGCCGGTGCACGTCTACTCGGTGGAGCACTCGCAGGGGCAGGCCCCGGCCTCCGGCGGGCCGCTCGGGTGAGGTGGTGCGCCACCCTGCTGGCGGCGGCCTTCGCGGCCGGCTGCACGACGCCCCTCGAGCTCGGCGAGCGGCGCTATCGGGAGGGCGACCGGATCGGCGCCCTCGAGATCTGGCGCGAGGTGAACCCGGACGCCACCTACTACCCGCGCGTGAAGCGCCGGGTGGACGCGGTGGAGGAGGAGTTCCGCCAGCTCGTGATCCGCTACAAGAAGCGCGGAGCCTACTTCGAGCGCCAGGGACGCCTCGCCGAGTCGATCCTCAACTATCGGCTCGCGCTCCGGCTCGAGCCCGACGATCACCCGACCCTCGCCCACGTGCAGGAGCTGGCGCGCGCGCTGGCGGAGCGCAAGCGAGAGTCGAAGAGCGCGCTGCGCGAGGACCTCGACGCGGGACGGCTCGCCGCGGCCCGCGACCAACTCGTCGCCCTGCGCACCCTCGACCCCTTCGACTCGGAGCTCGAGATCGTCTCGCGGCAGGTCGACGACGCGTTGAGCGGCCAGGTGGAGCAGCTCCTGGCGCGCGGGCGCCGCGGCTACAGCTCCGGCAACTACCGCAGCGCGCGGAGCGCCTTCGAAGAGGTGCTGAGCCTCGACGGCCAGAACGAGTCGGCGCGCGGCTACATGGCCTACATCGACGCGATCGAGGCCGAGGAGCGCAGCAGCGACGCGCGGCTGCCGCGGACCGAGACGCGCCTGGTGCGGGCGTCCGACGACGAGATCCGCGCCGAGGGCTACCACCAGAACGCGCTGGCCGCGGAACGCGCGGGCGACCCCTACGCCGCCATCCGTCACGAGCTGCGCGCGCTCGACCTCGCGCCCGACCACGCGGGCGCGCGCAGCCACCTCGCCGAGCTGCGCGGACGGCTCGCGCCGGAGGTGACGCGGCTGATCGCGGCCGGGCAGCAGCACTACCAGCAGGAGGAGCTGCAGAGCGCCCTCGACGCCTGGCGGCGCGCCCTGCTGATCGACCCCGTCAACGAGGAAGCTCGCGCCTACGTCGGCCGCGCCGAGAACCTGCTGCAGAACCTGGAGCGCCTGCGTTCGGATCCGGCATCCGGGGTGGGAGCGCGCTGACGCGATGCGCCTCGCACCCGCGCTGCTGGCCGCGGCCCTGCTGGGCTCGGGCTGCGGCGCCGCCCTCGACCTCGAGGGAGCGGCGCGGCTGCTGCGCAGCGCCGACGGCCCGCACATGCCGCTGCTGCGCGAGCAGCCGCCCGCCGACCTCGCCGCGCCCGAGGGCCTGCGCGTGGTGTCGGGGGAGCTGCGCTCGATCCCGCTGAAGTGGGACCCGGTGCTGCTCGGCGACGTGGCCGGCTACGTCGTCGAGCGCTCGCTGCGCGAGAAGGGCGACTACCAGCGCATCGGCATGCTGGGGGACCGCTTCGAGACGTCCTTCGTCGATCGCGGGGCCGACCTCGCGCCGAAGGCCGCCCCCGGAGCCACCGCGGACCTCGGCGACGGAGCGACCTACTACTACCGGGTGCGCGCCTTCGCCTCGGACGGACGCATCGCGGCGGCGAGCTCCAGCACGGAGCAGGCGACCACCGCCGCCTCCCCGCCGCGCCCGGAAGACCTGCGCGTCTACAGTCACCAGACCGGCAAGATCGCCCTCTCCTGGCGGCCGATCGCCGATCCGACCGTCGAGGGCTACGTCGTCTACCGCAGCCCGAGCGAGAGCGGCGACTACCTGCCGGTCGCCCGCGTCGGGGGTCGCTACACCACGACCTGGGTGGACCACGAGCTCGCGCCGCTGCGCGTCTTCTACTATCGCGTGGCCGCCGTGAACCGAGCCGGCGGCGAGGGCGTGCCGACCTCGGGCGCGCGGGGCGTGACGCGGCCCGAGCCGCTGCCGCCCGCCGCGCTGCGCGTCGCTTCGCAGGGGCTCGGCGTGGTGCGTCTCGCGTTCGAGCCCAACGTCGAGCCGAACATCGCCGGCTACCGATTGCTGCGCCGCCGCGGCGACTCCGGGGACGAGGAGATCGTGGCCGAGCTGGGGCCCGACCAGCACGAGGCGGAGGACCGCGCCCTCGCGTCGGGCGAGCGCGTCGCCTACCGCGTCGTGGCCTTCGACCGCGACGGCCTGGTGAGCGCGCCCTCCGATCCCGTCGAGGTCACCGCCTCGGGCTACGGCCTCGAGGCGCGGGCCGAGCGCGACGGCGTGCGGCTGAGCTGGGCGCCCGGACGCATCGACTTCGCGAGCGCGCGCGTGCTGCGGGAGGGCCGCTTCGGCTCGCGCGAGATCGCGCGCGTGCGCGGCAGCGAGTACCTGGATCGCGACGTCGATGCCGGCGGGCGCTACCGCTACACGGTCGTGCTGCTGGGGGACGACGGCCGCGAAGCGCTGCCTTCGGAGCACGTCGACGTCGAAGTTCCGGCGCGCTGAGCGCGCCGGGCCGCCGTTTGCGCTCCCCCGGCCACCGCCTAGAATCCCCCGTCCGTTCCCCGGTAGCTCAGCTGGTAGAGCAGGCGGCTGTTAACCGCCGGGTCGCAGGTTCGAGTCCTGCCCGGGGAGCCAGCCACCCCTCGGTGCGTGGGCTCGGTGCGTGGGCTGGAGGACCGCGTTGAACTGGTACGCCCACGCGGTCCTGGCGGAGCGCGTCTCGCAGGATCCCCGCTGCCTGCTGGGCGCCATGCTCCCGGACCTCGCCGCCGCGGCCGGTCTGCGCGTGGCGCCGCCGCCGGAGGGTCCGCTCGCGCAGGGCCTGCGCCTCCACGTCCTCGCCGACGCCGCCTTCCACGCCGCACCCGAGTTCGCGTCGCTCGTCTCCGCGGGACGCGGCGCGCTCGAAGACGCGGGCCTCGCGCGCGGCAGCGCGCGCGCGGCGGCCCACGTCGGAATCGAGCTGCTGCTCGACGGCTGGCTCGCCGCGCGCCAGCGCCCCTCGACGGCCTTCGGCGCCGCGCTGCGCGTGGCCTGCGAGCTGCCCGCCGACACAACTCTGTTCCGGCCCGATCCAGACCCCGCGCGCTGGCGCGCGCTCTGTGCGCGCCTCGCCAGCGGCGAGCTCCCCGAAGCCTACGCGCGCCCCGAGCGCGTCGGCGCCGCCGTCGAGCGCATCCTCGCGGCGCGCCCGCGACTCGCCCTCCCCGCCGCCGCCGGCCCCGCGCTGACGAGCTGGCTGCGCGCGGCCCAGCCCGAGCTCGACGCGCGCGCGCCCGTCCTGCTCGCGCGGGCTGCAGGCGACGCAGCGCGCCCCTGATGCCGCGCGCGCAGCCCCGCTACGATGCGCCGCTCGGCAGGAGGGTCCGCATGACTCGAAGCCTCCGCGCGCCCGCCTCCGTCCTTGCCTTCGTCCTGCTACTCGCAGCAGCGGGCGCGGGAGCCGAGGAAGCCTGGGTTCGCGGCGCATCCCTCAACCTGCGCGCGGGCGCGGGCATCGACCAGCCCGTGCTCGGCAGCGTCGCGCCCGGCGAGCGCCTCGAGGTGCTCGCCTCGTCGGGCGAATGGGTGCGCGTGCGTCGCGCCGACGGCAGCGGGGGCTGGATCGCCGCGAGCTACCTGCTCCGCGACGCGCCCCCCGCCGCGCGCATCGCCGAGCTCGAGGCCGAGGCGGAGCGGCTGCGCCAGGAGCTCGACGCCGCCGGGACCCACGCCGCGGACCTCCGCGACCGTTCCGACCAGGACGCGCAAGCCAGCGCCGCCCTCCAAGCGGAGCTGGAGCGCGCGCGGCGCGAGAGCGACGCGCTGCGTGCAGGAGCGCGCTGGCCGGAGTGGATCGCGGGCGCGTTGATCTTCACCACGGGGATGGCGCTGGGCGCCTGGCTGCGCGGCGTCTCCGGCCGCCGGCGCCAGACCCGGCTCCGGCTCTAGGGCTGCACTACCCTCCTCCCGGCGTGCACGGGGGCGGAACCAGCGCATGAGCCAGGCAGCGGGCGAGGCCCGCGCGGACCTCGCGGCCCTCGGCACCGGCGGGAGCGACGACCGCCTCCACTTCCGTCTGCTCGTCGGCCTGCTGCTGCGCTGCGTGAAGCTGCTGCGGCCGGTGCGGCGCCACGTCGCCGCGCTGTTCGGCGCCTTCGTCGGCCTCGCGCTGCTGTTCCTCCCGCTCGGAGTGCTGCTGTTCGACGCCTTCTGGACGCGCGCCCTCGAGGGCCAGCCCCTGCTGCCCTTCGAGGCCGGACTGCTCGGCCTCGACCCCGCGCGCTTCGTGCAGGTGGAGGCGCTGAGCCCCGAGCTGCGCCGCGAGCTGCTCGCGCGCGTGATCGTCGTCGGCGCCGTGGTGGGGATCGCGGTGGCCCCGGTGGTGATGGCCCTCTACTACTACCAGGTCTGGATCCTCCAGCGCGTGAACCAGCACCTGCGCCTCGCGCTGCACGACCGCTTCCAGAGCCTCTCGCTGCGCTTCCACGCCGACAGCAAGGTCGGCGACGCCATCTACCGCATGTACCAGGACAGCGCGATGGTGACGCAGCTGATCGAGGTGCTGTTCCTGGCGCCGCTCTACACGCTGGCGCGTTTCGCCTTCAGCGTGGCGGCGATGGCGCTCTTCGACCCGCTGCTGGCGCTGTTGCTCGTGCTGCTCTGGCCGCCGTGCCTGGCGCTGGGCTTCTGGTTCTCGCAGCGCCTGCGCCGGCGCTTCCGGCGCGCCCGCGAGGCCACGAGCGGCCTCACCTCGCGCATCCAGGAGACGCTCGCGGGCATCAAGGTGATCAAGGCGTACGGCGCGGAGACGCTGGAGCAGCGGCGCTTCGAAGCGGCGAGCCGGCAGGCCTTCGACGCCGCCTTCGACGCGCGCAGCCTGCTCGCCACCTTCCTGGTGAGCCTGTTCTGGGTGGCGGGCGCTGCGATGGCGGCGGGGGGCGCGTTCGCGGCGCTGCGCACCTGGCGCGGCGACGGCATCGCGGTGGCGGCGCTCGGCTTCACGGTGTGGAACCTCGGCCTGTTCAACTACGCCAAGGCGCGCTTCGGCGACGGAGCGGGGCAGCTCCGGCTGCTGTTCCGCACCTGGGGGCGCACCCAGGACATCGCGATCGGCCTCGACCGCGTCTTCGAGCTGCTCGACCTGGAGCCCGAGGTGCTGGACGCGCCCGGCGCGCGGCCCCTGCCGCCGCTCCGCCAGGGCGTGCGCTTTCGGGACGTGCACTTCCGCTACTCGGCGGATCGGCCGGCGCTCGAGGGCGTCGACTTCGAGGCCCGCCTCGGCACGGTGACGGCGATCGTCGGCCCCACCGGGTCGGGCAAGACCACGCTGATGGCGCTGCTGCTGCGCCTCTTCGAGCCCGATCGCGGCGCCGTGGAGATCGACGGCGTCGACGTGCGCCGCTACTCGATCGCGAGTCTGCGCCGCGCGGTGGGTACCGCCCTCCAGGAGAACCTGCTGTTCGGCACCACGATCCGCGAGAACGTGCGCTACGCGGTGCCGGACGCGAGCGACGCGGCGGTGCGCGAGGCCGCCCGCGTCGCCGCCGCGGACGACTTCATCGAGAGCCAGGAGCAGGGCTACGACACCCCCCTCGGCGAGCGCGGCACCAAGCTCTCGACGGGCCAGCGCCAGCGCCTCTCGATCGCGCGCGCGGTGCTGAAGGACACGCCGATCCTGGTGCTCGACGAGCCGACCGCCTCGCTCGACGCGGAGACGGAGCTGCGCGTGCTGCGGAACCTCGCGGAATGGGGGCGGGGGCGCCTGATCTTCCTGATCACCCATCGGCTCTCGACGATCCGCCAGGCCGATCAGATCGTGGTGCTGAAGGACGGGCGCGTCGCGGAGACCGGCAGCCACGCGGAGCTGCTCGTGAGGGAAGGCGGGCTCTACCGGAGCCTCGTCGAGCGAGAGTCCGGCGCGCCCGCCGCGCCGCGGGCCGCGAGCGGAGGGCTCGCGTGAGGGGCCGCCTCGAAGAGAGCGGCGAGCTCGGGCACGGCCAGACCCTGCGCGTGCTGGCGCGCGCCTCGCGCTACCTCGGGCCCTTCCGGCTGCGCTTCGCCGGCAAGCTCGGGCTGCTGCTGCTCTCGCTGCTGCCGATCCTGGTGCTGCCCTGGCCCGTGAAGATCATGGTCGACCACGTGATCCTCCACGTGCCCCTCGCCGCCCCCACCACGCCCTACCCCGCGCTGATGCAGCCCCTGATCGCCTTCCTCGACGGGCGCAGCGGGGTCGAGGTCGTGCTCTGGCTGCTCGGCTTCCAGCTCCTGCTGGTGGTGCTGCTCGGGGCCGTCGGCACCGGCGGCGCCGAGCGCGACCAGGCGGACGCCTACCTCTCCGGGGGCCAGGACCACGCGACGCGCACGGAGAACGAGGCGAACGCCGGCTTCAGCATGGCCAGCGGGCTGCTCGGGCTGCTCGACTTCCGCTACACGCTGCGCTTGACGCAGGACCTGAACCACCACTATCGCGCCAGCCTCTTCGAGCGGATCCAGTCGCTGCCGATGACGGCCTTCGACGACGAGCGCATCGGCGACGCCGTGTTCCGCGTGATGTACGACACGCCGTCGATCACGAACAGCGTCTACCGCATCGTGCTGACCCCGCTGGGCGCGCTGGCGCTCGCCGCGCTGACGATCGCGACCCTCGAGTGGGTCTACGGCTCGCACCCGACGATCGTCTGGTGCGCGGTCTCGCTGCTGTTCGTGGCGCTGTTCGCCACCCTGCCCTTCACGGCGGCGCTGCGCCGGCGCAGCAGCCGCAGCCGCAAGGCGGGGGCCGCGACCACCTCGACCCTCGAGGAGGGCCTCACCAACATGCTCGCCGTCCAGAGCCTGGGCGGGGAGGGCCGCGAGCACAGCCGCTTCGACGACGACTCCTGGGCGGGCTTCAGCCGCCACCGCCAGCAGATGGCCCTCGGCATGGCGGTGGCGCTGGTGGCCTTCGTGCCCGGCTTCGCGATCGGCGCCTACGTCTTCTACTACGTGGCGGATCTCGTGATCGTGGGACGCATCTCGCTCGGCGACTTCGGCCTGCTGTTCTCCTACTTCCTGGTGCTGACCTTCGCCTGCGTCGAGGTCGGGGCGCTGTGGGTGCGCGTCCAGGAATCGGCCGCGGGGCTCGATCGCGTCTTCTTCCTGATGGACCTGCCCGTCGAGCAGGATGCTCCGGGCGCCCGGCCGCTGCCTCCGCTGCGCGAGTCGCTGCGCCTCGAGCGCGCGAGCTACCGCTACCCGGACGGCAGCGAGGCGCTGCGCGACGTCAGCCTCGAGGCGCGCGTCGGCCAGGTCACGGCGCTGGTGGGGCCCGCGGGCGCGGGCAAGACCACGCTCGCCTGGCTGATCCCGCGCTTCGTGTCGCCGACCGAGGGCCGCGTGCTGTTCGACGGCCAGGACGCCGCCCAGGCTTCCCTCGCGTCGCTGCGCGAGCAGGTGGCTTTCGTGTTCCAGGAGACGGTGCTGTTCGACGCCAGCGTGGAGGAGAACATCCGGCTCGGGCGCCCGGACGCCAGCGACACCGAGGTGCGGCGCGCCGCCCAGATCGCGGGCGCCGACGAGTTCATCCGCCGGCTGCCCGAGGGCTACGCCACGCGCCTCGGCCGCGGCGGCGGCAAGCTCTCGGTGGGCCAGAAGCAGCGCCTCTCGATCGCGCGCGCCCTGGTGCGCCGGGCGCGCGTCCTGATCCTCGACGAGCCGACCTCCGCCCTCGACCCGGAGACCGAGCAGCGGCTGGTGGCCGCGCTCCGCGAGGCGAGCCGCGAGCGCGTGGTGTTCGTGATCGCGCACCGGCTCTCGACGGTGCGCGACGCCGACCAGATCCTGTTCCTCTCCGAGGGGCGCGTGCTGGAGCGCGGCCGCCACGAGGAGCTGATGGCGCGGCCGGGAGGCGCCTACCGGCACTTCGTGGAGCTGCAGACGCGGGGAGCCGCCTGACATGGAGCTGCGTGGATCCGTCCTGCTGACGCTGGCCACCGCCGCGCTCGCCGCGGCGGGCTGCTCCTGGCACCGCCCCGGGGAGGTGAACGCCGCCGTCCCCGCGGCGGCCGAGCTCCCGGCGCCCGAGCCCGGATGGGGCGTCGCGCAGGTGCTCGCCCTCGCCGAGCAGCGCGAAGCCGGGGACTTCGACGTCGACGTCGAGCTGCGGCGCGTGGCGCGGGTGCGCGAGGGCGTCTGGGAGGACGTGCCCGCGCGCACCGCGCGCAGCGCCGACTTCTCCGCCGACGCCGGCGCCGACTACGTGGTGGTGGTGCGCCGCGGCTGCCGCGACTGGGAGGGCCGCGAGCGCTGGAGCGACGAGCGCGCCTCGTGGTTCCTGCTGCCCGGCGGCCGCCTCGCGGCCTTCGACCACTGGACCTTCGGCCCGCGCTGCGCCCTCGGCAACGCCTTCCGCCCGCTCGCCGCGGATGCGCCCTCCCGCCTCACCGAGCGCGATTTGCTGCGCTGGCTCGAGCAGCGCCATCCCCCCGGCCGCATCCCCACCGAGCTGCGCTTCCAGCGCGGCCGGGCCTTCGCCGCGGCCGGCCGCATCGACGAAGCGAAGGCGATGCTGCGCTTCGGCGACGATGCGCTCCAGAGCCGCGAGGACCTCTTCGAGAAGCGCGACGTCTCGCCGGAGGAGGCGCAAGCCTTCGAGGCCGAGGGCCAGCGCCTGCGCGGCCTGCGCGGCGAGCTGCGCGCGGCGATCCGGCGCGCGGAGGATGCGGCGGCCGCGCCGGGAGCTCCGTAACGGTCGGCGGATCCCGGGGCCCGCGCCCGGCCCGGCTGCTTGACATTCTTAGAATGCTTAGTAGAATTAGCAGGTGAAACGAACCACCCCGCCCTTCGAACCGAGACCGTCGCCGCCCGTGAGCTGCTTCTGGTGCGAGCGGCTGCATCCGGGGAAGCACGCGCTCTCCGTCTGCGCCGCCTGCGCGGCGGAGTACGCGACGATGCGGTCGCTGGAGATGAGCGGCTCCTACCTGCTGAGCGACGCGGCGATCGACGAGGCGCTGACGCGGACGTCGCCGGGCAACTACGCGCTCGGCTACCTGGACGGCGACGCGTTTCGCGTGTTCTACGTGGGCCGCTCGGACTCCGACGTGAAACGGCGCCTGCACGAGTGGGTAGGCATGCCCAGCCCCAACGAGACCTACGCGTCCCCCGCCAAGGCAGCGTGGGGCGTGCGCCGGCTGGGGCCGCTTCCCGTGGGCGCACCGGCGCTCGCTCCGGTAGGGAACGCGGACAGCCGCTACACGCGCTTCGCCTTCAGCTACGCGCGCTCCGCCGAGGAGGCCTACGCGAAGGAGTGGCGCAACTACGACGCGTTCGGGGGCGGCATTGGCCTCGACAACGAAGCCCAGCCCGTCTCGGCCGGCTAGAACGGCGCCGAGGTCACGACATGTGGGAACGCCTCCGCCACGCACTGGAGCGCCTCTGGCGGCGGTTGCAGAGCGGTCGCCGCGAGCGGCGCACGGCCGCGGCGCGCGCCCGCTTCTGGTCCGAAGTGCGCGAAGGGCAGCGCGAGGCGGATGCGGACTCCTCCCCCTGAGCCGACCGTCGAAGATCGAAGCCCGCAGAAGAACGGAGATCCCCACCATGCGCATCGACTCCCACCGGCGAGCCGGCCCCCTTGGCTTCCTGATCGTCCTGTCGTGCGTGGCCTGCTGGCCCGGCGTGGCGGCGGCGCAGGGCGAATCCGCGCTGGCAGCGCCCGCCAACACGCACTCGATGCGCTACGGCGGCGGCTGGGAGTGCGATCGCGGCTACCGCAGCGTCCGCGGCTCGTGCGTTCCCGTCGAGCCGCCTGCGAACGGCTACCTCGACGGGACGGGGTACGGGTGGGAGTGCCAACGAGGCTATCGGCAAGCCAATGGGGCCTGCGCGAAGATCGAGGTGCCTGCCCACGGCTTCCTCGGCTCCAGCGCAACCGGATGGCAGTGCGAGCGCGGCTATCGGCCGGTCGAGCGGGCCTGCGTCGCGGTCTTGGTACCCGAGAACGCGTATCTCGACGCTTCCGGGGACCGCTGGACCTGTGCGCGAGGCTTCCATCGGAGCGGCGACTCGTGCGCGCCCCTCGCGCTCCCGGAGCAGGCCTACGTCGGGCGTTCGGGCGACGTCTGGGAATGCAATCGCGGCTACCGAAGGGTCGACGGAGCGTGCGTCGCGGTGGAGGTTCCCGAGAACGGCTACCTCGACTCGTCGGGACGCGATTGGGAGTGCGAGCGGGGCTTCGAGAAGAGCCTGCGATCGTGCCGCGCCTTGACGCTGCCGGCCCACGCGCATCTCGGCTACTCGGGGAACCGCTGGACGTGCGATCCGGGCTACCGCCAGCTCGCCGACGCCTGTATCGAGGACGCGAGGTAGAGAGATGCGAATTCCCGTGGGCTCGCGTGTCCGAATCGCCGGCGCGCAGACGCTCGGTGCAGCGCTCCGCTCGCCGGGCGAGAGGCGACCCGAGCCGGGCCAGATGGTCTGGGCGGGCCGTGACGCGCGTATCGTGGGCTATCGGCAAGGCGCCGGGTCGCGAGCGCTCTACGCGCTGCAGGACGCGCCGGGGCTCTGGTCCGAGGAGTGGATCGCTCCCCTGGATTCGCGCCTCCCGCCCGCTGCGCGCGCAGCGAATCCGTAACACCGGTCCTTCAGCGCACGTAGATGGGCTCGCCGGCGGCAGCCAGCAGGCGGCGGCGCCAGCTCCGCGCCGCTTCCTCGAGAACCACGCAGAACCAGTGGCCCTCGAGGTGCAGCGAGCGGCCCAGCTCCTCCCGGATCTTCCGGCGGGCCCGGCGCGTGCGCCGCCAGCTAGCGGCGAGGCGCACGCACCAGCCGCTCGAAACGCTCCGCGTCCATCGCGCCTGTTCTCCTGGCGGCACCGATCGTACCATGGCGCCTCGAGGAGCATCGCCGATGGTCATGGGCAGGCGACCCGAGGTGACGACGGCCTCCCTCCCCGTCGCCGCGTTCGCCGTCGCCGGCCTCGCGGCGCAGCTGGCGACCGCACTGGCCTCGGTGCCCTTCCGCAGGCCCTGGGAGGGTCCCGCCTCCCGGCTCCACAACGTCGGATCGGTCGTCACCCGCACGGTCCTGCGCGCGTTCATCGGCTATGCGACGTCGCTCCCCATTCCCGAGTTCCGTTCGGTCGAGATGCTGATCGACGACATCTGCCAGGTGGCGCTCCCGCCGTTCCTCAAAGGGATCGGAGTCACGGTCCAGAAGGCCGAGCTCGGGGGCGTGCCGGCGCTCGAGTACCGGCCGCGGCGAGGCGCGCCCCTCGGCGCCATCCTGTACCTGCACGGCGGCGGCTTCATCGGCACGTCCCCCAGCATGTACGCGGCCTTCACGGGATGGATCGCGCACGAGACGGCGTGTCGGGTGGTCGTGCCGGACTACCGCCTCGCGCCGGAGTTTCCCTTCCCGGCGAGCCTCCTCGACGCGGTTTCGGTGTACGAGGCGATGCTGGCCGCGGGCCTGCCTGCCGAGCGGCTCTTCGTGGCCGGTGACTCCGGGGGCGGGAACCTGGTCACGGCGCTGCTCGTCGAAGCCCGCGAGCGCCGCCTGCCGCGGCCGGCGGGGCTGATCCTGTTCTCGCCCGAGCTCAGCCTGACGCTCGACGAGCCTTCGATCAGCGAGAACGCCGACCGCGACATCCTGCCCTGGAACATCCCGGTGCGGCCCTACCTGCACGGGCTCGAGCCCCGCGACGAGCGCGTATCGGTGGCGGATGCCGACGTGCGCGGCTTCCCGCCGACCTTCGTCGCGTTCGGCGGCGACGAGATGTTCCGCGACCCGATCCGGCGCTTCGCCCAGCGACTGGAGCGCTCGGGCGTCGACACGCTGGCGATCGAAGAGCCCGGCATGTTCCACGTGTTCCCGATCTTGATGCCGTGGGCCGACGCGAGCCGCCGCGTGTATCGCGCGGTGGGCGCCTTCGTGCGCGAGCGGCTCGCGGGCGGAGCGCTCGCTCGGGCCGAGGCGGAAGCTCTCCGCTGAGCCCGAGCGGGGCTCACCTCTGCGGCGATTCGCCTCGGCGATCGGGCAGCGGGCCCGAGCGGTCGAGGTAGGCGCCAAGCAGGAGCGCGATCCCGATGGCCGCGATCGCGATCAGCAGCGCAACCAGCCAGCCGAGGATGCCGAGCACGAAGGCCTCGACCAGCGCGGTCGCCGCAACGCTCGCCCCGAGCAGGAGCAACGCGGCCGCGGCCCAACGCTGCCGACGCCAGACACCGACCGCGGCGAGAATCGCCAGCACCGCCTGGAGCGCAAACCCGAGAAACAGCAGAAGCGACCCGGGCTCTGGCAGCATCAAGATGGCGTAGAGCGCGTGGTACACGCCGTATGCGACCAGCGCGAGCGCGATCAGCAGCAAGGCTGTAGTCCGTTCCACCACCGCACCTCCGGCTTCGTTCTCTGACTATCCGTGCAAGTATGACCGAGACGTCAACGCCGTGGCCTCTTCGTTCCGGGCCGCGTCCCCCTCGTCCCGGCACGGGCTACGGTTCGCCGACGCTTCGGCTGGCTCGCCAGGTCACCCGCGAGGAATTTCGCCACGTCGGCCCAGAGCGCTTCGAATCGCCGGCGGGTGAAGCCGCTCCCCGTCACGAGCCAGTCGACGTGGGGAGGAGCGTGCGTCGCGTCCCGGAAGTGACCGAGCACGTCGAGGTGGTCGGCCACGGCGGCGTGGATGACGCGCCCCCAGGCCTGAGAGAGCGTCGGCACCAGGCCGTCGTTCGCGTCCGGAGACGGCAGCTCTCCGTAGGCCCGTCGCAGCACGCGTGCCTGGTGGGGCGCCAGTCGCCGCGAGACGCGCCCCGGCGCCGCCGCGATGAGCTGGTGGAGCGCGGTGTAGAGGCCGTGCGTCACCTGCGCCGCCGGATCGAGCCCCGCTCCGAGTGTCGAGAGAAGGCTCGGCTTCGCCGCCTGGGCAACGACCGCGCCGTAGCGGATGCCGGGCCGCTGCAGGACCGAGGCATTGAAGACCTCCATCGCCTCGGGCGTCAGCTGGAGCATCAGCGCCTGGTCGCGGACCACGTCGCGCAAGAGCACCCGCACCGCCCGGCGCCGTCCCGGCGTGAAGTCCTCGAGGAGTCGTCCGAAGAGCTCGTCGAGGAGGTCGCTGTTCGAGACCAGGCCGCCGAAGCGCACGAGCAGGCTTCCCATCCAGAGCAGCGCGGCGAGCGGGAGGTGTCCGAAGTTGAGCACGTAGATGGTGTTGAGCGAGAGGAGCTGCAGCAGGTGCTGACCTCGCAGGGTCGTGAAGAACGAAGCGAGCGGCGTCCCGTGGTGAGGGGTCGCGACCGTGACCACCGTCCGCACGCGGGCTGCCAGCCGCTCGACGTCGAACGCCGTCGGGAGCCCGACCCCCGGCGCGGTGAGCAGGCGCACGTCGAGACCACCGCTCGAGTGGCCGATCAGATGGATCGGAGCCCCGCCGCGCTGGGCCGTCGCGTCGATGGACTCGACCACCCGTGCGGCGCGTTCGGGGAGCGAGGCGGTGGGAGGCGTCCTGACGATATGAATGTGTGGCTTCAGCCCCAACGCGGCGAGGCGCTCGGCGAGGACCCGCCCCACGTGTCCGAAGTACGTGAGCCGCCCGAGGTTTGCGAAGCCGAGGAAGCCCGGGACCAGGTAGATGTGGTGCGTGCGGTCCATGCGTGCTCGCGCTCAGCATCGCACGTTGGGAGGGGAAGCCCAGTGTAAAGCCGAGCGGGATCGCACCGGGGGGTTTTCGAAACAGGCTACATTGGCGCGCGATTCACCCGCTGGAGACGACGAGATCGAGAGCTCGGACGAATCGCGTTGGGCGCTGATCGAGCCGCGTGCGATCAGCGTGGACGGCGATCGGATCGCCTACCGAGTCGCCGGCCAGGGGCCGCTGCTGCTGCTCGTGCACGGCATGGCCGGTAGCTCGCTGACGTGGCGGCACGTCATGCCGGAGCTCGCCGAGCGCTTCACGGTAATGGCCCCCGATCTGCTCGGGCAGGGGCACTCGGACAAGCCCCGCGGCGAGTACTCGCTCGGCGCGCATGCCAACACCCTACGCGACCTGATGGACACGCTCGGCTACGAGCGGGCCACCGTCGTCGGCCAGTCGCTCGGCGGCGGCGTGGCCATGCAGTTTGCGTATCAGTTTCCAGAGCGCTGCGAGCGCCTGGTGCTGGTGGATAGTGGGGGACTGGGTCCGGAGGTCACCTTCTATCTCAGGATGCTGACCCTGCCCGGATTCGAGTGGGTCTTTCCACTCTTCTGCACGCCGCGGCTGCGCGACGCCGGAAGCCGTGTCGGCACGTGGCTCGGCCGCGCGGGAGTCCAGTCGACACCCGCCCGCCAGGAGGTCTGGCGGAGCTACGCGTCGCTCGCGGACGCCGCGAGCCGTCGCGCATTCTTTCGGAGCCTGCGCGACGTGATCGACTTCCGCGGGCAGGCGGTGAGCGCGCTGGGCCGGCTCCACCGCGCCGCGAAGCTGCCCACACTGATCGTGTGGGGGGCTCGGGACCCGTTCATTCCGGTGAGCCACGGGGTCGCGGCGCACGAGGCCATCCCCGGTAGCCGCCTCGAGATCTTCGACGACGTGGGCCACTACCCGCATTGCGAGGCGCCCGAGCGGTTCGTCGAGGTGCTGCTCGACTTCGTGGCCTCCACGGAGCCAGCCCGGCTGCCGCGCCGTTGACACCGGCCCATTGACTCGAAGCACCCTGCTAGGCGTAGAATGGCCTTGGAACGCCCATCATCCGATCCGGCAGGTCCACCGGCGCAAGCGATAGGCGAGAGGAGCAACTCATGAGCCTGGGCACGATCGTACTCATCATCCTGATCCTGATCCTCATCGGCGCCTTGCCGACGTGGCCCCACAGCCGAAGCTGGGGCTATGCCCCGAGCGGCGGTCTCGGCCTGGTCGTGCTGATCCTCCTCATCCTGTTTCTCATGGGGCGCCTCTAGGGCCGAGGGCGAGGGGCCGCGGCGCCCTCGCGCCCCCTCGATTCCGCAGGTTCTGGCCGCGATTTACCTGGATAGTGGGATCCCTGCGACCTTCCGGCGCGGGGTACCTTCCGTTCCCCCACGCCGGAGAACGGGAAGACGACCCGATCCCAGCACGCGCGGGGGAGTCAGGGGGCGGTCGATGTGCAGTTGGCGCGCGCGGCCTTTGGAACACGGGGAAGCGTCCCGACTCGCTTTGCCGGTGGCTCTCGACGCGGGGGGCAGCCGCGCGCACCGGGAGAGCCTCGCTGCCCCGCCCGTCGACGGGCGGCCCGCGAACCGCCCCTCCGAGCGCCTGCGCCAGGCGCAGGGCGAGCGCGACGCGGCGTTGGCGGCGAACCGCGCGAAGGACGCATTCCTGGCCGAGCTCTCCCACGAGCTGCGGTCTCCCCTCCAGGTGATGAAATCCTGGATGGCGCTGCTCCGTGAGGGGACGCTGGACTCCGAGATGCGGCAGCACGCGTTCGATGTGATCGAGCGGAACCTCAAGACGCAGGCCGCCATGATCGACGATCTTCTCGACGTGGCGCGAATCGCGTCGGGAAAGCTCGCGGTCGAGGCGGCGCCCATCGACCTCGCGACGATCGTCTCCGAGACGCTCGACGACCACCGGCTCGGCGCCGCGGCACGGGGAGTCGCGCTGGAGGGTCCGACGGGCGGCGAGCCGCTGGTCGTGCACGCCGACGCGCGGCTGCTCGGCCAGGTGGTCGCGAACCTGATCTCGAACGCGCTCAAGTTCACTCCCGAAGGCGGCGCCGTGCGCGTCGCGCTCCTCTGCGAATCGAACGCTCTCGTGATCGAGGTCCGCGACACCGGGGAGGGCATCGCCGCGGAGCTACTGCCCCACGTCTTCGACCGCGCCCGCCAGGGGCACGCGCGCAACGGTCGGCGTCGAGCCGGCCTCGGGCTGGGACTCACGATCGCGAAGCATCTGGTCGAGCAGCAGGGCGGATCCATCACGGCTGCGAGCGAAGGGGAGGGGCGCGGCGCCCTGTTCCGCGTGACGCTGCCGCGGGGCGGCTCCGGCGCTTCTCTGCGGTCCTAGCGCCCCAGGGGCTTCCCTTCCGCGTGCGGTCCGTGCATGATGGCGCCCACTCGGAGCTCGCTTGGCCGCCCTCCTGCACCCGCTGCTCTTCCTCTTCGTCTTGCTGCTGCTCGCCCCGCCCGCGTCGGCCGGCGCGAAGCTCGACCTCACGGAGTACCTCGCGCCGGCGAGCGTCGTAGGCGACTTCAAGACGTTCTCGGTGGACAACGGAGACGAGCGCCGGTTCGAGACCGTCGAGGTGCAGATCCTCCCGCAGGGGCGTTTCGAGGTCACCGAGTTCCGGTCGAACGGCGAGCTCATCGGCGGCTCCGCCGGCATCGTGGTCCCCGGCCGGAAGTCCGTCTCCACCGGCCTCGCCAGCGGGCCCGTGCTCATCCGCTGGAAGCCGCCCGGCGTGCGCCGGCCGCACCGCGTCGCCCCCGGTCGGCTGGTGAAGGCGCGCGGCGGGGGCCGGGCGGAGGTGAACGGCGTGAAGATCGGCTCCGCGAGCCTCCGCGCGAGCGCCCTGCTCGTGGGCTTCGAGGAGCGGGTGACGCCCCCCGCGACGTACCCGGACGCCGCGCGCTTCGAAGAGACCAGCGCGCTGCGCGTGAAGGATCGCGTCATGGGCCGCCTGATCGAGGTCGAGGTCGAGGCGACGAGCTGGTACGCCCCGGGCCTCGGGCTCGTGGCCCTCCGGGAGCGCACGCGGACCTTCGTCGACGGGGTGCTCGAGGAGGACACGGGCGACCTCACCATGCACCTCGTCGAGGGCACGATCGAAGGCGTGCCGATTCCGTAGGAGCCGTGGGCTACACGATCTCCGCGTAGCGCTCCGCCACCTGCTGCGGCGTGAGCTTCGTCGCCTGGGCCAGGGCCTCGAGCTGGGCCGGGGTCTCGAGGTCCTCGCGCTCGATTCGCACCTGGAGGGCGCGCGCGCTCGCATGGGACTCGGTGGAGGTGTCGACGAGGCGGACGCGGGTGCGGCCCGTCTTCGGGTCCATGATGTCCTCGAAGGGCACGGGCACGATCGCGCCGCCCTGGCGGGTGATCATCACGCCGGAGGCGCCGCCGAGCAGCGAGCGCACCGCGCCGGCGCCGAGGTCGCGGGTGTAGTCGAGGTCGAAGGCGTTGGGCTCGGCGCAGCGCAGCTCGTAGCCGACGTCCTTCTCGACCAGCGTCGGCTTGATGCCGAGCTCCGCCAGCTCCTTCTGCACGCCGTCGCGCAGCACGCGGCCCAGGGGCACCTCGGCGAGGCGGATGTGGCCGTGCTCGTCGCGCGGCGCGTCGGCGAGGGCCTCGAGATCCGCCGGGTCGAGCTTCGCGCCGATGCCCTCGGCGAGCACCAGCACGCCGTGGGGACGGCCCATCGCGAGGCGCTTCACGATCGCGCCCTCGACGATCCGCACCAGCTTGCGCAGGCGAATCTGCTTCTCGGGAAACTCCTCCGGGATCATCACCAGGGTCGCTCCGGCGGCCTTCGCCGCGCCGAGGGCGAGGTGGCCGGCGGTGCGGCCCATCATCACCACGAAGTACCAGCGGCCGGTGGTGCGCGCGTCCTCCATCAGCCGCGAGACGATGCGCGTCGCGTGCTCGCGCGCGGTCTCGAAGCCGAAGGTCGGCACGCCGTGGGGGAGCGGCAGGTCGTTGTCGATCGTCTTCGGCACGTGGGCGACGCGCAGGCTGCCGCCCGCCTCCTCCGCCACGCGCCGCGCGGAGAAGGCGGTGTCGTCGCCGCCGATGGTGACGAGGTGGTCGACGCCGAGCTCGCGAAGCGTGCGCACGACGTTGGCCAGGTGACCCGGCTGCTTGGTGGGGTTGGCCCGGGAGGTCTGGAGGATCGATCCCCCGAGCAGGTGGATGCGCGACACCTCGCCGATGCGGAGCTCGCGCGCGCGGTCGGCGCGCCCCTCCATCAGGAACTTGAAGCCCTCGAGGAGGCCGACCACCTTCGCGCCGCGCCGGCGCGCCAGGATCGTGGCCGCGCCGATCACGCCGTTGATGCCCGGAGCCGGTCCGCCGCCGACCAGGATGCCGAAGCTCGCCACGCCTACCTCCCGAGACCGCGCAGCAGGGCGCGCTTCAGGCTGCCGAAGGGCGCTCCGGACTTTTCCGCCTCCGGCGCCGCGGCCTGCGCCGGAGACGCTGCGGCGAGGGTTCCGTCCGGATCGATCGCCGCCATCACCTCCTCCGCGAGCGCCCGGTACTGAGCGTGCACCTGGGTGCCGCGGGCGTGGTGCAGGATCGAGCCGGGGTTCGCCGTGGCCGAGTTCAGCGCCTCGACGCGCGGGCTGCGCGAGAGGTAGGTGCGGAAGCGGTGCCAGCCGCGCTCGTCGATCGCCGCCACCAGCCGGTCGTAGAGGTCGCGGCCGCCATCGTCGATCCGCGTGCGCCGGTCGACGAGCGTCAGCAGGATGCGCCCGCGGCCGTCGCCGAGCGGCGTGCGCTCGAGCAGCTCCAGCACCTTGGCGGCCTCCTCGAGGCTGGCCCAGTCCGAGACGGGCAGGATCGCGAGGTCGGCGGCCTGCAGCGCGCTCCGCGTCAGCGACTCGAGGTCGCCCTTGGTGTCGACGATGGCGACGCCCGGGAAGTCGAGTCGGTCGAGCATGCGCCGCAGGATCTCGGGATCTTCGACGCGCGCCTTCAGCAGCTCCACGTCGGGCGGCGTCGGTACGAACTGAACGCCGTACTGACCGAGCTGGATCACGCGCTCGAGGCTGCGCTCGGCGAAGGCGTGCTTCAGGTTCGGCTCGCCGGGCGCGCGCGGCCGCAGCCGGAACATGCGGTCGATGATCGACTGGTCGTCGAGGCCCAGCAGCAGGACCGGCAGGTCCTCGTAGAGCGCTCGTAGGTAGATGGCGAGGTTGGTGGCGACGGTCGTCTTTCCGACGCCGCCCTTGTTGGAGCAGACCGCGATCACGGCACGCATGGGGGGATTGCCTCGCCGCGGAATGTACCCATCGGCTAGCATCGCTTCCATGTCGGCGGTGGGGATCATTCCGGCGCGCTTCGCGTCGAGCCGTTTCCCCGGCAAGCCGCTGGCGGCGATCGCGGGCCTCCCGATGCTGCAGCGGGTCTACGAGGGCGCGCGCGGCGCCAAGCGGCTGCGCGACGTGATCGTCGCCACCGACGATCCGCGCATCGCCGAGGCCTGCCGCGGCTTCGGCGCCGAGGCGCTGCTGACCCGCCCGGACCACGCGACGGGCAGCGACCGGCTCGCCGAGGCGAGCCGGGGCCTCGCCGACGACATCGTGGTGAACGTGCAGGGCGACGAGCCGCTGATCGAAGGCTTCGTGATCGACGCCGCGGTGGCGGCCCTCGAGGAGACGCCCGAGGCCCCCATGTCCACGGTCGTGCACCGGGCCGAGCCCGCGGACCTCGCCGACCCGAATCGCGTCAAGGTGGTGCTCGACCGGCGGGGCTTCGCCCTCTACTTCTCGCGGGCGCCGATCCCCTGGCGGCGGGATGGGGGCAACGCCCCCCTCTGGCAGCACGTGGGCCTGTACGCCTACCGGCGCGAGTTCCTGCAGCGCTTCGTGGCGCTCCCCAGGTCGCCCCTCGAGGAGGCCGAGGCCCTGGAGCAGCTCCGCGCGCTGGAGCACGGCCATCGGATCCGGGTGGCGGTGGTGGAGGGCTGGCGGAGCGTGCCCGTCGACGTCCCCGCGGACGTCGCGACGGTGGAGGCGATCCTCGCCCGCCGCGCCGGTCGCTGACCGGTTGGCGCGGGCGGCGCCGCGAGCGCTCCCCTTCCCGGCGGCGCTGCTGCTGTTCCTGCTCTCGGGAGCGGGCGCCCTCGTCGTCGAGACGATCTGGCTGCGCTGGCTGCGCTCCTTGTTGGGGGCGACGGCGCCGGCCGCCTCGGCGACGCTGGTGGCCTTCTTCCTCGGACAGGCCCTCGGCGCGGCGGGCGCCGCGCGCTTCGCCCCGCGCAGCGCGCGGCCGCTCGCCCTGTACGGCGCGCTCGAGCTCGCCGCCGCGCTGTGGGCCCTGGCGGTTCCGTTGCTGCTCGGTGTCGGAGAAGCCGCGCTGAGCGCGTTCTACGACGAGCTGCGCGGGACCTCCGGCCTGCTCACCGCGCTGCGCTTCGCGGTGGCGCTGGCGGCGACGCTGCCCGCCTCCCTCGCCTTCGGCGCGTCGCTCCCGGCCCTCGCCGCCGCCGCGGTCGGGGGCCCCGCCGCCCTCGGCCGGCGCGGAGCGGCCCTCTACGGCGTCAACACCGGCGGGGCGGCGATCGGCACCGCCCTGGCCTCGTTCTGGCTGCCCGACGCGCTCGGCGTGCGCGGCGCCTACGCCTGCGGCGTGGCGTCCCTCGCCGCCGCCGGCGCCGCAGCGCTGGCGCTCTCGCTGCGCTTCCTCGCCGCGAGCGCCGAGCCGGCGCCGCGCCGAGCGCGCTCCAGCCAGGCGCGCGCGGTCCCGCTCGTCGCTCTCGCGGCGATCGCGGGGCTCTCGGGCTTCGGCGTCTTCGCGGCGGAGGTGCTGCTGGTCCAGGGCTTTGCGCTGGTGCTCGACCAGTCGGTGTACGCCTTCGGTGCGGTGCTCGTCGTGGTGCTCGCCGCGCTCGCCGCCGCCGCGCTCGGGGTGGCCGCCAGCCAGCGCGCCGGCGCCCCGCCGCCGTACACGCTGCTGTGCTGCGGGCTCGCCGCCGCGGCGCTCGGCCTGGCCGCCTTCCCGGCGCTCTTCTTCGCGGCCACCGACGGGCTGACCTTCCTCGCGAGCGAGCGGCCCTGGCCGGCCTACCTGCTGGCCAGCCTCGCCACCGCCGCGGCGACCGCGGGGCCGCTGCTGCTCGCCGCTGGTCTGGTGTTCCCCGCCAGTGTCGCGAGCGCGGGGGTGCCGGGGAGCGGAGGCCCCGCAGCCGCTCGCCTCGGCTGGCTCGTGGCCGCCAACACCCTCGGCGCCCTTTCCGGGGCTCTCGCCGCGCCCTGGCTGCTGCTGCCGCTCCTCGGCCTGTGGCCCTCCTTCGGCGTCCTGGCCTTGCTCTACGGGGCCGCGGGGGTGGCCTCCGCCTGGAGCCGGCCGGGTCTCCGGTTCGCGATCCCCGCGCTCCTCGCCGCAGGCCTCGCGGCGGTCTTCGCGCTGGGAAGCCCGTGGCGCGTGCCGGAGCTCCGCCTCGCGGCCGGCGAGCGCCTGATCGCGAGCGACGCCACTGCGGCCGGCCTGGTGGCCGTGGTGGAGCGCGCGCCGGGGGATCTCCTGATCCAGACCGACAACCATTACGCCCTCGGCGGCAGCGCCGAGGCGACGCACGAGGAGCGCCAGGCCCACGTCGCGCTGCTGCTGCGCCCCGCCGCGCGGCGGGCGGCCTGGATCGGCTCCGCCACCGGGATCAGCCCGGGCGCGGCGCTGCTTCATCCGATCGAGCGGCTCGCGCTGGTCGAGCTGGTGCCCGGCGTCGCGCGCGCGGCGCGCCGCCACTTCGCACCGTGGAACCGCGGGGTCTACGCCGACCCGCGCACCGAGGTGGTGCTCGACGACGGGCGCAACTTCGTGCGCTCCACCGCCGAGCGCTTCGACGTGCTCGTCGCCGACCTCTTCGTGCCCTGGCAGGCGGGCGCCGCCTCGCTCTACACCCGCGAGCACTTCGCCGCGGCGCGCGCGCGGCTCGGCGCGGGCGGCGTCTTCTGTCAGTGGCTGCCGCTCTACCAGCTCGGCGAGACGGAGCTGCGCGTGGTGCTCGCCGGCTTCCTCGACGTGTTCCCCGACGCGGCGCTGTTCCGGGGCGACTTCTACGGGCGCTTCCCGATCGTCGCGCTGGTCGGCTACGCGGGCGCTGCGCCGGCCGCCGACGAGATCTCGGCGGGCGCGGCGCGGCTGGCGGCGGCCGGCGTCGGAGACCGCTGGGTGACGCACCCGGTCGGCTTCTGGAGCCTGTACGTCGGCCCTCTCGCGCCGCTCGCCCGCTCGCTCGCGACGCTCCCGCGCAACACCGACGACCGGCCGCGGCTCGAGTTCCTCTCCGCGCGGAGCCGCGGCGGCGGCGCGCTGGCGCGGGACGGTGCGTTCACGGGCCTGCGCTTCGCGGCCTTCGCGCGCGACGTCGCGAGCCGGCTCGGCGATCCGGACCCGCTGTTCGGCGCTCTCGGCGCGGCCCGGCTGCGCGCGGCGGCGGGAGGTCACGCCCTGCAGAGCGCCGACGCGCTCTACGCCGCCGGCCGGGGGGCCGAGAGCGGCCAGGCGATGGCCGCGGCGGCGGCGCTGCTCCCCGCGGAGCTGCTGGCGGAGGCCGAGCCGGATCCGAGCGCCGTGCGCGTCTGGCGCGCGGAGGAGAGCCCTCCGGGCGGCCATTGACCTTCCGGGTCCTCCGGACATAGGCTGGAGCCCGTTCGTCGAAGGAGGCGCCCGTGGCGTTCCACCATCTCGCCCTGGTCACCCGCGACGCGCGGGCCACCCACGTCTTCTACACCCGGGCGATGGGCTTCGAGCTCGTGAAGACCGTCGTCGGCGCGACGCCCGCCGGCGGCTGGGCGAAGCACTTCTTCTACGAGACCGGGCGCGGCGAGCTGATGGCGTTCTGGGAGCTCCACGATGAGTCCATCCCCGACGCCTACCCGACCGCGATCTCGACGGGCATCGGCCTGCCCGAGTGGGTGAACCACGTGGCCTTCGCCGCCGACGACGTGGCCGACCTGGAGCGCCGCCGCGCGCGTCTGCTGGCGCACGGCTACGACGTGCTGGAGATCGACCACGGCTGGTGCCGCTCGATCTACACCCGCGACCCGAACGGCACCCTGGTGGAGTTCTGCACGACCACCCGCGCCTTCGACGCCGACGACCGCCGCCGCGCGCTCGAGGCGCTGCACGATGCGAAGCCCCCGCTCGAAGCGCCCGGCCCGAAGCCGAAGCTCCACGAGGCCGAGGTCGAGCCCGTGCACCGGCGCGCGGCGCGCGGCGAAGCGTAGTCAGGCGCCGCGTGCTCCGATCAGAACCACGCCCACGCCGCAGCCGCGATGCCGCCGCTCGCCGAGAGCAGCAGCGCGGCAGCGGCGGCCCGCGGCGCGCGGAACGAGCGGTAGCGGAGCTGGCGCAGCAGGGCGCCTCCGACCCAGCCGATCGCCGCCACCAGCGCGCCGCAGAGCAGCGCGAGCGCGAAGGCGGCCAGCAGCCACGCCGCGGTGGGCGGCTCCTCGGCGAGCCAGTGCGCCGCGCCCTCCACCAGGGGCTGCGCGAAGGGTGCCGTCGCGAAGGAGAGTGCGGCGCCGGCCGCGAGCGTGGCGCGGCCCTTGCCCGTCGCCGCGTCCTCCGAGTCCGGCGGCGGCGCCACCTCGAGCGGCGCGATCGCGGCGATCGAGAGCAGCGCGCCCACCCCGAGCAGGATCAGCGCGACGCGCCCGCCCGGCCCGATGCCGGCGGCGGCGGCGGCGAGGCCGACCAGCATCGGCAGCACCGCGGCGCCGATCGCGAAGCGCACGCTGCGCCGCACCCCGCTGCCCGCGCCCACGGCCGGCGCAACGCCGCCGAGGTCCGCGACGGCGAGGAGCGCGAGCAGCACGAGCGCGGCCGCGGGCCAGGCGACGGGTGCGGGGCTCACGGCGATCGGCAGCAACGCAGCCGCCAGGCCGGAGGCGACGAGGGTGAAGCCGAAGACCGGCTCGCGCCACAGCGGGTGCGCGCCGGGATCGGCGAGATCGAAGCCGGAGGGGGGAAGGTCCATGGGGGGGTCCTCGAACGGGGCCGGGGGCGATCCGGCTAGGATGCCGGCCTGGCCCTGAAGGTTCCATGATCGGCACGCCGGGGCGATCGGGTGAATGCCCGGACCCGCTCCGCCACGAGGCCCAGCCCCACCAGCAGCATCACGACCCGCACCGCCGGGCCGAGCAACGGCAGCTGGCTCGCCACCGCGACGGTGCACAGCCCGACCAGCAGGATTCGCGCGAAGCTCGCGAGACTCGGGAGGTCCTGGGCGCTGCGCCGCAGCAAGGCTCGGCCGAGCTCGGCGGCGGCGAGCACGTGCGCCAGGTAGAGGGCCGTCACGAAGGCGAAGGCGCCGACCACCGCGAGGGGGAGGCCCACCAGCGTGAGCGCGACGAGGGCGAGCGCGAGCGGCACGCCCAGCAGCGCCGCGAAGCCGACGCCCAGCAGTCGCCCGAAGCTCCCGACGGTCGGCACGCGCGCCCAGAAGAGGCCCGGCAACAGGGCGTAGAGCGCGACGCCGAAGGCCAGCGCCGCCGCCACGCGAACCAGCAGCCAGAGCCAGGGCTCCGCCTCCCAGAGCGCATGGTGGGTGTCTTCGCGGAGAGCGGTCTCCCGCGTCCCGCCGATGCGCGCTCCCGCCGCGACCTCGAGGTCCGCCTCCCGCGCGACCCCGGCACGCAGGTTGCGCCCGATGCTCGCTCGATCTCCGATGCGCACCCGATCCGCGCGGGCCACCAGCAGGTCCCGCCCGACGGCGCCGTCCAGCGCGGCGCGATCGCACCAGAGGTGGGCGTCGCGTCCCACCGCGCCCTGCCAGTCGACGCTGCGCGCGACCAGCTGGGCATCGAGCGCCACGCGCGCGTTCTCGCCCGCGCGCAGCGACTCGTGGACGCCGTAGCTGCTGCCGCCGATCTCCCCGTCGATCGCCATCCGCTTGCTCGCGGCGTGGAGGCTGCCGCCGATGCGGCCGCTCACCTCGAGGTCGCGCGCCCAGGCGAACACGTTGCCGTCGACCACCCCGGCGATCACGACCGTCTCGCCGGCCACGAACAGATCTCCCTCGACGCGTCCTTCCACGCGCACCTCGTCGCCGGACGCCGCCAGCGAGCCCGCGACGACCTCGCCGGGCGCCACCCGCGCGTCGGCATCGGCGCGCAGCTCGAACGCCCGGCCGGGCGCCGCCAGGGAAGCCGCAGCGCCCACCGCGAGCGCCACCGCGAGGCGCGGCCCGAGCCGCCGCGCGACGCTCGCGACGCCGAGGGCCGCGATCGCCGCCACGCTGGCCGTCGCCGCCAGCGCCACCACGAGCTCGAGCAGCCCCGGCGCGCGGCTGCGCACCCAGAACACGAAGTCGAACAGCATGCCGTAGGCTCCCGAAGATCCGAGGAGAGAGCTGCCCGCACCGGAATCGCCGCCGACCCGGCCGAGACCGGCGATGACGAGCGCCACCACGGCGAGCGCGAGGGCGAAGCCCAGCGCGAAGCCGGCTTCGCCGGCCGCGGGCTGCGGCTCGCGCGGCGCGCCGCCCTGCTCCGCGGCTTGCGCCTCGGCCTCGCGCAAGGCCAGGACCTGCGCGCGGCAGTCGCGGCAGCGCACCAGGTGCGCCTCCGCGACGCGCCGCTCCGAGGGCTCGAGCTCCCCTGCGGCGTAGCCCGCGAGCTGCACGCCGTCGAGGCAGCTCACGCGAGCGCTGCGCTGCGCCCGTTCCTCATCTCGTCCCGCTCGGCGGCGCGGTGTCGGTGATCGTGCGGCCGTAGGCCTGGAAGCTGGGGATGGCGTCCTCGGCGAGGGGGGCGAGGCGCGGCTTGCGCGCGAGGGCGGTCTCGACGAAGGGCGCCAGCTCCTCGCTCTTGCGCTTCGCCCGCGCGTCCTCGCGCTCGTGGAACTCGGGCATCACCTTGCCCGCGAAGAGCTCGAGGGCCTCGCAGATGTGGTCGTGGCGGTTGCGCCCGGCCTGCTGGATGAAGATCACCTGGTCGACGCCGGCCTCCTCGAAGGCGGCGAGGTGCTCGCGGAGCTGGGCGGGGGTGCCGATGCCGCGCCGGCCCATGTCGGGCATCAGCGAGCCCATCTGCTGGAAGCTCTGCCAGATGTCGGTCCGGCCCGGCTTGTGGTTGCCGAAGATGTAGTGGTGCGCGAGGGCGAAGCCGAAGAAGCGGAAGCCCTCGAGGCCGCGGTCGATCGCGGTCTGCTCGTCCTCGTGAACCGAGAAGCCGGTCACCATCGCGACGTTCGCGTTCACCGTGTGTCCGATCGGCACGCACTCGCGCTGCAGCGTGTCGTAGTAGTCGCGCACCCAGTGGGCCGCCTCGGCGGGGTCGACGAAGGCGAAGGTCAGCGCGCCGACGCCGAGCTGCGCGGCGAGGTGGATGGTGTCGCGGTTCGAGCAGGCCAGCCAGAGCGGGGGGTGCGGGCGCTGGACGGGCTTCGGCACCAGGTTCCGGCACGGCATCGAGAAGTGCTCGCCCTGGTAGCCGGGGTAGGGGTCCATCGCGAGCATGTTGCAGACCTGCTCAGTGGCCTCGCGCCACATCGCGCGCTTGCGCTTCGGGTCGATGCCGAAGCCCTCGAGCTCCATGCGCGAGGCCGACTCGCCGGTGCCGAACTCGACGCGTCCGTTCGACACGAGGTCGAGGGTCGCGATGCGCGAGGCCACGCGCGCGGGGAAGCTGTAGGGCGGCGGCATCAGCACGATGCCGTGGCCCAGCCGGATGCGTCGCGTGCGCTGCGAGCACGCCGCCAGGAACACTTCGGGAGCCGCGGAGTGCGAGTACTCCTCGAGGAAGTGGTGCTCCACCTCCCAGGCGTAGTCGATGCCCAGGCGGTCGGCGAGCTCGACCTGGTCGAGCGCCTCCTGGAACAGGCGCAGCTCGTCGCCTTCGCGCCACGGCCGCGGCAGCTGGTGCTCGTAGAAGATCCCGAACTTCATGATCCCTCCCGCTTCGCGGGCCGGCGCGCCGGCGAGCATGGCACATCGCGGGATGCGGAGAACGGGGGCCCAGAAGCAGATAGGCCCGACGCCTCGCGGCGCCGGGCCTCCCTGGGAAGGGGATATTTGGATTGTCTGCACGGGAAGTGGCGCTGCCAGGGCGGAAGTGGCAACGATTCGCGCAGATTTTTTTGTGCCCCCGGGGGACCTACTCCGTGTCCACCACGACGACGAGGCGCCCACCCCCATAGCGCGGCCCCCCGACCACCAGCGGCTGCCCGCGGCGGACGCGGAAATCGCCCTGGACGCTCTCCTCGACGTCGAGGGACAGCAGCGTCCCCTGGTTCGTGACCTCGAGGGGCCGGACCTGGAGGCTGCGCTGGGTGGGCAGCTCGAGGGTCCACACGTCGTTCACCGGCACGTTCCGGCGATGGGAGTCCAGCACCGCGAGGCTCTCGTAGGGAATCTGGCCGCGCAGCAGCTTGTCGAAGCGCTCGCAGCGCGGATCCGCCTCGCCCGGCTGGTCCGAGACCTCGAGGATCGTCACCTCGATCGGGACGCTCTCGCTGCCGACCGACTCCTCGGCGCGGGCGCCGGCCGCCGCGAGCAGGGCGCCGCAGAGGGCGACTGCGAGTCTGCTTCCCCAGCGCATCCTTCTCCTCCCGGCTCCTCGCCGCTTCAAAACGACTGCTCCGTCACCCAGATGATCGTCGCGCCCGGATCGTCGCGCAGCACCAGCATCGGATGCCCCCGCGAGTCGATCCAGCGCACCGCGCCCGTCGGTCCCGCTGCGCTGCGCGGCTCTTCGCCGGCCAGCAGCAGGGCGAGCCCCGCCGCGCTCGCCGCGACCGCGCCGAGCGTCAGATAGCCCGCCGCGCCGCGCCAGAAGGGAGCCCGGACCGGCGCCTCCGCGCGCAGCTCGGCCTCCGCGAGCCGCAGCCGGATCGCCGGCCAGAGATCCGGCGCGGGCGCCTCGGCGTCGACGTCGCGCAGCAGGGTGCCGATCGTCTCGAGGGATTCGAGCTCGCGCTGCGCGCGGGGATCGCGGCGCAGCCAGCGCTGCACCCGCCGGCGCGCGAGCCAGGAGAGCTCGCCGTCGCGATACGCCTCGAGCAGGCGGCGCTGGCGCTCGTTCACGGCTCGTCCCCCTTCGCGCTCTCGACTTCGACGCCGGCGCCGCGCAGCAATTCCTGCAGCCGGCGGCGCGCGTAGTGGAGCCGGCTCATCACGGTGCCGCGCGGGATGCCCTGGGCCTCGGCGATCTCGGCGTAGGCGAGGCCGTCGACCTCGCGCAGCAGCAGCGTCTCGCGTGCCGCCTGCGGCAGCTTGCCGATCGCCGCGGCGAGCTGCTCGCGGAGCTGCAGGCGCTCGACCTCGTCGACGGGCAGCGCCGGGGCCGACATCTCCGCCTCGGGCGCGAGCGGCAGCGCCGCCTCCTCGAGCGGGTCGCCCTCGCGCCACTCCACGCGGCGCTCCGCGTGCTCGCGCCGGCGCATGTCGA
>Ga0105107_10000075_pt1 | contig 50790 bp, 49 predicted proteins | sample PPLLaktember2015_6_FD_79335 | JGI IMG/M metagenome (GOLD analysis project Ga0105107, IMG submission 79335) | Freshwater sediment microbial communities from Prairie Pothole Lake near Jamestown, North Dakota, USA - PPLs Lake P8 Core (1) Depth... | ecosystem: Environmental > Aquatic > Freshwater >...
GCTTCGGCGGGCAGACACACGAGCCGCACGGTGTGGCCCGCCATGAGGAGCTTGCTCGCGAGCAGCGAGCCGTACGAAGCACCCAGCAGCAGGATCTTGCGGGGAGCAGGCATGGGCGGCGCCTCCTTCGGGCGGAATGCGATGTGGACACCATAGGCCGGCGCCCCGGGCATGTCACGCTGCGAGGCACAATTCCGGATTGTGGAAAAACGCCGGGCAGGTCAGACGCGCAGCGGGTCGAGCGCCTTGAAGTCGAGCACGACGCCGTGGCCCGGGCGCTCCGGCGCGATTGCGCAGCCCTCGACGATCCGCGTCGGCTCCGCCATGTAGCGATCGAGCCCGAAGCCGTGGATCTCGAGGTACGAGCGGTTCGGCACCGCCGCGAGGAGATGCACGGTGAGGTCGTGCACGCCGTGCGACGTGACCGGCAGATTGAAGGCCTCGGCGAGGTGCGCGATCTTCATGAAGACGGTGACGCCGCCGCAGTTCGAGACATCGGGCTCGGGGAACGTGACCCCACCCGCCTCGATCAGCTGCTTGAACTCCCACAGCGTGCGCAGGTTCTCGCCAGTGGCGATCGGCACGCCGCCCTCGCGCACGATCCGCGCATGGCCGGCGACATCGTCCGGGATCGTGGGCTCCTCGAGCCAGACCAGCTCGAACTCGCGGACCAGCCTTGCGGCGCGAATTGCATGGTCGACCGACCACCGCATGTTCGCATCGGCCATCAGCGGGAAATCCGCGCCGAGGTGCCGGCGCATCGCGTGCACGCGCTCGACGTCCAGGGAGAGCTTGTCGCGACCGACCTTCATCTTGATCGCGCGGAAGCCCTGCGCTTGGAAGTCGTCGGCCTGCTTGAGCAGCCGGTCGATCGGAAAGTGGAGGTCGATGCCGCCCGCGTAGCACGGCACCTTCGGATCGAACCCGCCGAGCATGCGCCAGAGCGGTTGCCCACGGCGCTTCGCGGCGAGATCCCAGAGCGCGATGTCGATCGCGGAGATCGCGAGCACCACCGGTCCGCCGCGGCCGCCGTAGTGCAGCGCCCACCACATCTTCTGCCACAGCGGCTCGATGCGATCGGCCTCGGCGCCGACGAGGAGCGGGCACAGGTAGCGCTCGATGAGGACGTGAATCGCCGCGCCGTTGGCGCCGACGGTGTACGTGTAGCCGAGCCCCTCCGCGCCGTCCGAGTCGCGCACCCGCGCGGTCACGAGCTCGAAGTGCGTCATCTCGCCGTGCGTGCTGTCGGACAGCACGACGGGCAGCGGCACCCGGTAGCAGGCGCTCTCGACCGACGCGATCGTCGGCATGGCCGCGCTCAGGCGCCGGCGGCGCAGTAGACCGCGAGCGCGGCGTCGACGCCAGCGCCGCGCGGGAACCTGTGGCCCTCCGCCGCGAGCACCGTCTCGATCGCGGCGAGCGTGGTCAGCACGCAATCCTTGCGCGCGTTGTAGCCCATCGCGCCGATGCGCCAGATCTTGCCGTGCAGCGGGCCGAACGAGGTCCCGATTTCGATGTTGAAGTCGTTCAGCAGAGCATTGCGAGCGCGGTCGCCGTTCACGCCGGCGGGGATGTAGATACCGGTCACGTTCGGCATCTTGTGCGCCTTGTCGCCGAAGACCTTCAGCCCCATCGCCTCCGCGCCCGCGACCATCGCCGCGCTCGCGAGCGCGTGGCGGCGGAACACGCTCGCGTGACCTTCCTTCACGAAGATGCGGGCACATTCCCGCGCCCCGTAGAGCATCGTCGTCGCCTCGGTGTGATGGTTGAGCGCGAGATCGCTCCAATAGTCCATGAGCATGGCAAGGTCGAAGTAGTTCGAGCTGATCATCTGACCCGCGCCCGGCGCGTAATTCGTCGGCCGCAGCCCTTCCTCGATGTGACGGCGTTGGTAGATCGCTTCGGCCATGCGCTCGCTCAAGGTGATCGGCGCCGACCCGGACGGACCGCCGAGGCATTTCTGCAGGCCGCCCGTGACGCAGTCGATTTCCCATGCGTCCGTAGAGAGCGGCATGCCGCCAACCGTCGCCGTCGCGTCCACCTGGAGCATCGCGCCGTAGCGGTGGCAGATCTTTCCGATCTCCTCGAGCGGCTGCGCCATCGTGGTCGAGGTGTCGCCCTGGCAGGTGGCGACCAGCTTCGGCCGGAACGCCTTCACCGCCGCCTCGACCTGCTCGGGCCGGAACACGGTGCCCCACTCCGCCTCCGCGACGCGCAGGTCGGCGCCGACGCGCCGCGCGATCTCCGCCTTGAGCTGGCCGAAGCGGCCGAACGCGAGCACCAGCACGCGGTCGCCGGGCTCGACCGCCGAGACCATCGCGCACTCGATCGCCGAGCGCGCGGTGCCGTCGATCAGGAACGTCCAGCGGTTGCGCGTCTCCAGCACCCGGCGGTACAGCTCCATCGTCTCCTTCATGTAGACGCGAAACTGCGGGTCGAACTGGCCGAGGAGCTGGCCCGACATCGCGCGCAGGACGCGCGGATCGGCGTTGATCGGCCCCGGCCCCATCAGCAGGCGCGGCGCGGGGTTGAGGTCCTCGAAGATGCTCGCTTCGTCCTCGAGGGCGGCGAGCTCGGGAAGGTCGGCTTTCATGGGGGCGAATGCTATCAGTCAGCGCGCCGGCGGGAATGTCGTGCGCCAGTGCCGCGCGATATCGACGCGCCGGCACACCCACACCTTGTCGTGCGCCTGCACGTGGTCGAGGAAATGCTGCAGCGCGCGCATCCGCCCGGGCCGGCCGAGCAGGCGGCAATGCATCCCAATCGACATCATCTTCGGCCGCTCGGCGCCTTCGGCATAGAGGACGTCGAAGGCGTCGCGCAGATAGGTGAAGAAATGGTCGGCCGTGTTGAAGCCCTGCGGCGTCGCAAAGCGCATATCGTTCGCGTCGAGGGTGTACGGAACGACAAGGTGCTGCACCTTGCGCCCGTCGGAGGTTTCGACCGTTGTCCAGAACGGCAGCTCGTCGCCGTAATAGTCGGCGTCGTACTCGTAGCCGCCGTGCTCGACCACCAGGCGCCGGGTGTTGGGGCTGTCGCGGCCGGTGTACCAGCCGACCGGCCACCGGCCGTTCGTCAGACGGTGGATGATCTCGGTGCCGATGCGCATGTGCTCGGCCTCGGTGGCCGGATCCGTGCTCTGGTAGTGGATCCAGCGCCAGCCGTGGCACGCGATCTCGTGGTCGAGCTCGAGGAACGCCGCGGTGACCTCCGGGCAGCGCTCGAGCGCCATGGAGATCCCGAACACCGTGAGCGGCAGCTTGCGGCGCTCGAACTCACCGAGGATGCGCCACACGCCAACCCGCGAGCCGAACTCGTAGATCGACTCCATGCTCATGTGCCGCGCCGGATACGACTGCGCGCCGACGATCTCCGACAGGAACATCTCCGACCCCGGGTCGCCGTGCAGCACGTTGTTCTCGCCGCCCTCCTCGTAGTTGAGGACGAACTGCACCGCGATGCGCGCCTCGCCGGGCCACTGCGCGTGCGGCGGGGTGCGGCCGTAACCAGCGAGGTCGCGCGGATAGGAGGCGGTCACTTCGCCTCCAGCAGGTCGAGGAACGTCAGCGCCATCACCTCGGTCGCCTTGTAGAGGTCGTCGAGCACGAGATTTTCGTCGGCGCGGTGGCCGTTCGCTTCCTCGAGCGTGCGCGGGCCAGCGCCGTACAACACCGTGGGGATGCCGGCCTCGCTGTAGTGGCGCGCGTCGGTGTAGAGCGGCACGCCGTGCGGCTGCACCTCGATGCCGAACACCTGGCGCGCGTTCTTCTGGATCGCATGCACCATGTGCTCCTGGCCGGGGCGACGCACGAACGGGTTGGCGAGCAGGATGCGGCGCACCTCGACCTTTATCCCCGCCATCTTGCGCACCGACTCCTTGATGAGCGCGGTGATGAAGCGCTCGGCCGCGCCGGCGGTCTCGTCCGGGATGATGCGGCGGTCGAGCCGGAAGATGACCTTGTCGGGCACGACGTTGGTGTTGATCCCGCCCTTGATCAGCCCGACCACCATCGTCGGGTGGCCGATGCCCGGAATCTGCGACTCGAGCGCGGTGAGCGCCTTGCGGTAGGAGTACAGGTCGTTCAGGATCAGCGCCGCCGCCTCGAGCGCGTCGTCGCCTTTCTCCGGCTCGGCGGCGTGCCCCGACTTGCCCGTGACCTCGACTTCGAGATGCAGGCAGCCGTTGTGGGCGGTGGTCACGCCGTACGAAAAGCCGGCGCAGATCGCGAAGTCGGGCTTCGAGAGCCCCTGCTCGAGGATCCACTTCGGCCCGATCTCGCCGCCCGACTCCTCGTCATAGGTGAGATGGAGCTCGATCGCGCCCTTCAGGCTGGCACCGGCGGCCTTCGCTGCCAGGAGCGCCCACGCATAAGTCGCGAAATCCGACTTCGATACGGCAACGCCGCGCCCGTACATGCGCCCGTCGCGAATCACCGCGCCGTAGGGGGCGGCGCTCCAGCCCGAGCCCGGCGGCACCACGTCGCCGTGCGCGTTGCACGCGATGGTCGAGCCGCCGCTTGCTCCGTCGGGTCCAAAGCATTCACGAACGATCAGGTTCATGCAGCTGATCATCCCGTTCCGCTTCACCAGCTCGTCGGGAACGGGGTGACGCTCGACCGCGAAGCCGAGGCCCTCGAGGAGCTGCGCCGCCTTGTCCGCGTGCGGCCGGCAGTCGCCCGGCGGGTTGTCGGAAGGCGTCCTCACCAGCTCGGCGAGGAAGCGCGTCTGCGCCTCGCGCTGTGCGGCGAGGAACGCGTGGACCTTGTCGCGGGCAGTCATGGTTTCCTGGCCGGGTCGAAATTCTCAATGAAGCGCAGGAACACGCGCGCGCCCACCTCGACATCCTGCAGCGCGACGGCCTCCGCGGGGTTGTGGCTGATGCCCTGCTCGCAGCGGACGAATAGCATGCAGATGGGCGCGAGAGCGATGATCGCCATGCCGTCGTGCCCGGCACCGCTCGGCAGTTCGCGCACGCGCAGGCCTTCGGCTTCGATCGCCGCAGCCATCCGCCCCATCAGCCCGGGCGCGCACGCGGCGGTGGTTCCCTCGTGCACCTTCGTCACCTTCACCCGCACGCCGCGCCGCTTGCAGATCGCGTCGAACTCGGCGAGCAGATCGAGCACCGCCTCGCCGCGCACCGAGTCGAGCAGCGCCCGCACGTCGAGCGAGAACCGGGTCTTCCCGGGAATGACGTTGACCGCGCCGGGCAGCGCCTCGACCTTCCCCACCGTCCCGACGAGATCGCGCGTGCGCGCGCAGATGCGCTCGACCGCGAGCACGCATTCCGCCGCGGCGGCGAGCGCATCGGAGCGCAGCGTCATCGGCACCGTCCCGGCGTGGCCGGCCATGCCCTCGGTCTCAATCGTGTACCGGTTGGCGCCGAAGATCCCGGAGACGACTCCCACGGGGAGCCCCTCGGCCTCGAGCACGGGGCCCTGCTCGATGTGGAGCTCGGCGTAAGCGAGCACCTCGCCCCGACGGCGGGCGGCCTTCGGGATGCTCGCGGGGTTGAGGCCGAATCGCTCCAGTGCGGCCCGCATCGTCACCCCGTCGCGGTCCGTCGACGCGAGCACCTCGGTGTTAAAGGTCCCGGCCACGGCGCGGCTGCCGAGAAGCGTCGCGTTGAACCGGACGCCCTCCTCGTCCGCGAACCCGACGACCTCGATTGCGAACGGCAGGCGCTTCCCGCGGGCGTTGAGGCTGTGCACGCACTCGACCGCCGCGATGACGCCGAGCATGCCGTCATACTTCCCGGCATCGCGTACCGTGTCCAGATGCGAGCCGAGCATCAGGCAGGGCAGCCCGGGCCGCTCGCCCTCGTAGCGGCCGACGACGTTGCCGATCGGATCGAGCCGCGCGCTCATGCCGGCCTCGCGCATCCAGCCGAGGACCAGCTCGTTCGCGAGCCGTTGTTCCTCCGACAGGAACACGCGGGTCAACCCGCCGGGCAGCTCGCTGATGCGCGCGAGCGCCTCGCAGCGGTCCCAGATGCGTTGCGCGTTCGGTGCGGCACTCATGCAGCCCTCCTTCAAATCCGGACCGCCGCCAGCGCGGATCGGAGGTCGACCGTCCCGGCCGTTTCCTCGCGCAGGTCCAGGCCCTGCTCGACGTGATCGAGATGCTCGAGCATCACCGCCACCGCGCGCTTCGTGTCGCGGCGTTCGAAGCACTTCACGAGCTCGATGTGCTCGTCGGCCGAGCACACGGACGCGGACGGGGTCTGGTAGAGCAGGGTGATCAGCGAGGTGCGCGACACGAGCTCGCGCAGCAGCTCCGCGACCACCGTGTTGCCCGCCATCTCCGCGATCAGCACGTGAAACTCGCCGAGCAGGCGCGACCGGGCCCAGACGTCGTTGGCGGCCACCGCATCGCGCTCGGCGGCGACGTGCGCGCGGATCTCGGCAAGCTGCGCGGCGGTGGGTGCCCGTGCGAACTGCTCGGCCACCGCGCGCTCCAGGATGCGCCGCGCGCCGAAGACCTCGCGCGCCTCGCGCACCGTCGGCTGTGCGACGAATGCCCCGCGCGCGGGCAGCAGCGCCACCAGCTTCAGCTTGGCGAGCTGGAACAGTGCCTCGCGCACCTTGGTCCGGCTGACGCCGAACACTTCTCCCAAGCTCTCCTCGCCGAGCTTGGTGCCGGGGGGAAGGCGATGCTCCGTGATCGCCGCGGTCACGCGGCGCACGATGTCGTCGGTCGTGGCGCGGCGCGCGCGGCGGACCGCCGGGTCGCGCGAGGAGGACGCGGGGCGAGACATGGCCATGGATCGTCTTTTCCGGGCGACTGTATACGATCCGTGACGACCCGGCAAGCCCGGATCCCGCTGCCAACTTTCGAACTGTACGACCCTCTTATGGGGCACCTTCCGGCTTGACTGCATACACTGCCTTGACTATCGTATGCACTTGCCCATGGCCACCCCTGCCCCCACCTCCCTCGCCACCCTGAACGGCCTCGACCGCGGCGGATTCACGCGCCTGCTCGGTGAAGTGTTCGAGCATTCGCCGTGGGTCGCCGAGCGTGCCTGGGCGCAACGTCCGTTCGCGTCGATCGACGCACTCCACGCGGCGATGCTGGCGGCAGTGCGGGCGGCCGATGTCGACGAGCAGCTCGCGCTGATCCGCGCCCATCCGGAGCTCGCAGGACGCGAAGCGGCCGAAGGCATCCTCACGGCGGACTCGACCTCGGAGCAGGGCCGGCTTGGGTTTACCGCGCTGACCCGCGCCGAGATCGAGCGCGTCGCGCGCGCGAACCGCGCGTATCGCGAGAAGTTCGGCTTCCCCTGCATCGTCGCGCTGCGCCTGCACGCAGCGCGTGAGTCGGTGATTGCCGAGATGGAGCGCCGCGCAGGCAGCGACCGCACCGCCGAGATCGCCGCGGCGCTCGAGCAGATCGGGCACATCACGCGCGGCCGCCTCGACAATGCAATCACCTCCTTACAGGGAGCACGCATGGGCCGACTCTCGACGCACGTCCTCGACACCGTCACCGGCAAGCCGGCGGCCGGCATGAAGATCGAGTTCTCGATCCTCGAGAAAGGCAAGTGGACGCGGCTCAAGACCGTGCAGACCAACGCCGATGGCCGCACCGACGAGCCGGTGATGGCCGGAGAGGCGATGCGCACCGGCGAGTTCAAGCTGGTCTTTCACGTCGCGGAGTACTTCCGCGGCAAGGGCGTGCAGCTGCCCGACCCGCCCTTCCTCGACCGCGTGCCGATCCGCTTCGGCATCGCGGACGCCGACGGGCACTATCACGTGCCGCTGCTCTGCACGCCCTGGAGCTACGGCACCTATCGGGGGAGCTGAGCAGGGAACCTGAGCGGGCTGGCCGAGCCCCGCGGGTAGAATCGGGGCGTGATCGCCCTGCCCCCACGCCGCCGCCTGCTGCTCGCGGGCGTTTCCGCGCTCTTGCTCGGCGCGTGCGCGAAATGGCGGTCGCAGGCCCCGGAGCGCGGACCGGTCGCCGCGATGTTCCCGGGGCGCATCGACGACGGCGGCTTCATCGAAGCGGGCTATCGCGGCCTGATGCGCATCCGCGACGAGCTCGGCATTCCGGTGCGCTACGTCGACGGCGTCGCTCCCGACGAGGAAGCGATGAAGGCCGCGTTGCGGGAGCTCGCCGATTCGGACGCGAAGCTCGTGATCGCGCACGGCGGGCAGGCGAGCGAGGCCGTGCAGCGCGTCGCCTGGGAGTTCCCGCAGCAGCGCTTCGTGTCGATCCAGGGCCACCTGACCCGCCCCAACCTCGCGGTCTACGAAGTGCTCCAGGAGCAGTCCGCGTGGCTCGCCGGCGCGGCAGCGGGGCTGCTCACGAAGTCTAATGTCGTAGGGCACATGTCCGGCCTGCGCGTCCGCCCGGGGCTAAACGCCCGTGCCGCGTTCGCAGGCGGTCTCGCATCGACCAATTCGCGCGCCCGGCTGCTCACCAACTTCTCCGGTACCCAGGACGATCCCGCGGTCGCCCGGCGCATCGCGCTCGCCCAGATCGATGCCGGGGCTGATCTCATCTTCACGATGCTCAATGCCGGGCGGACCGGCGCGATCGAGGCCTGTCGCGAACGCGGGGTGAAGCAGATCGGCAACGTGCGCGACTGGGTCGCCGCGATGCCCGACGTGTTCGTGGGCAGCGCGATCGCCGACGCCGGTGTCGCGGTGTTCCTGGCCGGGCGCGACCTGAGCGACAACCTGTGGAAGGGCGAGGTCGTGAAGCGCTTCGGCGTCCGTTATCCGGACGCGGTGCGGCTCGCGCTCGCGCCGACGGTGCCGCCGTCAGTGCGCGATCGCGTCGACCTTCTCGCGAAGGAGATGGCCGCGGGCGCGATCGCGATTCCCACGACGTACTCGGGCCCCGAGTTCATGCCGGCCTGAGCGCCGCAGAGAGGACGACCCCATGTCAGCCGGAGGCGTTTCCATCCACGTCGTCGACGTCTCGCGCGGCGTGGTCGCCGCCTGGATGCGCGTCGAGGTCTACCAGCTGGACCCGGCCCGCAAGCTGCTCACGAGCGGCATCGTGAGCGCGAAGGGCCTCGTCGAGGAACCCGCGCTGGCGAAGCGGTTCGCGCCCGGCTACTACGAAGCGGTTTTCCACGTCGGCGCCTTCTACCGCGCGGTGGGCATCGAACTGCCGAAGGTGCCGTTCCTCGACGTCGTGACGTACCGCTTCGGGATCTCCGACCCGGAGCAGCACTACCACCTGCCGATGAAGGTCACGCCGTGGGGGTACTCGTGCTTCCGCGGCGGGGCGTAGACCGCGCGGGCGCATGAGCCCGCCGGGCCGCCCCAAGGGCGAAACCCGAGCGCATGACGCGAGGGTAGTCCATTGAGGCGCCCGGATCTCGCCGCCGCCATCGCGCTGAACGGCGTGATGGTGCTCAGCATGACCTCGGTGCTCGCCGTCCCGGTCCTCGCGCCGGCGATCGCCGTCGAGACCGGGCTCCCGCCTTCGCTCATCGGGGCGTACTCGTTCTTCATGTGGAGCGCCGCGATCCTCGCCTCGGGCGTCGCCGGGACGCTCATCGGGATGCTCGGCGCGACGCGGGTGGTGCAGCTCTCGCTAGCGTTCTGCGCGGCCGGGCTCGCGGCCGGGGCGAGCGAATCGCTGGTGGCGCTCGCGCTCGCGCCGCTTTTCATCGGGCTCGGCTGCGGCATCGAGACCCCGGCGAGTTCCGAGATCCTCGCGCGCGTGACGCGCCCGGAGCGCCGCGCGTTCATCTTCTCGCTGAAGCAGACCGGCGTGCAGATCGGCGGCGTTGCCGCCGGGATCGCGTTCCCGGCGACGCTCGCGACGATCGGCTGGCGCGGCGCGCTCGGGGCGCTCGCAGCGATTCTCTTCGCCTACGCGATCGCGCTCGAGCCGATGCGCCGGCGGCTCGACGCGCACCACGCGCCCTCGCCCCGGGTGCGCGGCGCCGGGCCTGCGGTTGCGTACGTGCTGCGCGATCCGACCCTGCGCACCCTCTCGATCGCCTCGTTCGCGTTCCATGCGATGCAGGTGTGCCTCAACACTTTCCTCGTGACCTATCTCGTGAGCGAGCGCGGCCTGTCGCTCGCCGTCGCAGGTCTCCTCCTCAGCATCGCGCAGTTCGGGGGGTTCGTCGGGCGCCTCGGCTTCGGTCTGATCGTCGGCCCGCGCCTCCCGGTCCTGCGGCTCCTCGTGACGATCGGCTTCGGCATGACCGCGTGCGCAGCGGCGCTCGGCATCGTCGCGGGCGCGCTGCACGTCGTCGCGCTCGGCGCGCTCTGCTTCCTGTTCGGCCTGACCGCGGCCGGCTGGAACGGGGTCTTTCTCGCGGAGATCGCGCGCGAGGCGCCCGCGGGCGAGATCGCGCGAATCACCGGCGGCGTCATGGTCACCGCCTATGCAGGCCTGATCCTCGGCCCGGTCGCCTTCGCCGCGGCGGCCGCAGCGGCGACCCTGGGCGCGGGTTACGTCGCGCTCGCGGCCGCGACGCTTGTCGGCTCGATCGCGCTCGCGCGCGCGCGACCCGCCCCGCCCCGGCCCGTATAATCCGGCTCCCCTGCAGGGAGCACCGCCATGCCGTCGTTCGACATCACTTCCGAAGTCAACAAGGTCGAGCTCAAGAACGCCGTCGAGCAGTCGAACAAGGAGATCCAGAACCGGTTCGACTTCAAGGGGTCCGACGCGCGTATCGAGCAGGCCGAGCTCACGCTCACCGTCTACGCCGACGACGATTTCAAGCTCAAGCAGGTGATGGACGTTTTCACCGGCAAGTGCGCCAAACGGGGCGTCGACGTGCGCGCCCTCGCGCCGAAGGACGTCGAGAAGATCTCCGGGAACAAGGTGAAGCAGGTCGTCGAGGTGAAGAACGGCATCGAAACGGAGAAATCGAAGTCGCTCGTCAAGCTGCTCAAGGACAGCAAGATGAAGGTCCAGGCGTCGATCCAGGGGCCCGCGGTGCGCGTCTCCGGCGCCAAGAAGGACGACCTGCAGGCGGTGATCCAGTTATTGCGGAAATCCGTAACCGACATTCCCCTGCAGTTCGGCAACTTCCGTGACTGATTTAGGATCGCGCGCCTCGCCTGCACCCGATCGGCGCGCTGCCCCCCACTCCCCTCCCTCTCCCCCAACTTCGGGGGAGAGGGCGATCGCTGAGTCGCATGCCTGTGACAACACCTCAAACGAACCCCGGTGACTTCGCCGCGTCGCGGAAAGTCTGGCTCGAGGTCGCGCTGAACGGCCCCTGGTCGCGCGCGCGGCAGCCGGGCATCCCGATCGCGGTCCGCGAGATCGTCGCCGAGGGCATCGCCTGCGCGCAGGCCGGCGCCGCAATCGTCCACGTCCACGCCTACGATGAAACCACCGGGCGGCAGAAAGACGATCCCGACCTCTACGCCGCGATCATCGACGGCATCCGCTCGAAGGTGGACGCGATTGTCTACCCCACCCTGCCGTTCGCGGGATCCGCCGACGCCTCCGCCGAGATGACCCCGCGATCGCGGTTCGCCGCCGTCGAGGCGCTCGCGCAACGGGGCTTGCTCGAGTGGGCGGTCGTCGACCCGGGCACCGTAAACATCAGCGACTACGGCGAGCTCGCCGCCGGCCGCACGGGGATCGTCTACGTGAATCCGGAGTCGCACATCCGCCACGGCCTCGCGCTCGCCGCCGCGCACGGTTTCACGCCGAGCTACGCCGTGTACGAGCCGGGCTTCACGCGGCTCGGCGCGGCGCTCGCGCGCGCGGTCCCGGGCGTGCCGCGGCCGCTGTATCGATTCATGTTCTCCACCGGTTTCACGTTCGGCTTCCCGCCGGAGCGGTTCGCGCTCGACGCGCATCTCGCCCTGCTCGAGCGGGAGGCGCCCGGCGCGCCCTGGATGATCGCCGGGCTCGCCGTCGACGTCCTGCCCCTCGCGTCCGCGGCGATCCATCGCGGCGGGCATCTCCGCGTCGGGCTGGAGGACGCGCCCTTCGGCTCCACGCGAACGAACGTGGGGTGGGTCGAGGAGGCCGTACGCGCGATCCGGGCGGCGGGCGCGGAGCCCGCGACCGCGTCGCACGTGCGCACCGCTTTCGCATGACCGACGCGCCGGAGGCCCCGGCGCAGGCGTCTTTCGGGGACGCGCTGGCGCGCACGACGCAGCCGCCGCGCGTCGTTCCGATCCTGATCGCGCTGAACATCGCGGTCTTCGTCGCGCTGGCGCTCGCGGGCGCCGGCGTCTTCTCCCCGCAGCCCGCCGTGCATGTGCGGTGGGGTTCCAACTTCGGGCCACTGACGGCCGACGGCGAATGGTGGCGCCTCGTCACCGGCGCGTTCATGCACTTCGGCGTGGTGCACCTCGCGCTCAACCTGTGGGTGCTCTGGGACGCGGGCCGGCTCGCCGAGCGGCTGTTCGGCCCGGCGGCGTTCCTGTTCATCTACGGCGTCGCGGCGGTCGTCGCGAGCCTCGCCAGCATCGCCTGGAACCCCTGGGTGAACAGCGCGGGCGCCTCGGGCGCGATCTTCGGCGTCATCGGCGCGCTCGTGGTGTACATGGCGGACCGCTCGAACGGCGTGCCCTTCGCGGTGATGAAAGCGCACCGCAACAGCCTGCTGGTGTTCGCCGCGTACTCGATCCTGTTCGGCCTGATCGCCACCGGCGTGGACAACGCCGCGCACCTCGGCGGGCTCGTGGCCGGCGTGTTGCTCGGCTGGCTCCTCGGCCGGCCGGTGCTGCCGCAGCCCGGGCGGCGCAGCGCGACCCAGTGGGCGATCGCGGTCGCCGCTTCGTTGATCGTGGCGGTCGCGCTGGCAGCGGGCATCCGGAACGTGGGACCCGACTACCGCGCCGGGCAGGCGTTCCGGGGCGCGCTCGACCGGTTCGCACCGGCTTCGCGCGCGCTGCTCGAAGAGCGCGAGCGGCTCGGGCGCGAGCTGCGCGAAGCGCAGCGCACGCCGGCCGACGTGGCGGCGGCGCTCGAGGCGCAATCGCGGCGATGGGAGGCGCAACGCGAGGCCCTCGCCACGCCGCACCTCGCGCCAGGCGGACCGCTCCCGGGGCTGCAGACGGGGTTGGTGCGCTACACGGCCCTGCAACGGGACCTCGCGCTCCTGATGGCCGAGGTCGTGCGCGACGGCCGAGCCGAGCGCGTCGCCGCCCTCAAGCAGGCGCAGCAGACGCTGCGCGCGGCGGAGACGGAGCTCGAGGCGGCGCTCGACGCCGCGCGGAAGGAGACCCCGGGAAAGTAGCGCCCCGCGCCGCTATGGCGTGGCGGCACGCAACCGCAACAGACGCCACACCAGCCACACGGCCCAGGCGCCGGGGACGACCGCGATCGCGATCACGCCGGCCACGCGCGCGGCCGGCGACGCAGGCGCTTCAAGTTGCGCCCATTTCGCGATCTGTTGTCTGACTCGTTCCATGTCCACGAATACGCCGGTTCAATCCGTTCGGATTCGTCGTGAATCGTAGCCGGCGCCTTACGGGGCGCGAATAGTCCACCCGGCATAGACCGGGTCGGCCGCAGTGCCGGATCGTGAAATCGAGCGTACCCCGGGGCGGGGCGCTTCAGCGCGCGAGGCCTTCGGCCCAGCGGTCGTAGAGGCGCGCGGCGACGGCGTTGAGCGCGCGCACCCGCGACGCGATCTGCTCCGCCATTTCCGCCGGCGTCTGGACCGACGGGCCGGCGACGCGGCCGGGCTCGTCCGCCGAGTCCGCCGCCCACGCCCGGATCATCTCGGGCGTCATCTCCACGTGACATTGCATGGCGAGGTGCCCGCCGAGCACGAACGCCTGGTTGGCGCAGTAGGCGCTGCCCGCGACCCGCGTCGCGCCGGCGGGGATCGAGAACGTCTCCCCGTGCCAGTGGAACGAGAGGAACTCCGTCACGTCGCCGAACCACTGCCGCGCCACGGGATCGTCGGCCACGCGGACCGGGCCCCAGCCAATCTCCTTGACGGGGTTGGGGGTGACCGTACCGCCGAGCGCCTTGGACATGAGCTGCCCCCCCAGGCAATGCCCGAGCACGGGCACCTGCGCCGCCACCGCGGCGCGAATGAGCGCGAGCGTCGGCTCGATCCACGGCAGCGCATCGTTAACGCTCATCGGGCCGCCCATCAACGTGAGTCCGGAGAAGGCGCGCGGGTCGGACGGCACCGGCTCCCCCTCGCAGGTGCTCAGCAGGCGCCACGGGATGCCCCGGGCGTCGAGGTAGGCGGCAAAATACCCTGGACCCTCGGTCGGGCTGTGTCGGAAGATGGCGACGGGTTTCATGGACCGGGTGCGTGCATGCGGAAGGCGGATTCTATTGCGATCCTGATGGTGGCCCTCGCTGCCGCCGGCTCGGCGGCGGCCGCCGACGTGAACGTCGTGGGCCTGTTCGGGAACAAAGCGGTCGTCTCGATCGACGGCGGCCAGCCCCGCACGCTCAGCGTCGGCCAGAAGACCGCCGAGGGCGTCGCGCTCGTGTCGGTCGACGGCGAGAGCGCCACCTTCGAAATTGACGGCAAGCGCCGGACGTTGAAGATGGGTCAGGCCTATTCCGGGCGGGCCACCGGCATCGGGAACCAGCGCACCGTCCTCAAGGCCGACGGCCGGGGGCACTTCGTCGCCGACGGACAGGTGAACGGCGCGGCGGTCCGCTTCCTCGTGGACACGGGCGCGACCCTGATCGCCCTGCCCGCCACCGATGCGAAGCGGATGGGCGTCAGCTACCTCAACGCGCCGCGCGGCGTGGTGAGCACGGCGAACGGCAGCGCCGCCGCCTACAAGGTGAAGCTGGACACCGTGCGCATCGGCGACATCACGATCAACAACGTGGATGCGGTCGTCATGGAGGGCGGCCTGACGATCCCGCTGCTCGGCATGAGCTTCCTCAATCGCACCGAGATGACGCGCGAGGGCGAGACGATGGTCCTCGTGAAGCGCTTTTAGGGAAGGTCTGAACAAAGGGGGATACCTCCCCCTTTGACCCCCCATGTCAGCGGAAGCTCTGCTTACTTCTTCGAATCAATCAGCGCTTCCCTAGAAATTTCTGCGCGTGAGCAGGAGCGTGTCGCCCACCTGCCGCATGTCCACCCCGTTCAGGAAGCTCATGCCGATCAGCGTGATCGGCAGCTGCTCCCGTCCGCCCTCCATGACCACCGCGTCGACGTTGTGGAGCGTGACGCCTCCGACCCGCACAGACGCCAGGGTCACGCGGTAGGCGGTCTTCGGACCGCCGGCGGTCGCGATCTGGACGCGTGCGCGCCCCGCATAGCCGACGCCCAGCCGCTGCGCCTCGTCGCTCGAGAGCGCCACCGACGTCGCGCCGGTGTCGATCAGCGCGCGCGTCTCGACGCCGTTGACGTACGCTGCGGTCAGGAACTGACCGCGCGGGTCGGCCTTCAGCTCCGCCACCGCGACCGTTGACTGGCCGAGTTTGAGCGTCAGCGGCTTGCCGTCCACTTCGACCACCGCCTGGGTCCGATCGGCACTGACCAGGTGCACGCCTTCGGGCGAGGTCTGCCCGCCGCGCAGGCTGCGCACGGCCGATCCATTGACGAGGAGCTGCGCGCGGTCGTGGTCAAGCGACATTACCAATACCGTGGTCGCATGCGCCCCGCCACAGCGAGGACGCCGGCCGCCGCGGCGACCATGCGCCGGACAGTCCGCCCGGCCCTCACACGCGGGTCTTGTCGCGCTCGAGGCGCGCGTACGCGGAGTGGTTGTGGATGGACTCGAAGTTCTCGGACTCGATGACGTAGCCCTCGATGCGCTCGTCGGCGTTCAGCCGCGCGGCGACGTCGCGCACCATGTCCTCGACGAACTTCGGGTTGTCGTAGGCGCGCTCGGTGACGTATTTCTCGTCGGGACGCTTGAGCAGGCCGTAGAGCTGGCACGACGCCTCGTCCTCGGCATAGCCGACGAGGTCCTCGATCCAGACGAAGCCCTTGGTGCGCGCCTCGATCGTCACGTGCGAGCGCTGGTTGTGCGCGCCGTAGTCGGAGATCTCCTTCGAGCACGGGCACAGGCTGGTTACCGGCACGACCACCTTCATCGTGAACGACTGGCGGCCGCGCTCGATCTCGCCGACGAACGTGACCTCGTAGTCGATCAGGCTCTGAACGCCCGACACCGGCGCCGACTTGTTGACGAAGTAGGGGAAGGCCATCTCGATGTGGCCGGTCTCGGCCTCGAGCCGCTCGACCATCTCGCGCAGCATCACCTTGAAGCTCTCGACCGAGATCTCGCGCTCGTGCGCGTTGAGGATCTCGACGAAGCGCGACATGTGCGTGCCTTTGAAGTGGTGCGGCAGGCCGACGTACATGTTGAACGTCGCGATCGTGTGCTGCACGCCGCCGCCCTTCTCCGCCACCTTGATCGGGTGGCGGATGGCTTTGATCCCCACCTTGTCGATGGCGAGCCGGCGCGTATCGGCCGAGGCCTGCACGTCCGGGATCGTCTGGTTGACGCCGGGATCGCGGATGTTCATGAGGGGCCTTTCGTCGTGCTGGGGGCACGGAAAGCGGACTGACCGCATTCTAGCACCGGCGTGGCGCACGCTTTCCTTACCGCGAACAATGCTTTAATCGCGGCTCGCCACGCCACCCGGACCGCGGAGACCGCATCATGAACCGCAGCACGCAGCGCATTCTGACCACGCACGTGGGAAGCCTGCCGCGCCCACGCGACCTTCTGCAGATGACGCTCGCGCGGGACCGCGGGGAGCCCTACGACGAACGCGCCTACGAAGTCCGTCTCGGGGAGGCGGTCGCGGAGGTCGTCGACACGCAGGCGCGCATCGGCCTGGACGTGATCGACGACGGCGAGTTCGGCAAGGCGAGCTTCATGCACTACGTGAACCAGCGGCTGTCCGGGTTCGAGCCGGGGGTCGGCCCGCGCGCGGGAAACCCGTTCGCGAACTCGCGGGAGTTCCAGGCTTTTCCCGAGTACTACTCGTCGGTCGGGCTCGGTACGTCCGGTCCGGCGGCCAAGGCGCCCCACATGACCTGCACGGGCCCGATCGCCTACAAGGGCCACGCCGAGTTGCAGCGGGACATCACGAACCTGAAAGCGGCGCTCGCACGGGTCGGTGTGGCGGAGGCCTTCATGCCCGCGGTCTCGCCGTCCAACGTCGAGGAGTGGCAGCGTAACGCCTACTACGAATCGACGGACGCGTTCGTGCTGGCGATCGCCGAGGCGATGCGCGAGGAGTACAAGGCGATCGTCGACGCGGGCCTGGTGCTGCAGATCGACGACCCGCGGCTCGTGACCTACTACAACGTGACCCCGGGCGCGAGCGTGGCCGACTGCCGGAAGTGGGCCGAGCGTCGCGTCGAGGTGCTGAACCATGCGCTGCGCGGCTTGCCGCGCGACCGCATCCGCTTCCACACGTGCTACGGCATCAACATCGGCCCGCGCGTGCACGACATGGACCTGAAGGACATCGTCGACCTGATGCTCAAGGTCAATGCCGGCGCGTACTCGTTCGAGGCCGCGAATCCGCGCCACGAGCACGAGTGGCGCGTGTGGCGCGAGCTCAAGGTGCCTGAAGGCACGGTGCTCATTCCCGGCGTGATCACCCACTCGAACGTGATGGTGGAGCACCCGGAGACGGTGGCCGATCGGATCGTGCGCTTTGCCGAAGTCGCGGGCCGCGAGAACGTGATCGCCGGCGTCGACTGCGGCTTCGGCACGTTCGCCGGCTCCGAGGAGATCCAGGAGCGCATCGTGTGGGCAAAGTTCGACGCGCTCGCGAACGGCGCCCGGCTGGCGAGCCAGCGGCTCTGGGGCCGCGCCGCCGGCTGATCCTCTCTCGCTACGCCGCGCGAACGCTCGCCGGCGGCGCGAGCGTGGCGACCCGCGCACGGACGCTCGCGAGGACGCCCTCTCGGTCGAGCCCGACCGATGCAAGCAGCTGGTTCTGGTCGCCATGGTCGACGAAGCGGTCGGGCAGGCCGAGGTGCAGCAGCGGGACGACGATGCCCTGCGCAGCGAGGCTCTCCGCCACAGCGCTGCCGGCACCGCCCATCACCACGTTTTCCTCGAGCGTCACGAGGAGCGCGTGCGTGCGCGCGAGCTGCGCGACGAGCGCGTCGTCCAGCGGTTTGACGAACCGCATGTTGACCACCGTCGCGTCGAGCTCGCTCGCGGCGTCGAGCGCGGTCTTCAAGAGCGTGCCGAAGGCGAGGAGCGCGATGCGTCGCCCCTCGCGGCGCACCTCGGCCTTGCCGACCGGCAGCGCGCGCATCTCCTTCTCGATCGCGACACCGGGTCCGGAGCCGCGCGGATAGCGCACCGCCGCCGGCGTGTCGAGCGTGAAGCCGGTATAGAGCATCTGCCGGCATTCGTTTTCGTCGGCCGGCGTCATCACCGTCATGTTCGGCAGGCAGCGCAGGTACGAGAGGTCGAACGCGCCGTGATGCGTGGCCCCGTCCGCGCCGACCAGGCCGCCGCGGTCGAGCGCGAACAGGACGGGAAGGTTCTGGATCTGCACGTCGTGAACGAGCTGGTCGTAGGCGCGCTGGAGGAACGTCGAGTAGATCGCGACGACCGGCTTCATCCCGTCGCACGCGAGTCCGGCGGCGAAGGTGACCGCGTGCTGCTCGGCGATGCCGACGTCGAAGTAGCGGTCCGGGTACTGATCCGCGAACCTGACGAGGCCCGAGCCCTCGCGCATCGCCGGCGTGATGCCGACGAGGCGCCGGTCCTGCGCCGCCATGTCGCACAGCCAGTCGCCGAAGATTTGCGTGTAGGTCGGCTTGCCGCCGCCCTTCCCGCCGACGATGCCGGCGTCCGCATCGAACTTCGAGACGCCGTGATAGAGGACCGGATCCGCCTCGGCGAGCTTGTAGCCCTGCCCCTTGCGGGTCACGATGTGCAGGAACTGCGGGCCCGTCAGCTCCTTCAGGTTGCGCAGCGTCGGCAGCAGCGAGTCGAGGTCGTGCCCGTCGATCGGGCCGATGTAGTTGAACCCGAACTCCTCGAACAGCGTTGAGGGCACGACCATGCCCTTCGCGTGCTCCTCGACTTTCTTCGCGAGCTCCCACAGCGGCGGCACGTTCGAGAGAACGCGCTCGGCGGCCTTGCGAGCGGCGGAATAGAAACGCCCCGAGACCAGCCGCGCGAGGTAGCGGTTCATCCCGCCCACCGCGGGCGAGATCGACATGTCGTTGTCGTTCAGGATGACGAGGAGATCGCAGTCGGCGACGCCGGCGTTGTTCATCGCCTCGAACGCCATGCCGGCCGACATCGCGCCGTCCCCGATGACGGCGATCGCGCGACGGTTCTCGCCTTTCTGCTTCGCCGCAACAGCCATGCCGAGCGCCGCGCTGATCGAGGTGCTCGAGTGCGCCGTGCCGAAAGTGTCGTAGGGGGACTCGCTCCGACGCGGGAACCCGGAAATGCCGCCCGCCATGCGCAGCTTGGCCATCCCTTCGCGGCGACCGGTGAGGATCTTGTGCGGATAGGTCTGGTGCCCGACGTCCCAGACAATGCGATCCTCGGGCGTGTTGAACACGTAGTGGAGCGCGATTGTCAGCTCGACGGTGCCGAGGTTCGACGACAGGTGCCCGCCGGTCTTGCTGACCGACTCGAGCAGGAACGCGCGCAGCTCGTCCGCAAGCTCGCCAAGCTGCCGGCGGTCGAGCCGGCGCAGATCGGCGGGATCGTTGATCGTGTTGAGGAGCTCGTACACCGGTCGGGGGGCGCGAAGGGGGAAACGGGCAAGGGTACCGTTGAGCGCGATTGTAACGCTTCCCGTTTCCCGCTCTAGAACTGCCGCGTGACGATGAAGTCCGCGAGATCGCCCAGCCGCGCAGCGCGCGCTCCGAAGTCCGCGAGCGCCTTGTGCGCGTCGCGCCGCAGCTCCTGGGCGAGGTCCCGCGCGCGGGCGACGCCCAGGAGCGAAACATAGGTGGGCTTGTTCTGCGCAGCGTCCTTGCCGGCGGTCTTGCCGAGCGTCGCGGTCGAGGCCTCCGCATCGAGCACGTCGTCGACGACCTGAAACGCGAGGCCGACGCATTTTGCGTAGTGATCGAGCCGGTCGAGCGCGCCCGTGCCGAGCTCGCCGCAGCGTGCGCCGAGCGCGATCGACGCGCGGATCAGCGCACCGGTCTTCATGATGTGCATCAGCTCGAGCTCGGGCAGCGTCATCGCCTTGCCGACCGCCGCAAGATCGATCGCCTGGCCGCCGGCCATGCCGCGCGTCCCGCTCGCGACCGCGAGCATGCGCAGCATCTCGACCTGCGCGGCGGGAGCGTCGGCGAGCCGCTCCGCACTGAGCGCCTCGAACGCAAGCGACTGCAAGCCGTCGCCGACGAGCAGCGCGGTCGCCTCGTCGAATTCGACGTGGACCGTCGGCTTGCCCCGCCGCAGCACGTCGTCGTCCATGCAGGGCATGTCGTCGTGCACGAGCGAATAGGCGTGGATCAGCTCGACCGCGCAGGCGACCGCATCGAGCCGCTCCGGCGCCGCACCCGCGGCCTCGCCGGCCGCGAACGCGAGCAGCGGGCGCACGCGCTTTCCGCCGCCGAGCACCGCGTAGCGCATCGCGGCGTGCAAGCGGCGCGGCTCGTGATCGGCGCTCGGCAGGCAGCGCTCGAGCGCGGCCTCGACCCGCGCCTGGACGCCGGCCATCCAGTCGCGGAACTCAGGTCTGGGGGTCGTCAACGGGAAAAGCCTTGAGCGCTTCTTCCTCGAGGACGCGCACCTGCTGCTGGGCCTGCGCGAGCGTGGACTGGCAGTATCGCGCGAGCTCGAGCCCGCGCTTGTGCGCGGCGAGCGACTGCTCGAGCGTGAGGCTACCGCCCTCGAGGCCGGCGACCAGCGACTCGAGCTCCTTCAGCGCGGACTCGAAGCTCGCGGGCGCGTCGGCGCTGCCTGCGGGATCGCTCTTCTTCGCCATGGAATCAGCGCACCACGCTGGCACTTGTCCCGCCAGCGCGCGCGAGCATGGCGTGCAGCAGCACGTTGCAGCCCGCGGCGATGTCCCCCGGCGTCGCATCCTCGATCTCGTTGTGGCTGATGCCGTCCTTGCACGGGACGAAGATCATCGCCGCAGGGGCCACGCGCGCGACGTACACGGCGTCGTGCCCTGCGCCGCTGACGATCTCCAGGTGCGGATAGCCGAACGCCTGCGCGCCAGCCCGGACCGCTGCGACGCACTCGCGGTCGAAGTGGCACGGGGGGAAGTACACGACCTCCTCCGCCTTGACCTCGACATTGCACGCGGCGCCGACGTGCGCGCACGCGGCGCGCAGGGCCTGCTCCATCGCCCGGAGGCCGTCGTCGGTCGGGTGGCGGAAATCAACCGAGAACTTCACCTCGCCCGGGACCACGTTGCGCGAGTTCGGCGCGACCTGCATGAAGCCCGCGGTGCCGCGGCCGTGCGGCGCCTGCTCGTGCGCGATGCGATTCACCTCGACGACGAGCTTCGAGGCGGCAAGCAGCGCGTCCTTGCGGAGCGGCATCGGCGTCGGCCCGGCATGCGCGTTCATGCCGGTCACGGTCACGTCGTACCAGCGCTGCCCGAGCGCGCCCAGGACCACGCCGATCGTGTTCTTCGTGTCCTCCAGGATCGGCCCCTGCTCGATGTGCGCCTCGAAGTATGCGCCGACCGGCGTGCCGGTCGGTGCGTGGCCGGCGTAGCCGATGCGCTGCAGCTCGTCGCCAACCGACTTCCCCTCGATGTCGGTGCGCGCGAGCACGTAGTCGAGCGGGAAGACGCCCGCGAACACGCCGGAACCCATCATGACGGGCGTGTAACGGGTGCCCTCCTCGTTGGTCCACACCGCGACCTCGATCGGCGCGTCGGTCTGCACGCCGTGATCGTTCAGCGTGCGCACGACCTCCAGCCCCGCGAGCACGCCGTAGTTGCCGTCGAACTTGCCGCCCGAGGGCTGCGTGTCGATGTGGCTGCCGGCCACGACCGGCGGCCGCTGCGGATCGCGGCCGGTGCGCCGGCCGAAAATGTTGCCGATCGGGTCCACGCGCACGTCCAGCCCGGCCGCCTTGAACCAACCCACCACGCGATCGCGGCCCTGCCGGTCGAGGTCGGTGAGCGTGATCCGGCGCACGCCGCCGAGCGGCGTCGCGCCGATCTGCGCGAGATCCATGAGCGACTGCCAGAGACGGTCCGCGTCGATCTTCAGGCCGGCGCCGACGCGCGGGGCGCCCGTTGCGATGTCATTCATGCGTGCCTCCGTTTTGTCACACTACGAGGGGGCCTGGGTGGGAAGGAAAGGGTCCCAACTCTTCCCTCTGCCCCTCGTGCTCCCCGATTCCCGAGAAACGGTCACCATCTAACGCGTCGCGCGGATCGCCTTGCGCAGGTCGTCCGCCATCTTCGCGATCTCGGCTTCGGTGGAGATGAACGGCGGGCCGACCGCGATGGTGTCGCCGGTGAAGCGCGGCAGCTGCCCGAGCGCGAGCGCCTGCTCGAACACCCGGAGCGCGCGCAGGCCCGGCTTGTCGGCAACCGGCTCGAGGTCGATCGCCGCGGCGAGGCCGCAGTTGCGGATGTCGAGCACGCCGGGCTCGCCCTTGAGCGAGTGCATCGCGTCTTCGAGCACTGGCTCGAGCGCACGCACGCGCGCGAACACGCCTTCCTCCTCGAGGATGTCGAGCGTCGCATGCGCGGCGGCGACCGCCATCGGGTGGCCCGAGTAGGTGTAGCCGTGGAAGAACTCGACCGTATGCTCCGGCCCGGTCATGAACGCTTCGTAGATCTCCTTGCGGACGATCACGCCGCCGAGCGGGACCACGCCGTTGTTCACGCCCTTCGCGAAGGTGATCATGTCGGGCACCACGCCGAAGCGCTCGGCGCCGAACGCCGCGCCCATGCGCCCGAACCCGGTGATAACCTCGTCGAAGATGAGCAAGATGCCGTGCTTCGTGCAGAGCTCGCGCAGCTTCTGGAGATAGCCGACCGGCGGCACGATCACCCCGGCCGAGCCCTGCATCGGCTCGACGATGACCGCGGCGATCGTGGACGCGTCGTGCAGCGCGACGAGCCGGCCGAGCTCGTCGGCGAGGTGCGCGCCCCATTTCGGCATGCCGCGCGAGAAAGCCATCTCCGCCGCGTTGTAGGTATGCGGCAGATGGTCAACGCCGAGCAGCTGCGCCGAGGGGAACATCTTGCGGTTCGCGACCATCCCGCCGACCGAGATGCCGCCGAAGCCGACGCCGTGATAGCCGCGCTCGCGGCCGATGAAGCGCGTGCGCGCCGCCTCCCCCTTCATGCGGTGGTATCCGAGCGCAATCTTCAGCGCCGTGTCGACCGACTCGGAGCCAGAGTTGACGAAGAACACGTGATCGAGCCCGGCCGGTGCCATCGACGCGACGCGCTCCGCGAGCCGAAAGGTGCCCGGATAGCCCATCTGGAACGCCGGGCTGTAGTCGATCGTCTCGAACTGGCGCTTGAGCGCGGCGCCGATGCGCGGGTGGGCATGCCCGAGGCCGACGCACCACAGCCCCGAGAGGCAGTCGAACAGACGGTCGCCCTCGACCGTCCAGTAATACGCGCCTTCCGCCCGCGCCAGCAAGCGGTGCGCCGGATGCCGCTTGAAGTACCGGTTGTGCGAGAACGGCATCCAGTACGGATCGAGGTTGGCGGCGACTTCGGTCATGCCCTTGGCGATCACTTCGTTCATGGCGGCTCTCCGGGAATGCGCAATTATCGCCCAGCCCGGGCGCTGACAGGGGCGCATCGCAGGGCTATATTCGGTCGCAACGCAACGGAGCGCCCATGCCCTTCACGACCCTGGTCGACACCGACACCCTCGCCCACCACCTCGACGATCCGTCGTGGGTGGTGTTCGACTGCCGCCACGATCTCGCGCGTCCCGACTGGGGCGCAGCCGAATACGCGAAATCGCACATCCCGGGCGCGCGCTTCCTGCACCTCGACCGCGACCTCTCGGCCCCGATGACCGGCAAGAACGGCCGCCATCCGCTCCCGGACCCGCAAGCGCTCGCGGCGACGCTCGGCGCGTCCGGCGTCGGGCCCGCCACGCAGGTGGTCGTGTACGACGCGCAGGGGGGCGTGTACGCCTCGCGCGCGTGGTGGAGCCTGCGCTGGCTCGGTCACGACGCAGTGGCGATACTCGACGGCGGCTGGGGGAAGTGGCTCAAGGAGGATCACCCCGACACCGCGGCGGTGCCCGTACCGACGCCGGCGAACTTCGCGGCGCGCGCCCGGCCGCTCGCCGTGGACGCGGCGTTCGTGCTCGCGCATCTGCGCGACCCGGAAGTGAAGGTGATCGACGCGCGCGGCAATGACCGCTATCGCGGCGAGAACGAAACGCTCGACCCGGTCGCCGGGCACATCCCGGGGTCGGTGAATCGCGTCATCAAGGAGAACCTCGACGCCGCGGGCCGCTTCAAGTCGGCCGCGCAGTTGCGCGCGGAGTGGGAGGCGCTCCTCGCGGGCCTCGCGCCCGGACAGGTGGTCCACAGCTGCGGATCCGGCGTAGCCGCGTGCCACAACCTGTTCGCGATGGAACTCGCGGGCTTGAGCGGCAGCCGGCTCTACGGCGGCTCCTGGAGCGAGTGGGTCGCCGACCCGTCGCGCCCGGTCGCAACGGGGCCGACGCCTTAGCTCGCGGGTCGGGGTGAACGCTCTCCTCGCCGACGTCGTCCTCGTCGTCCACTTCGCGTTCGTCCTGTTTGTCGTCGGGGGGTTCGCGCTGATCCTCGTCGGCGCCGTGCTCGGCTGGCGCTGGGTGCGGATCCGTGCGTTCCGCTATGCGCATCTCGCGGCGATCGTGTTCGTCGCAGCGGAGGCGCTCGTCGGCATGACCTGCCCGCTCACGCTCTGGGAGCATGTCCTGCGCCGCACCTCGCCCGACGGCCCGAGCTTCGTTGCGCGCTGGGTGAGCCGGCTGCTTTTCTACGACCTGCCTGAATGGGTGTTCGCGACCGCCTATGTCGTGGTCGCAAGTGCGGTAGCCGTCACACTTTGGCTCATTCCGCCGGGGGGGGACCGCCCCCGCGAGGGGCTATGATGACGGCATTAATGGCCCGACATCGAAGGCCGGATCCAGCAGGCCCCGCGCACCGGAGCGAGCGCTCCGGCCAGGCGACCCTGTCCACGCACTGCCCGCATGCGCATCCTCGTCATCGACGACTCTGCCGAGTTCCGCGACCAGGTCGCGCGCTGGCTCGCGGGCGCGATGCCCGACGCCGAGCTGACGCGGTGGGACCCGGTCGCGCAGGGCAAGCCGTCGATCGGCTTCGACTGGCGCCGCTACGACGCCATGCTGCTCGACGACACGCCCGGCCCCGGCATCGACGGCCTCGCCTGGCTGCGCGAGTTCCGCCTAGAAGGCAGCGTTCCTCCCACGCTGGTCCTGTCCGAGACCGGCGGCGAGGACATGGCGGTGAAGGCGGTCAAGGCCGGCGCGGCGGACTACCTCCGCAAGGCGGACGTCTCGCCGGTGAAGCTCGCGATGGCGATCAAAGAGGCGGTGCTCGAATCCACCGCGGTCTCGCGCGACGTCGACCGCCTTCGCCTGACGCAGAGCATCCAGGTCAGCCTCGTCGGCCAGCCGGCCGGCGAAGTCGGCATCGTCGCGCACGGATACCGCGTCCTGCGTCACATCGGCGAAGGCGGGATGTCGCGCGTGTACCTCGCCGAGCGCGAGGAGGACGGGCTGCAGCTCGTGCTGAAGATGCTCGACCCGCGGCTGGCCCGCGACCCGGCCTCGCGCGCGCGCTTCGTGCGCGAGTACAAGATCATCCAGCGCATCCAGAACGAGCACATCGTGATGATCTTCGACCAGGGGTTCACCTCCGACACGCCGTGGCTCGCGATGGAGTACTTCCCCGGGGGTGACCTGCAGGCGCGCATCCGCAAGGGGATCAGCTCGATGGGCGCGCTGAAGATCCTCGTGCAGATTGCCGAAGCGCTCGACGCGGTCCACTCCGCCGGCGTCGTGCACCGTGACCTCAAGCCGCAGAACATCATGTTCCGCGAGAACCACCGCCTGGCGATCCTCGACTTCGGCCTGGCGCGCGAGCTCGACGCGACCTCCACGCTCACGCAGAAGGGCATGGTGATGGCCACGCCCCTCTACATGAGTCCCGAGCAATGCCTTGGTCACCCGCACGACGAGCGCGGCGACCTGTATTCCACCGGCGTGATCCTCTACGAGATGCTGACCGGCCAGTACATGTACGAGGGCGACAATGCCCCGCAGCTCGCCTACCAGCACGTCCACGGCCAGGTCCCGAAACTGCCGAAGCGCCTGTCGGGGTACCAGGCGCTGCTCGAGCGGCTGGTGGCGAAGCGACCCGATGACCGCTTCCAGTCGGCGCGCGAGCTGTTCAGTTACATCGCTCATTGACCGCGCGCCTGCCCTACGACCGGGCGCCACATTCCATAACCGCGCGGCGCCCTGCAAGAAGCGGCACCCGATCGGCGCGTCGCCCTCACCCTGCCCTCTCCCCCAAGTTCGGGGGAGAGGGTCTGCGCCTCCCGAAGCTATACTTGGCGCCGCCATGGAAACCCAGTACCTGCAATTGATGCGCCACGTGCTGGAGCGCGGCCATCGCAAAACCGACCGGACGGGCACCGGCACGCTTTCCACCTTCGGCTGGCAGATGCGCTTCGATCTGCGCGCGAGCTTCCCGCTGCTCACCACGAAGAAGCTGCACTTCAAGTCGATCGCCTACGAGCTCCTGTGGTTCTTGCGCGGGGAGACGAACGTCCGCTGGCTGCAGGAGCACGGCGTGACGATCTGGGACGAGTGGGCCGACGAGCGCGGCGAGCTCGGCCCGGTGTACGGCCATCAGTGGCGCCACTGGCCCGCGCGCCACGCCGACGACCCGCGCGGCGAGATCGACCAGATCGCGCGGCTCGTCGAGTCGATCCGGCGCAATCCGGACTCCCGCCGCCACATCGTGACCGCGTGGAACCCGGCCGACGTGGACCGCATGGCGCTCCCGCCGTGTCACGCGTTCTTCCAGTTCTACGTCGCGGGCGGCGAGCTCTCGTGCCAGCTCTACCAGCGCAGCGCCGACATCTTCCTCGGCGTGCCGTTCAACATCGCCTCGTATGCGCTGCTCACGCTGATGGTCGCGCAGGTGACCGGCCTCAAGCCGGGTGAGTTCGTGCACACCCTCGGCGACGCGCATCTGTACGTGAACCACCTCGAGCAGGCCCGCGAGCAGCTCACGCGCACCCCGCGACCGTTCCCTCGCCTCCGGCTCAATCCTGCGGTCCAGGACCTGCTGGTCTTCAAGTACGAGGACTTCACGCTCGAAGCCTACGAGCCGCATCCGGGCATCAAGGCGCCCATCGCCGTCTAGCCCCCCGCGAGGGCCGGGGGATGTACAAGGGGGCCACCCCCTTGTTCGTCCCTGGGGGAATGGGGAAGGGTTGGGAGCCTTCCCCTCCCAACCGGCGCCCCTTGTTCGTACGAAAAGCTACGTCTTTTTCTGCGCGCAGTGCGCGCAAAAAAAAAGCCCGCGGGGAGGGGTGCGGGCTTGAAATGGAGAGCTCTAGGGTAATGCTTCGCTCGGAGGAGCTCTCCCGGGGAGGACGTGATGAAGTTGTTGTCCGGGGCGCACTGGGCGCCCAATGAACGGTCGATGGGGACTCCGCGCTCGTTTGGCTAGTTCTCTCTGACCACCGCGCCTGCGGCGATGCGAACCCGGTCGCCGACGCCGACCGAAGGCGGGGTGGGCTGCGCAAGCGTTCGGTACGACCCGTCCAGCATCCGGACGGTGACGCGGTACGAGGTGCGGGCGCCAGCCGGCCGCTGCGCTTCGCCCGCTCCGGCGGAATCGCCGCGAACCTCGAAGGTGCGCACCGCTGCGACGACGCCGCAGGTGGCACACGCCGCCTTGCTTGGATCCGCGGCGTCGCGGGTCGCCACGTGCGCGGACTGCGCTCCGGGGTGGGCGAGCGATTGCGCACGCACGCCCGTGAGCCACCCGCCGAGCGCGGCGATGCTCGCCACGCCGACGGCCAGAACCGACCCCGTGACCGCCACAGGGCGAATGCGGGCGCGCAACGCTCCGGCGTTCATCGCGTGGGGCCTCGCTGGGGTGCCATGACACGAGCATCGCAACCCGCGTGCCAGGACAACGAACTTCAGCCGGATCAAGGCGATGGGAACGCAGACCCGAGGAATCGAGGGTCAGTCAGGCGGCTCGGCGTCGCCCCAGCCCGACGCAACCGTCGCGGCGCGCCGCGACGCGCTGGCGGATCAGTCACTTAGCGCTGTCGTTGCGCGCAGACACGCGGCAGCCTGGGGTCAGTTCGGCTTCTTCGGCCGGCAGTAATCGAACCCGTCGCTCCAGCCGACGACGTAAGGCCCGTCACCCTTCGGTCGCCCCGACGCGCCGTTCGCGCGCGCCGCCGCGCAACCATCAGTGAACCCGCGCCGGAACTCGGGCGGAAAACCGGAGAGGTTGATCGAGTCGGTCACCGATTCGGGCCGCTCGGCGCCGGGGCGCAGCGGTTCCTGCGTGCCGGCACAGGCAACAAGGAGAAGCGGAAGCAGGTAGATGATGCGCACTTGGGTAACGTCCGGGCGTGAGTGTCGATTCCTGGTTGATGGGTGCGTGCGGCGCGCGCCGAGTTTTCGCGCCTGCACGCCGCTGCGCCACTGTCTGGTGGCGACGACAGACGACCGTCGGCTCAGCTTGCGGCGCTCCGCTCCACCTTCGCGCCCTTGAACATCGACGCCTGGAGCTGGTGCCGGTCGAGGAGCTTGTAGAACTCGGTGCGGTCGCGCTGTGCGAGCCGCGCCGCCTGGGTGACGTTGCCCGCGGTGATGCGCAGGATCCGGATCAGGTAGTCGCGCTCGAACGCCCGCTTGGCCTCGTCGAGCGGAGTCAGGCCCGATGGCTCGCTCTTGAGCGCGGCGGCCACTGACGTCGCCGGAACGACCGGGGAGGTCGCGAGCGCCACCGCCTGCTCGACGACGTTCGAAAGCTGCCGCACGTTGCCCGGCCACGGCGCGCCGAGCAGCATCTCCATCGCCTCCGGCGCGAACGCGCGCACGTCCTTCGCGTAGCGCGCGGCAGTGGTGGCGAGGAAGTGCCGCGCGAGCGGCACGATGTCCTCCGGCCGCTGCGAGAGCGGCGGGATCGCCAGCGAAACGACGTTCAGTCGGTAGTAGAGATCCTCGCGGAACTCGCCGGTCGAGACCCGCTCCTCGAGGTTGCGGTGCGTCGCCGAGATGATCCGCACGTCCACCGGCACCGACTGCGAGGACCCGACCGGCCGCACTTCGCGCTCCTGCAGCGAGCGCAGAAGCTTCGACTGCAGCGCGATCGGCATGTCGCCGATCTCGTCGAGGAACACGGTGCCGCCCTCGGCGGACTGGAACAGCCCCTTGTGGTCGTAGATCGCGCCGGTGAAAGCGCCCTTGCGGTGTCCGAACAGCTCCGACTCGAGCAGCGCCTCGGGAATCGCCGCGCAGTTCACCGCGACGAACGGCGCGGCGCGGCGCCGGCTCGCCTTGTGGATCGAGCGCGCCAGGAGCTCCTTGCCGGTCCCGCTCGCGCCGTGAATCAGCACGCTCGCGTCAGACTGCGCGACGAGCTTCGCTTGCGCGAGCAGGCTCTCCATCTGCGGACTAGCCGTGACCAGCTCGGCGCGCCAGTCCTCGGCCTCGCCGGGCGCCGCGCCCGTCGACGACAGCTTCAACGCCTGCTCGACCTGCGCGAGCAAATCCTTGCCCTCGAACGGCTTCGGCAGGAACCCGAACACGCCCCTCCGGGTCGCATCCACCGCATCGGGAATCGTCCCGTGCGCGGTGAGGATGATCACCGGCAGCGCCGGCGCGGTCTTCTGGATCGCCTCGAAAAGCGCGAGGCCGTCCATGCCACCCATCTTCAGGTCGGTCACCACGACGTCGGGCCGGGACACCGCCAGCACGGCGAGGGCCTTCTCGCCGCTCTCCGCCGCATGCACCGCGTAGCCCGCGGCGCCGAGCCGCAGCGCAAGGAGCTTCAGGAGATCGGGATCGTCGTCGACAACGAGGACGGTTTTTCGGTTCATGGCTTCTCCGAGTGTGGACGGATGCTCACCGGGCCCTGGTCACGGCCCGAAAAGCTCTCGTACCCACAAGGAAGGGGGAGCCCCTTGTTCCTTGTAGATCCCCTCGTTCGCGAGGGGCCTCGCACAGTTGTTTACTTCTTCGGTTGCGACTGCTGCCCACGCTCGATGATCGAGCGTTCGACCGCGCGCAGCTGGTCGAGTTGCTCCTTGAGCTGGTCGGCGCGCTTCTGCGCCTTCACGCGCTCCGCGACCTGCGCGTGGACGACCCCCGCGAGCGCCTTCAGCGCGCCGGGACCGCCCGCCACCGGCTCAAGCAAGGACAATGCCCGCGCGTCGTCCTGGATCGCGGCGCCGGGCAGAGCATAGAGCATCGCGAGCTTGACGCGGCTGTAGTTGGAGCGGTCGCGATTGAAGGCCTGGGTCGCCGTGCCGAGCTCCTTGCGCTGCTCGTCGGCGCCGAGCTGCGACGCGCGGTGCGTGCCCGCGAGGATCTCCGCCGCCTGCCGGGTCTCCTCGTCTTCGGCGGTCGGGGATGGTCGTGACGCAGGGACCGGCGGTGCAGGGACCGGCGGCGCCGGAGCGGGAGCCGGTGCCGGCGCGGGGGCGGTCGCCGGGGGCGCACTCCCGCGCACCGGCGCAGGCGACTGCTCGAGCTGCGCGCAGCCTGCGGCCAGCAGTGCGATCACGACGATGCGTCGGCCCATTCCCCATCCCCTGGCGGGCCGCCCCGCGGCAGCACGACGCGAAAGCGTCCGCCCGGCCCGTCCCCGACCTCGATCGTACCGCCGTGCGCCACAACCAGCTCTCGCGCGATCGCCAGGCCGAGGCCGCTCCCCTTGACGCGCCCGTGGGACAGCCGCGCGCCCTGGAAGAACCAGTCGAACACCTTGTCGCGGTCGTCCGGCGCGACCCCCGGCCCCTGGTCGGAGACCTCGATCGAGACCTCCGACTCGCCGGGCATCACCACGACGCGGACCGTGTCCCCCTCGGGCGAGAACTTGATCGCGTTCGACACGAGGTTGTCGATCACCACCCGCAGCTTCTCCTCGTCGACCACCGCCACGGCGGGCAGCGCGTGGAGCGCGATCGTCACCGCGCGCCGGGCGGCCTCGAGCTTGTGCGTGTCGATCACCTGGCGCGCCACGTCGGCGAGATCGACGCGCGCGGGCGTGAGGTGCCCGACGCTCGCCACCGCGCGCTGATAGTTGAGCAGGTCCTCGATGAGCCGCTGCAGGTGCGCGCTGTTCGACTGCAGGATCGCGACGATCTCGCGCTGCGCCGGCGTGACCGGCCCCGCGGCGCCGTCGGCGAGCAGTTCGGAGCCCTCGCGCAGCGCGGTCAGCGGCGTCTTCAGCTCGTGCGACACGTGGCGGAGGAAGCGCACCTTCTGCTCCTCGAGCGCGGCGAGCCGCCGCCGCAACCAGTCAAGCCGCTCGCCGAGGAACTCCAGGTCGGTCGGCCCCTGCACGCGCACGCCGGCGGTGAAGTCCGCGGCGCCGAGCCGGCGGATCGCGCGATCGAGCTGCCGGATCGGTCGGGCGATGAGGAAGGCGAACACGGCGGCGATCGCCAACCCGAGCGGGAACGCGGCGAGCAGCTGCACGAGGAGCGAGCGCTGCGCCATCGCGGCGGCCTCGCGCATGCGGCCGACCTCGCGGTCGATCAGCAGGCCGGACTCGCTGAGCACGCCCTTGGCCAGGCCGGAAAGGTCGACGTAACCCTCGACGAGCTGCCGGCGCTCGGCCGCCTCCACCGGTCGGCGATCGAGCAGCTCGTAGAGCGCCTGCTCCTTGTCGATCGTGCGGTTCAGCTCCGCGAGCTGCAGGTCGTCGAGCGGGAGCAGCGACAGCTCGCTCGTCGTGCGCTTGAAGCTCGCGCGTATCTTGTCGTAGTCGTCGAGCAACCCGGCGTCGTCCAGGATCACGTATTGCCGCACCAGGCGCTCCATGGACAGCACCTGCTCCATCAGCAGGCGCGAGCCGCGCGCCGCCTGCGCTGCCTGGTCGACCGCGCTTTCGCTCATGCCGGCGAGCCGCTGCACCGAGAACGTGGCGTTGATCAGCGCAACCACGAGCGGCGCCGACACGACGACGAACCCCAGCAGCAGCAGCTTGAGGAACGACTTGGGGTAGTAGAAGTTCGCGAGCTTCAAGGGGACGGCCGATATAATTGCCGGCTCCGATCATACCGTCGCCATAGAGAACCCGGGCGCTGCGCCGGGCACGACTCGCCGACATGCCCCTCGTCTCCCTCGTCGTGGCCGCCGCGGCCAACGACGTCATCGGCCGCGATAACCGGATGCCCTGGCATCTCCCGGAGGATCTGGCGTACTTCAAGCGGCTGACGCTCGGGCACCCGGTGGTCATGGGGCGCAAGACCTACGAATCGGTCCTCGCCGCGCTCGGCAAGCCCCTGCCCGGGCGCACGAATATCGTCGTCACACGACAAGCGGGCTTCACCGCGCCCGGCTGCATCGTGGTGGCGTCGCTCGACGCGGCGCTCGTGGCCGCGCGCGCGACGGAGGAGATTTTCGTGATCGGCGGCGCGGAGATCTATCGCCTCGCTCTGAGACGCGCCGACCGCGTGTACCTGACGCGGATCGACGCCGCGTTCGAGGGCGACGTGACGTTCCCGGCGCTCGATCCTGCCGTGTGGCGCGAGGCTGAACGCGAGAACCACCCGCCCGCCGGCAGCCGGGCGTTTGGTTTCGCCTTCCTGCGCTACGACCGGCGCCGCTAGCCGCCTTGCACGCCTCGGCCCGCCGGTCGCATCTCCGGCGTGTCGGGCTTGCCGGCGAGATGGATCAGGGTCTGCAGCCCGAGCGCGCACACGGTGGAGCGGCCGTGCTTCAGCGCTGCGACCTCGAACTCGCAGATCGTCAGCGTGCGGCCGGTCTTCTTCACGCGCGCACTCGCCACGAGCCGCTCGCCGTCGGCGGGGGCCACCAGATTGATCTTGTACTCGACGGTGAGGATCGAGCTGTCGGCCGGGAACAGCGTGAACGCAGCGTAGCCTGCCGCGGAGTCCGCGATCATCGCGGTCATGCCGCCGTGGATGAAACCGTGCTGCTGCGTGAGATCGGCCCGGTAGGGCAGCTCGATCACGACGTGCCCGGGCTCGACCGTCCTGAGCTCCGCCCCGATCAGCTCCATCGCCCCCTGCCGCGCGAAGCTCGCACGCACGCGGGACTCGAAGTCGGGATCCGCGGGATGGAATTTCATTCCTAGATCCGGGGCAGCGTCACGCCCTTCTGACCTTGATATTTCCCGCCGCGGTCGCGGTACGACGTCTCGCAGACCTCGTCGGCCCCGATGAAAATCACCTGCGCCACGCCCTCGTTCGCGTAGATCCGCGCCGGCAGCGGCGTCGTGTTCGAGAACTCGAGCGTCACGTGTCCTTCCCACTCCGGCTCGAGCGGCGTCACGTTCACGATGATCCCGCAGCGCGCGTAGGTCGACTTGCCCAGGCAGATCGTGAGGACATCGCGCGGGATGCGGAAGTACTCGACGGTGCGCGCGAGCGCGAACGAGTTGGGCGGGATGATGCAGTAATCGCCCTTCACGTCGACGAAGCTCTTCTCGTCAAAGTGCTTGGGATCGACGATCGTCGAGTTGAGGTTGGTGAAGAGCTTGAATTCGCTCGAGCACCGGATATCGTAGCCGTAGCTCGACGTGCCGAACGACACCACGCGCTGACCCTTGACCTCGCGCACGAGCTCGGGCTCGAACGGCTCGATCATGCCGTGCTCGCGCGCCATGCGGCGGATCCACTTGTCGGACTTGATGGACATGGGAGGAGAGAATTGAGCGGAAACGAGAGGGCGCGAGTGTACCCCCACCGCTCGCATGGGGCGCGAAACCCAGATCACGAACGTCGCCCCGAGGCCCGCTGACGCCCCGCGCAAACCGACGCCGCCCGCTCGCCAGGCTTGAGGGTCACGGCTTGCCGGGACTCTCCAAGCAGGCCCGGAAGAACCCTCGCTTTGCGGGATGCTCTACGTATTCTGAACGACGATGCTCGGGAATTTCCCCGACATGTCTTTCTGCAGATCCCCGATCTTGACCGCCACCCGCCGCGCGATCTGCCGGTAGATCTCGGCGACCCGGCCGTCGGGATCGGCCACCACGGTCGGCTTCCCGCTGTCCGCGTGCTCGCGGATCTTGATGTCGAGCGGCAGGGCGCCGAGGAACTCGGTGCCGTAGTCCTTGCACATCTTTGCCGCGCCGCCGGAGCCGAAGATGGACTCCTCGTGGCCGCACTTCGAGCAGATGTGGATCGACATGTTCTCGACGATACCGAGGATCGGGATGCCGACCTTCTCGAACATCTTGAGCCCCTTGCGCGCGTCGATCAGCGCGATGTCCTGGGGCGTCGTGACGATGATCGCGCCGGTGACCGGCACCTTCTGCGCGAGCGTGAGCTGGATGTCGCCGGTGCCGGGCGGCAGGTCGACCACGAGGTAGTCGAGGTCGCGCCAGCGCGTGTCCTTGAGCAGCTGCTCGAGCGCCTGCGTCACCATCGGGCCGCGCCAGACCATCGGCGTGTCGACGTCGATCAGGAAGCCGATCGAGCTCGCCTGGATGCCGTGCCCGGTCATCGGCTCGAGGGTCTTGCCGTCCGTCGACTCGGGCCGGCCGGTGATGCCGAGCATCGTCGGCTGCGAGGGGCCGTAGATGTCGGCGTCCAACATGCCCACGGATGCGCCCTCCGCCGCCAGAGCGAGTGCGATGTTGACCGCGGTGGTGGACTTGCCCACGCCGCCCTTCCCGGACGCGACCGCGATGATGTTCTTCACGCCGGGGATGAGCTTCACGCCGCGCTGCGCGACGTGCGGCGCGACCTTGGCCGCGACATTGACCGTGACGCCGCCCACGCCCGGCAGCGCGCGCAGCTTCGCCGTGACCTGCTTCCGCATCGGCTCGAGCTGCGTCTTCGCCGGGTAGGCGAGCTCGATGTCGACCGACACGTCGTTGCCGGAAACCGCGACCTTCCGCGCCGATTTCGTGGCGACGAGGTCCTTGCCAGTATTGGGATCGACGATCTCGGCCAGCGCGGCTTTGACGTCCTGTTCGGTGACGGGCATGAGAGGCTCCTCGGCACGCGCGCGAGAGCCGCGCACGCGGTGAATGGGGCGCCAGTCTAACAAACCGACTCCGGGGCCGTAACCCCGCTAAAATCATGGCTTTAGAAGAACACTCGCCAATGCCCCGCCGCCTGTTCGTCACCACCGCCCTGCCGTATGCGAACGGCTCGTTCCACATCGGCCACATCATGGAGTACATCCAGGCCGACACCTGGGTGCGGTTCCAGCGGATGCAGGGGCACGAGGTGCATTTCGTCTGCGCCGACGACGCGCACGGCGCGCCGATCATGCTCAAGGCGGAGGCCGAAGGCATCACGCCGCAGGCGCTGATCGCCCGCATCGCCGCGGAGCGGCCCCGCTACCTCGAAGGCTTCCATGTCTCCTTCGACAACTGGCATTCCACCGATTCACCGGAGAACGTCGAGCTCTCGCAGGACATCTACCGCCGGCTCAAACAGGCCGGGCTCGTGTACACGCGCTTTGTCGAGCAGTTCTACGACCCGGTGAAGGGGATGTTCCTCGCCGACCGCTACATCAAGGGCGAGTGCCCGAACTGCGGCGCCGTCGACCAATACGGCGACGCCTGCGAAAACTGCAGCGCGGTGTATTCGCCGACCGACCTGAAGAATCCGTACTCGACGCTTTCCGGCGCGCGGCCAGTGCTCAAGTCGTCCGAGCACTTCTTCTTCCGGCTGTCCGACCCGAAGTGCGTGGCGTTCCTGAAGGCGTGGACGCAGAACGGCCGGTTGCAGCCGCAGGTCGCGAACAAGGCGCGCGAATGGCTCGAGGGCGAAGGCGACAAGGCGCTCGGCGACTGGGATATCTCGCGCGACGCGCCCTATTTCGGGATCCCCATCCCGGACGCGCCGGGCAAGTACTTCTACGTCTGGCTCGACGCGCCGATCGGGTATCTCGCCTCGCTCAAGAACTACTTCGACACCGGGAAGGCGTGCGCCCGGGGCGAGCCGCGCAGCTTCACCGAGTTTCTCTCCGCCCCCGACACCGAACAGATTCACTTCATCGGCAAGGACATTATCTATTTCCACACGCTGTTCTGGCCGGCGATGCTCAAGTTCGCGGGCCAGCCGTACCGCGTGCCGGACAACGTGTACGTGCACGGCTTCATCACCGTGTCGGGCGAGAAGATGTCCAAGTCGCGCGGCACCGGGATCAGCCCGCTGCGCTACCTCGAGGTCGGGCTGGACGCGGAGTGGCTGCGCTACTACATCTGCGCCAAGCTGAGCGCGAACGTCGAGGACGTCGACTTCAACCCCGACGACTTCGTGGCGCGGGTGAACTCGGACCTCGTCGGCAAGTACGTGAACATCGCGGCCCGCACGGCGGGCTTCGTCGCCAAGCGGTTCGACGCTCGCGTGCGCGACGCGGGCCCGGGCGCGGGCGCGCAGCTCGGCGCGTTCCAGGCGGCCGCGGACCGGATCGCGGCGCAATACGAGTCGCGCGAGTTCGCGAAAGCCCTCCGGGAGGTGATGCTGCTCGCAGACCTCGCCAACCAGTACGTGGACGCCAACCGGCCCTGGGACCTGGCCAAGGACCCGGCGCGCGTCGACGCCCTCCACGAGACCTGCTCGGTCGCGCTCAACATGTTTCGACTGCTGACGATCTACCTGAAGCCGGTCATGCCGAAGGTCGCCGCCGACGTGGAGTCGTTCCTCGGCGTCCAGCCGCTCGCTTGGCAGGATGCGAGGACGCTCCTGCCGGCCGGCCACACCATCAAACCCTATCGGCACCTCATGACCCGAATCGACCCGAAGCAGGTCCAGGCGCTGTTCGATGCGGAGAGCACGCCCGCCGCGCCCGCGCCCCAGAAGCACGCCGAGCATCAGGAACGGGTCGCGGCGAAGGCCGCAGAGTGCGCGCCCGCCGCGGCGGCCGGCACGATCTCGATCGAGGATTTCGCGAAGCTCGACCTGCGGGTGGCGCGGATCGTCGCCGCCGACGCCGTGGAGGGCGCCGACAAGCTGCTCAAGCTGACACTGGACGTCGGCGGGTCCACGCGCACCGTCTTCGCCGGCATCAAGTCCGCGTACGACCCGGCGCAGCTCGTCGCCCGTCACGCCGTCGTCGTCGCGAACCTCGCCCCACGCAAGATGCGCTTCGGCACCTCGGAAGGGATGATCCTCGCCGCATCAGGGGAAGGCCCGGGCCTTTTCCTCGTCTCGCCCGACTCCGGCGCGGAGCCGGGCATGCGCGTCAAGTGACGCGGCGCGGTTCGGTGCCGCCCATGCCCGAGCCGACCGGCAGCACCGTGACCGCGAGCGTCGTCTACGTCGCACTCGCCGACTTTCTTCAGCACCCCGTCGTGGAGCAGGCGCGTCTAAAGGCGCGCCTCGAGGAGCTGATCGCGCGCGCGATCGAGCCGCTTGCGGGCGCGGACCGGATCGTCGCGGACACGGCGGACGGCGCGGCGCTGATCGTCCTCGCGCCGCCCGTCGACGCCCTGCTGCTGGCGCGTCGCACGCACCGCGCCGCGCACGAGGGGAGCGTGCCGCTTCCAGTACGCATCGGGGTCAGCCACGGGCCGATCGGCGTCGCGACCGACGCGTCGGGCGAGGTCCAGCTCGTCGGGGACGGGATCGCCGCCGGCGCGAGCATCACACCGTTCGCGGAACCGGGCGAGGTGATCGCCTCGCGCGCGTTTCGCGACGCGCTGGCGGCGGGCAACGAGGAGCGTGCGGCGCGGCTACGCCCCGCCGGCACGGTCACCGACCCAAGCCTCCGGGCGCACGAGCTGTTCACGCTCACACCCGCTGCCGACACCGATCCGGCCGAGGCCGCGGCACCGCCGCGGCGGCGACTGCTCCTCTTCGCCGGCTTGAGCATCGCCGGCCTGCTGGGTGCCGGCCTGGTCGTGCGCGGCCTGCGCAGGGCCGCGGCGCGCGCGAAGCGTCCGGGCACGATCGCGCTCGCAATCACCCCGTGGGGCGAGGTGCGCGTGGACGGCGAGGCGAAGGGCCGCAGCCCACCGCTCAAGCGCGTCGAGGTCAGCCCCGGCAAGCACACGATCGAGCTGAGGCATCCGCAGAACGCCCCGCTCACGCTGGAGCTCGAGCTCTCACCCGGCGAGGAGCTCACGGTGCGACATGCGTTCTCCACGCCGCGCCCCGCGCCTGCCCCCACGCCCGCGCCCGCCAAAGAACCGCGCAGGTTCCCGAGCCCGGCGGAGATCTGGCGCAACTTCCGCCGGGAGAGCGGCCTGTGAGTCCGCAGGACCGCTCCAAGGGCGAACACCCGAGCGCACTTCGCGCGAGGGAAGTCCAATGAGCGATCCCGCGCAAACCCTGGGACGCTACCGGATCCTCGGTGAGCTCGGCCGCGGCGCGATGGGCGTCGTGTACCGGGCCGAGGACCCGATGCTCAACCGCACGGTCGCGATCAAGACTATCAACATGGTCGCCGACGCGGAGGAGCGCGCGGAATACGAGAAGCGGTTCTACCAGGAGGCGAAAGCGGCTGGCGGCCTGAGCCATCCCAACGTCGTCACGATCTACGACATCGGCCACGCCGGCGACGTCGTCTACATGGCGATGGAGTACCTCGAGGGCACCGAGCTGCGCGATCTTCTCCTCAGCGGCCGGCTCGACGCGGTCACGGCGGTGGACATGGCGGCCCAGGTCGCCGAGGGGCTCGCGTACGCACACGCGCGCGGCGTAGTGCACCGCGACGTGAAGCCCGCGAACATCATGGTGCCCCGCGAGGGCCCGGCGAAGATCATGGACTTCGGCATCGCGCGCATGCGCGCCTCCGAGGTCAAGACCCAGACCGGCATGCTGCTCGGCTCGCCGAAGTACATGTCGCCGGAGCAGCTGCTCGGCGGCGCAGTCGACCAGCGCAGCGACATCTTCGCGCTCGGCGTGGTGCTGTACGAGGCGCTCACCGGTGCGCCGCCGTTCTCGGGCAGCGACATCACGCAGATCATGTACCAGATCGTGAACGCAGTGCCGCCGCCGCCAAGCGCCGTCAACTCGCGCGTGTCGCCGATGCTCGATCTCATCGTCGCGAAGGCGCTCGCGAAAGAGCCGGCGGCGCGCTATCCGGATGCGCGCGAGCTGGCTGCGGACCTGCGCGCGTGCCGCGCGGCGGTCGCGGCGCTCGTTCCGGCCGCGGACCAGGACGAGACGCTGACCCTGCCGCTCGGGCGCGTCGCGCCCCAGGCCGCCGACGCGAGCCGGACGCTGCGAATCGAACCGGCACCGGCGCGCGCGCCGAGCACGACCGCGCCCCCGCGGGTCGACGCCGGATTGCGGCTGCGCATCTCGCGCCGGTTCGACTCGCTCGAGGCAACGCGCCGGCTCGCCGCGATGACCGGCGCGGGACCGACCGTGGATGCGTTCGCGAAGACGATGAAGCTCGACCTCGCCGCCGCAACCGGCGGCGGCCGCGCGAGCCCGGCGCCGCCGTCCGTCGAGCACGAGGCTGGGCCCGCTCGGTCCGCGATGCGGTCGCGGGATCGCTGGATCCTGGTCGCCAGTGTTACCATCGCCGCGCTCGTAGCGCTCGCGATCGCGCTTGGTTGATGCCCGCAGTCGTTGACCCCTTGAGATACCTAGACGCCCAATGAGCGTGACGCCCCTCGCCGCTGCGCTCGCGATCGCGGCGGCTTGGCTCGCGATCGCGGCGATCGGCGTCTGCGCGCCGCACGCGTTGCGCTTCGTGGCGAAGGTCCTCTATCCGCTCGGCGCCCTGGCGGGGCTCGCGCTCGCCGCCACCGCGTTGGTGGCGATCAGCCAGCCGCCGGACGAGACCGTCCTCCCGCTCGGGCTGCCCGACCTGCCGTTCCACTTCCGCATCGACGCGCTGTCGGCGTTCTTCCTGCTCATCCTCGGCTCGGTCACGGCCGGGGTGTCGGTGTTCGCGGCGGGCTATCTGCGGCCCGGCGAGGGCACGCTGCCGGGCGTGCAGTGCCTCTGGTACCACCTGTTCCTCGCCAGCATGGCGCTCGTGCTGCTCGCCAACGACGCCTACGCGTTCATGGTGACGTGGGAGACGATGGCGGTGTCGTCGTTCTTCCTGGTGACGAGCGACCATCGCATCGCCGAGATCCGGCGGGCCGGCTATCTCTACCTGCTGATCGCGCACGTCGGCGCGATCGCGATCCTGATGTGCTTCGGCGTGCTGCACGGTTTCGGCGACTACACCTTCGCCAGCATCCGCCAGGTCGAGCTCACGCCGTTCTGGGCGACTGTCGCGTTCCTACTCGCCCTGTTCGGCTTCGGCGCGAAGGCTGGCATCGTGCCGCTGCACGTGTGGCTGCCGGAGGCGCATCCGGCGGCGCCGTCGCCGGTGTCCGCGCTGATGAGCGCGGTGATGTTGAAGACCGCGATCTACGGCATGCTGCGGGTGACGTTCGACCTTCTGCATACGCAGATCTGGTGGTGGGGCGTGCTCGCGCTCGCAATCGGCCTGCTGACGGCGCTCTTCGGCGTCGTGTTCAGCGCGGTGCAGTCGGACATGAAGCGCCTGCTCGCCTGGTCCTCGATCGAGAACATCGGGTTCATCGTGGTCGGTTTCGGACTGGGCGTCACCTTCGCCGCCTACAAGATGTACGGCCTCGCCGCGCTCGCGCTCACGGCGATGCTCTACCACTGCCTGAACCACGCCTACTTCAAGAGCCTGCTCTTCCTCGCCACCGGCGCGGTGCTGCACGCGACGAAGGAACGCGGACTAGGCAAGCTCGGTGGCCTCATCCATCGCATGCCCTGGGTCGCGTGGCTCGCGCTCGTCGGCGCGCTCGCGATCGCCGGGATGCCGCCGCTGAACGGCTTCGTGTCGGAGTGGCTCCTGCTCCAGGCGTTCCTCTTCACCCCGAACCTGCCGGACAGCTACCTCAACATGCTCGTCCCGGTGGCCGCGGCGGCGATCGCGCTGGCGGCGGCGCTCTCGGCCTACGTAATGGTCAAGTTCTACGGGGTCGTGTTCCTCGGACAGCCGCGCGAGGAGAAGCTCGCCCAGGCGCACGACGCCGGCATATTGGAGCGGATCGGACTGGTCTGGCTCGCGGCGGGCTGCGTCGCGTTCGGCGTGCTGCCGGTGCAGGTCATCACGCTCCTCGACTTCGTGACCGGGCCGATGCTCGGCACCAATCTCTCCAAGGCAACCGGCGCCACCCACTGGCTGTTTCTCGCGCCGATCAGCGCCGAGCGCGCGAGCTATTCGCCGGCGCTCGTCCTCGTCGGCCTGGCCGTTCTGACCGGGCTCGCCTGGCTCGCGGTGCGCCGCTTCTATCACGGCCGCGTCCGGCGCGCGCCGCCGTGGGACTGCGGCTACCCGCTGCTTAACGCGCGCATGCAGGACACCGCCGAGGGCTTCGGCCAGCCGGTGCGGCAAGTCTTCGAGCCGTTCTTCCGCATGACGCGCGAGCTGCCCTCCGCGTTCGACGCGGCGCCGCGCTACCGCGTGACCGTCGAAGATCACCTCTGGTACTGGTGCTACCTGCCGGTCGCCCGACTCGTCGACCGGCTCACCGGGTTCGTCACGCTCCTCCAGCGCGGCCGCATCTCGGTGTACCTGCTGTACAGCTTCGGCACGCTGCTCGTGCTGCTCTTCCTGGTGCGATGAGCGTGGAATGCTGAGCGAATTTTCTTGGGCCGGCGCGTCCGCCCAACTCACCGAGATCCTGCTGGCGGTGCTGCTCGCGCCACTGCTGCTCGGCTGGGTCAACCAGTGCCGCGCCTGGCTGCAGAACAAGAGCGGGCCGGGCGTGCTGCGTCCCTACCTGATGCTGCGCAAGCTGATGGCGAAGGACGCGGTCGTCGCGCACGGCGCCTCGCCGCTGTTCCGCACCGCGCCCTACATCGTGTTCGGCTGCATGGTCCTCGCGGTCGCCATCGTTCCCACGCTCGGCACCGATCTGCCCTACGCGCCGGCGGCGGACGCGATCGCCCTCGTGGGCATCCTCGCGCTCGCGCGCGTGTTCATCTCGCTCGCGGCCATGGACATCGGCACGGCGTTCGGCACGCTCGGCGCGCGGCGCGAGATGATGATCGGGTTCCTCGCCGAGCCGGCGCTGCTGATCGTGCTGTTCACCGCGTCGCTCATCAGCCAGTCCACGTCGCTCGCGACGACGGTCGAGACGCTGTCGCACCGGGAGCTCGCGATCTACCCGAGCCTCGCCTTTGCCGGCGTCGCCTTCACGATGGTCTCGCTCGCCGAGAACGCGCGCATCCCGGTCGACAACCCGGCGACGCACCTCGAGCTGACCATGATCCACGAGGCGATGGTGCTCGAGTACTCTGGCCGGCATCTCGCGCTGATCGAGTGGGCAGCGAGCCTGAAGCTGTTCGTCTACTCGTGCGTCGGCATCGCGCTGTTCTTTCCGTTCGGCATCGCCCAGGGCGGCGACGCCGCGGGCCTTCTTCTGGCGCTTCCCACACTGGCGTTCAAGCTCGCGATCGGGGGTTTTCTCCTCGCGGTGATTGAGACGCTATCGGCCAAGATGCGCATCTTCCGCGCGCCGGAGTTCCTGGGTACCGCGTTCATGCTCGCGGTGCTCGCGCTGCTCCTTCACGCGCTCCTCGAGACGTGAGCCAATTCCTGACGCCGGCCCTGACGGGCCAGATCATCAACCTTCTTGCGGCGGTGCTGCTGCTGCTTTCGTTCGCGATGCTCGCGCAGCGGCGCATCCTGTCGCTGATCGATCTGTTCGCCGCGCAAGGCTTCGTGCTGACGCTCTCCACGGCGTTCGTGGCCTGGGCCACCGGGCAGACGCACCTGTGGTGGTCCGCCGGCCTGACGTTCGCCCTCAAAGTGCTGCTCCTGCCCTGGATCCTGCACCGCCTCATCCGGCGCCTGAACGTCAAGTGGGACGTCGAGACGCTGATCAACATCCCCACCACCATGCTGTTCGGGCTGTTGCTCGTGATCCTCGCCTTCAACCTCGCGCAGCCGGTCTCGGCGCTCGCGGGCACGATCACCAAGGGCACCCTCGGCATCGCGCTCGCCATCGTCCTGCTCTCGTTCCTGATGATGATCACCCGCTCCAAGGCGGTGCCGCAGGTGATCGGGTTTCTCGCGATGGAGAACAGCCTGTTCTTCGCCGCGACCGCCGCGACCTACGGCATGCCGATGGTCGTGGAGCTGGGCATCGCGCTGGACGTGCTGGTCGGCGTGATCATCCTCGGCGTGTTCTTCTTCCAGATCCGCGAACGCTTCGACTCACTCGACATCCGTCATCTCGAAAAGCTGAAAGAAGAATGAGCTGGGAGATCCTCGCCGTCCTCGGCATCCCGCTCGCCGGCGGCGTGCTGCTGGCGCTGTTCGGCCACCGGCGAGCGGCCGCGGAGCTGAACGTCGCACTATCGCTCGCCACGTTCGTCGCCGCCGCGGCGTTGACGGCCCGCGTCGTCCGGGACGGGCCGCTCTTCGCGTTCGGCGAGCAGTTCTTCGTCGATTCGCTGAACGTGTTCCTCGTCGCGCTGACCGCTTTCGTGTCGATGACGACCTCGATGTTCTCGCGGCCCTACATGCGCATCGAGCAGGAGCACGGCAAGCTGACCGAAGCGCGGCTGCGGCTCTACCACAGCATGTACCAGCTGTTCATCTTTACGATGCTGCTCGTGCTGCTCACGAACAACCTCGGCCTGCTGTGGGTCGCCCTCGAGGCCGCGACGCTGACGACCGTGCTGCTCGTGAGCCTGTACCGCACGCCCGCGAGCCTCGAGGCCGCGTGGAAGTACTTCATCCTGTGCGGCGTCGGCATCGCGCAGGCGCTGTTCGGCACGATCCTGCTCTTCATGGCCTCGCAAAAACTTCTCGGCACCGGCGTCGAGGCGCTTCTATGGACCCACCTTCTCGGCGTGCGCTCGCAGCTCGAGCCGACGATCCTGTCGATCGCGTTCGTGTTCCTGCTGGTCGGCTACGGCACCAAGGTCGGGCTCGTGCCGCTCCACAACTGGCTCCCCGACGCGCACGCGGAAGGTCCCACGCCGGTGTCGGCGGTGCTCTCGGGCCTCCTGCTCAACGTGGCGCTCTACGCGCTGGTCCGGTGCAAGGTGCTCGCCGACGGCGCGCTCGGCACCGACTTCGCCGGCCAGCTCATGATGGGATTCGGGCTGCTCTCCGTCGTGGTCGGCGCGTTCTTCCTGGCGCGCCAGCGGGACATCAAGCGGATGTTCGCCTACTCGTCGGTCGAGCACATGGGGCTCGTCACCTTCGCGTTCGGCATGGGCGGCCCGATCGCCAGCTTCGCCGGCCTGCTGCACATGACCGTCCACTCGCTCACCAAGAGCGCGATCTTCTTCACCGTCGGGCACGCCGCGCAGACGGCCGGGACGCAGATGATGGACGACATCCGCGGCCTTGCCCGGGTCAGCCCGACCATCGGGTGGGGCCTGATGCTCGGCACGCTCGCGATCCTCGGCCTGCCGCCGTTCGGCGTCTTCGCGAGCGAATTCCTCATCCTCACCAGCGCCATGCGGCAGCAGCCGTGGGCGACGCCGTTGCTCCTCATCTCCCTCGGCGTCGCGTTCGCCGCGGTGTTCCGCAAAGTGCAGCCGATGGTGTTCGGCGACACCACCGCGAAGCCCCTGCCCCACCGGCCCGCCCTCATCCCAGTGTTCGTGCACCTCGCACTAGCGCTGATGCTCGGCCTCTACATTCCGCCTTACCTAGCCGCCTGGTACCGCGAGGCGGCGAAGCTGATCGGGTAGACCATGGCGCCGGCCAACCCCTTCGACGGACTCGGTCTGGACCTCGCGCCGGTGCGCTCGGCGGTCCCGGCCTGGCGGACGCGGGTCGAGGCCGACAAGTTGCGTGAAGCTTGTATTGCCCTCGCGGCCCGCGATGGGCGCCTGGTCGCGTTGTGGGGCGCGGACGAGCGCGACCGCGACGGAGGTTTCGCGCTGCATCTCACGGTCGCGGTCGACGGCGCGCTGCTCTGGCTGTCGGTACCGCTCCCGGAGGCTGCACCGCATTACCCCGACCTTTCCGACGTCTTCCTCTGCGCCGGCAGGATGCAGCGCGCGACGTATGACCTGCTCGGCATCCGCGCGACGGCCGCCGACCCGATCGCTAACGACCAGCGACCGTGGCTGCGGCACGCCGCCTGGCCCGGGGACGTGTTCCCGCTGCGCCGCGACTTTCCGATTTCGCGCGTATACGCGAACGGGCTGGACGATTACGCGTTCGTCGCCGTCGCAGGCGACGGCGTCCACGAGATCCCGGTCGGCCCGGTGCACGCCGGCACGATCGAGCCGGGCCACTTCCGCTTCTCGATCATCGGCGAGAAGGTGCTCCGCCTCGAGGAACGACTGGGCTACAAGCACAAGGCGATCGACAAGCTGTTCGAGGGCCGCGATCTCCTCTCCGGCAGCCGCCTTGCAGGGCGCGTTTCGGGCGACAGCACGGTCGCGTACGCGTGGGCGTACGCGATGGCCGTCGAAGGCCTTGCGCGCATCGATCTGCCGCCGCGCGCGCTGTGGCTCCGGGCGCTGGCGCTGGAGCGCGAGCGCATCGCGAATCACCTCGGCGATCTCGGCTATCTCGGCAACGACGGCGGACTCGCGTTCGGGCTTGCGCAGTTCATGCGCCTGAAGGAGGACGTGCTGCGGCTCAATGCCGAAGTGTTCGGTCACCGCTACCTGATGGACTACGTCGTGCCCGGCGGCGTCGCGCGCAATGCGGGGCGCCACGGCTGCGATCAGCTCGCCGAGCAGTGCGACGCGCTCGAGCGCGAGGTGCAGATCCTGAAGGACATCTACGACGACCACGCCGGCCTGCAGGACCGCTTCCTGACCTGCGGCCGGCTCGCGCCCGAGCTTGCGAAGCGTCTAGGCGTGCTCGGCTTCGCCGCGCGCGCAAGCGGCCAAGCGCTCGATCTGCGCGCGCAGCCGGCGTTCGAGCCCTACGACCGGCTCGGGGTGGAACCGCACATCCACGAGGAAGGCGACGTCGCCGCGCGCGTGACCGTGCGCTTCGAGGAGATCTTCGAGTCGCTGCGCCTGGTGCGCACGATCACGGCGGACCTGCCGCTCGGCGAGATCGCGGCGCCGTTCGCGACCCTCGCGGGATCCGCCCGCGGGCTCGGGCGCGTGGAGGGCTGGCGCGGCGAGGCGATGATCGCGCTGGAGGCCGAGGGCGGCGTGATCCGCCGCTGCCACGCACACGATCCGTCGTGGCAGAACTGGCCGGCGCTCGAGCACGCGATCCTCGGCAACATCGTTCCGGACTTCCCGCTGATCAACAAGTCGTTCAATCTGTCGTACGCCGGGCAGGATCTGTAGGGGCCGCATGCTCAAGCTACTCAAGCAGATCGCTGTCGTCGGCATCAAGACCGAGGCGCCGCCGCGACCGGATGCGACCCTGCGCGTGACCGGTGAGCGACTCCAGGACGAGATCCTGCGCGCGTTCGGCGGCTCGCTGGCGATCCGGCACGTCGACGCCGGTTCGTGCAACGGCTGCGAGCTCGAGATTCACATGCTCAATAACGCTTACTACAACATCGAAGGGCTCGGCATCAAGTTCGTCGCGAGCCCGCGGCACGCCGACATGCTCCTGGTCACCGGCCCGGTCTCGCGCAACATGGAGACGGCGCTGAAGCGCACCTACGTGGCCGTGCCCGATCCCAAGCTCGTCGTCGCGGTCGGGGACTGCGGCTGCACCGGCGGGATCTTCGGCGAGAGCTACGCGAGCTGCGGGCGCGTCGCGAACGTGATCCCGGTCGACGTTGCGGTGCCGGGCTGTCCGCCCACGCCGATCGCATTGATGCAAGGCATCCTCACCGCCATTGCGACGAAGCGCCCCGCCTGAAGGGGCACCGGCATGGAACCGCTGCCGCTCGTGCTCGTCGGCTGGCTCTTCACGCTGCTCAGCGCCGCCGCGCTGATCGTCGGGGCCATCCTGATCATGGCGATGCACCGGGCCGGCGAGCTGCAGCGCCGGTTTCTCGTCAAGACGGCGTGGAACGACATGCTGCTCTTTGCCATATGGGTGCTCGGACTCGCAGGCGGCGTGGGGGTGATCGGGCTGCGGCCGTGGGGCCGGGACGTCCTCGAGTTCTTCTGCTGGACGCTGATCGTGCTGCTGCTGCTCTCTGCGGCGACGCGGCTATTCGCCGCCAAGGCTCAGCCGCCCGAGGAACGCGAAAGCTGGGTTGGGGCGGTCGCCGGGGTGACGCTGGTCCTGGTCCCGATCCTCGTGCTCTGCGCGGCGACGATCCATACGCTCAGGAGCGAAGTGGCGCGGCAGGCGTTCGGCGGCTGACCGCGCTTCTCTGCGTCTCCCCCCGCACGACCCAGGGCATCACCGGGCGAGCCCCTCGGGGACTTCCGGTCACAGGGCCCACGCAGACGACGAGCATCGGGGGCATCTCTTCACCCGGGAGACCCGCCGTGACCGCATCGCTCGCACACCGCTTCACCGCCGTGAACGACACGCACTCCGCGCTGAACCCCACGCTCGTCGCCGGGGTCGTCCAGCCCCGCTCGATCGAAGACATCCGGAACGCCCTCCGCACCACAGCGGATGCCGGGCAGCCCGTCTCGATCTGCGGCGCCCGCCATGCGATGGGCGCGCAACAATTCGGCACCGGTGCGCTGCTGATCGACACAAGCCGCTTGGACCGGGTCGTGGCGTTCGACGCCACGCGCGGCCTGGTCGAAGTCGAGGCGGGAATGCGCTGGCCGGCGCTGCACGACTGGCTGCGCGATGAACAGGGCCCCGCAGCGCACGCGTGGACCTTCCGCCAGAAGCAGACCGGCGCCGATGCGTTGAGCATCGGCGGCTGCCTCTCGGCGAACGTGCACGGCCGCGGGCTCGATCTTCCGCCGTTCGTGAGCGAAGTCGAGTCGTTCAAGCTCGTAGACTCGCGCGGCGAGCTGCGCCGTTGCGGCCGCACCGAGAACGCAGAGCTCTTCCGGCTCGCGATCGGCGGCTACGGACTGTTCGGCGTGATCGCGACCGTCACCCTGCGGCTCGTCCTGCGCCGCAAACTGCGCCGCAGCGTGGAGATCCTCGACGTCGAGACCCTGATGGCGGCATTCGACGCGCGCATCGCCGCCGGATTCGCGTACGGCGACTTTCAATTCGCGACCGATCCGGCGGGCGCGCACTTTCTGCGGCGTGGCGTCTTCTCGTGCTACGAACCGGTGTCCGACGCGACGCCGATCCCCGCCGGCCAGCGCGAGTTGTCGGCCGCCGACTGGAAGCGGCTCGTGACGCTCGCGCACACCGACAAGGCCGCGGCGTTCGAGCACTACTCGCACTACTACCTCGCGACCTCCGGCCAGGCGTACTGGTCGGACACGCACCAGATGAGCGTCTATCTCGACGACTACCATTGCGAGATCGACCGCGCGCTCGGCCACCGCGGCTCGGAGGTCATCACCGAGATCTACGTGCCGCGCGCGCGCCTCGCCGATTTCATGACCGAGGCCGCCGCGGAGCTCCGGCGCGAGCGGGTCGACGTGATCTATGGGACGGTGCGGCTGATCCGCCGCGACGACGAAACGTTCCTGCCGTGGGCGCGCGAGGACTTTGCCTGCGTGATCTTCAACCTGCACGTCCGCCACGACCCGGCAGGCCAGGCGCACGCCGCCGACGCGTTCCGCCGCCTCATCGACATGGCGATTGCGCGCGGCGGAAGCTACTACCTGACCTATCACCGCCACGCGACGCGCGCGCAGGTCGAGGCGTGCTATCCACGCTTCCGGGAATTCCTCGCGCTAAAGCTACGGCACGACCCCGAGGAGCGGTTTCAGAGCGACTGGTACCGCCACCATAGGAAACTGCTTGCTACGGCTTGAGGTACGCGTAGCCTTCGCGCTGCTGGAGCCGCGTGACTTCTGCGACGCCCGATGGCACGAAAGAGGCCTCTTCGATGAACTGAGCTCGGTTCATCTTCCGGTTGCGCAGCGTGATCTCGCACACCTGGAACGTGACGCCACGCGACTTGAGGTCCTGCACCGCGACTTCGTAGGGGTTTCCGTTCTTGTCGCGCGCGTCCTTCATCAGGAAATCCACGCCCAACGCGTGCGACACGACCACGATCTTCGCCTTCGGATTGACTTCGAGGTGGTTGTTGATGTTGCGCAGCCCGTTGGTCGCCTGCGCGAGCCCCTCGTTCAAGTGGTAGACGACCTTGTCCTCGGCGACGGTTCCGCCGGTCGAGGCGCAGCCGGCCAGCAGCGTGAACGCGAGCGTCGTGAGCAGTGCAGCCAGTCTTCTCATGGTCTCCTCCGGTCTCCTGGGTGAAATCGGCGTTGTCTGTCTTCGACCGCACGCAAGCTTGCTATGATCGGCGCCCGAAGGGCAATCAGGTCCTTCGATTCGTTGATCACTTCCGCCGATGCCCAAGCACCTGATCATCCATGGGCGCGTGCAGGGCGTCGGGTTCCGCGACTCGATGCGCTGGGAGGCCGAGCGCCTCGGCGTGACGGGGTGGGTACGGAACCGCCGCGACGGGACGGTCGAGGCGGTCGTCGCCGGCAGCGCCGCCGCGGTCACGGAGATCGTGCAGTGGGCCCACCGCGGACCGCCCGCCGCACAGGTGACCTGGGTGGCAGTTGCCGAGACGGACGGGACCTTTGCCGCCTTCGAGTGGCGCCCGACCGGCTGACGCGTCAGGCGTACACGATCTCGACGTTCTCGGGCTTCAGCCAATCGCCCAGCGCGGCGATGAGCCCGTCGTCCGGCGTCACCCGCCATTCGTCGCCGAGCCGCACGTCCGCAACGGCGCTGCCGCTGCTGTAGCGCACGCACACCGGGCACGGGCCGTTGCGGTACGGCGCGAGCAGCTCGCGCAGCTTCTTCGCCGCCGCGGCGCTTGCCGCCGAGGCCTCGCCGTTCAGCGACAGCCGCAAGCCCCGCGCGAACTTCGCCCGGGCCGCGGCGAGGTCGTAGAGCCGCTCGGCGATCACCCGGAAGCCGCCGCTGAACTCGTCCTTCGACACTTTGCCCTGCACCACCAGCGGACGGTCCTCTTTCACGCAGTCCCGGTTTGCTTCCCAGACCTCGCTGTAGACCGACACCTCGAGCTGCGCCGCGCCGTCGTCGAGCAGCACGATCAGCATCTTGCCGCGCCGGGTCATCGCGGTGCGCGCCGAGACGACCATGCCCGCGATGAGCTGCGGCTCGTTCCGCGGCGCGAGCTCGGCGAGCGTGCCGCGAAGAAACGGCGCAAACTCGCGCCGGAACGCCACGAACGGATGCCCGGAAAGGTAGAACCCGAGCGCGGTCTTCTCCTCGGCGAGCCGGCGCTGCTCGTCCCAACGTGGCGTGTCGACTAGCGCGGGCCGGTGGTGCGCCGCGCCTTCAACATCGCCGAACAGGCTGACCTGCTGCGCGTCGCGTTCACGCTGCTCGGCCGCCTCGAGCGCGATGCCGACCGAGGCGAGCAGCCGCGCGCGGTGATCGTCGAGCGCGTCGAACGCGCCGGCGCGCACCAGCGCCTCGACGACGCGGCGGTTGACGATGCGCTTGTCGATGCGCTCGCAGAAGTCGAAGAGGTCCGCGAAGGGACCGCCCTCTTCCCGCGCCTTTACGATCGCGCCAATGGCCGACTCGCCCGTCCCCTTGATCGCGCCCAGCCCGTAGCGGATCGTGCGCGCGTCGACTGGAACGAAGCGGTATTCGCCCGCGTTGACGTCCGGCGGCAGCATCTTCAGGCCGTTCGCGATCGCGTCGGCGTGGAATTGCTGCACCTTGTCGGTGTCGGTCATCACCGCCGAGCAGTTGGCGGCCATGAAGGCGGCGTTGTGATGCACCTTCATGTACGCGGTCTGGTACGCGACCAGCGCGTAGGCCGCGGCATGCGACTTGTTGAAGCCGTA
>Ga0105107_10000076_pt1 | contig 50261 bp, 51 predicted proteins | sample PPLLaktember2015_6_FD_79335 | JGI IMG/M metagenome (GOLD analysis project Ga0105107, IMG submission 79335) | Freshwater sediment microbial communities from Prairie Pothole Lake near Jamestown, North Dakota, USA - PPLs Lake P8 Core (1) Depth... | ecosystem: Environmental > Aquatic > Freshwater >...
CCCGTCGGGGATGACGGCCGTGAGCAGATTGACCCCGTCCTCGCTGAAATCCAGCCGGTTGTTGGTGTCATCCACGGCCAGGGTGGCGTCCCAGAAGACCGCTGCGCCGTCGTGACCCACCGTCACCGCCGCGTCGCTGCCGGTCTTGACGGCGAACGCGTTGCGGTTGCCGCTGTAGGTGAGCGGCGGGTCCTGGCTTTGATCCAGCTCAAAAGGCTTGAGATCCGTCCGGGTGCCGGCGAAGATGTAGCGGCCGTTGACCGACGTGTTGGCCAGCTCTTCCATTTGCAGCAGGATGCCCTCGATCTGCTCGGCCGCATCGGCCCGGTCGGCGTCGCTGACCCCGCCGTTGACCATCTGGATCGAGAGCGTTTTGGCCTCGGTGATCAGATCCTTGGCGGTGCCCAGGGCGGCCTCGCCGGCATTCAGCCAGGTGCGCCCCGTGGCGATGTTGCGCGCCAGCTGGTCGATGTTGGAGAGGCTGGAGCGAATGGACATGACCTGGCTGAGGCCCACGGGGTCATCGGAAAGGGTGTTGATCCGCTTCCCGGTCACCACGGCCGTGTTGGCCGCGCTGATTTGGGTGGTGATCTTGCCCAGCTGATAGGTGGTGCCGCCGAAGGTGGTGACCGTCGGAACACGCATTGGAAGGTTCCCCCTTTTTATGCTGCGGCCCGCAGGCCGCCGCCTTTTAACGTCAGACCTTAGCGCGAATTGATCAGGGCGATCAGCATCTCGTCCGAGACGCTGAGCAGCTTGGAGGCCGCCGTGTAGGCCTGCTGATACTTGATCAGGTTGATCATCTCCTCGTCCAGGGAAACCGCCGACACGCTGTCGCGCTGCTGCTGCAGGGAGTTGACCATCAGCCCGGCGGACTCCTGGGACTGGTAGAAACGCAGCGCCTGCAGCCCCATGGACCCCACCATCCGGCCGTGAAAGCCCTCCAGGGTGGACGTAAATTCGGTGGCGGTCGCGGCGCTGCCGCGTGCAAAGGTCCACTGGACGATCCCGCAGGTGTCGTGCTGGACATCCGCCAGGGCCAGTGCGTTGCGGTTGTCGCCGGCGGTGACCGCACCGCTCGCGGCGTCGATCCGGGCGGCGGCAATGTAAGATTTATCAGCCAAAAGGGTGTTGACCGAGATGCCGGCGGCGTCCTCGCCCGCAAAGAAGGTATTGAACCCCAGGGCCCCACCCAGACCGGAGTCGTCAAACCCGTCGTCGCCGAAAGCGAAGCGGTAATCAGCGGATTGGGCGCTGAAGACCAGGCGGTTGTCCGCCACCGAGGCGGCCACCACCGGGCCGCCGAACTGGGCGCTGACCGCGGTGTTGAAGGCCGTGGCGAAATCGCCCAGGGTCCAGTAGTCGCTGTCCGACGGCAGGCTGGCGGTCGGAACCCCCTGGGCGTCGGTTGAAATCGTGAATTCAGCCAGTGCCCCGGTGGCGGCGGTGAAGGCCACGTCCATGCCGTCCACCGCGATGGAAAGCGGCAGCGCCCCGGGCGCCAGGGCGATGGTCCCCTCGGCCACACTGCTGGCCCAGGTAATTTCCACGGGATCGGCGCCGATGACGGCCCCCGGCGGGGAGACTTTGAAGGTATAGGTGTCCAGAACGCTGTTGGCGGCTCCGCTGGGCGCGACAGTCAGCGGGGAGACCGAAGGCGGTTTGGCGTCCAGATCGATCACCACGGCGTCATAGCCCGGCGGGCTGGTGCGGTTGTCCTGGATCCACATCTTGAAATCTTTGGCGGTGTCGACCTTGTCGCCCATGGGCAGGGTCGTCAGCAGCCCGCTGGGGTCGGTGGCGTGCGCGCCGGTGACCGACCCACTGAAATATTCGAGGCCGACCCCCTGGCTGTGAACCTGGTTGACCGCCCAGGCAAACTCCTGGGCCAGGGCATCCAGCTCCGCCGTGTACTTGGGCAGCACTTCGTCCTGAATCTCCAGCCAACCGTGGAGCTGCCCGCCGCTGATCTTGTCGGAGATGTCCACCGTGCCGCCGCTGGAGTTTTGCCAGAGGATTCTTCCGCCGGCGAGTTCCAGCGGATAGCTGTCCGCTGAGCTGACCACGGGAAACCCCTTGGCCACGGTGACCGTCAAAGAGCCGTCGGGCTGTTCGAAGGAGCGCGTGTCGATCAGCTCCGAGAGCTCCGTCAAGAGGGCGTTGCGCTCGTCCCGCAGGCTGTTGGCAACCTGGTTGACTTCCAGGCCGATGATCTGGTTGTTGAGGGCCGCGATATTGCCGCTGATGGCGTTGATGCGCTCCACCGCCGGCGTCATTTTAGCGGTCAGGTCGCCCTCCATCTGGGCGAGCTGGGCGCTCAGGGTGTTGAACAGATCGGCCACCTGGCGCCCTTTTTCAAAGACCGCCTCGCGCTCGGCGGCGCCCGAGGGATTGTTGGAAAGGTCCTGCCAGGCGTTCCAGAACGCCGCCATCTGGGTCCCGAGGGAGTTTTCGGTGTTTTCGGTGAAAATGCCCTCCAGGACATTCATGAACAGAGAGGCTTCTTTGAACCCCGCCAGGCCGGACTTGGCGTCGATCAGGCGGTTTTCGAGGAGCTGGTCGGCCGCCTGTTGGATGGCCTCGACCGCGACGCCGGTACCCAGCAGGAAACCCGCAATCGATACCGGCAGGGTCGGCGTCTGGGGCGAACTCTGACGGCTGTAGCCGGGGGAGTTGACGTTGGCGATGTTGTTGCCCACGACGTTCAACCCGAGCTGCTGGGCCGCCAGAGCGCCCTTGGCCGTATTCATGACCATTGCGATGCCGGACATCTTAGACCTCCTGGTGCAGGAAAAGATTGCGTTGCGCGCAGCGCCCGACGGACTGGCACCGGCCGTAGCCGCCACCCGGGCGCTCGACGTTAACGATGGTGCCGATGAGGTCCGCCACCATGGCCAGCCCGTCATCGAGCAACCGCCGGTTGTGGGCCGCGAGGGTGCGGATGAGGTCTTTCAGGTTCAGCACTTGTACCACCACCGGCCGCAGCGCGCGGCCGCAGTCAACCGGCAGCACCGCCAGGAGTTGCGCCAGCGTAAACGTCGCGGCGTCCAGCGCGTGGGGGATCCCGGCTGCCGTCACGGCCGCGAGAAGCGCCGCCCGCCGACCGCGCAGGTCACCCGCCAGCGCCTGCTTGCGCGCGCTCAGGGCCCACAGGGCGGCCACGTCGGAGGTGACGATGCAGGCCTTCTCCTGCTCGAAAACGACCGCCAGTTCACGGTAGAGGGCTAATTTTTCCTGAAAGACGCCCAGGAGTTTTTCTTTCAGCTGGTCCATAAGGCTGCTCCCGCCCGAAGGCACTTCTCATCACTGTTTATCGGCTGAGCGCGGATTTTCTGCACCCTGGGATGGGGTGGGGACCGCCCCGGCGCGTTCGGCCATCTGACGGTAGAGACGCTCCCCGATGCCCAGCCCCTTGGCGCGGGTCACCCGGGTGGCGATTTCCTGGTAATACAGGGACTCGGTGATCTCCCGGCCGGTGCCGCCGTCCAGCAGCCCGTCATGCCGCAGGGTGCTGCGCATGACCTCCAGCATGCGGTTCACCAGGATGGCCTCGAAATCGGCGCAAGCCGTCCGCAGCTTCGGGTCGTCGGTTGCCTGCGACGCGGCGGCGCGTTTGACCTGCGCGGCCAGCTGGTCCGTCATCAGGCTGTGGGCGACGCTCTTGAGATCGATGGGGGTGCTCATATGATTTCCAACTCCGCCTGCAGCGCTCCGGCCGCCTTGATGCTCTGAAAGATGCTGATCAGGTCGCGCGGGGTCACCCCGATGGCGTTCAGGGCCCGCACCAGGTCGCCGATGGTGGAACCCCCGGGCACGACCATCAGCTCGTTGTTCTGCTCCTTGATCTGGATCTCGGTGCGCGGGGTCACCACCGTCTCACCCCGCGCCAGGGGCTCGGGCTGGGAGACGTCAAAAGCTTCCTGGATGGAAATGCTCAGGTTGCCGTGAGCGACCGCCACGGTGGAGATTCGCACATTTTCGCCCATCACCACCGTCCCGGTCTTTTCGTTGACCACGATGCGGGCCACGCTGTCGGGGGTCACCGTGAGGCTTTCGATGCGCGCCAGAAACCCGGGGATATTGCCGTGAAAGCTGCCGGGCACCTTAACCTCCAGGGTCCCGGAATCCAACGCGCTGGCCAAGGCGCCGCCCATGGCCTGGTTGATGGCATCCGAAACCCGCACCGCGGTGGTGAAATCCGGCTGCAACAGGGTCAGGGTCAGCTCCTGCCGCCCGTCCAGGGCAAAGGCAATTTCCTTCTCGACCGTGGCGCCCCCCGGGATTTTGGCCGCCAACAGATGGTTCTGGGTGACAGCGCTGCCGGTGGTGCCCTCGGCGCCGAAGCCTCCCACCGAAACCGGCCCCTGGGCCAGGGCGTAGACCTGCCGGTCGACCCCGTTCAAGGGGGTCAAGAGCAGGGTTCCGCCCACCAGGCTCTTGGCATCGCCGATGGAGGACACGAGCACATCGATCTTGTTGCCGATGCGTGAAAACGGCGGCAGGTTGGCCGTGACGATCACGGCGGCCACGTTTTTGACCTTGACGTCATTTTGGTCCACGTGGACGTTCATGCGCTCCAGCATGTTGACCAGCGACTGGATGGTGAACTCGGTCTTGTTGTTGTCGCCGGTACCGTTCAGCCCCACCACCAGGCCGTAGCCCACCAGCTGGTTGGGACGCACGCCCTTGACCGCGGCGATATCCTTGATGCGCGCGGCTTCGGTCGGCGTCAAAGCGGCCAGCAAGATCATCAGCAGCAAGATCACGCCCGACAGCAGCGGTCTCATCCCCTCGGTTTCAGACAGGTATCGGCGATCAAAGGGTTCCGGCTTCATTTCAGGCTTTCTTGCTGTTAAAAGGGCCAGATGTGGTCGAGCAGCCGGGTGCCCCAGCCCGGCTTCTGTTTGTCCGCCAGCACGCCCCGCCCGAAATACTCGATGCGGGCATCGGCCAGGTAGACGGATTTGACCCGGTTGTCGCTGCCCACGTCCTCGGGCCGTGCCACGCCCGAAACGACGATGTACTGGACCTCGTTGTTGACCTTCATTTCCCTCCGTCCGAAGAGCACCAGGTTGCCGTTCTGCAGCACCTCGATGACCTGCGCCCCGATCGAGGCCGTGATCCGACCGCTGCGATCGCTGCTCCCGTTACCTTCGAATTCGCTCTCCATCTGGGCTTTGAAGAGTTGGCCGGTGATGTTTCCCTGGAGGTCGCGGCCCAAATAATTGTTCTTGGCGTAGAGGCTCTCCAACAGACCGAGGGTGCTTTCGATGCCGGCATTGATGCTCGAGGAACGATCGGCCTTGGTGTTGGCATCGATCTCCGAGGAGGTGTTTTCGATGATGTCGATCGTGACGGTGTCGCCGATGGTGCAGGCCTTTACGTCGGCGAACAAAAGTTCCCCGCCGCCGTGCCAGAGCGACCCCTCGGCGGGGACCGGCGCCCGGTAGGCCGCGGGCATCTCCCGCATGCCCTGGGATTGCGCCAGCGGCGGGCTCTGGGTGGCCATCGGGACGGCGCACCCGCAGAAGGCCGCCAGCAGCAGGGCCGCCAGGACGCATGTAGGGATGCCAGCGGTTTCGCTTTTCATGGTTTTCCCTCAGAAATGAATTGCTACCGTGGACGCATCGACAACCGTGCCGACGACGATTTTACCCGAGGCCGGGTTCTCGACCGTGATCTGCGCCCCGCAGCCGGCCTCCGAGCGGGCGATCCCGATCGTCGAGACCCGCAGCCGGCCGGAGGCGGCCACCAATCGGATACGATCGCCCTTGCTGATCAGTGGCGGGTTTTCGACAAACTCCTGCTTCAAATAGTCGCCGGCCTGCAGGCTGCGGCGCACCCGCAGGCCTTCGGCGGCTTGCAGCTGAAGGATCGGCTGCCCGGTCAGACGTGACAGGTCCCGCGACTCGAGGCGCAGATCCGCGGCCGTCAGCACCGCCCCCCGTGAAACCGGGCGCTGCAGACAGACCACCTCCTGAAGACGGCTGACCCAGGCGGAAACAATCAATCGGCCGCAGCGGTGATCGTCGACCAAGACCTCCACCGGCAGGTTGACCTGGCCGGCAAGGTCCACTCTGCGGCGTTCATCCGGCCGCAGCGCCAGGGCCCCGACGGGGAAGGTGTGATCGCCGCGCACCTTGAAGCCGTTGACGCCAAAATTCTGTCCCGGCAGGCGACGCGCCACATAATCGTTGAAAAAGCGCTCCAGGACGTCGCCGGCTATCCGCTGGGCGGCCCGCTGGACCGTAACCTGCTCGGGTATGCTGACCGCTGCGGCAGCCGGGATCCGGGCCTGGGCGTTCAGCCGGGCGGCGATCCAGGCACCCGCGAAAGGCTTGGCCTGCCCCGGCAGCGGCGCCCGCCCCAGGGAAATGGCGGCCAGCTGCTCCCGGATTTCAGGGGCGGCCGTGATCTCGGCGATGTCGCCCAGGGTGACCGCCTCGCCGGAGACGGTGGCGCGGGCTGCGACCTCGACCACAATCCCGTTGGCAGCGACGGTTGCCGCAAAAGCATGCCCATGGCTCACCCCCAGCAGTAAAACCAGCAACACCCCGAGGGCCGGGGCCGGATAAAACCGCCGGTCGGGTGAAGTGCCTGGTGCACGGTGTCTGAGGGCGGAAAAGTTCATCGGATAGTTAGCGCCTTACGTTGTTGGCCATCTGCAGCATGTCGTCGGAGGTCTGGATGGTTTTGGAGTTGGCCTCGTAGGCCCGCTGGCCGACAATCATGTCCACCATCTCTTCCACGACGCTGACATTGGAGTTCTCTAAATAGTTGTTGACCAGCGTGCCGAACCCGTCGCTGCCGGCCGTGCCCTCGATGGCGTCGCCGGAGCCGTCCGTGGGCCGCAGCAGATTGCGGCCGACCGCATACAGCCCGCCGGGGTTGGGAAAATTATAGAGCGGGATGTCGGCCGTGGCGAGTTCGGTGTTGCCGAGGCCATAAGCGACCAGGTGGCCGTTGGGCTGGAGGTTGATGATGACCGTATCAGCGGGGATCGAAACCTCCGGCTGCAGCCGCTCGCCGGCGGCGGTGGTGATGTAGCCTTCGCTGTCGAGCTTGAAATTGCCCGCCCGGGTGTAGAGTTCCTCGTCGCCGCTGAGGACCTTGAAAAATCCATCGCCCTCGATGGCCATGTCCAGTTCGTTGCCGGTCTGGACGTAATCCCCCTGGCTATAGACTTTTTGAACATCCGAAAGGCGGCTGCCCATGCCCAGCTGAATTCCGGTGGGAATCTGGCCGCCGCCGGGGGTGGTGGCGCCGGCGACCTGGTGCGTCTGGTACATGAGATCCTGAAAATTGCAGCGGCTCTTTTTAAACCCGGTCGTGGTGGCGTTGGCCAGATTGTTGGCGACCACGTCAATGCGCGTCTGCTGCGCAATCATGCCGGATGCGCCGGTCCATAAACTTCTGATCATAATTATTCCTTTCCCACTTCGCTGATGATCCTGCCGTCGGTTTCATCGTAGGCCTGGATCATTTTCTGGAGCGCTTCATAGGTGCGCATGACTTCGATCATGCGGGTCATTTCCACCACGGCTTCGACATTCGAGCCTTCCAGCGCACCCTGATGGACCACGGGGGTTTCCACGCTGATTTCCGGGGAATCCGTCGGACCCACAAACAGGCTGTCGCCGTCTTTGGCCATCTTTTGCCTGGATTCGAAGTTGACCACCGCGAGTTTGTCGACCAGCGCGCCGTCGACAACAATTTCGCCCTCGCGGTTGATCTGGATGTCGCGGCCTTCGATGGTGATTTCGCCGCCCTCCCCCATGACCGGACTGCCGGTGGCGGTCACCAGGAGGTTTTCGGCGTTGAGAGTGAAATTGCCGTTGCGGGTGTAGCGTTCCCCCCGGGCGGTGCGCACTTTGAAAAAACCGTCGCCATCCAGGGCGACATCCAGGGCATTTCCGGTGGTCTTGAGGGGCCCCGGGGAAAAATCGATGCCCATCTCGGATCTGAGCAACTGATCAAAGGTCACCATGTCGGATTTAAACCCGCTGGTGTCGACATTGGCCAGGTGGTTGGCGATCATTTCCAATTTGCGTTCCTGCCGCAAACCGCCCTGCACCGGGTTGGTAAACTGAAGTATCATCGGGGCTCTCCTCCCACCGCTGGAATTGACTGCCGCCCTCTGTTAAGCAATTAAAATGCCACCACTCCCACCTGGCAAAAGACCTGCCCGGCATCAGCCGGCCGTCGCCTGGGCAAAGAGTGAGTCAAAATTTTGACAACTGCGGGGGCAAAAGAGTCATGCGACCGACCCCGAAAGGGGCCGAGCCAAACCGGGCGGCACCCTGAATCCGCGCCGAACTTGGGTTTGTGTGCCCAGCGGGCGGGAGCGGCCGCAGGCGACCCCCCACCCGGAACGTCCTCCAAAACCGCCGGACAGAGCCGAGGCCGGACGACTGGGGGCGGTTTGGCGTGAAACCGCGGCATGCGCCGGACCCTTCTGGCGGGCTGGGCTGCCGCCTGGAAAAAAATGCCTAGCCCGGCTTTTTTTTCCCGTTGAGGGAATAGACAAAGGCCAGGAGTTCGGCCACCGCCAGGTAGAGATCGGCGGGGATTTCCTGCTCGATATCGAGGCCGGCGAGGACCGCCATCAGGTCCGGGTCCTCCTTGACGGGGATGCCGTGCTCGCGGGCCACCCGAATGATGTGTTCGGCCACGGCCCCGCTGCCCTTGGCGGCCACTTTGGGCGCACGGTCCTTGCCGGGCGTGTACCGCAAGGCGGCGGCGCGCCGACGCTTGGGGGGCGTTTTCATTTCAGACCACCAGGTTCAAGCCGCTCCCGCCGCCGCCCAGGACCTCCTCCGCCAGGGAGGTGCTGGCCAGGGTCGCGAGCCCCAGCACCCGGCAGTCGATGCGGCCTACGCTGAAGCCGCTGCGGTGGAGCGCCTGGGCCAGCCGGGGCAGCTCGTTGGAGATCAGCCGGGCGCTTTCGGCATCGGCCACGCCGAAGGTGCCGCTGACGGTTTTCTGCCAGATGCCGAAATCACCCCGCAGCGGGCCGAGGCGTGAAAGCGTCAGCAGCAGAGACACACGGGTAACCTTTTCGGCCGCAGGCCCTTCCCCGCCGGCGTCCCGGTTCAGGTCCAGCAGCAGCTGCCCGAACTGCAGGCCGTCGTCCCAGAGAACCGGCAGCGGCAGGATAAAACGACCAGCCTTGTCAGCCACATGACGGTTGAGGAGTTGGAGGGTTTCAAGCCCCTCCAGGAAGTTTTCGACGCGCACCCGGGCCTGTCCGTCGCCCGCGATCTCTTCCAACAGCTGCAGGGCCGCGGCCTTCAGATCCTGAGCGGCCATCTGCCGGATCCGCTCATGCGCCGGCACCGGGTTCCGGCGCATGACGGCGGCCAGTTTGCCCTCCCACCCCATCCCACCGTTCAGAATCAGGCGCTGCAACAGGGCGGCGTCCGGTTCAGCGGATTTCAGGGCCAGGGTCGCGATCAGGCGGGTCAGGCCGTCAAGCCCCGCGCCTTGGCCATCGGGTTGACCCGGCAGCCGGCCGGCGGGCGTTAGCAGGTGGGACAGGCGCGCAAAAGGATCGCCTGCAAGCGCCAGGGTGCGCATCGCCGGCATCCCCTCCGGCGGCTGGGGGCCTGCAGCCTCCAGAATTTTCAGCACCGGCGTGGGATCGGTCTGCACCACCTGCAGCAGCAGCCGACTGCCCGGCTGCAGCGGCAGGTAGGTGTCGGCGACGACGCGCTGCCCGGCGATGGCCAATTGCACCTGCCGCGCGGAGAGGGTTTGCATCACGGTGGCCGTTACGGCTGCGTTCAAGCGCAGGGCGGCGAGCGGTTTGGGGTTTTCGGCAGACGGGTCGACGGTCACCCGGCCGGAGGAGATCATCAGGGTTGTGGGGGCCGCCGTCATGGCTTCGGCCATGCGTTTGAATCCCGGGCACCCGAAATTTTAGGATAGCGGCTGGGGGTGCGCATCAACATGCCTTTTTTCCCGGAAATCGGCAGACGGCGTTGCCTGGCCGCCCGGCGGAGTCTGCTGGACCCTGAGGAGCTTGCGATGCAGATCGAGCACCAGGTCCACCTCCCCGCGGGGCAGTGACAGCCGGCTGGAAATGGCGTCCGCATCCACCCCCGCGCGGTCCAGGGCGATGATCTCTTGCTGCTGGTCGTAGACATGCGGCGTGTGGGGGGTGCCCATTCGGCCGCAGGCGTCCGCCCGGTTGAGGAGCAGATTGAGGCTGATGATGCGGCTGTCCAGACGCTCGCTGATCTGTTGAATCAGGCGGTTTTTTTCCTGCAGCTGGGCATCGAACGCCCGGGCGGTTTTGTCGGCCTCCACCAGCAGCGGCTCCAGCAGGCCCATCAGGCGCTCGGCCGCCGCCTTCGATAGGCTGCCATGGGGGTCTGAACGCAAGATGCGGACATAATAGAGCACCAACCCCACCAGCAGCAGGTCCATCAGCAGCTGAAGCACCAGCCAGAATTCAATCGGAAGAACCGGCAGGCTTTCCAGCAAACTTTTTGCGGTTACGATCACCATGCTCCCAAACCAAAAGGATGGATCCCGCTCAGGCGTGACGGGAAGTGCCGGTCTGCACGATCGGCCGCCCGCGGACCCGGGACGGCGCCCGGCCCTCTGCCCGCCGGTGTTTCCACCGCGGACAGGCGCTGCCGCAAACGTCGAAATTCCGTGCCCTGTCTCAGACCACGGTGTCCAGGAGGGTCCCGGTGCCGCGGCGCTTGGCCGCCGTCTGGTCCCCGCCGCCGCTCCTGGGTTTAGCGGCGCGTCCCTTCGGGTTCCGGCGAGAGTCGCGGTCCGCGCCGGCTTTTTCGCTTCCGCTGCTGCTCCTGACCGTGACCCCCTGGGCCGCAAGCTTTTCCTGGGGGGTCGCCGCCGGCATCTGACCCGCCTCCTGGGCGCCCCGCTGCGGGTGGGTTTCCCGGGCGCTGTCGGCCTGCTGCACCACCTGGTTGATATTGGAAATCGTCGTCATGGTATAGCTCCCGGGGGTGATCCGAGCCCCCGACGGACCGTCCTGAGGGCATCCGGGGATGCGGCCCACACCAGTTGCAGCCATCGCGAAAGGCTGCGGGGCGGTTCATCCCGCGCCGCGACCGCCGCTTCAGAGCAGGCGCAGATTCTCCAGCGCCACCCGACGGATATTTTCCTGCGGCAAAGCGCGGTTGAGAGAGGTTTTGATCCGGGCCATGAGCGCCAGCTCGTCGATCTCCGGGTGCTGCAGATCGGCCAGAGCATCGAACAAAAGGTCGAATATGAGGCTGCGGAAATACGGTTCATTCTTTTTGATTTCGGCCGCTCCGGCAGGATCGAAGAGGGCCAGCTCAACATCCACGATCAGACCGGCCACCCCTTTTTTATCCGGCGCTGCCGGCACGACGAAACCCTTGAGGGCCACCCCTGTCGCACCCGAAGGGTCAAGCCCCCGGGCGGTGGCCGAGGTCTGGGAAATGGGAAAGGCCTGGGGGCCGGCGGCGCCCCGCGAGGGCGCTTGGCGCTTGTAGAGGTAAAAAGAGGTCAGCGTGGACATCAGGATCAGTAGAACAGCCGCCACAGTCCACAAGGTCTTTGAAAAAAACCAGCGCCCCCCCGCCGGCGACTTGTCTTCACGGGCCTCGGCAGAGGGCGTTTGCTCCCCGTCGGAGGCCGCCAAAATGACTTTTTGGGACGCCGCCCCATCGCGGTCCGGAGTCGACGGCAACAGGGCTTCCGCCTTTTGGCGGTCGCCGCCGGGCAGCTTTTGCAATGCGGCAAGCTGCGCTTCGGCGGCAGCAGGAGTCTGCGCATCCTGGTCTGCGCTCGGCCCAGGGGGGGCTAAGCCGATTTCTTGGCTCCCGCCAGCGCTCTCGGACGTGATCAGGGCGTCAATATCCGCCTGGGAGATGGTCACCTCATCGGCCTCACCTGCCGACGCGGTCAGCTGCGGCCCGGCGGAGGCGGCAGCCGAGGTCTCCACCGTCCCCACGCCCTGCAGCAGCGCGTCGATGTCCGCCTGGGAGATAAATATTTCCTCCCCGGCATCCCCATCGACACTGGCAGGCGCTTGATCGAATCCGGGTGGGGTGCCCTTTTCGCCCTTTGGTTCGGGCGCAGCGGCTGCCTGCAACAGGACATCGATGTCCGCCTGGGAAATGGCCACCTCGTCGGCCTCACCTGCCGCCGACGCCTCCTGGGGCCCGGCGGACGCGGCAGCCGAGGTCTCCACCGTCCCCACGCCCTGCAGCAGCGCGTCGATGTCCGCCTGGGAAATCACCACCTCATCGGCTTCGCCCTCCGCCGCTGTCAGCTGCGGCTCAGCGGGCGCGGCATCCGCGGTCGGCGCCGCCCCGGCGCCCTGCAACAGGGCGTCGATGTCCGCCTGGGAGACGTATTCGGGGATGGCCGGGGTCGAATCTTTAGCGCTCATGGTTGCGGTTCACCTGCATCGCAATGACACCCCTCACAGAGACCCGACCAAGACCGTCCATGACGCACGGCAGCATCAGATCGCGCAGTATTTCTTGAGCCGGATTTTCAGTTTGATCACCGCCATCGCGTGAATCTGACAGATACGGGACTCCGTGAGGCTCAACACGTGCCCGATCTCCTTCAGGGTCAGCTCGTCGTAGTAGTAAAGCGAGATAACGATCTGCTCTTTCTCCGAAAGGGTTTTGATGGCCTGGGCGATCACGCGTTTAAGCTCCTCCCTGCCCACGTTTTCGGAGGGGTCGTCGGCGCTGCGGATGCTTTCCTGGAACGATTTTTTGGAGACCGCGTCATTGGCCTCATCCTTGATGAACTCATCCAGGCTGAGCAGTGATACCCGGTGAATGTCCGAGAGCGTGTTGAAGTAATCCTCCAGTGCAATACCCAACTCTTGGGCGATCTCCTGGGCTTCGGCCGGCCGCTGGGTGCGCCCTTCGACCGCCACGAGCGCTTTTTCGATTCGCTGCATTTTTTTGCGCATGGACCGCGAATACCAGTCCATCCGCCGCAGCTCGTCCAGGATGGCCCCCTTGATCCGATACTCGGCATAGGTCTTGAGGTTGACATCCCTTTCGGGGTCAAACCGGTCAACCGCATTGATCAACCCGAGGCAGCCCGCGCTCAGCAGTTCATCAAAAAGAACGCTGGAGGGAATGCGCATGGCCATTCGGCCTGCGATTCGCTTGACCAGGGGGGCATATTTGACGATCATGGCCTCGCGTTCTTTGTCATCAAAATGACACTGGTCGTTCCCGCCGCTTGCATACGCAAATTTTGTGGTCATCATCGCACCGTTTGCTCAGTTGAGGGTTTCCAACGAATATCTGCTCGACCCGTCAAACCGCATTGACCCCGCGGTGGCCCTTTCCGCCCGCCCGGTCAGACGCTAAACTCAATGAAGCGTTTGAAAAAAAATTTGATATTGCCGTCGGTATGCTGGCGCCGCGGCGCATCCATGAGCTGATCGGCCAGGGCGTTGATGCCCCGGCTCCAGGCGGCTTCGGGAAAAGCGTCGACCGCGATGCGCCGCTCCCGCACCGCCCGGGTGACATTGTGATCGTTGGGCACCATCCCGAGGTATTGAATCACGACCCCGCTCAGGAAGCGCTCGGCCGCCTGCACCAGGCTGGCGTAAACCGACTTGGCCTCGTGCTCACTGGTCGCCATGTTGACCAGCAGCTGGAAATGGCGCGTGCCGTGCTGGAGAAACATCACCTTCATCATGGCGTAGGCGTCCGTGATGGCGGTGGGCTCGGGGGTCGCCACGATGATGCAGTCGTCCGCCGCCAGGTTGAAATAGAGGACATTGGCCGAAATCCCGGCCCCGGTGTCGATCAGCATCACGTCCAGGTGCGCGCCGAAGGCCTCGAACTCCCCCAGCAGGTTGAGCTTCTGCCCCTCGGTCAGATGGGTCAGGTGGGTGAAACCGGAGCCGGCCGGCACGATCTGGATCCCGGCAGGCCCTTCGACAATGATTTCCGCGAGGGTTTTTTCGCCGTCCAGCACATGTCCGATATTGAACTTCGGGTGGACCCCGAAAATGATGTCGATGTTGGCCAGCCCGAGGTCCGCATCCAGAATCAGCACCTTGTGGCCGCGGTTGGCGAGCACCAGGGCAAGGCTGCCGACGATATTGGTCTTGCCCACGCCGCCCTTGCCGCTGGTCACGGCAATGGCCCGCGGGGCAGGCGCCGAAATGGCGGAATCAGGGGCTGCCGGGGTCATCAGGCGCTGCGGTGTCTGGCGGGCTTTGGCGGAAACGATCTTTCGGAGGCTGCTCGCTTGATCCACGCTATTTTCTCCCTTTCAGGATCGGTTCTCCCGGCAGGGGTCCGGGAATCGAAATTCTGCCGCGGCATGCGGTCCGCTGCAGCCTCATGAAACCCCGCCGGGGGTGCCGAACAATTGGCGCAGAATCGTCTGGCGGGTAGCCGGGTGAATGTCCTCCGGCACCTTCTGCCCGGTGGTGATGTAAGAAATCGGAAGCCGCAGGGTTTCGGCCTGATCGATGATGACCCCGCGCTGCCGGGTTTCGTCGAGCTTGGTAAAAACGTAGGAGCACGGCCTGAATACGGCGAAGCGCGCCGCGGCCTCCTGAAGGTCCAGACGGTTGGTGGCGGTGCTGAGGACCAGGTGGCTGGCGATCGGCCCATGGCCTCCCAGGACCGCCTGCAGCTGCTGCATCCGCTCCTCGTCGAGATGGCTGTGGCCGGCGGTGTCGATCAGGATGATGTCCAGGCGGGCCATTTTTTCGACCGCCAGCCTCAGGTCCTGGTGCGAGAAGGCCGGCAGACAGGGCAGTCCCATGATGGCGGCATAGGTCTTGAGCTGCTCCACGGCGCCGATCCGAAAACTGTCGACCGAAATCAGCCCCACCCGCTTTTTGGCCTTGAGACTCAACTCGGCCGCCAGCTTGGCAATCGTGGTGGTTTTGCCGACACCGGTGGGCCCGACAAAAGCGGCAAACTGCGGGCCGCTGCCGGCGGCGGCAAAGGGATCGCAGGTGACGATCGGTTTGAGAATTTCCGTCAGGATCTGCTGGGCGGCGCCCGCGGCGTCGGGCGGGGCGCCGGCTTCTGAAAAATGCTGGATTGCGCTGCGCACCCGCTGGCCCGAAACCCCCGCGCGCACCAGCCGGGCGTAGAGGCCAAGCCACTGGGGATGCTGCAGGATCGTGTCGGGCAGCCCGCCGCCGATGGTGAGCAGGGCCAACAGCTCGCGGATTCCGACCAGCTCGCTCTGCAGTGCCTGCCAGCAGACCTCGGGCGCTGCGGGTGTCTGGCTGCCTGGTCGCGAGTTGGCGGCGCCCGACAGAAGGGCGTCGGCAAAAGCCTGATCGCGTTCGCCGGCCGGGGGCGCCTCCTGGGCGGAAAGCGCGGAGACTTCGAACATGTCGCTGCCGTAGGGGTTTTTGAAACCCTTGAGGACCTGGCGGGTGGAGAGGATCATGGCGTCCGACCCCAGATCCGCTTTCACCTTGCGAACCGCTTCAGCAATGCTCTTGGCCTTGTAGTTGCGAACACCCATGGCGTTACAGCTTTACCCGTCCCAGGGATTGAATCCGAATATTCTGGATGATTTCGGCATGTGAGATGACCATGGCGCTCACCGAGACCTGGGCCACCAGCCGCTTGAGATGCCGCCGCAGCACCGGGGAGCAGACGATCACCGGCTGGAGCCCCATCTCGCTGAGGGCCGCAACGGCCTTCTTGGCCGCCTGGGCCACGGAATCCATGATCCCCGGCTCCACGGAAAGGTAGGCGCCGTGCTCGGTATGCTGGATCCCCTTGGTCAGCAGATCCTCGACTTTGGCATCAACGGTGATCACCGGCAGCACCCCGTCGGGCTGAACGTGGGGGCCCACGATGGAACGCGCCAGCTTCTGGCGAACGTATTCGGTGAGCAGATCCGGATCCCGGCTCATGGAGGCGTAATCGGCCAGGGTCTCCACCACGGTGAGCAAATCCCGGATGGAAACCTGCTCGCGTAGCAGGTTCTGCAGGACCTTCTGGACGATCCCCAACGGAAGCAGCGCGGGCACGAGCTCCTCGACGGCCTTGGGGCTGGTTTTGGCGAGATTGTCGAGGAGGTGCTGGACTTCCTGGCGCCCCAGCAGATCCGGGGCGTTGCTGCGCAGCACCTCGGTCAGGTGCGTGGCCACGACGGTGGCGTTGTCCACCACGGTGTAGCCCGAGAACTTGGCGTCCTCCTCCTTTTCGTTGGGAATCCAGAGGGCCGGCAGGTTGAAGGCCGGCTCGGTGGTGGGGATGCCGGTGATCTTCTGGGTCACGTCGCCGGGGTCCATGGCCAGCAGATGGTTGACCATCACCTCGCCGCGCGCCAGCTCGACCCCCTTGACCAGAACCCGGTACTCAGGCGGTTTGAGCTTGAGGTTGTCCCGAATGTGGATCGGGGGAATCAGCATGCCCATTTCGCTGGCGAACTGGCGTCGGATGCCCCGGATGCGGTTGAGCAGGCTGCCGTCCTGATTTTTGTCCACCAGCGGGATCAGGCCGTAGCCGACTTCCAGTTCCATCACGTCGAGGGCCAGGAGATGTTCGACCTCTTCGGGGCCCGGGGCTTCAGCCGCTTCGGTGGATGCCGTTTTGGGCGGCAGCGCGTCCGTTTCGGCGCGCCGCTGTTTGTCGAAGAGGTAAACCGTGCCCGCCAGGACCGTGGCCAGAAACATGAAGGGACCGGCCGGCAGCCCCGGCACCAGGCCCAGCACGAAGGTCACCCCGGCACCAACATAAATCGGGGTGGTGTTGGCAAAAATGTGCCGGCTGAACTCCTGGCCCATGCGGGCTTCGGAGGCCGCCCGGCTGACGAGGATCCCCGCGGCGGTGGAGATGATCAGGGCCGGGACCTGGGACACCAGACCGTCGCCGACCGTCAGGAGGGTGTAATTCTGAGCGGCGTTGACCATCGACATGCCCTGCTGGGCCACGCCGATTACGAACCCCCCGAAAATGTTGATCAGGGTGATGATGATCCCGGCGATCGCGTCGCCGCGGACAAATTTGCTGGCACCGTCCATGGCGCCATGGAATTCGGATTCCCGGGCAATGGCCTTGCGCCGCTCGCGGGCCTCGTTTTCGTCGATGATGCCGGCGTTCAGGTCGGCGTCGATGGCCATCTGCTTGCCCGGCATGGCATCCAAGGTGAAGCGTGCCGCCACTTCGGCAATCCGCCCGGAGCCCTTGGTGATGACGATAAAGTTGATCAGCACCAGGATCGCAAAAATGATCATCCCGATGACGTAGTTGCCGCCGACCACAAAGCTGCCGAATGACTTGATGACCGCCCCGGCCGCCAGCGGGCCTTCGCTGCCGCGCAGGAGGATCAGCCGGGTGGAGGCGATGTTGAGGGCCAGGCGAAAAAGGGTGAGCACCAGCAGCAGGGTGGGGAAGATCGCAAAATCCATCGGCGACACCACATACATGGTGTTGATCAGCACGATGATGGCGATGGTGACGTTCAGCGCCAGGAAGAAATCCAGGAGCATGGAGGGAATGGGCAGAATCATGGCCAGCAGGATGCCGATCACCGCCAGGATCATGCCGATGTCGCCGGCCTCTTTGAGCAGGCCGGCCGGTATGAGCTTGTTTCCTGCGCTCATCTCCATGCGGTGCGGATGCCTTTCAGCTGGGGCTGACCTCAGCCTTTTGGATCGGGTGTCGACAAATTGTCGGCGGAGCCTGTCGAGGGTTTGACGCCGGCCGGCTGCGCCTGGCCCCGGGGAAACTTCACGTCTGGTTTATCTGCTTGATTTGCCTTTGAGTTTGTATACATAGGCCAGGAGTTCAGCCACCGCCCGGTAGAGCTCCGAAGGGATCTCGCGGCCGGGCTCAACTGTCTTATACAAATTTCTTGCCAAGGCCTTGTTCTCCACCAGCGGGATGCCGTAGCTGCCGGCCAGCTCCCGGATCCGATCCGCCACCGTCCCGGCGCCCTTGGCCACCACCTGCGGCGCCCCCATGCTGAGCGGGTCGTACTTGATAGCCACGGCCAGGTGGGTCGGGTTGGTGACCACCACGTCGGCCTGGGGAAGGGCCTGCATCATGCGTTTGCGCGCCGCCTGCTGCTGGATGCTGCGGATGCGGGCCTTGATCTGCGGATCGCCTTCGGCCTGCTTGGCCTCCTCCTTGACCTCCTGCTTGGTCATCTTGAGGTCCTGCTCAAACTTCCAGCGTTGGAAGCCGTAATCCAGGGCCGCCACCAGCCCCATGATCAGCGCCACCCAGAGAAAGAGCCTGAAGGCCGCCTGCAGGATAAACGCCGTGATCGCGTCGAGGCTCATGTCGTAGAGCGTCAGCATCCCGGCGCTTTCGCTCTTGACCGATAGATAGGCGACGCCGCCGATAATCCCGAGCTTGAGGATCGACTTCACCAGCTCCACCAGTGAACGCAGCGAAAATAGCCGCCCAAACCCCTTGCTGACGCTCAGCTTGTCAAGCTTGGGGGCCAACGCTTGGCTGGAGGGGTGGAAGCCGACCTGGATCAGATTGGCGACCAGGGCAGCCAGAAAGGCCGCTCCCATCACCGGCAGCAGGATGACGATAAAGCGCAGAAGAACGGTCGAACAGAAGTGCAGGCAGGCGGTCGTGCTGAATTCCGGGATCTGCTCGAAGCTCAGACTGCTGCGGATCACCCCGGCAAGCCCCTGGTAGAGGTGGTGGCCGAAAAAATAGAGCGTCAGCACACCCCCAAGCAGCACGCAGACCGCAGGAATGTCGACGCTGCGCGCAACCTGCCCCTTTTCGCGCGCCTGCTCGCGTTTGCGCGGGGTCGCCTTTTCGGTGCGCTCCTGGAAATCCTGTTCGGCCATCTACGGACTTCCCATCAAGGTCAGGAGGGTTCTCAACTGCCCCGGCAGATGGCCCAGATAAAGGCGGGTCGTCAGGCCGACGATCTGAAGCGTCAGACCGAAAAAGAAGAGGCCCACGACGATCTTGATCGGAAAGCCGGCGATCAGGATATTCATCTGGGGCACGAAGCGCGCGCAGATGCCGAAGGCCGCGTCGGTAAACAGCAGGGCCGCGATCGCAGGCGCCCCGATCTTGATGCCCAGCGCGAACATGTTGCCTGCGCTGGCCAGCATCAGGGACAGAAAACCTTTCTGAAGATTCAGTACGCCGGGCGCCAAAATCCGGAAGCTCTCGGCCAGCGCGGTTATCATGACATGGTGGCCGTTTAGCGAGAGAAACAGCAGCATCACCACCAGCAGGCCGATCTGGTCGATGATCGACACCTGGCCGCCGGTCTGGGGGTCGAGCACGTTGATGATCGAAAACCCCATCTGAAACCCCACCATCTGGCCCGCCAACTGCACCGCCGCGAAAAAAAGCCGCACCGCCAGCCCCAGCACCATGCCTGCAAAGAGTTCGGAAATCCCCAGGACCAGCAGGCCGACCGCATGCCGCGGAAAACGCGCGGGGTCCACCGGCACCACCGGGAAAAGCGCCAAGGTCAGGGCCAGCGCCAGGCCGACCTTCACCACGCGCGGAAAAAGCGGACTGTCAAAAATCGGGAAGAGCAGGAGCAGCGCGCTGACCCGGATCAGGATCAGGACAAACACCTCGAACTGCTGCGGGGAAAAGTTCAGCAGCTCCATTTCAGCGGATATAAAGCGGGATGTTGGTGATGATCTGCTGGGTGAAGCCCACCAGCCGCTGGAGCATCCAGGGCGCAAAGAAAAGCAGGCCCAGCAGCACAGCCAGGATTTTGGGAATGAAGCTGAGGGTCATTTCCTGAACCGAGGTGACCGCCTGGAAAATGCTCACCACCAGTCCCACGATCAGCCCCAGGCCGAGCAGCGGCATGGAAATCAGGATGGTCAGGGTGATGGCCTCCTTGGCAAAGCTGATCACGAATTCAGGCGTCATCTCACACGACCCCGAAGCTCTTGATCAGCGAGCCGATCACGATGTTCCAGCCGTCCACCAGAACGAAGAGCATCAGTTTGAACGGCAGCGAGATCATCACCGGGGGCAGCATCATCATGCCCATGGAAAGCAGCACGCTGGCCACCACCATGTCGATCACCAGAAACGGCACGTACAGCACGAACCCGATGATAAAGGCGGTCTTCAGCTCGCTGATCACGAAAGCCGGGATCAGGGCCAGCATGCCGACATCCGCTGGCGTGCGAGGCCGCTCGGCCCCGGAAACTTTCACGAAAAGCGCCAGGTCCTTTTCGCGCGTGTTGGCCAGCATGAACTTGCGCACCGGGGCCTGGGCGCTCTCGAAGGCCTGCTGGTAGGAGATTTCCTTGTCGAGGTAGGGCCGCAGGGCCGTCTGGTGGACCTGCTGCCAGACCGGCGCCATCACGAAGAAGGTGATGAAGAGCGAAAGCCCGATCAACACCTGGTTGGGCGGTGCCTGCTGCACCCCGATCGCCTGGCGTAGAAAATTGAACACCACCACCAACCGGGTGAAGGAGGTCATCAGTACCAGGATCGCCGGCGCCAGGGAAAGGATCGTCAGCAGGGCGATGATCTGCAGGACCACGGCCACCTCTTCGGGGGTCCGAGCCTCTTCCACCCCGATCTGGAAAGCGGGCAGCGGCAGCGGCGCCGCTGCCGCAGGCGCCGCGGCGGCCGCCAGCAGCGCCGCTGCGAGCAGGAGGCTGAAAAGGGTCCATCTTTTGGCGTAAAGGGCGTTCATCTTGGCCTGCCTGTCATCGTGCGGCCGGTGTGCCGGGGCCTTCAGGCGCCCGGCCGGTCGCCCCGCTGGAGGGTCCGTTTGAAGATGTCTTTAAAAAAACCGGCCGAACCGGGAACCAGCGGCGCGGGTGCCTGACACCCGGCAGGCAGCCGGGCCAGGAGGGTGATGGTGTGGGGAGTCGCCCCGATCAGCAGCTTTTCGCCCAGCACATCCAGCAGAATGACCCGCTCTTTGGGCGCCACGTACTGGGTCGCAAGGGTCTTGATGATGCCGGCAGCGCCCAGCGCGCCCCGCTGAACGAACAGGCGCCGCATCAGGTAAAGCGCCCCGACCAGCAGCGCCAGAACGATGCAGAGCATCGCGGCGCTCTTGAGCAGTGAAAACCACAATTCCGGCGGCGCTGCGACCGCCGGGGGGGGAAATCCAGCCATGCGCGTTCCTTGGGTTCCTGACCGCGGTCTGTCGCCCGGCGACCGGCTCAGCCGAGGGTGCGGACCCGTTCCGTGGGGCTGATGATGTCGGTCAGCCGCACGCCGAATTTTTCGTTGACCACCACCACCTCGCCGCGGGCCACCAGTTTGCGGTTGATGAAAATTTCCAGGGGCTCGCCGGCCAGTTTGTCCAGCTGCACGATCGCCCCCTGGCCCAGCTGCAGCAGGTCGTTGACCAGCATCCGGGTACGCCCGAGTTCCACCGACAATTCCAGGGGAATGTCGAGGATAAAGTCCAGGTCCCGCTCCCCGCCGCCGCTGACCGCCGCTCCGGGGCCCTCGGTGGCGGCTGCCGCTGCCGTCGTGTTGTGTGCGTCCATCTCGCGTCTACTCCAATCGGCTGTCAATCTTGAAGGCTTGGCATCCGCGGTGGACACCGGCAAAGCCCTTGAACTTGGGAACGCCCTCCACCAGTCCGGTCAGGCGCTCTTCGGCGTTATTGTCCAGTTGAATCACGTCCCCGACCCTGAGGTGAATCAGGCGCTCGCCCGTTATTTCGGTTGCGCCCAGCCCCACAGCGAAGTTCACGGCTGCGGCGTGCAGGATTTCGCGCACGCGCCGCTGCCAGGCCTGGTCGACTTCAAGCGCGTCGCTCTGGAAGCCGGCGTTCAGCTTGCCGCGAATGGGTTCGATCATCGCGTACGGCAGGCTGACCGTAATGAGGCCCGCGCTTTGCTCCAGCTCCACCTCGAAGCGCGACGCGATCACCAGGTCCGACGGCAGCAGCACCGCCGCGAACTGGGGGTTCATCTCCGAGCGCACGAAGACGGTATCGATCAGCTCCACCGGGCTCCATGCCTTTTTGAGAGCCTCGAGACAGGCGGCAACCACCTTCCGGATCATGACGGTCTCAATCGGGGTGAACTCGCGGCCCTCGATCTTGGCCTTGCCGTCCCCGCGACCGCCGAAAAAGGTATCGATCAGATTGTAGACCAGTCGGCTTTCCAGGACCATCAGGGCAAAACCGCGCAGGGGCTCCATTCGGAAGAGGTGCAAACTGGTGGGCACCGGCAGCGAGCGGGTGAATTCGGAAAACTTCATCGTATCGGTGCCCGTCAGGCTGACCCCCACACTGGTGTGCAGCAAACCGGAAACGCCGGCCCGCATTTCCTTGGCAAGCCGTTCGTTGACAAGCTCGAAGGTCGGCATACGGCCGCGCACCACCTGGTCCTGGCGGGCAAAGTCATAGGCCTGAAGCTCCTCGGGGTCCGGCCCGATGTCGGTTTCGACTTCGACCTTGCCGGTGGTCAAGCCGCTCAGGAGGCTGTCGACTTCATCCTGGGAAAGAATATCGCTCATGACGCTCCCGGGCTACTGGATGACAAACTCGGTAAAATAGAGGTTTTTGATGCGCCCCTGCTGGAGGGTCTGGTTGATCCGGGACATCAGCTCGTTGCGCAGGGCAATCTTGCCGTCGATATCCTGGATCTGATCCAGAGTTTTGCTGCTGAGCAGCAGCAGGATCATGTCCCGCAGCTGGGGCAGGCGGGTGATCATTTCCTTGCCGAGCGCCTCGCTGCCGTATTCCAGGGCGATCTTGGTCTTCAGGTAGCGCTTGCCGCCCTGGTCGCCAAGATTCACCACGAAGGTTTCCAGATCGAAAATCTGCCCGAAATCAGCCGGTGCTGACGCCGTCTGGCTGCCGTCGGCCTCCTGGCCCTTGCAGCCCGTCATCGCGCCGCAAACCGTCAGCACCGCCAGCAAGAGCACCAGCAGGGGTTTCATATCGACCGAAATATTCGTTTTCACCCGTTTCTCCTTGCTCAATTCGGTTTTCGCAAAATGAATTCCACCCGCCGGTTGCGGGCGCGGTTTTCCGGGGTGTCGGAACCGAACAGCGGGCGCTGGTCGCCGTAACCGCCCACGGCCAGGTGGGCCTGGTCAAGCCCCGGGGGCGCGCTCAGCACCTCATAGACGCTCAGGGCCCGCCGGAAAGAGAGCTCCCAGTTGGACCGGAAGCGGCCGCCGACCACCGGCTGGCGGTCGGTGTGCCCCATGATCAGGATCTCGTTGGCCACATAGCGCAGGGTCTCTTTGATGCCGTCCAGGATCGGGCGCTTTTGCGGGTCGATCTCCGCTTCACCGGACGCGAAGAGATGGTCAGAGTCCAGCGAGATCACCACGCCGCGCTGGTCCTCGGAAACCGCCAACAGATCGAAAACGGCTGCCATCTCGGGATTTTCGGACTTCAGCCGCTGGATGCCTTCCAGGAGGTCCACCGCCTCCGCCACCAGGCGGCTGTTGCTGAGCGTTTCGACCTGGGGGGCATTCTGCCCGTCACCGCTGAGGCTGGGATAGGTGTTGGCCCCGCTGTGGTTCATGGGCCCTTGGGTGACGGAAGCGATGTTGAATATGGTGCGCACTTTTCCGGTATCCATGGACTTCATCGTCAACAGGAGCACGAAGAAGGTCAGCAGCAGCATAATCAGGTCACCGAAAGTCACCATCCAGGCACTGGGGTCGGGCTGCCCGGCATCCTGCGCCCCGCTTTTCCTGCCGCCGCCTCTGCCCACCGTCCTGTTCCTTTCGACTGTCGAAGGTCCACCCGCTGCGGTAAGACCCGAACGCCCGCCGTTACCTGAAGACCTTGAAGAAAAACGATTGGAAGGTGAATCCGCGCTGGGGTTTTTGGAGGCCCCGGGGCTGCACCAAGAGGACATCCACCCGCTGATTGAGCGCCCGGCCCTCGCGGGTGGTGTTGGCGGCCACGGGTTGGGTGGACCCCCGGCCGTAGGCCGTGATGCGCTCGGCCGGCACCCCCCCCGGATCGATCAGAAACCGCAGCACGCCGAGTGCCCGCTGGGCGGAGACCGCCATGCTGGATCCGCCCTGCGCGGGGTCGGGCGGGGAGTTGTCGGTGTGGCCGCTGACCTCGACGGGGGCCTCGGATTCCAGGATCAGGGTCGCGAGCCGCTTCAGAAGGGGGTGCATCGCCGGCCGAATTTGGGCCGCTGGGCCCTCGAAGAGCCCATCGGCCGGCAGCGACACCAGGCTGCCGCGTGCGGAGGTGCGGATCCGGATGTCCTGAGCCAGATGGTCGGCCGCTTCCAGCAAGGGGGCGAAGTCTATCTGGCCCGCCGGCGGCAGGACGGAAGCAGGGATTGAAGGGCTCTGCTTGCGTTCGAAAAAACTGTAACCGCCGGAAAGGCCCGCGAAGCTCTCCTGAAGGGACCCCAACACCTGCCGCTGTCGATGCTCGTCCGCGACTGCGATGGCGTTGAGCAAAATGAAAAACGCCAGCAGAATGATAAAGAGCGACACCGTCATCATCATAATCAGGTTGGGGGCTGCGGTTTCGGTTTGTTTCTTTTTGCGGGCCATCCTGCCGTCCCTCGGGGCCGTCTGCCGCTTGGGGGATTACTTGAAGTGGGTCTGCCGCTGGCTGGGTGAGACAAACGCCAGCATCTTCTGCTCGAGGATCCGCGGGTTTTCGCCCTTGGTGAGGGAGATCACGCCCTCCGCGATCATCTCCTTGGCCAGGGTTTCCTCCTTGCTGCGGGTCTTGAGCTTTCCGGCAATCGGCATGCAGACCAGGTTGGCGATCATCGAACCGTAAAAGGTGGTCAGCAGCGCCACGGACATCGCCGGCCCGATGGTGCTGGGGTCATCCATGGACTGCAGCATCTGAACCAGCCCGATAAGGGTCCCGATCATCCCCAGGGCGGGCGCGAAGGTGCCCATGGTGGCGAAAATTTCGGCGCCCAGCTGGTGACGCTCGCGCAGGAATTCGATTTCGGTTTCAAGGATGTTCTGGATTGATCCGGGCTCAAGGCCGTCCACGGAAAGCTGCAAGCCCTTTTTGAGAAACAGGTCCTCGATGTTCTTGACATCCTCCTCCAGCGACAGGATGCCTTCGCGCCGCGACTTGTTGCCGAAGCCCACGAACTGCTCGACGATCTTCTCCACCGAGGCGGTCTTGCTCAGGAACACGTTTTTGACCACCCGCAGCGCCCCCAGGACGTCTTTGAGGGGGTAATTGATCATGGTGGCCCCCATGGTCCCGCCCACGACGATCATCAGCGAGGGCGCGTCGATGAACAGCGAGAGCCCGCCCCCCATGAGGATCGCAATCAACACCAGCCCAAAGGCGGACACCGTTCCCAGAAGCGTGGCTACGTCCATGAGAGTCTCTTTTCAAAAGCGGCGGATTGAAGATTTTGCCTGTGGGAGCGACGGAAAACCGGCGCGGATAGAAAACTGAGGAGGGATTGAGCAACAAACATGCCAGGCGGGTTGCCTACGGAGACCGGGGAACGATGGCGGGGGCCAGCGGTGTGGGGTTGAAAAAGGCGTGCACCCCTGAAGGACGAGCCACAGCCGGTCGGCGGCGCGGCCCGCAAAAGGGTCATGGGTCAGCGACGGGTTGTCAAATTGGCGGAGGAAGTGTCAATTCCATGACGGCCACCGGGAAGGCCCAGCGGGGCCGCATCCGCCGGTGCAGATTCCCCCACTCTGCACCGGCGGATGCGCCATCCAGACCACCACAACCGGGCGCATTCCCCCCGATGGCGGGCAATTGGCCACGCGACCCTTAGCGCTTCATCTGGATCGTCTCGGCCAGCATGTCGTCCACCGTCGTGATAATCTTGGAATTTGCCTGGTAGCCCCGCTGGGTGGTGATCATCTTGACGAACTCGTTGGCGATATCGACATTGGACTGCTCCAGGGAGTTGGGCGTGATGCTCCCCAGCCCGTTGGTGCCAGGATGGTTGGTGACCGGGTCCCCGCTCTCGTTGGTTTCCTGGTAGAGATTGCCGCCAAGCTTGAACAGCCCCTGCTCGTTCTGGAAACTGGCCAGGGCCACCCGGTAGAGGGGGATCAGCTGCCCGTTGGAGTAGCTGCCCGTGACGACCCCATCGGTGCCCACCGAAACCCCCTGGAGATCGCCGGCACCGTATCCGGTTGACGATTGAAAGGTGGTGGAGGAGGCCCGCGCGTACTGGGTGGTAGTCAGGGAGGAATTGGCAAAGCCTGTGCCGTCATGGCGCGACCCGATGTTGAGATCGACGGAAAGCGGCACCCCACCGAGAAAATCGGCGGCAAACTCGTAGTAACCGTCGGGGTTCAGGGCCGCGGCCGTCCAGCCGCGGGCTGCCGCTGCGCCGCCGGCGGTGAGATTCTCCAGGGTCAGGTTGGTGATGTTGCCAGAACTGGCCGAGAAGTCGATCTGACCGCGGGCCAGGAGGCCCGCGCTGGGATCGCCCGCCGGGATGAAGGCGCGGCGGTCTTCGGTGGGGTTACAGGTCACGACATACTCCCAGTTGGAGCTGCCGTCGATGATGTCGTAGTAAATGGTGATGTCGTGGGTGCTGCCCAGGGAGTCGTAGGCCTTGACCGTCGACTGATATTCGTAGCTGGTGGCGGCCATGGGTGGCGCGTTGGCGGCGTCCCAGGCATCCTCGAGGGTCAGGGTGTTGCTGATGGTGTCGGCGTCCAGGTTGGTGATGACGGTGATTTCATCGGTCTGTCGGGGCGGGGAGGTAAAGGAGGTCAGCATGATATCGGCAATCGAGCCCATGTCTTCGCCGGTATCCTCATCCAGGGCCCAGCCCTGCACGACGTAGCCTTCGGGACTGGTGAGATAGCCGTCATTGTTAAAACTGAAATTGCCCGCACGGGTATAGAATTGGGAGTTGCTGGTGTCCTCGCGCAGGACGAAAAAACCCTTCCCGCCGATGGCCAGGTCGGTGGTGTTGCCGGTGGATTCAAAGGAGCCCTGCTGAAAGTTGGCGGAGATATTGCCGAGGGCCGTGCCGCGGCCCACCTGGGAGGTGCCGGACTGCGTGGCCACCGACTGGCTGAGGAGGTCCTGGAAGGTGTAGTTGCTGCCCTTGAAGGCGACGGTGTTGACATTGGCGATGTTGTCACCGATGATCTGCATGGAATTTCCGAGGGTCGATAGACCGCTGATGCCGGAATAAAGTGAGCTGGTCAATGACATGGTTCAGTCTCCGTTTAGGGTGATACGCACTGATCGGTAAAACCAGATAAAACAGATAGCAATTCATCCCACAGGCTGCAAACGCCTGAGGCGCGCGACCGCTACCCCTCGGCCGGCATCCGAACGCTGAGGACGCTCTTCGGATCGACGCTGCGGCCGTCCATCAGGAGCTGCGGGGAGCCGTTAGCATAGGTCAAACCGGTCACCGTGCCGGTGTAGGTCGCCTGGACGTCCTGAAGGACGCCGCTGGCGCTGATCGCCTGGATTTCATAGCGATAGGTGCCGTCGGGGACGCTTTGTCCGTTGAGGCTTTGCCCATTCCACGCGACGGCGTGGGTGCCGGCGGCCAGATCCGCCTGGGCGTAGCTGTAGACCTGGTTTCCAGCGCCGTCGAAGATCGTGACGATCACCTGACCGGGCTCCGCGAGGCTGAAGGTGGCGCCGCCGGCAACGCCGTTCGCCAGGGTCACCAGGCTGTCCTGGCAGGTGATCTCCTTGCCGATGTAGTCTAAAAGGTTTTGATCGCCGCCCTGGTCTTCGATGGCCTTCAGAATCTCGGCCAGATTCGTGTTGGTGTTGATCTGCTGCTCCAGGCCGCTGAACTGCGCCAACTGGGATGTGAATTCGGTGCCTTGCGCCGGGTTCAGGGGGTCCTGGTGCTGCAGCTGGGCGACCATCATGGTGAGAAAGTCAGACTGCCCCAGGCGGTCGTCATCCTCCTTCTGGGTGCTGTCGACGTAGCTGCCGCTGATGGCGGCAAGACCGCTGCTCGCGTTTGAAATCGGATCGATCGCCATGTTCAACTCCTTTTTTTGTTTGATGCGCTGCTCTACGCCACGATATTGAGGGCGTTATCGCGGATGCCCCGTTTTGGCAGGGAGGCCTCCGCCCTGTCGCCGTCGGACCCTTCAGGACGCCGGACGGCCCCCGGGCCGGATCCCGAGCGCCCGCGCTGGGATTCATGGCGGCTGTCGGCCATGGTCTGGTCGAAATTGGGGCTGACCTGAACATCGACTTCATTCAGCTTGATGCCCTGCCCTTGGAGCGAGGCGCGCAGATCGGCGGCATGGGCCGTCAGCATGTCCCGGGCCGCCTGGTGCTCGGTGATGATGGTGACCTTGAGACCTTCGGCGCCTTGATCGATGGTCAGCTGGATCCGGCCCAGGTGCGGCGGTTTGAGCTGAAAACGAATCTCGCTGGCATCATTCAGGCGGGCCCGCATGATCTGGCGTCCCACCTGGTTGAGCACGTAGGCCGGCAGACTGCGTTCGGAAGCGGCCACCGACGCGCCGGCAGGCCCGGCGGTCGGCGCGCGGCTGTGGGTTTCGGCCGCAGCCAGCACCTCGGCCGTTTTGGCCGCCTCGTTGGCTGCCGCCTTTACAGGCAACGCTGCGGCGGCATCCCCGGCCCCCGCGCCGCCTTCGGCCGCTCGAGCGCCCACCGGCGTTTCCAGCCCGGAGGCAGCATGCGATGACCAGACCGATTGGATCTGCCCCTCGGCCGGGAGCAGCTCGCGCGGGGCCGCAAACGCTTGCGCCGAAGCCGGTGCCCGGCCTGCAAGCACGCGGCAGCCTTCCAGAAACCGATCGATCTGGGGCGCCATGTCCGCCGGATCGGTCGACTGACCGGCAGGCTGAACGGTCAGTTCTTCAAGCCGGGCGACAAACTGCTCCAGATTGAGCGCACCCCCCGCCCCGGTCCCCTCTCCGGCCAGCCCCATGCGGTCCATCAGTCCCGCGGCCTGAATGCGTGTTTTTTCGTCCGGCACCCGCCCGGCCAAGTCCGGATCGGCTGCCAGGCGTTGCTTGAGCGCGTCCACCAGGGGCCGCAGGGCAATGCCCTGCCCTTCGCTTTTCGAGGCGGCCACCACCTGATCGATATCCGCCGGGGCCATCCCGAAGGCGCCGAGCACCGTTTCAAGATACGGCAGGCTGGAAAGCGCCAGGGCGGTTGTTTCGGAGTTGGAAGCCGGCGCTTCGTCGATGGCCCGGTCCTGGAGACTTGCGAACAGGTCTGCCAGCCGGACCTCCCCGGTGCCGGATGCGGCCCGCAGCTCCGCAAAAAGCCCGGCAACCGCCTGGGCGTCAAACCCCGCCGCCGAGAGCAGCGGCAAGAGCGTCGCAAGCCCTGCTTGATCCACGGTCGTAACGGTGCAGTCAACCCCACGCACCTGGAGCTGGGCCTTGAACTGCTGCAGCCACTGCGAACGCTGGGTGGAGGGCGGCGAAGCTGCGCCCGCCTCCCGGGACGCGCCGGCCTGCAGCGCCCGGTGCAGCAGGCAGCTGAAACCGTCCGCGCGTGACGTTGTCGGAGTCGCCGGGGATGTGCCTGCGGCCGGGCTGCCCAAAAAATTTGCGATAGTAAGCGCTGGTGAAAACATGTCCATTCCCTTTTCTGAAACCGGCCGCGAATGGGTGCCGCCGGTATCTGTGACCCAGAGCAACGCCTGTGCCACCTGCCCCAAAAATTTATTTTCCATGTTTTTTCAATATATTAAAATTGATCAAGGGGAGTTCCAAATTTTCCCGTCGGCCTTGCGGCTGCATTTTTTACCCCGGCCGGGCGGTTGGGACGGCAAATTTTGCCGTCCTCCCGGTGGCCGCCCCTGCCGACAACCGATCCGGCAACACCGCCTGAGGGACAAAAAAACCCCCGGGGTTGCCGGGGGCTGTCATCAGGCCGAAATCATGGCGGAAGGCGCTTACTGGTTCAGTCCGACCGTCTTGTGCGCCAGCCGCTCGCTCACCAGGGCGGCGCGATCGACGCTGACATAGGTGAGAATCTGTCCGATCTGCTCGCCTTTCATCTGGGAAAAGAGCTGCAGCACGACCTCCATGTCCAGTTTGTCGATCAGGGCGGCGGCATTTTTGGGCTTCATGCTGCTGTATACCTTGACGAGGTGTTTCAACTTGGCCTCCTCCTGCTCGCGGACCAGGCGCACCTTCTCCTCCTCCTGCTTTTCCTTGACTGCCAGGCTGGCCTCGACCTCCTGACGGATCCGGGCGAGTTCATCGATCTTCTGGGTGAGCTCGTCTTTGAGGCTTTCCAAGCGCGTCTGCTGCTCGGCCAGGCGCTCTTTTTCCTTCTCGATTTCCAGCCGCTTCTCCTCCAGGCTGAGCAGCGTCGCCTTGACCGCCTCGGAAGCCGCTCCGGGGGCGGCCGCGGCCTCGTGTGCCTCGCCTGTCGGGGTTTCGCGCGCAGGGTCGGCTGCGACCGCCGGGCCGGCCGCTTCCTGGGCGATGGCATGGTCCTCGAGCAGCGCAACGCCAGGCACCATCAGCGGGGCTGATAGGAAGACCACCGTCAGGAAGATTTTGAAAATAAAGAGGCTGACCAGCAGGGTTTTCATGCCGTTTTGGAAGCGGTGCTTCATCTCTTTTCCTTCCGGGCGCGGTGCATGAGGGCAATCTCGTCGGTTTGTTTCTGCAATTCCTTGGCCATGTCCTGATCGTATTCCGACTCGCGCCGCTCCTTGAGATTTTCAACGGACCGGCGCTGAACGGCGGTATCCGCCAGCCGCGTCTGGCAGGCGCTCAGCTCCTTCAGCAGCGTCTCGCGCCGCGCTTGCGCGGCCTCGCGCCGGGTTTCAATCCCCGCCACAAACCGGGCGAATTGCAGGAAGCGCGCCGCCGAGAGACCGGCGGCGGCTTCCCGGTCGCAGGCAGCGCGCGCATCGTCCAGACGCCCCTGCAGCCGCGCCATAGCGGCCTCACAGTCCCGGAGCGCACGACGGGCATTCGAAACGGCCTGCCGGGCCTGCTGCTCGCGGAATTCACGGTAGCGCAACAGCGATTTCAGGCGGAACTGGAAGCGTTTCATCGGCTGCGCCTCAGGCTTTGAAGAGGGCCTTGAGTGCCTCCAGCCCCTCCCCATAGGCAACCCGCTGATCGATATCCTGGACGAGCAGCTGCTTGATGCGCGGCATCAGCTTTTCGGCCTGATCGATTTCCGGGTCGCTGCCGTCGCTGTAAGCCCCGATGGCGATCAGGTCCTCGGCGCTCTTGAATGCCGCCATCACCTGGACGGCCTTGCTGCGCAGGGCCAGATGCTGGGGCTCGATTACATCCCGCATGACGCGGCTGACGCTCTCAAGCACCTCGATCGCGGGGTAGTGGCCGCGGTTGGCCAGCTTGCGCGAGAGCACGATATGGCCGTCGACAATGGAGCGGACGGTGTCGCCCACCGGATCGTTCATGTCGTCGCCCTCCACCAGGACGGTGTAGATGCCCGTTATGCTGCCCCGCCCCTGGAGGTTGCCGGCGCGCTCCAGCAAAACCGGGATCTGGGCGAAAAACGAGGGGGTATAGCCGCGGCTGGTGGGCGGCTCCCCGGCCGCCAGCCCGACATCCCGGGAGGACATGGCAAAACGGGTGATCGAGTCGACGATCAGCAGCACGTTTTTCCCCTGGTCCCGGAAATACTCCGCCAGGGTGGTCGCCAGGTAGGCGCCGCGCATGCGCACCAGCGGCGGGGCATCGGAGGTGGCCGCCACGACCACGGCCTGCCGCATCCCTTCGGCGCCCAGGGTTTGGGCCACGAAATCCTTGACCTCCCGACCGCGTTCACCGATCAGCCCGATCACGGTTACATCCGCGGCGGTGTGGCGGGTCATCATCCCAATCAGCACGCTCTTGCCCACCCCGGAACCGGCCATGATGGCCACCCGCTGGCCGCGCCCCAGGGGCACCATGGTGTTGATCGCCCCGATGCCGACATCCATGAGCTGCCGGATCGGCTCCCGCTCCATGGGGTTAATGGGCTTGCCATGCAGCGGGTAGCGCGCGTCGGCGGCGATCGACCCCTTGCCGTCGATGGGCCGCCCCAACCCGTCCACCACCCGGCCCAAAAACCCCCGGCCCACATCGGCCCGGGGGCTGGTGTCGATCAGCGCGATCCGGCTGCCGGGTCGAATCCCGCGGGTGTCGCCGTATGGCATCAGCAGCAGGCGCGCCTCCTTGAAGCCCACCACCTCGGCCAGCAGTTCATGGCCGTGGTCATTGGCGATCCGGCACAGGCTGCCGATGCTCACGTCCGGGCCGGTGCCCTCGGCAATCAGGCCGATAACCTTGGCGATGCGCCCTTCGAGGCGCATGCCGACAGCGGCGGCCACGGCCTGGTGATACGGCTCCCAGTTGAGGTTCAGATCAGGGGTCATCGGCAAAGGCTTTTTTTGGGGGCTTCGGCGGGCGGTGGCCCGAATCAATCTTCCGCCGCCGACATCTCGGCGGTCGGGGTTTGCGGCCGCGGCGCGGTTTCCAGGAGACATTGGCGAACGGCTTCCAGGCGCGCCTCCAGGGTGGCATCGATCGCGCCTGAACGGGTTTCAATGCGGCAGCCGCCCCGGCTGACGGACGGGTCGGCCTGCAGGCTGAGCTGTTTGAGCCCGCGGATTTCAGCCATCAGGGGTTTTTTGAGGGCCTCGAGGTACTCGAAGTCCTCGGAGTTGACCTCGATGACGACCGCCACCGGTTCGGGAATCTGCTCGAAGGCTTTCAGGATCGTGCGCCGGACCACTTCGTGGTCCAGCGCCACCTGCCCGCAAACCACCTTTTCCGCGACGCGCACCACCAGCGCGATGATCTCGCGCTCGTAGGTCCGGCACAGGGTCGGCCACAAGTGCTCGGTGGCGGTGAGCAGGCTGTGCAGGTTTTCGGCCACCTCGGCCGCCTTTTCCATCCCGGCGGCAAAACCCTCGGCTTCTCCCCGCGCCAACCCCTCCTGGTAGGCTTCCTGGCTCAGGGCCGCGGCATCCGGGGCTGTCTGGCCGGGCAGTTCCTGGGGGGCGGGAAGGTCGTGCGCGGCGTCGCTCCCGGGGTAAAGCGCACTGAACCCGGCCTCGGAATCTATTCCGGCCCGGGGTCCCGTCGCCCACCCGCTGTCCGCGACAGGAGCGCTGCCGAAATTCATCGGTTGCCACTCGGCCGCCCCCTGCGGGGTGTGGAAGGCATCAGACAAGAACGTCCTCCTTGCCCTTGCCGCCCAGCACGATGGATCCTTCGGCTTCCAGCTCCTTGGCGGCCCGCACGATCTGCTGCTGGGCCTGCTCGACTTCCGCCAGCCGCACGGGGCCCATGACCTCGAGGTCTTCTTTCAGCATTTCGGCCGCACGCGAGGAGAGGTTGGTGAGAATCTTGGCCTTCATCTCCTCGCTGGCGGTCTTCATCGCCAGCACCAGCTGCTGACTTTCCACCTTTTTCAGGATCTCACGAATGCCGCGGTCGTCGATCTTGGCCAGGTCCTCGAACACAAACATCATTTCACGGATTTCGGTTGCGAGGTCGTTGCGCTCCTCCTCGATAGACTCCAGAACGGTATCCTCCGTGGCCCGGTCCACGCCCCCGAGAATCTGGACCAGCTTCTCCAGCCCGCCTGCCGCCGCAGCGGCGTTGTCCAGGTTGCTGAGATCCGACTGCAGGGCCTGATCGACGGCTTTGACCACCTCGGAGGGCACCTGCCCCAGGTTGGCGATGCGCATCGCGATGTCCCCCTTCTGCTCGTCCGGCAGGGTCATCAGGATCTCGGATGAAACTTCGGGCGGAAGATAGGAGAGGATCATGGCGATGGTCTGGGGGTGCTCGTTCTTGATCCGTTGGGCCAGGGCGTCGAGATCCACCTCACGGCTCCACTTGAAGGGCACCGCCTGCTTTTTTTCGCGGATGTGATTGACGAGCGCTTCGGCGGCCTTGGGGTCCAAAGCCTGCGCGATCGCCTCCTGGATAAAACTGTCCCCCGGCACCAGCACCTGGTCCTCCTGGCGATAGCCGGCGATAAAGGCTTCGGATACCGCGGCGAGCACGTCGCCGGGGATATGCTCGATCTCCGCCATGATCCCGGCGACCTTCTTGATCTCGTTTTCGGTCATTTTCTTGAACACCGCCGATGCAAACTTTTCGCCCATGGTCAGCAGGAAAACGGCCGCCTTCTGGGGGCCGGTCAGGTTCTGGGGATCCAGCTTGCTTTTGATCATGATGAAGACTCGTTCAGCCAGCCTTTGATGAGACCCGCGGATTTTTCGACATCATTCTGGGCCAGCTCGGCCGCCTGCTGCCGGGGGGAAAGGCGGTCGGGCGCCGGCAGGGCCTCCCGCTGTTCGTTGGCGATGGCTGCCCGGCCTTTTTCGCCGCCGGCCAGGGCCGGCTTGACCGCCTCGGTTTTGAAGTCCCGCATGGTTTTCAGCAACGGCCGGACCACGAAGAAAAATACCAGCAGCACCAGCAAGACGTTGAGCAGGCTGCGGCCGGAGTGGCGCACCAGCCGGACCCAGTCAACCCCTTCGGGTTTTTCCACCTGCAGGTCTTCCATGTCCGAGAAGGGAAAGGATTCCACCGAGATTTGGTCTTCACGGTCGGCGCTGAAGCCCATGGCATTTTTGACGATTTTGGAGAACTGGGCCAACTCCTCCGCCGTTCGCGGCACGTATTGGCGAACCGGCCGACCTTCCTCCTCGGCGGATACATATTTGCCGTCCAGCACCGCGGCCACCGAAAGGCGGTTGAGGCTGCCCACCGGCCGAGCCGTGCGTTTGACGGTTCGGCTGATTTCAAAGTTGACGGTTTCATCCTGGCGCGAGCTGCTGTCGGCGGTTTCACGGGTATAGTTGCCGCCGGCTGCGTTGATGGGGTCCACGCTGGAGACAGTGGCGTTGGGGCTGGATTTGCGGTTGGCGCTTTCGTTCACGTTCTGCTGGCTGCGCACCACCTGGCTGTCCGGATCGTAGATCTCCTCGTCGATCTCCACCTGGTCAAAGTCCATCTCGGCGTAAACCCGCACGATGGCCCGGCCCTTGCCGACGATCTGCTCCAGCATGGTCTGGATCCGGTGGGTCAGGTCCTGTTCGTAGTTTTTACGGTATTCCAGCTGGCTGGCGGCCAGCGTGCCGGCCTTGTGCTCCTCGCCGCCGCCCTGGGAAAGCACTTTGCCCAGGGTGTCCACCACGGTGACCCGGTCGGGTTCGAGCCCTTCCACCGCGCTGGCCACCAGGTGCACGACGGCGCTGACCTTTTCGGGCGAAAGGCTGGAGCGCAGCTTGAGCAGCACCGATGCCGACGGCGGCCGAGCCTCCTCGACAAACACCGACTCCTTGGGCATCACGATCATCACCTTGGCGTCGTTGACCTCTCTGAAATCGCGGATGGTGCGGGCCAGCTCCCCCTGCAGGGCGCGCTGGAAATTGAGCTTCTGAACGAATTCGGTGGTGCCGAACTCGGTTTGGTTGAAGATTTCGAAGCCTACGGCGCCGCCCTTGGGAATGCCCGCGCCGGCCATGGAGAGACGAATGTCGTAGACCCTCTCGGCCGGCGCCAGGATGACGCTGCCGCCGCCGTCCAGCCGGTAGGGGACCTGCTGTTCCTTGAGTTTCTCGACGATCTGGGCGGCGTCCTCCGCGGAAAGCCCCGTGAAGACCGGCTGGTATTCAATCCGGTTGGCCCAGAAAAACATGAGGCCGAAGCCCCCCAGCACGGTCAAAGCCACGGCCGCCATCAGGAGCCTGCGCGACGGGGGCATGGCGCGGAAGAGGTGCACGATCTGCTGCAGAGCCGAATTCATTCTGGCTGGTCCGTTGATTCGCTGAGGTTCATCAGGCCGGGGCAGGGACCGCCGCGAGGGCGGTCAGCGGCCGGCCGTTCGTCGCTTGGGGTTGGGAGCGCGGCGGCATTGTCTCTTGCCGAGAGCCTTAGACCGACATCTGCATGATTTCCCGGTAGGCGTCCATGGCCTTGTTGCGGACCTGGAGCATCAAGCGCAAGGAGAGATCGGCCTTGCCCATTGCCAGCATTCCTTCATGGATGCCGATCTCCCCGTGAACCACCTTTTCGGCAGCCCCGTCGGCGGCCTGCTGCAACTGGTTGACTTCCCCGATGGCGCTCTTGAGGGTCTCGCTGAAGCCTTCCGACCGCTGCACTGCCCCCCGGCCGTTTGAAAGCGGCAGGGCCATGGCAGGGGTCTCGATTTTAATCCCGTTCATACGCAGTCCTTTCAGTCCGGCGGATCGGATTATTTTCCGATCTCAAGCGCCTTGAGCATCATCCCGCGGGTGGTGGAAAGAGCGGTCACGCCGGCGTCGTAGGACCGCCGCGCCACCACCATGTCGGCCATTTCGGTCAACAGGTTGATGTTGGGCATGGCCACGTAGCCGCTCTCGGGATCGGCATCGGGGTGAGCCGGGTTGTAGACCATTCGGGGCTCGTTGACGGCTTGCAGCACCTCGCTGACTTCCACCCCGCCGCCATCTTCGCGCAGCCGATCGAACACCGCCCGGAAGCTCTCCAGCGGTTTGGCCGCAAACACCACCATCTTGCGGCGGTAAGGGCCGCCGGCTTCGGTGCGGGTCGTTTCGGTGTTGGCCAGGTTCTCGGCGATCACGTCCATCTTGCTGCGGTGGGCGTGCAGCCCGGACGCACTGACATTGAGGGCCCTAAAAAGCTCCATTATTGTCCTCCTTCCGTTATGGCCTGGCGCAGCATCCCGATCTTGCGCAGGAGCAGTTCGACACTGCTGCGGTACTGGATGTTGTTTTCCATCAGGTGCGTCATCTCACGGTCGATATTGACCGAATCCAACCCCGGGCCGGCCTCGCCCTCCGTAACGCTGCAGCGGGCCGTGCGGGCCGTTGCGGCCGCCGGCAGATGCCGGACATTGGGGGTCGCGATTTTCCCGCGCCCGTCGGCCATGACGGACTCCAGGGTCTTTTGAAAGTCCAGATCTTGGGGCCGGTAGCCGATCGTGTCGAGATTGGCGATGTTGCCGGCGATCAAGGCGTGCCGTTTGGCGGTGACGCCCATGGCCTTGCCGAGCAGCCGGGTGGTGTCGTCGAAAATAAACATCTCTGCCATCTGAGCGCTCCTTTGAAAATTTCCGGGGACCGGCATGAAAAACTTGCCGGCCGACCTGTTCGCCAGTGGGTTAAAGCAATCACCGTGCCGAATTATGAACACCCCGGGCCTCTATCCCAGGCCAGCCAGCGTGCGGGCCGTGTCGTCAGGAAGGGCCGCGCGAGCGCTTCAAACCGCGGCAGGGGCGACCGCCCTCTTCCGAGAGGCGCAAAAATGACGAGGTCAGAAACTCTTTTCCTGATATTCGTTGAGCTTGTTGCGCAGGGTGCGGACGCTGATGCCGAGGACTTTGGCCGCGTGGGTGCGATTGCCATCGGTGTGGTCGAGGGCCCGCAAAATAAGCCGGCGCTCGGCCTCGCGCAGAGGCCCCGGCAGCGGCTCAGGTGCGGCCGGGTCGGCTGCTGGCAGGTTATCGGCCAGCCCCGGGCCGTCTTCGAGCAGCAGGTCGTCGACCGTGATCGTCTCCCCGCGGGTCAGCAGCACCGCCCGCTCGACGAGGTTCTCCAGCTCGCGCACATTGCCGTTGAAAGGCAGCCGCGCGAGCCTTTCAACGGCATCGTCAGTCAAATTCTTGACGGACCGTCCGTCAATCTGGTTGTATTTTTTGATGAAATGCCGGACCAGGAGCGGCAGATCGGCCATGCGGGCGCGCAGGGGTGGAATCTTCAAGGGGATGACGTTGAGGCGATAAAAGAGGTCTTCCCGAAAGACGCCCTCGGCCACGGCGGCCTTGATGTCGCGGTTGGTGGTGGCAATCACGCGCACGTCCAGCTTGACCGGCCGGGTGCCGCCGACGCGGTCGACCTCCCCTTCCTGAAGCACCCGGAGCAGACGCGATTGCAGATGAAAAGCCATCTCGGTGATTTCATCGAGCAGCAGGGTCCCGCCCTGGGCCTGTTCGAAAATCCCTGTTTTCCGGCCGAAAGCACCGGTAAACGCACCCTTTTCGTAGCCAAAGAGCTCGCTTTCCAGCAGAGACTCGGGCAGCGCACCGCAGTTGATGGCCCGGAAGGGGCCTTCCCGGCGTTGGCTGCGGGCGTGTATGAAGCGGGCCAAAAGCTCTTTGCCGGTGCCGCTCTCGCCCTGGATCAAGACAGCCGCACGGCTGTCGGCCACCTGCTCGGCAAGGGTCAGCATGCGCTGCATCAGCGGGTCCCGGGTGACAATCGCGCGCTCCGGGGAGCGCCGGCGATCGGGGTCAAGCCCCCCCCTGTCGGCAGCCATGACGCCCTCAACACGCTGCTTCAGCTGCTCCGGGTCCACCGGTTTGATCATGAAATCCAGGGCCCCGGCTTTCATCACGGCCACGGCCTCATCGACACAGGCCTGGCCGGAAAGCATCACGACCGCCGGGGCGTCATTTTGGGCCAAAGCTTGGCGCAGCAGTTCCAGGCTTCCACAGCCGGGCAGGCGGCTGCCGGCGATCACCAGCCGAAACGGCTGCTCCTGGAGTTTGCGAAGCGCGTCGTTGCCGTCAATGGCGGTGGTCACGGGATAGCCCCACTCTTCCAGCAGCCGGCCCAGTGCGGCCCGCTCCTTATGGTTTTCCTCCGCTATGAGGATCTGGCAGTTTGGCGTCATGGTCCTTCAGACCGGATAGTGGTGGCGATCTCCGGCAGCGTTCGGGGCGCCGGTTCCCTTCCTGACCCCTTGGCCCTCAGGCGTCCCGCCCCAGCTTGGCCTCGATGGTCAGCTGCCGCAGGGCCTCCTCGGCCAAACGCGCCCAGAACGGGTCATCGCTGTCCGCAACCTCCCGAAAGGCTATACGGGCCTGTTCGACTGCGGCGCTCTTCTGGTAGGTCTCCCCCAGAAGAAAGCGCAGGTCCGGATACTTTTGGGGCTGATCGGTAAACTTCAAGGCCATCGCCAGCGCATCGGCCGCCTTGTCAAGTGCCCCCAGCTCCAGGTAGACCTCTCCCAGGCGGCGGTAGGCGGTGAAAAGCGTCTCGTAGGCGTTATCGGACGCACCCGCCAGATGGTTGATGGCCTTGACCAGGCTCTCAGCGGCGGGCTGCGGACGCTTCAGCCCGCGATAGGCCTCGGCCATCCCCATGAGCGCCAGACCCCGGTCATGCTGCCCGGCCGCGCGCGCCAGCGCAGTTTGAAAACGGTTCAGGGCCTTGTCGTAGGCGTTGTCGGCAACCAAGATCTGCCCACAGCGGTAGCTGGCTTCTGCGGCGTGCGGCGCGTCGGGCGTCTTTTGCAGGAAGGTCTCGAAAAACGGCAGGGCCCTGGCAGAGTTGCCGGCGGCCTGAAGCGCCGCACCCAATTCGAAATCCAGCTCCGCCGGGCGCCGGCTTGACAGGTACAGATCGTGGGCGGTCCCCAGGGCCTCGGCAGCCTGGCGGTAAAGCAGGGCCTGAAGATAGGCTTTTCCGGCCGCGTGGAAGAGGTCGGGGCTCTCAACTTTCTTCAGGATCGCCCGGTCCGCTTCGAAACGCTCCAGAATGCCGGGGTAGTCATCCGCAGCCGCCAGCCGATTGAACACGCGCCGATAAGCCTCCTGGAAGATAAAAGCGGCCTCTTGGGTCAGTTCACGCGGGTATTTGTCGAAAAACGAACGAATGGTGGCAATGCTTTTCTCGTCCTCGCCCGCGCCGCTGAAATGCTCGGCAAGGCTGACGAGGGCGAGGTTTGAGAGCGGGTTGTCCGGATATTCCGCCACGATCATGCGGTAGATCTTTTCCTTTTCGGCGCCGTCGGCGATTGCCTCGGCCTCCCGCAGGGAGCTGATCAGATCGCCGTCGGTCCCCGGGAAACGTTCGCGCACCAGCTGGTAGAACGGCAGGGCCTTGGCGGTCTGACCGAGATCCCGGTAAATATCCCCGATGCGGGTCAACAGGATGTGGTTCTGGCCGTTATCCGGAAAGGCATTGAAGGCCGCGGCCAGGGTCTGACAGGCGTTTTCCAGTTGTCCGGTCTGGTAGTAGGCGTTGCCCAGACAAACCAGCAGATCAGGGGATGCGAAAACCCGACGCGGGCTGTCGGCCCGGATTTCGCTCAATACTGCAATGGCCTCCGACAGGTGGTTGGTGGCATACAGGGTTTGCCCTAAGGCCATCTTGGCCTCGGCAACCGGCTGCGAACCGGGGTAATCGTCGATGATTTTGCGAAAGGCGGCGACGGCGGCGCTGTGATTTTTCTTTTCGACGTGCACCCGCCCCTGCCCCAGCAGCGCCTCCGGGGTCCCGCGATAATCAGGGTAGCGGTTTAATACCAGTTTGAAATACCCCTTGGCCTCCTCGAAATTGTTCAGCGCGAGGGCGGTGTTGCCCAGGGCGGTCAGCGCGTAGGGCAGGAACCGGGACTGCGGAAACAGGTTAATGGCGTCCTGGAAGAGCTGCGCCGCCTCCAGCCGGGCAATGGCATCTCCGGATGCCTGGGTTTTAAATTGGCAGTGGGCGCGCAGAAAAAGACCGGCTTCGGCGCAGGCATCCCAGGCCCCGGGCGCGTCCGCCGGCAGCGCGCTGAGGTAATGCTCCAACAGCGCGGCGGCTTCGTGACAACGGTCTGCGCGGCACAGGCGAACCCCCTGCTGAATGTCAGGCCCGGCCTGACACCCGGCCGTGCCGACCTCGTCGAGAAGCGCGTCCAGGGTCCCGGGGGCAAACCGGGCTGCCGCCGCATCTGGGGGTCGTGCCTGGCTTTTCGATACCGCCGGGGGTGACGGCGGCGGTTGCGGCGCGGCGCTAATCACCGGCGGCGGTTTTTTCACCGGCTCGGAGGGTGCGGCAGGAGACGGCACCAGACCGGTTTTTTCAGGGCCGACCAGGGTCACGGCCAGGACCCGGTTTTCCTTCAGCCACTGGGCGCGAACGTTTTTAACGGGGTCCGCGGTTTTCAGGGTGAGCCCCACGACGTCATGCGGCAGCCCCGCCAGCGACAGGCTTTTCAGAAAGGGGCCGGCCACCCCGTTTTGGGGGACGGGGTCGACATGCTGCAGGTTGCGAAGGGCGATCAGGACCTCACGGGTATCGACCTGAACGACTTTGAAGGGGACCGGTCCGCGAAGGTGGATTTCAATCCGCAAGGGATCCGCCGAAAGTTCAATCCTTTCGATTTGATCCGACGGCTTCAGCGCGGCATGTCCGCCGGTGGGCATAAGAAGGCAGAGCGCCAGCAGGGCCGCGCACAGGCCACTGGGCAACGGCCGCAATTTTAAAGCTCTGTGCCGCAAAAAAATCGGCCTGACCACGTCACTCTCCTGTCTGCCGGCGCTGATGACTGCAGCACTACAAGGCGCTCTGGGGCAAGCGCTGCGCGTCGGTGAATTCGACAGCGGCCTGTCCCGGAACGTCCGCTGCGGCCCTCACATCCGATGGCGGATCCCCACCCCGTGGACGGCGGCCTTGGGCAAAATGGGTTGGCGAAGCGCTGCAGGCCGCGCCCTCCGCCGCGGATTGCGGGGCGAGGAAGACGGCAGCGAAGGATCACAGCAAGCACTGTGCCATAAACTTGGATCGGTTGCGAAGGAGTGGAGGGGACGGGCGCGCACTGCCGGACGCAGGGGAAAACCGTCGGCCGGCTGGCAGTTGCGGCTGGATGCGGGGCGGAATGGCGGGAGGTGCGGAGGACCGGCGACCGGCAGAGGAGATGTCAAACCTTTGGCAGAAGCGCGACCCCCAGCGCGCGCGCCCGCTGCCTGCGGCGCAGGGGCTGCAGTGGTCTTTGCGGAGGTGGCCGGTGGCCGTCAGCGGGGTCAGCCGGCATCCGGCTCGAGCTTCATTTTTTTGATTTTTTCCACCAGGGTGGTACGGTTCATCTGCAGGAGTTCGGCCGCCTTGGCTTTGATCCCCTTGGTCTGATTGAGGGCTTGCAGAATCAGGCTGCGCTGGAAATTTTCAACCGCGGCGCTGAAGTCGATGCCCTCTGCAAGGTCCGGGACAGCGGCCGTCATAACCGCCGGTGCCTGGCCGCGAATCCGCTCGGGCAGGTCATCCACCCCAATGACCGGGTCTTCCACCAGCACCGACAGGCGTTCCATCAGGTTTTCAAGCTCGCGCACGTTGCCGGGCCACGCGTAATGCAGCAGCTTTTCCATGGCCGCATCGGTCAGGGCTTTCATCCGTTTACGGTCCTGGCGTCTGCGCCCCCCCAGGCGGTTGAGAAAGAAGTTGACCAACAGCGGGATGTCGGTTTTGCGTTCACGCAGCGGCGGCACCGTGATGGGAATCACGTTGAGGCGGTAAAAAAGGTCTTCCCGAAAGGTGCCGGCCGCCATGGAATGCCCAAGGTCCTTGTTGGTGGCGGCCAGCACGCGGATATCGACTTTTACGGTCCGGGTGCTGCCCACGCGCTCGAAGTTTTGCTCCTGCAGCACCCGCAGCAGCTTGACCTGCAGGTTCGGGCTCATATCGCCGATTTCATCAAGAAAAATGGTGCCGCCATTGGCCATCTCGAAGCGCCCCATGCGGGAACGGTGGGCGCCGGTAAAGGCCCCCTTTTCATGGCCGAACAACTCGCTTTCCAGCAACTCCCCGGGAATCGCGCCGCAGTTGATGACCACCAGCGGCCCGTTGCAACGGTCGCTACGGCAATGGATTGCGCGCGCGATGAGTTCCTTGCCGGTGCCACTTTCACCGGTGATCAGGACGGTGCTGTCGGCCTGGGCGACCTTCTCGACGGCCTTGAAGACCTGACGCATGCAGGGGCTTTCACCCACCAGATCGCAGAAGTGGGAGCCCGGCGCGAAATCCTCCTTGCGCCGGCCGAACATGGAGGGCTGACCCTTGGCGGCCGCTTTGGCCACCACCGCACCCAGTTGCTCGGGGGCCAGCGGAGCGGAAAGGTAGTCGAACGCCCCCCGTTTGATGGCTTCGACGGAATCCCGGATCGAGGCCTTTTTGGCGAAAATCACACAGGGGGTGGTGGGGCAGTTGGCTACGACATAATCCAGAAGATGATGCCCGACGGATTCCAGCGCGTTGAAATCGGTGACGACCACGTTGAAATAATTGCTGTCCAGCAGCTCGCGGATGCGCTCGGTTTCAGGAGAGGTTTCCACCTGACAGTCGCCGCTTTTCTTGAGCGCCTCCACCAGACTGTCGGTGACGACCGGGTCGCTGTCAACTACCAGTACTTTGGGCGTATTCATGATTTTTGTAGGTTTCCGTGATCTCTTTTTCCGTTTGTCCGTGGGCCAGGCAAAGGCGGCGGGCGGCGCGCCCCGGGGTCAGGGCTGCCTTTTGGACTCCCGGATGGTCCTGCGCTGCTGCATGAAGGTATAGGCAACCAACCGGTCTCGCTCGGCGTCGGTCATTTCCAGGAATCGGACGCCGGCATGGTAAACCACGCCTTCCTTTTCACTGGCGGGTTCAATCCGCACGACCTCCCCCAAAACCTTGAAGAGCCCCAGTGGAAAACCGGGAAAGCGAATGGAAATCTGCAGCAGCTGGCCGACGCCAAGCGGCGCCGACAGCACCATCGACATGCCGGCGCCGCTGATGTCGACTGTTTGCAGAACCGCAGGCGGCGCCGCATCGCTGCCCTTGCCGTGGATCAGCAAATCCATGACACGGTCCAACTTGTCATCGATTTGAATCAGGAATTCAACCATTTCCGCCATATAGGCCGGGGGGTCGCCGTCTGGATCGGCCGGCAGCGGCGGATGGTTTTGGAGCGGAAGTGCAGCGGTTCTCAGGGTCCGGATTTCTTCCAGCTCCTGGGGTGACAGCAGCTTGATTTTTGCGCGGGTCGAAATCAGGGCACGGATAAACGTCCGTTTTTCATCCATATTCACACCAAGATCGTCCAGCAAGCGGCCCGGGCAGCCGATGGGTGGGGCTAACCGGTCGGCAATTTGGCGAGGAAACGCTAGGACCCGGTCTGACAGACAGGCTGGGATTCATACCACCAACGGCGACAAGTGTAAATACCAAATGCCCTCAGGGTGTTAGGCTGAAAGGGAGATCGGGGACGGTGGCCTGCTGTTGGCGCCCTGCGGCGATTCCCAATCGTGGCCGGCAATTTTACCCTCCCGGTAAAGCTGCATGAAAACGCTGACGATGGCGGGATCGAACTGCGATCCGGCGCTCTCCTGGATGATCCGCAGGATGCGGCTTTCCGCCATGCGCGTGCGGTAGGTGCGGTCGGAGGCCATGGCGTCGTACACGTCTGCAATCGAGAGGATCCGGGCCAGCAGGGGGATTTGCTCCCCGATCAGCCCGTCCGGGTAGCCGGTGCCGTCATAGCGTTCGTGGTGGGAGCGAATGATCCGCTGTTCCCGATCCCAAAGGCCAAGCTGACCGACGATGCTGGCGCCGATCTTGGAGTGCCCCTTGATAATCTCGAATTCTTCGGGGGTCAGGCGGCCGGGTTTCAGCAGGATATCGTCTGGAATGCCGATTTTACCGATGTCGTGCAGCTGGCCGGCCAGGTTCAGAATGCCGATTTCTTCGGTGGTGCAGCCCAGCTGCTTGCCGATGGCGATGGCGATCCCGGTCACCCGGTTGGAATGCTGCTGGGTGTACTGGTCGCGGGCCTCGATCGTCTTCACAAAGGCAAACAGGGTGGAGAAGAGATTTTCATAAATATTTTCGTAGAGTGCGAGATTTTCAATGGCGTAGGCGGCATTCTGGGTCATGAAGGACAGGTAGTAGAGATCTTTTTCGTTGAACCGCGACTCGGCGGAACGAACCACGGCGGTCAGCACCCCGAAGACCTTTTCCCGGATCTTGAGGGGAACCGCCATGAAAGAGCGGATATCTTCAGCCAGCCCGCGGGCGCCCCGGTTTTCCGAAATCAGCAGGGGAACTTCATCGGTCACGCTTTCAAGGATCAGCGCTTCAATCGCGGCGTCTTCGGGTATCGCAGGCGGGACGGGGCGGGGAGAATTTCCGGTCTGGCTGCGGGCGCCGTCGGGTATCGCGGCGCAGGCAACAACCACCGGCTTTTTCAGGGCTTCGTTGATGACGTAAAACCGGGAATCATCCGCCGGGGTGATCTCAAGGGTGAGATCGATAACCCGTTTAAAGACGTCGGCGCTCTGGCTGATGGTATTGAAGTTGCGCATGATCTTGTTGAGCACGTGCAGTTCCTTGACCTTGTAAAGCAGCTCGCGGTTGAGCTTTTCCAGCCGTTCCTTGTGCGCGACCTCCTTTTTCAACAAGATATTTTCGATAAACAGCTGTCGCTCCCGCAGCACGCGCTGAACGCATAATTCCATCTGGTTGAGGTTGACCGGTTTGATCAGGAAATCGACGACACCGTTTTTGAGGGTCCGGATGGTATTGTCCATGGAGGGGTAGCCGGTCATCACGATGACGGGTATGGTGTTGTCGAAAGTGCGGATGTGTTCGGCGAGTTCAAGCCCGTCCATCTCGGGCATGTTGATATCGGTAAAGCAGCAGTCGATGGGCTCGGCATGGACCAGCGCCAGCGCTTCACGGCCATTGCGGGCCGTGTGCACCTGGTAGCCCTTGTGCTGGAAAAATTCACGGGCGATTTCGAGGATGCTCTCCTCGTCGTCGACAAACAGAATTTTTTCCCGCTCACTGTCGTTCATCCGTCCGTGTCCAGCCTAAGGCCCATGAGCAAAAAAAGCGGCCAGACAGCCGGTTTCCTCTGCCTGCCGTCCCGTGTGGCGAAAATCCCGATCACGCGCTCCTGCCGTTTAAAACCGCTGCAGTTCTCTTTTCGGTTGCCCGTCGAGCAAACTTGAAAAGCCCTTTAGCATGCGCCCCTGCCGCTGGTCAGAAAGCCAGGCGGTAGAGTTTGCCGGCAAAGGTCTTGCCCAGAAAGGTCGCCAACCGGCAGGAGCAGCTAGCGACGGCGGCCCCATCGACCCCTGTTGCAACCCCGAGGGCGGCAAGCAGGTAAAGGGTGTCTTCGGTGGCGATATTGCCCGCGGCGCCTTCGACAAAAGGGCACCCGCCCAACCCGCCGAAGGCGGTGTCGAATTGGGTCAGCCCGCATTCCAGCCCGGCCATCAGGTTCACCAGACCCAACCCCCGGGTGTCGTGGAGGTGAAGCGCAAGAGGCACGGAATCCGTCGTGGGCAGCACCCGTCGCAACAGTCGCTTGACCGTCGTCGGCGTGGCCATGCCGGTGGTGTCGGCCAGTGCCAGGCTGTGGGCCCCGGAGGCCTTGAAAGCCGCCAGAATGTCTTGCACCCGCTCCTCCGGAACGAGCCCTTCCTGAACGCAGCCAAAGGCGCACTGCACGCTGGCGCGCACCTGCAGGCCTTCGCGGACGGCCATTCGGACCAGTTCCTGGCCCTGCGCCACGGCGACCGCCAGGGGCATCCCGGTGTTGCGCCGGCTGTGGCTGTCGCTGGCTGAAACGGAAATTTCCACGGCTCCCAGGCCGCTCCTGCTGGCCCGCTCGAGCCCGATGCGGTTTAGCACCAGCCCTGAAAAACAGACGCCCGCGCCTTTGGGCAGCCGCCGGACCAACTCCTCGGCGTCGGCCATCTGGGGGACCTTGCGGGGATTGACGAAAGAGGTCACCTGGATGTTTTTGAGCCCCGCAGCGATCAACCCATGAATCATTTCCAGCTTCAATTCGGTGGGGATCACCGCCTGTTCGAACTGAAAGCCGTCCCGAGGGCCCACCTCGAGCAGGGTCACCCGGGGAGGAAACCGGTTTTGATCCACGCTCGCACTCATCGCCGTCTCCGCCCCGGGTGGGGCCGAAGCGCTGTCAGATCTAAAAGAAAATCAGGAACAACTCCCATTGGACCACCAGGAAAAACGGCAGGATGAAAAACGCCAGCAGAATCTGCGTCCGGATGCGCGAGCGAAAAAGGAAAACTTTGGCGTTGTAAACCACGATGAGAATTGCGCTTGCGGTCAGGCCGTACTTCACGATTAAAAACGGAAGGTGGCCTCTGTTGAGGAAGTAGTTCAGGAGCGGGTTGATTTCGGCGGCCCCGTGCCCGATCAAGTGGAGGGTCAGAACCGCATCAAGGAGGCTCAGCAGCAGAATCAGCGCAACGGGGACCAGCACGCGGGGATGGTGGCGATCCACCCGATAGGAACGTTCCCGGTCTTCCTTGCGCCGTGGCTCCCCGCGCTTTCCAGCCAGCCAGTAGCGGCTGAGAAGCCGGCAGCCGCCCGCGCGACGGTCCGTCCCGGAGCGCCGCTCACCCTGCGGCCATTGGGAGTAAGTCTCTTCCATCTTCCCACGCGTAAAAGCCGTTTTTTCCGACTGGCGGTCGCATCCGCCAGCCGCAGTGCACTTCGTCCTGCATTGGCTGCAGTGCATGAAGGCCGCGGTCCATAACGCACAATCTTCACGCCACTTGCGCCAGGACCCGCTGGCACGGCGCCGTCGCATCGCAGCCCGCCGGCATGCAAACAAGTTAAAATTAACCGTTACCGAGTTTAAAGTCAACCGGTTTCGACCGGCGGCCCGAAAACCAGCACTGTCTGCAACGTCCGAATGCGTTGCCCGCCGCCCTACGGGCTCAGGCCTGAAGCCCGGTCGATGTCGATGATCTTCTTGCCCTCAATGTACTCACGCGTTTCGTAGCGGGTAATCCGCATCAATTTGCCGGTAATCGCCCCGATCTTGTCGATCTGCCGTTTAACCTTGGCCAGATCGGCCCGTAGTTTTGGCGCCAGATCGGGGTCTTCCAGCACCTGGGAAAACTCCAAGGTCGCCACCTGGATGGGTTGGTTGAGTTCATGACAGATGGCGCCGGCCATCTCGATGACCCCCTGGAGTTTCTCTTTCTCCATCAACTCCGCTTCCACCTTTTTGCGCCAGGAAATGTCCGAGACCGATATCACCGCCCGGCGCATCGGGTTGGCGGGATCGAGGGTGCTGATTTTCAGGTGCCCCGGAAAGGTGGCGCCGTCCTTGCGCCGGAAGGTGGCATCCAACTGGACCACTTCACCGTCCCGCAGCGTTTCTTCAATGCGGCAGGAGACGTTCTCGAAATCCGTCCCGGCAGAATACAACGCACCCAGACCCATTCCCTGGTAATCGGTTTTTTGGTCGAAACCGAACAGCTTGCGCATGGCATCGTTGACCTCCACGAGGGTCTGGTTTTCCACCAGCCCGAAACCGATCGCGGAATGGGCCAGGATGCTTTTGATGGTCTGGTTGCTGCGGCGAAGCATCTGCTCGGATTTGATGCACTGGTCACAAATTTCCTCCAGCTCCCTGATCCGCAGCTGCAATTTCTTGGGGTCCGAGTCGACGGTCATCTCCCTAATCCTCGGTGGCACCTGAAAGGCCAGGTGCTCATGGGTTTGGCGCCATCGCCGCCAGGCGGGCGGCGGCGGTCTTGGCGGCATCGCTGTCGGGAAATCTGGAAATGATCTCGCGGTAAAGCGCTGCGGCGTGTTCGGGGTTGTGCTGTTGCTCCTCCAACCGGGCGGTATCCAAAAGCTCCAGGGGGCTGCGGTCGCTGCAGGCCCAGAGGGCCAGCAACGCAAGCAGGAGAACGCATCCGTAGACGTATGTTTTCATAAGGTTTTTTTCACCTCGACAGGACAGATGCCCGTTTGGTTCGCCACAGGGGCCGGTTCCCTCAGGAGGCTTCGGCCAAAAGCGCCTGGGCCAGCTTGAGGTCATAGGCCTGGTGGGGGTCGAAGCCCTTCTTCTGGTAGATGGCGCCGGCCGCCGTGATGGCCGCATGCGGCACCCAGCCGTGCTCGATCCACAACTGCGGATCGTCCTGGTTCCAGAGCCTGAAATCAACCCCCGCCTCACCCTGCCGCACATACATGCGCACCCGTTTGTTCTGGGGAAACGGGTAGTAATAATATCCCCGAGCATCCTTCATGTTAAGCTCCCCTGGTCAAAAGCGCCCCTCAGCGGGAGAGGCGATCCCACATATCGCGGCCCGCGGCCTGGCCACTGCTGCGGCCGGCAGTGGATTCCGATCTGCCGCCGCGCGGCGGGGTGACGCCCCGCAGCCGGGCGATGCGTTCAGCCAGCGGCGGGTGGGTTGAAAAGAGGCTCGCCAGGCTGCCGCCTGCAAGCGGGTTAACGATCATCATGTGCGCGGTGGAAGGCGTGGCCTGCATCGGCAGCTGCTTGGAATAGGCGCCGAGTTTTTCCAAGGCCCGCGCCAGGCCTTCGGGGTTGCCGGAAAAACCGGCGCCGTTGGCGTCGGCCAGATATTCACGCGAACGCGAAACCGCCATCTGGATCACCATGGCGGCCACCGGCGCCAGGATCGAGGTCACCAGCAGTCCGATCGTGCCCAGGCCGCCGCCCTGTTGGCCGTCCCGATTGCCGCCGCCGAAAATTGCCGACCAGCGCGCCATGTTGGCCAGAATCATGACCGCCCCGGCCATGGTGGCGGCGATCGAACCGATGAGGATGTCCCGGTTTTTGACGTGCGCCAGTTCGTGGGCCAGCACGCCGGTGATCTCCTCGCGGTCCATCAGGCGCACCAGCCCTTCGGTGACCGCCACGACGGCATGTTCGGGGTTGCGGCCGGTGGCAAATGCGTTCGGGGCCTCCTGGGGGATGATGCACACCTTGGGCATCGGCAGCCCGGCCCGCTGGGTCAGGGAGGCCACGATATCGTAGATCTCCGGGGCCTGGCTGCGGGTGATCTCGCGGGCGCGGTACATCCGCAGGACCACTTTGTCCGAGAACCAGTAACTGAAAAAGTTCATCCCGGCCGCCAGAAAAAGCGCCAGGATCATCCCCTGTTGACCGCCCAGCAAGCGCCCCACCAGGACGATGAAGACCGTCATCAGGGCCAGAAGAAAGGTGGTTTTGAGTTGATTCGTCATTTATGCAGACTCCTTGCTTCAACGTGGTTGAATCCCCGCCGAATGCGGACTTAAAGTGGAAATAATATAAAACCAAACGCCTGTTTTGCAAGAACTCTTTTCAGCCCGGGAGCCGCGGATTGCGGGATCGCCGCCGGCATCCGAGTCTTACGGCATCCAAATCCTTGACAGGCCTGCAACAGGTGGCTAAAAAAGGATTTCGGGATATATCCTGTTTAACACCTCTGCCGGCTGCCTGTCGTTGCAGCGCCGGCGGCGGTTTGACATGCAGCAGCACACCGAAGGTCTGCGCAGCTTCAATGGTGATGGGTTTTTGTCTGGGCATGCTTCCGAATGCAGGCTGCCGCAACGTTATCGCAACCGTATCAGAGCAGTCCCGGACCAACCGGGCAAGGAGACAAGGAATTATGGCAAAACGGGTTGTAATTGTGGGCGCCGTGGCCCTGGGCCCCAAGGTGGCGGCCAGGGTGATGCGTCTGGACCCTTCGGCAGAGGTCAAACTGCTGGACAAGGACTATATCATTTCCTACGGAGGCTGCGGTATCCCCTACTATATCGGCGGCGACGTGGCCGACCTGGAAGGCCTGCGCTCCACGAGCGCCCACGTTCTGCGCGACAGCCAGTTTTTCAAGAACGCCAAATGCGTCGACGTGCTGCATGCCGAGGCGCTGGCGATCGACCG
>Ga0105107_10000077_pt1 | contig 49582 bp, 47 predicted proteins | sample PPLLaktember2015_6_FD_79335 | JGI IMG/M metagenome (GOLD analysis project Ga0105107, IMG submission 79335) | Freshwater sediment microbial communities from Prairie Pothole Lake near Jamestown, North Dakota, USA - PPLs Lake P8 Core (1) Depth... | ecosystem: Environmental > Aquatic > Freshwater >...
ACCCTCATCGCGTTCCTCATTTCCGTGGCCGATACCAATATCCTGTCCAGGTGTATCGGAGAGGTATTCCGCGGCCGGGCCGGGGAGGACGGAGATCTCGTCCGGCTGATGAGCGTTCAGGACCCGGGCCCATGGCGGGAGCGGCTGGCGGCCGTTTTCCGCGGTGAAAGGGTCATGTCCGTCGAGACGGGGGCCGATATCCTCCAGGCGGGCCTCGGCGATCTCGGCTCCGTTTTCGAGGGCGCGAGCTTCTGGCAGAATCTCGGTCTCTGGATCATCCGGCCGCTCCTGAAAAAGGATTTGCGCCAAGCTCTGCCGGTGTTCGACCGGCTCGCGTCTCTGGCCCTGGTCCCTTATTATCAGAACCGGGCCGAGCTGAGGGCCTGGGACCCGCAGAAGCGTCCCTGGTACGCGTACCTGTCCAAGTTCTTCATCGGCGATTCCGAATCGGCGTTCATGAAGGTCGCCCAGATCGAAGCGATCATGCTGGCCAACCGGGCCGGACTGGCCTGCCGGCTCTACAAGAGCCGGACGGGGGCCTACCCGGTGAGTCTCGAGGAACTTGTTCCGGGCATCTTGAACGATGTCCCCGTCGATCCGTTCACAGGGAGGCCCTTCGTCTATCGGCGTGAGGGGGAGGGCTTCATCGTTTACAGCCTCGGATCGAACCAGAGGGACGACGGCGGCCGGTCGACCTACACGATCACTCAGCTGGTCATGGACAAAGACGACGACTGGAGCTGGAAGGAAGACCGATGACAGACGCCAGGATCCCGTATCATTCGATCGACTGGGCTCTGGTCCCGAAAACGGAACACAAGGGAGAGACGGGAACGTCGTTCTGGCGGACGCAGCAATTCGGCGGGCTGAGGGTCCGCATCGTCGAGTACTCTCCGGGCTACGTGGCCGACCACTGGTGTCAGAAAGGCCACATCGTCCACTGCCTCGACGGGGAATTCGTCAACGAGCAGGAGAACGGGGAGCGCACCGTCATGAAAAAGGGGATGACGTATGTCGTCTCCGACGGGGCCAGCTCCCACCGCTCCCGGACCGAGCGGGGAGCGACACTCCTCATCGTCGACGGGGACTTTTTGAAGCAGGGATGAATTAGACGGCGGGATGCGGGCTCTCCCGTAAAATCCCCGTTAGTTTGGATTATCTCATTGTAAATAAACGGGATAAAAATTTTAAAAATAATGTTGACAATTTCTAACAATTAGTTAGAATAATATCACTATGTTAGATATTAATAACATATTGACGAACGGAGAGTGATGATGAAAAAAACGGTATTGATCATCGCTGTCGGCATTCTTGTTCTCCTGAGCCTGCCTCTGTTGGCCCTCAAATGCCACCTCGCCGGGAGCACGCAGGAGATCGTCAGGGCTGTGATCGTTTTGGCGACGATAAGCTTCGCTGTCTACTTCTGAGGAGGGACTATGAAAAGAACGATCGTCATGTTCGTGATCGGCGCTTTGGTGCTGGCCACCCTGGCCTTGTGGGTGTTCAAGGGCCACTTCGCCTGGAACATTCAGGAGATGGTCATGGCCGGCATCGTGCTGATCGTGGTCGGATTCGCCGTCTATCTCGGCCTGTCGAGGCTGCGGAGCCACGGTCGCGGTGAGCCGGGCGAAGACGAGCTGTCCAAAACCGTGATGATGAAGGCGTCTTCGCTGGCCTTCTATATTTCGATCTACCTGTGGCTCTTCATCATGTACTTCAGCGGCAAGACGACACTCGAAGCCCATAGCCTCATCGGCGCCGGCATCGCGGGCATGGCCGTCGTCTTCGTCCTCTGCTGGCTGGGTGTCAAGCTTTTCTGGATGAAAAATGCATAACCGGATCAAGGAACTGAGGGCCGGGCAGGATCTTTCCCAGCTCGAGCTGGCCCAAAAGGTCGGGGTGCGGCGAGAAACCATCGTCTTCCTGGAGAAGGGGAAATACAATCCGTCATTGAGGCTGGCCCATGATGTAGCTAAATTCTTCGGGCTGCCCATCGAGGAAGTCTTCCTGTTCGACGATGAGGCCGGCCCGAGTCCGGGCAGGGAGACGGTCGGGCGCTAGCGGAGCCGGCCGCCCGCTAGTAGACGCAGTCCCGGGCGGCTTCGGCGTAGATTCGGATGTTCTCCGGCGGCGTCTCGAAGAAGTGGTCGCAGCATGACAGGATGTAGCCGCCGTCCCCGCCGACCTTCTCGAAGAGCTCCCGGACCTTGGCCCGGATGACGTCCGGCGAACCCTCGGTCAGCACGTTGAACTGGTCGAGCCCGCCGATAAGGGCCAGGCGGCCGCCGACCTTGGTCTTGAACTCCCAAGGCTCCTGGTTGCCGCCGATCGAGGGCGGGGCCAGGGTTTCGGACGCGTCGCAGCCGTTTCCGACGATGTGCTCCTCGATGCCCTTCGTCCCGCCGCAGGTGTGATAGACGACCTTGAAGCCGAGCGCATGGAGCGCGTCGTGCATCTTCCGGTCGTAGGGCAGGCAGTATTCGGCATGGAGGGCGGGCGAGATGAGGGTCGACGACGCGGCCCCGCCGCCCGTCTCGATGAGGTCGAAGCGGGCCCCTTTCATGGATCCGATGAAGCGCAGCTTCTTCTCGAGGAGGATGCGCAGGAGCTCGTGGACCCAGCCGGGATCGTCGAATGTCCGCAGGATGAGCGACTGAGCGTCCATGAGGCAGGCCGCGTGCTGCCAGCACCCGGCCTGGTCGCCCCAGACGAAGCCGCGCAGGATGCCATCTTCGCCCACCGCATCATAAGCCCGCCGGACAGGGGCCGGGTCGAGCCGGGGCACCGGCATGTACTTCTCGATGAGGCGGATGTCCTCGTCGCGCTTGATGAGGTATTCGGCGATCCAGGTCGTCATCCGGTTTCCTTCGGCGAGATAGGTCAGGGTCCCCCCCGGCGTCGTGATGGTGTGACGGCAGGCCCGGCGGTCTTGATCGGCGCTCAGGACCTTGGCTTCGTCCCGCCACTCCGGCGTCGAGAACCTGGTGAAGTCGGCGCCGGTGAGCCAGAACTGGCCCATGTCCTGGGAGTATTGGATCGACGCGTCCAGCCCGAACATCCGGAACGCCTCGAGGTCGCTCGCGCCGCCAAGAAAAGCGTCGAGGTGGCATTTTTGCCATTGGTGGACGGTCACGGGCAGGCGGTCGGGCTTCTCCCGGGCGAGGGCGCTGAGCATCCGTTCTTTGGAGGTCATAGCCGGATTATAGGCCGCCGGAACCGGCCGGTCAACGCGCGTCCCGGGGGATTTGCTTTTTGCCCATTGTTCCACTAAAAGGGAGGGACAAAGGAGGCCCCCATGAGTCTCGCGATGTCCCCCCGGGTCCGCAGGATCGTCCTCGCCGTTCTCCTGACCGCGATCGTCGCGTCCGCCGGCTGCGCCAGGAAGCCCCCCGAACCGGCCCCGGCGGACAATCCGGCGGTCGTCCTTCTCCCTGAAGAAGCCGTACGCCTCTCCAACGACCCGGCCAAGACCGAGGTCTTCCGCGACGCCGGCCTCGGCCTCTTCATCCACTGGGGCCCGAATTCCCAGATGGGGACGGAGATCTCCTGGCCCCTGTACAACGCCTCCGAGGAATACATCAAGAAATATTACGACCTGGCGGCGACCTTCGATCCGGCGCACTTCGACCCGGCCGCATGGGCCCGCCTGGCCAAGCTCGCCGGCATGGAGTACGTCGTCTTCACGGCCAAGCACCACGATGGCTTCTGCATGTTCGACACGGCGCTCAGCGATTTCAAGATCACCCGGACGCCCTTCGGCCGGGACATCGCGGCCCAGGTCGCCCAGGCTTTCCGCAAAGAAGGGCTCCTCGTCGGGTTCTATTATTCGCCGGGCGACTTCCGCTACCAGTGGGAGACCGGCCGGCGCGCCGGCCACATCTACACGCCGGACTTCGAGAGCCCGGCCCCGTTCGGCCCGAAGGCTCTGAGCTTCGTCGACTACGAGCGCGGCCATATCGAGGAGCTCCTGACGCGCTACGGCGATATCTTCATGCTCTGGTTCGACGGCGCGTGCGAGCCTCTCAAGAAACACTCTTGGCGCGTCCGCCAGGACGTCTTCATCGGCCGCGGCGAGATCCCCACGCCCGAACAAGAGATCCCGGGACAGGCCGCCGATCACGCCTGGGAGAGCTGTCTGACCACGAGCTTCCAGTGGTCGTATCTCCCCGGCGCCGTCGTCCGGCCCCCGGCCGAGATCATCGAGAACCTCATTCATATCCGGGCCCGCGGCGGCAACATGCTGCTCAACATCGGCCCCCGGCCCGACGGGCGCATCGCCCCGGCCGACGAGGATCTGCTCCGCGATCTCGGGCTTTGGATGATGCTCAACGGGGAATCGGTCCGGGGCGTCAGGCCGTGGGGTGTCACGAACGAAGGCGACATCTGGTTCACGCAGAAGCGCGCCGAGGGAACCGTTTACGCGCTGGCCGGCCTCCGCGAGAACGCACGGACCCTCCGGCTCCGGTCCGTCGCCGCGACGCCGGGAACGAAAGTCACCCTCCTCGGCCAGGAAGGAGAGCTGCCGTGGAGGCAGACGCCATCCGGGCTCGAGATCGCCGTGACCCGGACGCAGACCGTCCGCCTGGTCAAAGCGCCGTCCCTCCCGGGCGAAACGGCCGGGAGCTCGGACAAGCAGCGCCTCGTGTGGGGGCCGGACTGGCCGGTCGCCGTCAAGATCACCGGGGCCGTCCCTGCGGCCGGCGCCGTCGAAAGAGGGCGATGATTTCGAGGCCGATCTGAGCTTACATGTTCCCGAAGCGCGGATTGACGACGTTGCTGTAGATCGATCCGAACCGGTAGTTGAGCCCGACCTGGAAACCGACGCTGTAGCCCGAGGCCAGACGCTTGAGCTCCAACAGGATCTCCTCGGGCGTATATTCGCGTCCGGGGAGGGAGATCTGGTCGCGGATGCGCGAGTAGTCCCCGCCGACGTTGAACGACAGGCCCTTGAGCACGTTGACGTAGACGCCGAACTCGGCCCGGATGTTGTTGTACTTGAGGTCGGGGATGAACGTCGAGCCCTGGACCGAGGCCCCGATGGAGCCCCAGGGCTCCTTGATCTCGAGGACGATCTGCAGGGCCTGGCTGAAGATGTTCTCCCTTTCCTTGTCGTAGATCGTAATCTCGTAATAGTCCCGCAGCGTGAAGCCCAGCCGGTACTGGACGCGGAGCTCGCGCCGCGTCGCTTCCGCGTAGGGAAAATAGTTGAACTCGACGGCCGGTCCGATCGAGGTGTAGAGCCGGGCGTTATCGTACGTCGAGGAGTAGACGCTGGCCGAGCCGCCCCAGGACCAATGCCCGTCGATGGCCTTGAACAGCGCCGCCGAGGCGTTCTTGCGGTTGCTGTTGCTGATGATGGGCTCTTCATCGGGGATCTCGTAGCGGCGGTGGTTGTAGTTGATGCCGGCGGAGAGCCGGATCTTCGTCGCCTCCGTCGTCCGGTTGGCCCAGGTGTTGACCTGGTAGCTGAACCGGTCGGCCTGGTCCTCGAAATCCCCGTTGCCCCGCACGCCCAGTCCGATGACCCAGTAGTGCCAGGGATCGGAGGTCGGGGTCGGCCGGAAGTCCTTCTGCTGGGCGTAGCTGATGGAGATGAACTCGGCCAGGGGCGTGTCGTAGACGTAGGGGATGAGCCCCTGCTTGAGCACATTGACGAAGCCGCGGCGGTACTGGTCCTCGGTTTCCGTCGGGTTCGAAAAGTACCGCAGCGTGGCGTCCTTGCCCTCGTGACGCTTCAGGCCGATGAAGGCCATGGTGTATTCGTTGCCGCCGCTTCCCGTCTGCTGCCGGGTGACGATGATGTGGACGTCGGCGCTTTGGCGGTCGAGGACGTAATTGACGAAGGTGATCTCCGTCTTGATGTAGGCGAAGTCGCAGGTCCGGCTGTCGCAGTCGAGAAAGACATTCGGGGCGACGCTCCGGAGCTCGTCCTGGGGGATGACCTGGGTCCCGCCGTTCTGGGCCGCGGCCCGCACGGGCCCGAGGACGAGCCAGGCGATGAGAGCGGCCCGGGCGAGGCCGAAGCGGCGCGTGCTCATGAGCCCTTTCCCTCCCCGGGCCCCTTCGTCCTGAAGAAGACCTGGGACCAGGGAATGACATTGACCTCTGAGCCCCGGGCATGGTCCCGGCCGTCGAGATAGCGCTTGTAGAGCCAGGATTGGACGACATAGATCCGGATGATCGTCTGTGCGGGGAGGTCGGCGGCCGGGACGATGACCGACGTGCCGGCCACGTTCGGCCGCTGCAGAAACTCCTTGCCCGTCCGGAAATCATACCCGAGGACGTCGACCGGGGCCGCGAACCGGTCGAACCGCCAGCGAATGGCGAGATCCCGGCCGGCCTCGATGATGGACGGCCCCGGCTCCGTCAGCACGAGCCAGTCGGGCAAGGGGATCTGTTCCTTGAGGACCGGCCGGCCCTTGACGGCGATCTGGACGTCGAGTTCGGCCGGGAGGGCGGTCTTCTCGAAAACGATCTTCTTCTCGTAATGGTCGTCGTGGAACTCGAGCCGCTCGGCGAGCGAGGTGACGACGGCGCCGGCCACGGCGGCCCCGTCCTGAGAGCCGCGCCGGAGCTCGACGTAGACCCGGATCTCATAGAGATCGATGTCGTTGTTGTAGTCGTACCGCGACAGGCTGGCCGTCGGGTAGATCGTGATGCGGGTGAAAAGAGGCTCCGGCGTCCGGGGGGCCTCCTGGTCCGGCAGGTCCTGCCCCGCGGAGAGTGCGCCGGCCGTCCAGAGGGCCAGAACGGCGACGAGCGGACATTTCGCGCGCATGATCGTCTCCTTTGTCGGTGGCATTATACAGGAGAGCCCGAAGCGGCGCGAGTCTCCGGAACGCCCGCATCCGTCCCTTGTCAGGCCGTCCCGCCTGTGCCATAATGGGCCCTTCGACCGGGCCGGCCCGACGCCGTTATAGGGGAGGAGCCGAGATGGCTAACACGAGAACGATCTGGGAAGGGGACATCGCGCCGGACTTCACGCTCCGAGACCACCACAACTGCGATTTCAAGCTCTCCGCGTTCACCGGCCGGCGGGTCCTGTTGTCTTTTCATCCCCTGGCCTGGACCCCGGTCTGCGCCAGGCAGATGGCGGCGCTCGAGAAACGCAAGGCCGAGTTCGACGCTCTCAACACCGTCGTGGCCGGAGTCAGCGTGGACACGGTCCCGTGCAAGCACGCTTGGGCCAAGGAGCTGGGGATCAAAGAGACGCGCCTGCTTTGCGATTTCTGGCCGCATGGCGCGGTGGCCCATGTCCTCGGGCTGTTCCGGAAAGACGACGGTTTTTCCAACCGGGCCAACATCCTCGTCGACGAGGCCGGCCGCGTAGCCCTCATCAAGGAATATGAGCTCTCGCAGCTTCCCGATCTCGACGAGATCATCGCCTTCCTGAAAAGGTGAGGCCGACATGGCGGCCGGGCGGATCGTCGTCGCGGGCGCGTCGGGATTCATCGGCCGGGCACTCCTCCACGATCTCGCCGGCCATGGCTATGATGTCGCCGTCCTGACCCGGAGCGCGCACCCGGGGCTTCTTCCCGCCGGGGCCCTGGCCGCGCAATGGGACGGCCGGACAACCGCCCGCTGGGCGCGCCTGGTGGATGGAGCGTTCGCCGTCGTCAACCTGGCCGGCGACAATCTCGCCAAGGGCCGCTGGACGCAGGCCAAAAAGCAGCGCATCCTCGATAGCCGGACCGAGTCCGGGGCCGCGCTCGTCGAGGCCGTCCGTCGAGCCGCGGTCAAACCCCGCGTCTTCGTCCAGGCCTCGGCCGTGGGCTTTTATGGGAATCCCGGCGATCGGGAGGTCGACGAGGCGTCGCCGGCCGGGACGGGCTTCCTGGCCGGCGTCGTCGGGCAGTGGGAAGGTTCGACGCGGGATGTCGAGCCGCTGGGGGTCCGCCGGGTCATCATCCGCTCCGGGCTCGTCCTGGGGAAGTCGGGCGGGATCTGGCCAAGCCTCGTCAGGCCTTTCCGCTTCTTCGCCGGCGGGCCGCTCGGCAGCGGCCGGCAGTGGTTCTCCTGGATCACCCTCGAGGACGAAGTCCGGGCCATCCGCTTCCTGATCGAGAGCGAAGGGCTCGCGGGGCCGTTCGACCTCACCGGCCCGCGGCCTCTCCGCCAGAGGGAATTCTGCCGCGTCATCGGAAAGGCCCTGCGGAGGCCCTTTTGGGCGCCCGTGCCGGCCCTCGCGCTCAGGCTTCTCTTCGGCGAGAAGGCCGGCGAAACGCTGCTTGTGAGCCAGCGCGTCCTGCCCCGCCGGCTGGCCGCCGCGGGCTTCGAGTTCCGCCAGCCCGACGCGGCCTCGGCCGTGGCCTCCCTCGTCAACTGAGGTCCTTCGGCTATTTTCCGGTTCCCTCGCGAGGCGGCGAGTCACATCCCGAGCAAAGCCGTAGAGAGGAGCTTCCCGGAATCTGGAGAAGAACCTCTATATAAGGACCTCGCGCGGGATCTCCCGCAAGTTGAAGTTCGAGGCCATGCTCCGGCAGTAGGCGCCGGCGCAGAGGACGGCCAGGATGTCCCCGCTCCGGGGAAGCGGCATGGACCGCTCGCGGCCGAAGACGTCGCCCGTCTCGCAGAGATTGCCGGCCACCGTGATTCGGGCCCGGGCCGTTCCGTCGACGCGGCAGGCGTTGACGATCTCGTGGTGGGCGGAGAGATAGATGGCCGGCCGCGGCACCGTGTTGAACGTGCCGCCGTCGACGCAGGCAAAGATGTTGCCGTAGCTTTCCTTGACGTACTCGACCCCGAGGAGGAGGACGCCCGCGTCGCCGACCATGAACTTCCCGGGCTCGATGGCCAGGGCCTTCACGGCCAGCCCGGCTCTGGCCACAGCGCCGGAGAGATAGGCGATGTAGTCCTCGACGGGAAAGATCCCGCGGCTCTTGAGGTACCGCGGCCCGAAGCCGCCGCCGAAATCCAAGAACTCGAGCGGGAATCCGGCCCTTTCGATCTCCCGGGCCTTGCGGACCATCCGGTCGACCGCGGTCTGGACCATCCCGAAATCCTCGCGGACCCAGCCCGAGCCGAGGTGTTGGTGGAGGCCGACCGGACGGAAGCCCAGCTTCCGGGCCCGGGCGAAGACGCCGAGGACCTTCTTCGCTTCGACCCCGAACTTGATGGGCGTCCCGTCGGATGACCGTTTACCCGCCGTGATGACGCGGGCATTGAAGCCGCGGCCGATGCCCGGATTCCAGCGGACGGAGACCCGGATGGCCTTGGCCGGATACTCGCGCTTGACCTCGCTCATGAGGTCGAGCTGTTCGGCGGCGTCGATGTTGACCGTCAGGCCGTCGACGGCGAAGACCGAGCGGAGATCGGCCCGGCTGACGCTCGTCCCGGTGAACAGGATCCGGTCGGCGGGGAAGCCGGCCTTGAGGGCCGTTTCGACCTCGCAGGGCGATACGGCGTCGATCCAGGCGCCCCGCTTCTGGAGCAGGCGCAGGATGCCCCGGTGGGGATTGGCCTTCATGGCGTAGCAGATGCGGGCCGGGAGCGCCGAGCGCCGGGCGAACGCGTCGTCGAGGCGCGCGTAGCGTTCGAGGATGCGGTCCTTGCCATAGATATAGAGCGGCGTCCCGTAGCGCCCGGCCAGGGCGGCCGCGTCCTTGCCGGCGATTTGGAGCCGGTTGCCGCTGACGGCGACGAAATCCGTTTCCCACCAGTTCATGTCGATCCTCCCCAGTCGTCCCGGTCGTTCCCGGCATCCTTGTCGAAGAGGTCCATCTGGCCGGCCCGGATGGCCCGGACGATCTCCCTCAAGACGGGGTACTTTTCGAGGAGCAGGTCGGGGATGTCCACCTTTTCGCCCGTGATCATGTTCCGGATCTGGAGCGCATTGGCCATGGCCTGTCCCCGGTAATGGTTGTTGGTGATGACATAGACCTTGCCGCTCTTCGTGCCGAGGGCCTTGATGCGGGTGACCCAGTCCTCGAGCTCGCCCCGGGCATAGAGATAGTCGTAGCGCTCGTCGCGCCCGGCCCCTTCGCGGAACCAGTTCTTGGAGTTGCGGCCGTGGAGGCGGACGTAGGCGAAATCGGGGGTCGTGCTGACCGCGGATGGCTTGATCGAAGCGTTGAAGAGCGGCTGGTCGATGTTGCAGAACGCGGTCCCGGTCTCGCCCAGGAGCTCGTAGAAGGCCGGAGTGTCCCAGCTCCCGTGACGGATCTCGACGGCCAGGGGGAAGCCCGCGAAAAGCCGGAGGAGGCGGCGGAGGTACTCGGTGTTCTCGGGCGAATTCCGGAAGGACCAGGGGAACTGCACGAGCAGCGCGGCGAGGCGCCCCTCGAGACGCACCAGGTCGGCGGCCGACCGGACCTCCTCGACTTCCTTTTGGCTGAATCCCCCGCGGGGATGGGTGAAGCCCTGGAAGAGCTTGAGCGAGAGCAGGAAATCCGGATGGCCCTCGAGCCTCTTCAGCCAGGAGCGGACCATGGCCGGAGGGGCCGGCCGGTAGAACGTGCTGTTGACCTCGATGATGGTGATGAAATCGGCGAGGAAGGAGAGGGGATGGAAGCCCCGGGCCTTGCGGGCCGGATAGACGATGCCGTCCCAGTCCTCGTAGCTCCAGCCGGCGGTGCCGACATAATACTTGGCCATGTGCCCCTATTCTACATTCGCTCCCGCGAATTTCCAATTCGCGCCCGGCCCGGGATCATGGGAATGTCCCATTTTTGGGAGGGCTGTGCTATCTTAGGGCGCGGAGAAGCGACCATGAGCGATATGCCGGCCGATCGCGCGGCCAAGATCCGGGAGGCTTACGAGAGGATCCGGAACGATATCAGGAGGACGCGGGTCGAGCGTTCCGAGCCGCTGAGCCGGGCGCTCGGTGCGGACGTCCATATCAAGTGGGAATGCGACCAGACGACCGGGTCGTTCAAGCTGAGAGGAGCGCTCAACAAGCTGCGGCGGCTCTCGGTCGAGGACCGGGCCCGGGGAGTCGTCTCGGCGTCGACGGGCAATCACGGTCTCGCCATCAGCCACGCCGCGAGGCTCGAGGGCGTCGGGCTCAAACTCTTTCTCCCCGAGACGGTCGCCGACATCAAGAGGAAGAGGATCGAGGCCATGGGCGTCGACGTGGAGGTCAACGGCGCGAGCTGCGACAAGGCCGAGGCGATCGCCCGCGAATTCGCCGGCCGCGCGGGCCGGGTCTTCGTCTCGCCCTACAACGATTGGGACATCGTCTTCGGCGCCGGCACGGCCGGCCTCGAGCTGGCCGAGGACCTGGCCCGCTTCGACGAGGTCCTCGTCCCTGTCGGCGGGGGAGGCCTCATCGCTGGGATCGCGGTCTTTCTCAAGTCCTTCCGGCCCGGCGTCCGTATCGTTGGCGTCGAGCCCGAGACATCGGCCTTTATGGCTGCCTCGCTGGCCGCGGGCCGGCTTGTCGAGATCGACGAGCGGCCGACGATCGCAGATGCCGTCGCGGGCGGGATCGAGCCCGGTTCGATTACGTTCCCGCTTTGCCGCGATCATGTCGACGCCATCGACGTCGTGCCCGAGTCTCTGGTCGCCCGCGCCATGGCCATCGTTTACGAACATCACGGACGGATGATCGAGGGGGCGGGGGCCCTGCCCTTCGCCGCCCTGCTGCACGCGCCGGCCGGGCGGAAGGGACGGACCGTGGCTGCCGTCGTCAGCGGCGCCAATATCGCCGCCGGGCGATTCCGCGAGGTCACGGGCATCCGCTCCTAGGCTTGCTCGAGCCGGCCCTTGCCTCCCGGCCGTGACTTGATCTAAGATGAGCCCGCCGGCCATGAATACCAAGGCACTGACCGTCGGTCTGCTGACGCTCGGTCTCGTCCTGCCGGCCTGCCGCAAAGAGGACCGGCGACCGAGTTCGCCGGCCGCTCCCGGGCCCTATGCCATCGGTATCATCCAGTCGGTCGATTCTCCGACGGCGAACGAGGTCCGCAAGGGCATCCTCCAGGCCCTCGCGGATGCCGGGCTTCGCGACGGCCAGGAGATCGTCGTCTCGATCCGCATCGCCAACAACGATATCGCCGAGGTTCAGAGGATCGCCCGCGACTTCGCCGCGGGCGGGATGGACCTGATCATTCCCTTATCGACCCAGGCCCTCCAGGCGGCCATTCTCGCCACAGCCAAGGTCCCCATCGTCTTCGGCGCCGTGGCCGTCCCCTATCTCGTGGGAGCGGGGACGTCGGCCGAAGTCCATCTCGGTAATGTCACCGGCGCCGTCTCGACGGGTCCCGTCCGCCAGACCATGGCCCTGATCCGGGAGGTCCTGCCCCAGGCCCGGCGGATCGGGTCGCTGTGGACGCCCTCCGAGATCAATTCGGAGTATTACCTGGGCCAGGCCCGCGCCGCCGCGTCCGATCTCGGCTTCGATCTCATCGCCGTCCCCGTGACCGGGCCTTATGAGATCCCCCGCTCCCTCCAGCGTGTGCTCAACGAGAAGGTCGACGCGCTGTTCCCGATGTCGGACAACACCATCAACAGCTCGTACGACATCATCGGCCGCGCCGCCGCGGAGAGCGGGACGCCCCTCTTCGCGAGCTTCCTCAGGTCCGTCGAATTCGGGGCCTGCGCGGCGATGGGATTCGATTTCTACGCGATGGGCGTCAGGACGGGCCGTCTGGCCGTCCGGGTCAAGAACGGAGAGGATCCGGGCCGGATCCCGATCCAATCCATGGACGAGGTCCGGCTCTACATCAATCCCGCGGCCGCGGCCAGGCAAGGCGTCGTTTTTCCGTCGGCGGTTCTGGATCGGGCTTCGCGAGCCGTGTCGATCACGCCCGCGGCGGCAGGGGCACCCGGCCCCGCTCTCGACTGAGGTCGAAGACCCAGCGGTCCCCGCCCGCAGGCACCGCGGAGCCGATGGCCCGGCCCACCCGGAAGATCCCCAGCCCGCACGCTTCCTTGAGCGGCCGTCCCTCGACCAGGTAGCAGAGGATGGCGGAGGACAGGTAACAGCCCGTCCCGTGGACATCCCGGGCCGTTCTCGGATGGGCATAGGCCGCGAATTCGCGGCCGTCGAAGAGGATGTCCGTGATCGGGCCTTCGAGGTGGCCGCCTTTGACCAGGCAGGGGATGCCGCTCCGCAGGTGGATCTTCTGCGCGGCCAGCTTCATCCCGGCGACGTTCCTGACCGGCAGCCCCGTGAGGGCCGAGGCCTCGTCGATGTTCGGCGTGATCAGGCTCGCTCGTCCCTCGACCGATTCGAGGAAGCGAGGCCAGGCCTTCTTTTCGAGAAGGACCGCGCCTGAGCTCGAACGAAGGACCGGATCGATAACCCGGGGGATATCGCCGCATTTCCCCAGGATCCGGGCCGCGGCGCGGAGGTTCGCCCCCGTGGCCAGCATGCCCACCTTGATCCCGGCGACGGCGATCCCCTCCGCGAGCATTTCGAACTGGCCGGCCACGGCCCGGGCCGTCACGGGAAAGACGTGGTCGACCCGGCGCGGATTCTGGGCGGTCACGGCGGTGAGGACGCCATAGCCCCGCTGGCCCAGGCGCTCGAAGACACGAAGGTCCAGGAGCACACCGGCACCCGAGGAAGGGTCCCATCCGGCGATGGAAACCAAGTTCTTCGTCATGGTCGTTGGCCGTATCGGAGGAACGCCCGGATTCTACCACGAATCGGCGGCCGAAGGGTTGTTGACTTCGCCCGGGACTCTGGGGTAATAGCAGGCTGTCCCATGAGCCAGGACCTTATAAGGGTTCGCGTCTTTGCCGGCGGCCGCGTCCAGGGCGTGGCCTACCGCTATTTCGCCGAGAAACAAGCCGCCCGCCTCGGCCTCACCGGCTGGGTCCGCAACCTCCCCGACGGGCGAGTCGAGGTTCTCGCCGAGGGTCCGGCCTCGGAGGTCGAGGCCTTTCTCGACCGGCTCAAGGCGGGGCCGAGCCTGGCCCGGGTCGACAGCTTCGATGTCATGCGCGAGCCCGCAACAGGGGAGTTCAGGGGATTCCGGATCGCCTTTGTTTCCGATTGACCGGCGCGGCCGGCCGTCATCCGGACTTGAGCTTGCGGCGGCATTCCTCGGAACAGAAATAATGCTCGACCCCGCCGCGAACTTCGGTCAGGGCCTCTTCGCGGGGGACGTACGTACCGCAGACCTCGTCCTTGACCATCAGGCCGCGGACCTGGCGCGGTTCCTGCGGCCGCGCCTGCGGCCCTCCCCGCTTCAGTCCGAAGAAGAAGCGGGCGAACAGGGAGACCGCGTAGGCGACGAGGGCGAACAGAATGAGACGAAGCAAGACGATCACCATTCGACCAGTACAGAACCCCAGGTCAGCCCGCCCCCGAAGCTCAGCAACATGACCAGGTCGCCGGGCTTGACCCGGCCGTCCTCGACCGCTTCGCGGAGAGCCAGCAGGACCGACGCGGACGAGGTGTTGCCGCGCCGGTCGACGTTGGCGTAGAACTTCTCGAGCGGGATGCCGAGCTTCTTGGCGGGGAACTCGAAGATCCGGGAGTTGGCCTGGTGGCAGACGAACAGGTCGACATCCTCGATCCGGCAGTCTCGCGTCCGGTCGGGGACCCGGTTGGCCAGCTCGATGGTCCTCACGATCATCTCGGGGATGATCTTGAGGACGAACTTCTGGACCTCGTGCCCGCGCATCAGCGCGTTCGGCTTGACCGGCGTCTCGTGAAAGCGGGTGTCCTTGCCGGCGCTGTAGGTGGTGTCCACTTTCGAGGTGTCGGTGCCCATCAAGGAAACGATGATCCCCGCGGGCCCCGCGGACCTTTCCAGGACCACGGCGCCGGCGGCGTCTCCCCACAGGTCCGAATTGGTGTCGGAAAAATCCAACATCCGGCTGAACACTTCGGCCCCGATGGCCAATCCGTAAGGCGGTCCCCCCTCGTCCGCGAGGAGATGCTTGCGGACGAGGTCGACCGCATAAAGGGCGCTGGTGCAGGCGGCCAGGACGTCGAACGCGGGGATCCGCAGAGCCTCCTTGGCGTCCTGATCTCCCCAGGCGCCGTCCGCGACCTTCTTCCGGATGGCCTTGCCGAGGACGAAACAGGCGGTCGCGGGGAAATTGGCTTCTGGCGTCGAGCTTCCGACGGCCAGGATGCCGACGTCCTCCCAGCCGATCCCCGCGTCGGCCAGGGCCTTCTCCGCCGCGACAAAAGCCAGGTCCGAGGTGTTGATCGCATCGGTGGTCCAGCGGCGTTCGCGGATGCCGACGAGATCGACGATCTTCTGCGGCGTCAGCTCGTCGGGACCCCAGGGCCTGTCGGATCCGGGCTTGATGGCGCCGTGGGCCAAGAGGATCCGGACGATCTCCTCGTTGGTGACGATCCTCCCTGGGACGTCGATCCCGGGAAGGCATTTTCCGGTGCCGGCGATCTTCACTCGCATGTCCGTGTTTTCTCCGTGCCGCGCGTTTCCTGCGCGGAGTGTTGAACCGATCCTCGACCTGACCATTATTGTCGGCCGGCGAGATGATGTCAAATGAGAGGGGCCGCCCCCTTTCCGTCCCCGGGATTGACCCGCGCGAGGTCTTTCTGTTAAAACCGGGCCGTGGAAGGATTCTGGACCGAGGCCGAAGCGGCGTTCCGCAGGAGCGCGGCGGAGTATTTCCGGCGCCATGACGATCCGGAGCGTTCGACGGCGGCCGCGGGGCCCGCGGAGATCTGGCGGGCTCTCGAAGGGGCGCAGGTCCCGGGCGCGACCGCGCTTCCCTCTCGAGCCCGGCTGATCGGGCGCGTCTCGGTCTGCGACGAAGCCGCCTGTCACGACCCCCGCCTCGGAAGTGACCTTCTCACGTGGCGCGCCGGGGCCGGCGAGGGGCGCCTCGATCCCCTGGAGGAATTAGCCTGCCGCCTGGGCCGTTCCGCCGGGACCGCGGACCATATCGCCGCAGCCGGCGCCCTGGCCGCGCGCGCGCGGGGCTCGTTCTCCAGCAGCCTCATGGGCTGCCGCGAGGTCCAGGAGAGCCTGGCCGGACTCGTCTCCGGAGCCGGGCTGGTCCGCCTCGGCGCATGCCGTCTCTGCCGCCTCCTCGAGCGGGGGGAGCGTGAGCAGGCCGGCCGCGAATCGGCCGGTCTCGAAGACCTGGCCCGGGCGCTCCTCGCCGAGACCCGCGCGGTGGCCCGGTCGCTTCTGGGCGATCCGTGGGCCGCGATTCACCTCCCGGCGGACGACCCCTTATCCCCGGACGAAAGGATCACGTCATGAAGCTCGAAACCCTGTACCGGCGGGCCGTATCCGTCGGCATCGCCAACGACCCGAGGGGCTCCGAGGCGGTCCGGAAGATCCTCGACGAGGAGCGGGCGCGGTCCGAGAAGCTCGAGCCGGGCGATCGCGACGCCTGGGAGGCCGACCGGCTGTTCAATCCTTACGCCGACACGCGCCTTCTCAACGGCGACCCGTCCGCCGAGGTGAAGAAGACCATCGTCGGGATTGATATGGAAGTGGCCGAGGTCCTCCTGGCCCATACCCTGAACAGGGACCTTGCGGCGGGGATCGACCTCGTCATCGCCCACCATCCCCAGGGCGTGGCCATGGCCCAGCTTTCCCAGGTCATGCCTGTCCAGGCGGACATGCTGGCCGCGATGGGCGTCAACATCTCCGTCGCCGAACAACTCCTGGACAAGCGGATCGGCGAGGTGGAACGGCGCGTCCTCCCCGCGAACCACAGCCGGGCCGTCGATGCCGCCCGGCTGCTCGGCCTGCCGATGATGTGCGTCCACACGCCCGCCGACAATTGCGTCAACACCTATCTCGAGACGCTCTTCGAGAAGGAGAAGCCCGCGCGCCTGAAAGACCTGATCGACCTCCTCAAGACGATCCCGGAATTCCGGGCGGCCGCTCGCCGGATGGCCGGGCCGAAGATCGTCAGCGGCGCGGACGGCGCTCGCTGCGGCAAGGTCTCCGTCGAGATGACGGGCGGGACTGAGGGCGCCAAGACGATCTACGAGTCGTATGCCGCCTCGGGAGTCAGCACCATCGTCAGCATGCACATCAGCGAAGAAGCTCTCGAGAACGCGAAAAAGGCCCACCTCAACATCGTCCTGTCCGGTCACATCGCCAGCGACACGCTGGGCCTGAACCTGCTCTTCGACGGGATCGAGCGCGAGGAGCCTCTGGAGTTTGTCGGCGCCTCGGGATTCGTGAGGACGAGGGCTTCGGAGCGCTAGAGGCCGCGGTAATGGCCCTGGGCGTCCAGGGTCGCGATCCAGCGGGCGAAGGCGCGGGCGTCCTCGATATCGCTGGCATCCGGATGGGTCGCAGCCGTGGCGGCCATGTCGGCCCAGGCTTCATGCTCCGGCGACTGCATCAAGACCTCGAGGGCCTTCATCGACACCTTCCCCCGGCAGGAGAACGTCCCGATGAGCTTGGACTTGGCGACGAGGATCGAAGCGTACTCCAGGGCCTCGCGCGAAAGCCGGCTGCCCGTGACCGAGCCGTGCGTGGAGAAGAGGGCGACCTTCTTGCCCTCGGGGATCGATTTGAGGAAGACTTCGGCGGGATAGGGGACGCTGTGGGTCTGGACCGGGAAGCCGGCAAAGATGAGCTGGTAGGGCGCGAGATCTCCCGCTTCGGCCATGGTCTTGAGCGTCTTATCGCCCGTCAGGGCGCCGAAGATCGTCTCGGCGATGAGCTTCGTGTTCCCCGTCCGGCTGAAGTAGGTGACGAGCGTTTTGGCCATCGCGGGCATCCTTTCGTTGATCGGCCCCGCCGCTATTCTGCCAGAAACCGGGCGGAATTGCCACCCGTCATTCGCCGGCCGGCAGCTCGATCGTGACCGTCGTACCCCGGCCGGGCTCGCTGGCGACCTGGATCGTGCCGCCGTGCTCCTCGACGATCTTCCTCGTGATCGGCAGGCCCAGGCCGGTCCCGGCGTCCTTGGTCGAGAAGTACAGGTCGAAGATCCGGTCAACGGTCGCTCGGCTCATGCCGGGTCCGCTGTCGCGGACGGCGATGGCGAAGACCGGCCCCTTGCGGCCGATCGTCACCTCGACTTCGCCCTGCTGGCCGATGGCCTCGACGGCGTTCGCGACGACATTGCGGAAGGCGGTCTTGAGCTTGGCCTCGTCGCCGCTGGCGCGGAAATCCGTCCCCTCGGCCTCGAGGGCGAAGCGGATGCGCTCGGAGAGGAGCCGGCGATACGGCTGGAGGACATCCTCGAGGATCTGGCGCAGATCGACGGGCTCCTTGTGGACCGTCGTGTCCCGGGCGATCTCCATGAACTCCGTGGCGATCCGCCGCAGGCTCTCGACCTCGCTGATGATGTAGGACATGGATTCCTTGAGGGCCTGATCGAGGTCGCCGCGCTTGTCCTCGTAGACCTTGAGGACGTGCTCGGCCGACAGCTGGATGGGCGTCAGGGGGTTCTTGATCTCGTGGGCGACCTTGCGGGCCATTTCGGTCCAGGCCACCTTCTTGCTCATCTCGGCCAGCTCCTGCTCGTGGGCCTTGAGGTTGCGGACCATCGTGTTGAAGCCGTCGATGAGGGTCATCATCTCGTCGCGGGAGCTGTGGTCGATGCGGACCTCGAGGTTGCCCAGGCCGACCTCTCGCGTCCCCGCCAGGAGCTTGCGCACGGGGACGATGATCATGCTCTTGATGCCCCGGGAGAAGACGATGACGAGCACCAGGAAGAAGGCCGAGAGGACGGCCAGGAATTCGACGATCTCCCCGGTGGCCTTGTTCACCTGCTCCTTCTCGAACGGCAGCGGCAGGGAAATGAAATGCGGGGCTTGCCTGAACTCGTAGGGAACGGTTAGGGTCTGGAAGGAGTAGCCCCCCAGGCGCGTCGGCCGGATGACGAACGGCTTGCGCTCCCGGACGAGGGCCTGATAGGCCTCTCCGTCGAGGATCTCCGGCAGGAGGCCGCTTTCGAAGAATTCGCGCCGGCTCGAAGCCAGGAGCACGCCGTCCCCGTAGACGATGACATCGTTCGACAGGGTCGAGCTGATCCAGAAGGCCAGATCCTGCCAGGGAGCGATGTCGGGCGAGAGCTCGACGCCCTGGATGACGAGGAACGCCTGCATCAGTCCTTGCGCATAGCTCGCGCGGACGGCCGAGTCCTCGACAAAACGCTCCGCGAAGAGGCTGTCGAAGAGATTCCGCGTGAAGACGGTGAAAAGCAGCATGGGAACGAGGGCGATGGCCAGGAACGCGGCATAGACGCGGCTCGAGAACGACCAGAAGGGCCTGCGGACCGGCCTCCGGCCGCCGGTGAGGGTGATGATGAGGGCCACGATCAGGGCCGTTGCCAATCCGAGGAAGAAAAACCTCAGAAAATCGACGGTCTGCGTCCGGAGGCTCTTCCGCGGCGTGAACAGGCTGTAGGCGCGCTCACCCCACTCGAAAAGATAGGCGTCGTAGACCGTCCCCCCGTCCCGGAACCGGGTCCAGAAGGGGACGAGGGAGCCGCGCAGGCGCTCGAGGTCTTCCCGCGACAGACCGGCGGTCAGCTTACGGGGATTGAAGAGGGGCTGGCCGTCGAGGTCGAAGATCTCGCAGCCGAAGTCGACCTGGCTCAGAGAGGGCAGGGACTCCGTCCGCAGGACCTCGAAATAGGGATTGGCCGAATAGAGGAACGGGAGCATCTCCGGGTCCAGGGACACGTAGAGGAGGACGCGTCCGACAGGCGCGCCGTTCTCCGTGAAATCCCGATACCCGACCAGAAAATCCTTCTTCTTGCCGATGAAGGTCTGGGGATAGCGGACGATGTCCCCGTTCTCGGAAAACGCGAAGTCGGGCGCGCTCCCCAAGAACGTGGGGACGTTGAGCGAGAACCGGCTCAGCGTGTTGCCCTCGACATCGCGGACCTCCAGGCTCGAGTACCAGTTGGATTTCGCGACGGCGGTCTCCCCCCAGAGGGATCTTGCGAATTCCCGGTCTCGGGGGTTGCGAAAGAAGCCCACGATCTCCGTTTCGTTGCGGTCGACGATGGGCAGGGATTCCTCGATGAGGAACCGGGCCCAATGCGCCTGGCTCCGGATGGTATGGGCGATGGTAGTTTCGATGAGGCGGCGTGTCCTGGCATTGGTCGGTCCGTCCACGGAGCGGGCCATCCACAGGGCGGAAATGATGAGGCCGGCAACCCAGACCTCCCGCTTCCGGGTCACATCCGGGAAAACGGCGACGACGAAGAGCCAGGCGATGAGGGCTCCGCTGACGACGGCCAGAAAGACCGGGCCGTTCCCCCAGACGAGGATCGCCGCTGCGGCGGCCAGGGCCGCCGTCACTCCGGAGACGAGTCTCGTCCGGGTGTCCCGGAAGGCCAGCCGGAATGCCACGGCCAGGGCGAGGAGGGCCGCGGCCAGGAAGATGAGCAGGCCGAACTGCAGCGCCAGCCGCGAAACATCGAAGTCCCATCGGAGGAGGGACAGGTTGGAATTGAAGACGACCCGCCGGACCGTCTCGTTCATGGACAGGATGATGCCGGCGGCGAGGATGGCGGCGGTGAGAGACGCCAGAATGCTCCAGACGACAGGCGGCTTCCGCTCGCTCTCGCGCCGGGACCGGAAGGCGAAGAACGCCAGGCCGGCGGCGAGCCCGAGGGCCGTCAGGGCGGTCAGGAGGATGTCGGCCGGCGATTGGGTCAAGCCGCGCCAGGAAAGAAAGCCGGCCACGGCCGGCTGGAACAAACCCGAGGATTGGATCCTCTCGAGCGAGCCCAAGGGCAGCGCGAGAAGCCTCAGGCCGACCAGGAGCACAGCCCCGATCGCGCCGGGGACGATGCCGCGGCCCGCGAGGAAGCCGGGCGCCGACCAGAAGTAGGCGAGGGCCGCGCCGGCCGCCGCCATGAGGACGAGCAGGAGGACGAGACGCAGGTCCGCCTGGGCCGACGTGATCCGCGAGGTCAAGGAGGGGGAGCGGAGGGTGACGTCGGCCAGGACACGGCCCGTTTCGTTACGGAGCGGGAACATGAGCGACTGGATCTCGTTCTTCTCCCGGAGCTGGCCCGTGTATTCGTCGTCGTGCTGGGCGAAGAACTTCTCCCAGCCCTCGACGTCGTCCTCGACGTCATAGTAGCGGACATCGGCATTGGATCGGAGGGCCGGGCCCAGGGCGTGGAATTCGCGGATGTAGGAGGACTCGACCTGAGGGAGGAAGGCCAGCAGGGCGAAGTGGATCAGGGTGCGGCCGTCGCCGAGAGGCTGCAACGCGGCCAGGTAGTAAGAGACCTTGCTCCGGAGCAGGATCGTTCCCCCGGCCGATTTCTGCCAGGCTCGGTTTTCCCGCTCGGATTGACTGGCGGGGCTCAAGACGTTGCCGTACCACGATTCGATGAAGCCGTCGCTGTTGCAGAGGGCGATCCCCTGCTTCTCCTCATCGAGTCCGGACTCGCGAAACAGAGGATAGAAATCCCCGGGCGCCTCGGGGAGGGCGCGGCCGTCGAAGGCCTCCTTCCGCGCTTCCAGCGATGCGAGAAGACGGGACAACGCCTGCCGGGTCTGGGCCGACTGCCGGCGCAAGGAAGCCAGGCTCTTCTGGTCATAGTCCCGCGACAGGATCCCCGGAAGAACCAGGGAGACTCCTCCGATGATGACCGCCAGGACGAGAGCCGCACCGCCGGCGACGAGCAGCGTGCGGCGGGTCCGGAGCCGCCGGGGGGGCATCAGGCTTTCTCCGCCCGGATCTCGACGATCCTGAATTCCAGCCAGGGCCCGCGGCCGCCCGCGGCGGGGGGCGGGCGAACAGGGACGACGAAGAAATAGATGCGAAGGACAACGTGGGCGCCGGTCCGCTCGTTGAGGAAGGACCAGCGGGCCTTCAGGATCCCGCCCGAGCCTCCCGGCAGCGTCGACATCGCGGTCTCGGCGATGAACTCGGTCGTCTTGAAAACGGCGAAGAAGCGGCCGAAGCTGAGGCAGGCCTGGTCGTGGGAGAGCTGGTCGGCCAGGAACAGCGGCTCCGGCAGGGAGACGGGGATCGCGCCATCGGCCGCCAGGAGGCCGCAAAGGATCGCCGGCGAGTTCTCTAAGAACGCCGTTTGGACCCGGGCGCTGACGGGCAGGGGAAGCGACAGGAGAAGGGTCAGGGAGAACAGTTGAAATGTGACCACTTTGGCGTCACCATCTTAACACAGCCCTTTCCGGGCTGGCAAGAAAGGACGCCCGCAGAGGCCGGCGGGACGGCGGGGGCGCCGGGTCGGAGCCGGGGGAAACGCCTAGACGGCCTTCTTGGGCTCGGCTTCCTGCTCGAGCTTCTTGGTCCTCTTCGCGTCCTTGATGCTGCTGATGCCGGCGATGAGGCCGATGAACCCGCCGAAGAAGAGGATGGGCGGGATGAAGCCCAGGACGACATTGAAGAAGGCGGAGCGGAACGTGGCCGAAAAGATCACCAGCGCCAGGCCGCCGGCCATGGCGACGATGCCGCCGATCACAGCGATGAACTTGCCCATTGTCGGACCTCCCTGAGGATGTGTTCCGGCCCGGATTATAACAGAGCCCGCGAGCTCCCGTCAACGCCCTTGAACAGGACAGGAACCCGGGCCCGTGTCCCGGCGGGGGCCCGCCCGTGATGGAAATCGCCGGTCCGTTCGATTAGAATAGAGGGAAACTCCGGCACAGGAGGTTCCCGATGGTCTTGAAAAGAGCGTCTGGCGCGGCGATCGCCTTCCTGATTGGCATGCTCGGCATGCTTGTCCTGATCCCGCCGGCCTGGGCCGGCGAAGATTTCGTCCTCGGCGGGGCCCGGGTCAAGGCCGGGAGCGCGGCTTCGGGCTTTCTCGCCGTCCCCGCGGGCCGGGACGGCGCCGGGACCCAGATCCCGTACACGATCATCCACGGGACGAAGCCCGGCAAGACTCTGGCCCTTGTGGCCGGGGTCCACGCCTACGAATACCCGCCCATCCTTTCCCTTTACCGGCTTAAGGCCAAGCTCGACCCCGCGGCCCTTCGCGGCACGGTGATCATGGTCCACATCGCCAACCTGCCGAGCTTCCAGAAGCGGACGATCTACTACGGACCCGGCGATTGGAAGAACCTCAACCGCGTCTTCCCCGGCGATCCCGCCGGCACGACGAGCCAGAGGATCGCCGCCGTGCTCAACGAGGAGGTCGTCAAGCGCGCCGACGTCCTCATCGATATGCATTGCGGCGACGGCAACGAGGCGCTCATCCCGTACACGTATTGGATGATCAGCGGCGACGAGCGGTTCGATGCGTCCACCCGGGACCTGGCCCTCGCCTTCGGCCTGCCCCACATCATCATCGACGACACGCGCGGCAGCGACCTCAAGGACTCGAAGTACCTCGGCAACACGGCCATCCTCCAGGGCAAGGCGGCCATCACGACGGAGGCTGGATTCCTGGGGCGCACGGACGAGGAGTCCGTCGGGCTCAATGTCCGGGGCGTCCTCAGCGTCCTCCGCCACCTCGGCATGATCGACGGCCGGCCCGAGCCGGTCAGCGATCCCGTCTGGATCGACAAGTTCGAGGTCGTCTATTCGAAGTGGAGTGGCCTGTTCACGCCCCGGGCCGAGATGGGCTATTTCGTCCGGGCGGGGCAGATCATCGGAACCGTCACGGACTATCTCGGAGCCTGGAAAGAGGACGTCAGGGCCCCCTTCACCGGCATCCTCCTTTATGTCATCGGCACGCCGCCCTGCAACGAAGGCGAGCCGCTCTTCGAGGTCGGACGGGTCAAGGAGAAGTGATCCGGAGGATGAGCATCAAGGGCCTCATCTTCGACCTCGACGGCACGGTCGTCGAGAACGATTACGACTGGGCCGGGATCCGCGAGGAGCTCGGGACGGGAGCCGCCTCGATCCTCGGCTTCCTCGATTCGCTCCGCGAGCCGGAGCGGTCGGCGAAGTGGGCCGTGCTCGAAAGGCACGAGGCCCGGCAGACCGAGGCTTCGGTTCTGCGCGAGGGCATCGCGGACCTCCTGGGACTTCTGCGCTCCCGGGGCATCGCCACCGCGCTCGTGACGAACAACTCCCGCAAGAACGCCGAATTCCTGCTCGGGAAATTCGGCCTGGACTTCGATTGCGTCATCACCCGGGAGAGCGGGCTGTGGAAGCCGTCGGGCGCGCCCTTCCTTGAGGTCCTGAGGAATTTCGGCCTTGAGCCCGGAGAGTGCGGCGTCATCGGGGACACCCACTTCGACATCCTGGCGGCCCTCGATGCCGGGATCGACGTGATCTTCCTGCTCTCCGACGAGCCGGAGCGCTTCGCCGGCTTCCCGGTCGAGGTCTTCTCCTCCGTGTCGGGCCTCTTGGCCGTTCTGGCCGAGGCCACCCATTGACGGGCCGGCCGGGCCGGCTCCCGCCTTGATTTATCCGCGGCGTTTGGTCACAATGGACGGGACTTTCGCCCGAGAGGTCCACGATGCCGCAAGACAAGCTGCTCCTCATCCCCGGCCCGAGCCCGGTCGCGCCGCGGATCCTCGACGCCCTGGCCCTGCCGACCGTCTCGCACGTCAGCCCCGAGGTGGCCGGCGATCTCAAGGAGGCCTGCGAGAACCTCAAGAAGATCGTCTTTGCCGCGGCGGGCGAGCCCGTCATCGTCTCCGGGGCCGGGACGCTCGCGATGGAGATGGCCCTCCTCAACACGGCCGGCCCGTCCGACCGCGTCCTGGTCCTGTCGCAAGGCTATTTCGGCGATCGCATGGCCCAGATCTGCCGGGCCTTCGGCCTGGCCCACGACGTCCTCGAATGCGAGTGGGGCCGGGCGGTCACCTCGCGCGAGCTCGACCAGCGGCTGAAGGTCGCGAATTATAACGTCGTCGTCTGCACGCACGTCGATACCGCCACAGGCGCCTGCGCGCCCGTCGAGGAGTACTGCCAGGTTCTCGAGAAGACGGGCTCGATCTTCCTCGTCGACGGGGTCTGCGCCACGGGCGGCATCCCCGAGCGCATGGACGCCTGGGGGATCGACGTCGTCCTGACCGCGGCCCAGAAATGCCTGGGCGCGCCGCCGGGCCTGGCCATCCTCGTCTTCTCGGAGCTGGCCATGGAGAAGCGGCGCAGTCTGGCCGCCGTCCCCGCCTACTACTCCGATGTCCTTCGCTGGCTGCCGATCATGCACGATCCTTCGAAGTACTTTTCGACGCCCTGCGTCAACGAGATCCGGGCCTTCGCGGAGGCCACGCGCATCATCCTCGAGGAGGGCATCGAAGAGCGGTTCGAGCGCCACGATCTCTATGCGGAGGCCCTCCGGGCCGGCCTGGCCACCCTGGGCTTCTCGATCTTCACGGACCCGCGCTTCGAGGCCTCGACGCTCTCGGTCGTGCGCTACCCCGACGGGATCGAGGACAAGGCCTTCCGGTCCGGGCTCAACGCGAACGGCGTCGTCGTCGCCGGCGGCCTGGGACCCACGGCCGGCCAGGTTTTCCGCATGGGCCACATGGGCAACCTGACTTCAGCCCAGGTCCGGTTCGCGATCGATGCCGTCGAGAAAACGCTCGCCGGGCTGGGCCTCGCCGTCAAGCCCGGCACGGGTCGCGCCGCCGTCGACAGCATCCTGACAGCCTGACCGGATAACGGAGACAGATGAAAAACAAGGTCTTTATCGTCCCCGCGGATGGTCGCGAGCCCGCCGAGGCCCTCGCCGCAAAGGCGAAGGCGGCCTACCTCGCGACCGGCTTCAATGCGCGCATCGCCGAGGGCGATTTCGCGGCCCTCAAGATCCACTTCGGCGAGTCCGGCAACGCCGGTTACATCAAGCCGCCGTGGCTCGCCGGGATCATCTGGGAGATCCGGCAGAGGACCCCGCACGCCTTCCTGACCGACTCCAACACCCTCTACGTCGGGCACCGCTCGAACTCCATAGACCATCTCCGCCTGGCCTGGTCGCACGGCTTCACGCCCGAAGCGACCGGATTACCGGTCATCATCGCCGACGGCCTCATCGGCCGCGACAAGCAGGAGCCGCGGAGCGCCCAGTCGCGGACCTCGTCGTCCAAGATCGCCAGCGCCATTCTCGACTCCGACGCCCTCGTCGGCCTGACCCACGTCACCGGACACGTCCAGACGGGCCTCGGTGCGGCCATCAAGAACGTGGGAATGGGCTGCGCTTCGCGGGCCGGCAAGCTCGAACAGCACTCCGTCACCCACCCCCGGGTCAACGCCAAGCAGTGCCGGAACTGCAGCATTTGCATGGACTTTTGCCCGGAAGCCGCGATCGTTCAGGCCGAAGGGCACGTCGTCATCGACCCGGCCCGCTGCATCGGCTGCGGGGAGTGCCTGGTCGTCTGCAAATTCGGCGCCATCAAGATGAAATGGGACGAGGACTCGCTCCGCCTCCAGGAGAAGATGGCCGAGTACGCCCTGCGCGTCCTCTCGCACTTCAAGGCCAAGGCGGTCTTCGTCAGCTTTCTTATCCAGGTCACCAAGGATTGCGACTGCATGTCCAAGAGCCAGAAGCCGATCGTCCCCGACATCGGCATCCTGGCTTCCCTCGATCCCGTGGCCATCGACCAGGCCACGGCGGACCTGCTCGTGGAGAAGGGCGGCGGCAAGGACCCGCTTCGGGCCGGTTACGACCTCGATTGGTCGGGCCAGCTCGCCCACGGCGAGAAGATCGGCCTCGGGACCCGGACTTACGACCTCGTCGAAGTCGCCTGATCTGCCGGCCGGCCCGGCCGACGCGCGTCTCAGGCCTGCCGGCGCAAGCGCGGCATGAAGACCATCAAGGCGGTTGCCGCGCCGAGCATGACCCCCGCACTCATGAGGATGGCCGCCGGCTGGCCGAAGCGCTCGGCCGCCAGCCCGATGCCCAGCGCCCCCAGAGGCATAAGCCCGAAAAAGACCAGGGTGTACACGCTCATGACCCGGCCCCGGAGCGCGTCGGGCGAATTCGTTTGAACCAGGGCGTTGCAGAGGTTGAAGATGAGGATGTGGGCCAGGCCGGAGCCGAAGATGAAGAAGAACGAGAGAGGCGTTGAGCGGGCCAGGGCGAAGAGAGCGGCCGCGGCCGGGAGGGCGACCGTCCCGAAGGTCAGGAGCTTGCCCCGGAAACGGAAGCGGCCGAGCGAGGCGATGAGCAGGGCGGAGATGAGAGCGCCGAGGCCGCGGGCCGACTGGAGGTAGCCGTTCGTCCGGGCGTCGCCGTCGAGGACGTTGACCGCCCAGGCCGGCAACAGGGTGATGAAGGAGATGCCGAAGAGGGCCACGACGCCGATGAGGCCGATGATCGTCCGGATCAGCGGATGGGAAGCGACGTAGCTTAAGCCCTCCCTGAGGTCGGCGAGGGCGGAGGTCCGGCGGGGCTTGGACACGAACGGCGGGAGCTTCATCCGCCTTAGCGCGGCGATCACGGCGATGAAGGACAGGCCGTTGATGGCGAAGCACCAGCCCGGGCCGAAGAAGGCATAGATCAACCCTCCGGCCATCGGCCCGACGGCCATGGCCGTGTTGAACATGGCGGAGTTCAGGGCGATGGCGTTGGTCATGTCCTCGGGGGAGACCATCTCCAGGACGAAGGACTGGCGGGCCGGGGCCTCGAACGCGTTGGCCGTCCCGAGCAGGAAGGCCATGCCCAGGATGTGCCAGGGCTGGATCCAATGGAGAAAGGTCAAGGCGGCGACGGCGAACGCCAGGGCCATCATGACCGACTGGGTGATGATGAGCAGGGTCCGCCGGGGCATGCGGTCGGCGATGACGCCGGCGTAGAGCATGAACAGCCAGGTGGGGATCCCCGCTGCGAACCCGACCAGGCCCAGATAGGCCGGGGATGCGGTCAGCTCGAAGACGAGGAATCCGAGGGCCGTCGACTCCATCCACATTCCGAAGAGGGAGACGATCTGACCCCAGAACCAGAGCCGGTAATTCGGGTACTTGAGGGCCGTCACGGCCTGCTTCCAGCTCATGTGCTTGCGCAAGCCGGTGAGCCGGCGTACGAATCCCGGCCGGTTCGCGGCGGGCGGGGTGAAGACCGGGTCGGACGTCATGGCTCTCGGGGATGGCGGCGGGTCCGGCGTCCCTACAGGACCTCTTCGCGGTCGGGAGTCCAGGCCGGGTCGACGATGCAGAGGAAGGCCAAGCGTCCCGGCCCGGTATTCTCGATGAACTGGATCGTGCCTGCCGGGATGTAGATAGCCTGGCCGGGGCCGACCGCGGCCTTTTCGGTCCCGACGTGCATCAGTCCCGTGCCCTCGAGGATGTAATAGACCTCGGTGCTATTCAAGCGGTGGGGGAGGGTCGTCTCGGCGGGGCCGACCTCGGCGTGGGCCAGGCTGTAGCCGATGTCGAGAGGCTCCTTGGCCGGGTGGAGGATCTCGATGAGCCGGGAGGCATCCCCCGCCCTGGATCCCGCCGCGTCCGTAAGCGATTTGATGAACATGGCTCGCGTGGTGGAAGAAAGATCGGGGAGGTGGGATTTGAACCCACGACCCCAGCGTCCCGAACGCTGTGCGCTAGCCAGGCTGCGCTACTCCCCGACGTGAGCGGCCTATTATACACAGTTCCCGGCCGGAAGGGAAGGGGCTACGGACGCATCTCCAGGATTGACGAAAGCGAGGGACCTGATGTATGAAAAGGAGAGCTGACGGATCCAGGAAAGGAGACACGCATGCGCTTGCGCATTCTGCTGATCGCGGTGATGGCGCTGGGAACGATCGGCGCCCTGTCGGCCCAGGACGTCCCAGTGAAGCCGGCCGACATCGCCGGGGTCTGGGAGATGACGACCCAGACGCCTCAAGGCGACATGACGTCCGAGGCGACCTTCGTCCAGGAGAACGACAGGATCAAGTTCACGGCCACGGGATTCCAGGGCATGGAGATGACGGGCGAGGGAACGGTCAAGGGCCAGGAGGTGGAGTGGACCGTCATCATCAGCACGCCCCAAGGCGATTTCTCCCTCACGTACAAAGGGAAGGCGGAGGGGGAGACCATGTCCGGCGACGTCACGGCCGGCGATTTCGGCACTTTCCCTTGGACGGCCAAGAAGAAGAAATAGCCGGCTTTCTTTTCGCCCGGTTCGATGCGGGCCTCCTCGCGGAGGCTTGAAGGATGTCGTGGTCAGGCCCAAAAGCGTATAATGCCCCTTCGGCCCAGCAGATAATTCCCGGAGGATACCGATGATAACCACATGGTGGCATCTCGAGACCGACGAGGTCGCCCAAAATCTCCAAACGGACCCCAAAGCGGGACTCTCCGCGTCCGCCGCGGCGGCGAAGCTCGCCTCGGTAGGACCGAACGAGCTCCAGGAGAAGAAGGGCCGCGGCCCGGTGGCCATCTTCTTCGATCAATTCAAGAGCCTGATGATCGGCGTCCTCATCGCCGCCGCCCTGATCTCGGGCGTCCTCAAGGAGTGGGTCGACGCCGCGGCCATCCTGGCCATCGTCATCCTCAACGCCATCCTCGGCCTGGTCCAGGAATACCGGGCCGAAAAGAGCCTGGCCGCGCTGCGCAAGCTCTCGGCCCCGAACTCCAAGGTCATCCGGGACGGCAGCGCCAAGGTCATCCCCGCCCGCGAGCTCGTCCCCGGCGACCTCATCGAGGTCGAGGCCGGGGACAACATCCCGGCCGACAGCCGGGTCGTCTGGCATACGTCAAACCTCGGCGTCCAGGAAGCCAGCTTGACCGGCGAGTCGACCCCCGTCAACAAAACCGACATCGCCCTCGAAGAGAAGGACATCCCGCTCGCCGAACGCGCCAATATCCTCTACATGGGGACATCCGTCGTCTCCGGAAAGGCCCGGGCCTTCGTCGTCGAGACCGGCATGCAGACCGAGCTCGGCCGCATCGCCGGCCTCATCCAGGACATCAAGAAGGAGACGACGCCCCTCCAGCGGAAGCTCGAGCAGTTCAGCAAGATCCTCATTTATCTCTGCTTCTTTCTCGTCGCCGTCATCTTCGGCATCGAGGTCCTGCGCGGCGGCAAGCTCCTGGACATGTTCCTGACCTCGGTCAGCCTGGCCGTCGCGGCCATCCCCGAAGGCCTCCCGGCCGTCGTGACCATCGCCCTGGCCCTGGGCGTCCAGCGCATGGTCAAACGCCATGTCCTCATCCGCAAGCTGCCCTCGGTCGAGACGCTCGGCTGCGCCACGGTCATCTGCTCGGACAAGACGGGCACCCTGACCAAGAACGAGATGACCGTCCGGGCCGTCTGGACCTCGCGGGACGCCTTCGAGGTGACCGGCACGGGCTACGACCCCGTGGGAGAGTTCCGGACGGCCACGGGCCGGATCGACCCCGACGTCCACCCGGACCTGCTCAAGACCCTGACCGCGGGCGTCCTCTGCAACAACGCCCAGCTGACGGTCGAGGACGGGAAGCCCTCCGTCTTCGGCGATCCGACCGAGATCGCCATCCTCAGCGCGGCGGCCAAGGCCGGCGTCTGGAAAGGCGAGGAGGAGGGCACGTTCGAGATGGTCGAGGAGCTGCCGTTCGACTCCGAGCGCAAGAAGATGAGCATCGTCCGCCGGGCCGACGACGACCTGACGGCTTTCACCAAGGGCGCCCCCGACATCCTCGTGAACGACTGCACGTTCATTTTAGAGGACGGAAAGGAGCGTCCCCTCACGGCCGCCGACCGGGACCGTATCACGGAGGCCAATGACGGTTATGCGAGCCAAGCCCTGCGCGTCCTGGCCGTGGCCTACCGGAACCTCGACCAGGAGCCCCACGCCTATTCGGCCGAGACCATCGAGCGCGACCTGACCTTCGCCGGCCTCGTGGCCATGATCGACCCGCCGCGCCCCGAGGTCCGGGAGGCCATGGCCAAGTGCCGGAAATCGGGCATCCGGACGGTCATGATCACCGGCGACCACAAGAACACCGCGGTGGCCATCGCCCGCGAGCTCGGCTTCTACGACGAGCGATCGAAGGCCCTGACCGGCGAGGACGTCGACCGCCTCACCGAGGAGGCCCTCGACGCGGAGGTCGAGAACGTGGCCGTCTACGCCCGCGTATCGCCCGAGCACAAGCTCCGGGCCGTGCGGGCCTGGAAGCGCCGCGGCGCCGTCGCGGCCATGACCGGGGACGGCGTCAACGACGCGCCGGCGGTCAAGGAGGCCGACATCGGCGTGGCCATGGGTATCACCGGCACGGACGTGACCAAAGAAGTCTCGGACATGATCATCACCGACGACAACTTCGCCTCCATCGTGGCCGCGGTCGAGGAGGGCCGGGGCATCTACGACAACATCCGCAAGTTCATCCACTTCCTGCTCTCGTGCAACCTGGGCGAGATCCTGGTCATGTTCACCGCCGCCGTCGTCGGCTTTCCGATACCGCTCCTGCCCATTCAGATCCTCTGGGTCAACCTCGTGACCGACGGCCTGCCGGCGCTGGCCCTGGGCATCGATCCCGTGGCCGCGAACATCATGGACCGGCCGCCCCGCAAGTCGGACGAGCCCGTTATCACCGGCGCCAGGGGCTGGCTCATCGGCCTTCAGGGCGCCCTCATCGCGGCCTGCAGCCTGGGCGCCTTCCTGTTCGTCCTGCTCTACGAGAAAGAGCCGCTCGAGATGGCCCGGACCGCCGCCCTGGCGACCCTGGCCTGCAGCCAGCTCTTTCACGCCTTCAGCTGCCGGAGCATGCGGGAATCGATCTTCAAGCTGAAGTTCTCCACAAACATGCAGCTCGTCTACGCCGTGGTCCTCTCCTTCCTGCTCCAGATGGCCGTCATCTACGTGCCCTTCCTCCAGCCGATCTTCAAGACGCGGGCCTTGACCCTGCTCGACCTCGGCGCGATCATGATCTTCTCCACCCTGCCGCTCTGGATCATGGAGATCGTCAAAGCCCTCAACCGGAAGCTCGGCTTCTACGAGCTATATTGATACGGAAGGAACGTCCCAGGAGGAATCATGAAAAGAATCGCACGGTACCTGGCCCTCGCGGCGCTCGCGGCCGCGCTGGTCTTCACGGCCGCCGCGGACGACGGCATGTGGATGCCGCACCAGATGAAGGACCTCGACCTGAAGGCGCTCGGTCTCCAGATGGACGCCGGCGACCTCTATAAAACGGACGGCACGGGCCTTATGAGCGCCGTCGTCAATCTGGGGGGCGGCACGGGCGAGTTCGTCAGCCCCGAAGGGCTCGTCCTGACGAACCACCACGTCGCCTTCGGCGCTATCCAGAGGGCTTCGAGCAAGGAGAAGGACTACCTCACAGACGGATTCCTGGCCCGGACCCGGGGCGAGGAGATCCCGGCCCAAGGCTACACGGCCGGCGTGCTTCTCGGCTACGAGGACGTGTCGGCCAAGGTCAACGCCTACTTCAAGCCGAAGATGACCCCGCGTCAGCGCTACGACGCCTACGACAAGGCCCAGAAGGACCTTATCGCCGCCGGCGAGAAGGGCGGCCCGGACCTGAGGTGCACGCTGGCCGCCATGTACAGCGGCAACGCCTACTACCTCTACACCTTCAAGCAGATCCGCGACGTCCGCCTCGTCTACGCGCCGCCCCAGGACCTGGGGAACTTCGGCGGCGAGACCGACAATTGGATGTGGCCGCGCCACACCTGCGACTTCTCATTCCTGCGGGCCTACGTGGCTCCCGACGGCACGGCCGCCGATTACAGCCCCACGAACGTCCCCTACGAGCCCAAGGCCTGGCTGAAGATCTCGCTCGACGGATTCAAGGACGGCGACTTCACCTTCGTCATGGGCTATCCCGGCCGGACCTATCGCAACTATGCCCTGTCCGAGCTCAAGGCCGACCAGGAGAGCATGACGAAGAGGATCAAGGACGTCCAGGACCGCATCGCCTTCTACGAGGCGTCCGGCAAGGACGACAAGGAAGTCGAGATCCGCTACGCCAGCCTGATCAAGGGCCTCTACAACGGCCTGAAGAACACCCAGGGCAAGCTCGAGGGCTTCGTCAAGTACGGCCTCGTCGACAAGAAGGCCGCCCAGGAGAAGGAGCTTCTCGACTGGATCGCCGCCGACGCCTCCCGGGCGAAGAAATACGGCGCGGCGCCGGCCGCCCTCGCAGCGTTCCTGGACCGGCAGAAGGCTTTCGGCGCGAAGACCGAGCTCCTGAACGGCGTCCTCGGCGGATCGACCATCCTGTCCCAGGCTTACAACATCGTTCGCGCCGTGCCGGAGATCCAGAAGCCCGATAAGCTCCGGGAGCAGGCTTTCCAGGAGCGGAACCTGCCCCGGCTCAAGCAGAGCATACCGCTGGCCGAGCGCGGCTACGTCTTCGCGACCGACCGGGAGCTCCTCAAGTGGACGATCAGGCGGCTCAAGGCCGCCAACCCCGACGTCGCCGCATGGCCGGCTTCGCTGCGGGACCTCGCTGCCGGCACGGACGACGAGGTCGCCGCCCGCGTCGACGCGATGTACGCCAAGACGGCCCTCGGCGATCCGGCCAAGAGGCTCGAGCTCCTCGGGCTCAAGCCCGCCCAGCTGGCCGCCGTCGAGGACCCGTTCCTCAAGCTCGCCGCCGGCATGGAGCAGGAGCTCAAGGTCGCCCGCGAGGAGAGCAAGGCTCTGGGCCGCGAGGGCGCGGACCTGAAGATGGCCTATGAAGCGGCCATCCTGGAGATGAAGAAGGGGAGCTACGCCCCCGACGCCAACGGCACGATCCGCTTCACCTACGGCCCGGTCCTGGGCTACGAGGCGCGCGACGCCGTCCGCTACCTGCCCCAGACGACGGTCAAGGGCGTCATCGAAAAGGAGACGGGCGTCATCCCGTTCAGGGTCCCGGCCAAGATCAAGGCGCTCTGGGAGGCCAAGGACTTTGGGCCCTATGCCGACCTGCGGCTCGGCGACGTTCCGGCCTGCTTCCTGAACACGACCAACGTCACCGGCGGCAACTCCGGATCGCCGACGCTCAACGCCAAAGGCGAGCAGATCGGTATCATTTTCGATATGACCTACGAGAGCGTCATCGGAGACTATTACGTCCTCCCCGAGCTCCAGCGCTCGATCAGCGTCGATGTCCGCTACATCCTGTGGGTGACCGACAAGTTCTCGGGCGCGTCGCACATCATCCAAGAGCTGGGGCTGGCCGGGAAATGACCAAGCGGAGCCTGGCGCTCTTGGGACTGGCGGCGCTCGCGTTGGGCGCCGCCGCTTGCCGCCAGTCGGCGGACCGGGCCGGGGCCGGCCCCAAAACCGCTCTCACCCGGACCGAGCTCCTGAACAAGATCAAGGGCGGCTGGGCTGGCCAGGTCATCGGCTGCACCTTCGGGGGGCCGACGGAATTCCGTTACCCCGGGGCCATGATCCTGGATTACCAGACCATACCCTGGGACGAGACGATCATCGCCCGGAGGTTCGAGAGGTCCCCCGGCCTCTACGATGACGTCTATATGGACCTGACCTTTGTCGAGGTCATGGCCCGCGAGGGCATCGACGCGCCGGCCGCGAAGCACGCCCAGGCCTTCGCGCGGGCCGGCTACCCGCTCTGGCACGCCAACCAGGCCGCGCGGTACAACGTTCTCAACGGCCTCCTGCCGCCGGATTCGGGCCATTGGACGAACTCCCCGCATGCCGACGATATCGATTTCCAGATCGAGGCGGATTTCGCCGGGCTGATGAGCCCGGGGATGGTCAACGCGGCGGCCGAGATCTCCGACCGGGTCGGTCACATCATGAACTACGGCGACGGCTGGTACGGGGGCGTCTACGTCGCGGCCATGTACAGCCTGGCTTTCGTCAGCGACGACGTCGAATATATCGTCACGGAGGCCCTGAAGGCCCTGCCGCCGCAGTCGAGCTTTGCCCGCTGCATCGCCGACGTCATCGCCAGCTATCGCGCCGCCCCGGACGACTGGAAGGCGGCCTGGCTCGCGGTCGAGCGGACGTGGGCCCAGGACGTCGGCTGTCCCGACTTCGTGTTCCATCCCGGCAACATCGACGCCCGTGTCAACGGCGCCTATGTCGTCATCGGCCTGCTCTACGGGAACGGGGATTTCGGCCGGACGATCGAGATCGCGACACGGTGCGGCCAGGACTCGGACTGCAACCCGGCCAGCGCCGGGGGCATCCTGGGGACGATGCGGGGTTACGACGGCATTCCCGCCGTCTGGCGCGACCCGCTCAAGGCGATCGAGGATAAGCCTTTCCCGTACACGTCGATGTCGCTCAACAAGGTCTACGAGACCGGGCTGGCCCAGGCCCTGGAGGCGATCCGCGCCAACGGCGGGTCCGTCGAAGGGGAGTCCGTCCGGTTGCCTGAAGACCCGATCCGGCCGGTGCGCTTAGAGGCGAGCTTCCCGGGCTGCCATCCGGTCGAGCGGCGGCGGCTCGGCGCGCGGCTCGAAACGTCGGTCGAGTTCGGCTTCGAAGGCACGGGGTTCGTCCTGACCGGGGGCCCGTCCCGGATGGTCGATGACCGGTCGGATCCCTACGTCTACGAGGTGGAGATCCGCCTCGACGACCGGGCTCCGGCCGTCATCGCCATGCCCGTCGACGAGCTTGTCCGCAGGCTCGAGATCGCCTGGGATTTCCGTCTTGCGGCGGGGCGGCACACGCTCAAGCTCACGCTCCTCAATCCCCGCGACGGCGAATTCATCCGGGTCGACGACCTCGTCATCTACGGCGACAAGCCCGCGGCGTCCCGGTTCTAGGTGGTCAAGCCGCTTCGAACACCCTTTTCAGATATTGCTCAGCGCCGCTCTTCTGCGTTTCAGGGGAGCGGCGCGGATGGCCGTTTGTCCGCTCCCGGCCGCTCCTTGACGGTCCATGCCGCCTGCATTACAATCTTTCTTCATTGTCGGAACGCCGAAACATAGTCGCGGAGGAGGTTCGCATGAAGTCAGAACGGTGGAGCCGGAGGGCGTTCATGAGGTCGGTCGGCGCGTTCGGCGCGGCCGCCGTGGCCTTCGACCCGAAAGGGCTGGCGCGCATCGACGAGGCCTCCCAGTCGATGGCGGGGCGGACGGCCGAGGACGTCGCCAAGGACGAGTTTTACTGGCGCGAAGTCCAGCTGGCCTTCAAGCTCGACCGCTCGCTCATCAACCTCAACAACGGCTTTACCTGTCCCATGCCGCGAGTCGCGCTCGATTCGGTCTTCCGCTACATGGAGATGATCAATATGCTGCCCGTCCACTACCAGGGCATGGTGGCCGGCAACAGCGAAACCCTGCGGCGGCGAATGGCCAACGAGTTCGGCTGCGACCGCGAGGAGATGGCCCTGACGCGCGGCGCCAGCGAGGCCCTCCAGATCGTCCAGAACGGCATCGACCTCGAGGCCGGCGACGAGGTCATCACGACCGAGCAGGACTACCCCCGCATGCTGACGACGTGGGACCAGCGCATGCGCCGTGAGGGCATCAAGGTGACGCGCCTGCAGTTCCCGGTCCCCGCGACCCAGGACTTCCTCTATAACATGTTCGAAAAGGCCATCACGCCGCGGACGAAGGTCTTCCACTTCACCCATATCACCAACCTGACCGCCCAGCTCTTCCCGGTGAAAAGGCTCTCCCGCCTGGCCCGGTCGAAGGGCATCGTCACCATCGTCGACGGCGCCCACGCCCTGGGCCAGTTCCCGTTCCAGCTCCGCGACCTCGAATGTGACGCTTACGGCGTCAGCCTGCACAAGTGGCTCCTGGCCCCGCTCGGCAACGGCTGTCTCTATGTCCGCAAGGAGATGATCCCCCGGTTCTGGCCGCTCCAGGCCGCTCCGGAACAGCAGGACAACGATATCCGCAAGTTCGAATCGATCGGGACGCACCCGTGGGCAATCCGGGCGGCGCTTGGCGAGTCCCTGGCCTTCCATCAGGCTGTCGGGGCGGACCGGAAGGCGGCCCGTCTGCGCTATCTGAACATGCGCTGGGTCAACGCCCTCAAGGTCCATCCGCGGATCAAGGTTCTGACGGACACGAGCGAGCCGCCCCAGGCCTGGGGCGTCATGGCCGTCAACATCGAGGGCATCGATGTCCGGGCGCTGGCCGCGTTCCTGAGGAACAATTACCGGATCATCTGCGTCCCGCTCGTCGGCGGGGCCCCGCCGAACTCGGTCTTCGACTATCAAGCCCTGCGGATCTCGCCCAACGTCTATACGACCCTCGAAGAGATCGACACCTTCGTCGAGGCCATGGAAGAGGCGGTCAAGGCCGGCGTGCCCGAGGCGCCCGATCCTGTCCCGGCCTATCCGGCCGATGTTACGGTATAATGGTGATACACAACTCAATACACTCATTTTACCAGGGTCTTGGCAGACTGGGAGAATTAAGTGTATTGAGTTGAGTGTCACCGAAATAAGGAGGCGTGACATGAAACGTCAGGCGATGGCCACAGGCGTGGCCCTGGTCCTGTTGCTCGCCGGAGGCGTGGCCACAGCGCTCGCCCAGGCGTCTTTCCAGATCGCGTTCCCGTTCCAGGCGGGGGGGAAGAAGCTCGCGGCGGGCGCTTATACGGTGTCGAAAACGGCCGAGGGCGGTTTGGCGCTGAAACAGGAATCAACCGGCAAGGAAACGGCGGTCGCGTCCCTCGAACGGATCGCCCCGCCGGTCCCGCCCGTCGCCGGGCCCCGGCTCGTCTTCGACGAGGTCGGGGACTTCGCGCCGTCCTACACGGAGTACATCACCGTCTACATCCTCTCCGAGGTCTGGCTCGAGGGCGAGGACGGCTTCAAGACGCACGTGACCAAGGGGGCCCACCGGACCAAGACCGTGACGTCCCCGGAGGCGAAGAAGTAAGCCCCCCGGTCTGATCGAACAGACGTTCTGAAAAGGACAGGCATCTCTCTATGATCGTTGTCGATAATCTGTCGAAGAGCTATGGCAAGCAGGGGCTCTTCGACGCCATCGGTTTCAAAGTCAACCGCCGTGAGCGCGTCGGGGTCGTCGGCCGCAATGGCCACGGCAAGACGACGCTCTTCCGGATGATCACCGGCGAAGAGGAGCCGGACGAAGGGACGATCACCAAGCCGCGCAAATACCGCATCGGCTACCTCGAGCAGAGGCCGCGGTTCACGGAATCGACCGTTCTCGCCGAGGGCGCCAAGGCCCTGCCGCACGACGCCCCCAACGAGGTCTGGAGGGTCGAGAAGGTTCTGTCCGGCCTGGGCTTCGAACAGGCCGACCTCGAGAAGAAGCCGTCCGAGCTCTCGGGGGGCTACCAGGTCCGCCTCAACCTGGCCAAGGTCCTGGTCGGCGACTTCCAGATGCTCCTCCTCGACGAGCCCAGCAACTACCTCGACATCACCTCGCTCCGCTGGCTCGAGCGGTTCCTGGCGGCCTGGCCGGGCGAGCTCCTGCTCATCACCCACGACCGCAGCTTCATGGACAATGTCGTCACCCATGTCCTCGGCGTCCACCGCCGCAAGGTGCGGAAGATCGAAGGGAACACGGGCAAGTACTACGAGCAGATCGCCGCGGAAGAAGAGATCTACGAGAAGACGCGGATCAACGACGAGCGGAAGAGGAAGGAGATGGACCTCTTCATCACCCGGTTCCGGGCCAAGGCCCGCCTCGGCGGGCTGGTCCAATCCCGTGTCAAATCGCTCGAGAAGATGGAGAAGCGGGAGAAGCTCGAGGCCATCAAGGACCTGGAGTTCACCTTCGCCGAGAAGCCGGGCTTCCACAAGTACGCCCTCGACGTCCGCGACCTGTCCTTCGCCTACACGCCGGACCGGCCGCTCATCCGCCGCTTTTCGATCAGCATCGGGGCGAAAGACCGGGTCTTCGTCATCGGCCGGAACGGGCGGGGCAAGACGACGCTGCTACGGCTCCTCGCGGGGGACCTGGAGGCCCGGACGGGCGAGATCACCTCGCCCGGGTCGGTCGAGGCGGGCTATTTCGAACAGACGCACATCTCCACCCTGACGGAGGCGAACACCGTCCTCGACGAGATCGCGTCGGCCGATCCCGAGGGGGACCCGAAACGGGCCCGGTTCATCGCCGGGGGGATGATGTTCGAGGACGACGACGCCTTGAAGCCGATCCGGGTGCTCTCGGGCGGGGAGAAGAGCCGCGTCCTCCTCGGCAAGCTCATCGCGACGCCGCTCAATCTCCTGCTCCTCGACGAGCCGACCAACCACCTCGACATCGAATCGAACGACGCCCTGCTCGAGGCCATCGATGCCTTCGACGGAGCGGTCGTCATGGTCACTCATAACGAGATGTTCCTCCACGCCCTGGCCGACCGGCTGGTCGTCTTCGACAACGACGACATCGTCGTCTACGAGGGCGGTTACCAGAGGTTCCTGGACAAGGTCGGCTGGCGCGATGAGATCATGCAGGGCTCCATCGCCGCGGTCCCGCCTCCGGCGTCCGGGAACGGCGCCGAGAAGCCGAGGTGGACGCCCAAGGAGCTCCGCCGGCTCCGTTCCGAGATCATCGCCGAGCGTTCGCGCCTCCTGCGCCCGCTGGAAGCGCGGATCGCCGAGATCGAAAAGGGCGTCGAAGCGAACGATGCCTCTCTGCGCGATCTCAACGGGCAGCTCGTCCAGGCCTCCCAGGCCCGCAACGGGGCCAAGGTCGTCGAGGTCTCAAAAGCCATGCACCAGACGAAGAAGGCGAACGACGCGCTGCTCGAGGAGCTCGAGACGATCACCGCCGAGTACGAGACGAAAAGGGCCGCATTCGACGCTAAGATGCGCGAGCTCGATGAATCCCCCGAAGCTTAAGAAGGGTCAAACCTACTTATCGTCACTCTTGACTACGCCTGTTCACCAGAGTCGCAGATCTGCCTCTCAAGTGACGAAAAATAGGTTTGACCCCCTCTTCCTTTACGATATAATTCGCGCTTGATGGTCCATCCCGAAACGACATGACGAGCCAGCGGTTTGCCTGTCTCCTCCTGGCCCTCGGCGTCGCCCTCTTTCCGGCCTGCCGGGGGGACCGGTCCGCGAACGACCTGACCTTGGCCGGCTCGACAAGCATCCAGCCCTTCGCAGATAGGTGGGCCGAGGTCTTCATGGAGAAACGACCCGGTCTCGGCGTCGACGTCCAGGGCGGAGGGTCGAGCGCGGGAATCCAGGCCTGCGTCAGCGGGGCCTGCCAGATCGGGATGTCCTCCCGCGAGCTCAAGGGCAGCGAAAAAGAGCTCCATGAGATCGTCATCGCCCGGGACGGCCTGGCCATCATCGTCCATCCCTCGAACCCCGTCCGCGCCCTGACCCTCGCCGAAGTGAAGCAGATCTTCGACGGCGATCTCAAGAGCTGGGCGCTCCTCGGCGGCGAGAACAAGCGCATCACCGTCGTCACCCGGGAGGAGGGCTCGGGGACGCGGGGCGCCTTCCAGGAGCTGGTCATGGGCAAAACCCGTGTCTTCAGCGGGGCCATCACTCAGGATTCGAACGGCACGGTCCGGGAGATCGTCGCCCACGACCCGGCGGCTATCGGCTTCATCTCGCTCGGCCTGGTCAACGACCAGGTCCGGGCGCTCGACCTCGACGGGGCCGCCGCCAACGAGGAGAACATCCGCAGCGGGCGATACAAGCTCGTCCGGCCCTTCCTCTTTGTCAGCCGCGGTGAGCCGACCGGCCTGGCCAAGGCCTTCGTCGACTTCGTGCTCTCAGCCGAAGGCCAGGCTCTGGTCCAAGAGGAGGGCCTTCTCCCGATCAAGTGACCGGGGGAGGGACGACGGGGATGGCCGGAGCCGTGAAGAAGCGCGGGAACAGGCTCGAGCGCAACGACCGGCTCGTGCGCCTGGCCCTGCTCGTCATCGCCTTCTCGGCGGTCTCCGTCCTCGTCGTCATCACGATCTTCATCGTCGGCCAGGGCACGCCGATCATGTTCCGCTACGGGTTCAAGAGCTTCCTGGCCGGGAGCGACTGGTACCCCTCCGAGAAGCTCTTCGGCCTGTGGCCGATGATCGTCGGATCGCTGGCCGTCACGGCCGGCGCTCTGGTCATCGGGGTCCCCCTCGGCCTGTCCTGCGCCATCGTCCTGACGGAGTTCTCGTCCAAGCGCGTCCGGGGCGTCATCAAGCCGATCGTCGAGCTCCTGGCCGGGATCCCGTCGGTCGTCTACGGCTTCATCGGGGTGGTCATCCTCGTGCCCTTCATCCGGGAGACCTTCGGCGGGCCGGGGCTGTCGGTCCTGGCGGCCTCGATCATCCTGGGCATCATGATCCTGCCGACCATCATCTCCATCTCCGTCGACTCGCTTCAAGCCGTGCCGCCGTCCTATCGCGAAGGCTCGATCGCTCTCGGGGCGACGCGCTGGCAAACGGTCAAGATGGTCCTTTTCCCGGCCGCCCGCTCCGGGATCATCGCCAGCATCATTCTGGGCATGGGCCGGGCCGTCGGAGAGACCATGGCCACCATCATGGTCGCCGGCAACGCCGCCGAGGTGCCCGGCTCGCTCCTGGCGCCCGTCCGGACGCTGACCTCGAACGTCGCCCTGGAGATGAGCTATGCCACGGGCGAACACCGCGAGGCCCTCTTTGCCACCGGCGTCGTGCTGTTCGTCATCATCATGGTCCTCAACACGATCGCCAACGCCACCTCGGCCAAGAGGAGAAAGCAGCCGTGAAGCGCCTGGGTCCCCGGATCGAGGAGAAGGCGGTCCGCGTCGGGCTCTGGGTCCTGACGCTGATCACCGTCGGCGTGCTCCTCTTCATCATCTTCTTCATCATGCGCCGCGGCCTGCCCGTCCTGAGCCTCGAGTTCCTGACGGCCAATCCGGCGGAGATGGGCAAGTCCGGCGGCATTTTCTCCACCGTCGTCGGCACGGCCGCCCTGACCGTCCTCGCCATCCTTATCGCCGCACCGCTCGGCGTCGGGACGGCCATCTACCTCACGGAGTACACCTGGGGAGGTCCGGTGACCCGGGTCATCCGCTTCGGGGCCGAGTGCCTGGCCGGGATCCCTTCGATCATCTTCGGGCTCTTCGGCTTCATCCTCTTTGTGACCAAGCTCAAGTTCGGCTGGTCCATCCTGAGCGGCGGCCTGACGCTGGCCTTCATGCTCCTGCCGACCATCATCCGGACCTCCGAGGAGGCCATCAAGAGCGTTCCCGCGTCCTATCGGAACGTCAGCTTCTCCCTGGGCAGCACGAAGTGGCAGACGGTGACCCGCGTCGTCCTGCCCTCGGCCCTGCCGGGAATCATCACGGGGATCGTCCTCAGCGTCGGCCGCAGCATCGGCGAGACGGCGGCCACCATCTTCACCGCCGGCAGCGCCCTGCGGATGCCGACGTCCCTCTTCTCGTCCTCCCGGACGATGTCCGTCCACTTCTACATCCTGGCCCGCGAGGGCATCTCCATGTCCAACGCCTACGGCACCGCCGCGATCCTGATCATCGCCATCCTGGGCATCAACGTCCTGACCTATTACCTGATGAACCGGTTCATCAAGAGGTACTCGTGACGGGCGGCGCCGCCATCGAGGTCCGGGGCTTCAGCCAGTACTTCGGCGACGTCCGCAAGATCCGCGCCCTCGACCTGGATGTGATGCGGAACGAGATCCTGGGGATCATCGGCCCGGCCCGGAGCGGCAAATCGACTTTCCTCTGCGCCCTCAACCGGCTCAACGACCTCGTGCGCGGCTCGCGCCATGAAGGGACGATCACGATCGACGGCCTCGACATCTACGGCCCCGATGTGGACGTCGTCGAGCTTCGCCGACGGCTGGGCATGGTCTTCGCGACGCCCGTCCCGCTGCCCCGGTCGATCTACGAGAACGTCGCCTTCGGCGCCCGGCGGGCCGGCATCCGCGGCCGGGACCGCCTCGACGTCCTCGTCAGGGACAGCCTGGAAAAGGGGGGCCTCTGGGAGGAGGTCAAGGACCGTCTCGGGACGAGCGGACTGAAGCTTTCGGGCGGACAGCAGCAGCGCCTCTGCCTGGCCCGCATCTTGGCGGTCAAGCCGGAGTTCATACTCCTCGACGAGCCGACCTCGGGCCTCGATCCCATCTCGACGATGAAGATCGAGGATTCCCTGCGCCGGCTCAAGGCGGAGTTCACGATCATCCTGGTGACCAACAACACGAAGCAGGCCGCCCGCGTCGCCGACCGGACGGCCTTCTTCCTCAACGGCGAGCTCGTCGAAGTCGGCCCGACGGCCAGGATCTTCACCGCGCCCGAAGACCAGAGGACCGACGATTACCTCCGGGGAAGGTTCGGATAGGCGGGCCATGGCCATTATCGAAGTCCGCGATCTCGATTTTTACTACGGCAAGTTCCAGGCGCTCAAGGGCATCAGCCTGGATATCGAGAAGAACCGTATCACCGCCCTGATCGGGCCCTCGGGCTGCGGCAAGACGACCTTCCTCCGGTCGCTCGACCGGATGTCCGACCTCATCGACGGCGTTCGCGTGACGGGGAGTGTCGTCATCGACGGACAGGACATCTACGCCCCCGGCACCGACCTCCTGGCGCTCCGCAAGAAGGTGGGCATGGTCTTCCAGCGGCCCAATCCCTTTCCGCTGAGCGTTTTCGACAACGTCGTCTACGGCCTCCGCGTCCACGGCCTCCGCGACCCCAGGGCCCTCGAGGCCCGGCTCACCCGCAGCCTCGAGGCCGTCCATCTCTGGGATGAGCTCAAGGACCGCCTCGATGAGAACGCCCTCCGGCTCTCGGGCGAGCAGCAGCAGCGCCTGTGCATCGCCCGGCTTGTCGCCGTCGAGCCGGAGATCCTGCTCATGGACGAGCCCTGCTCGGCCCTCGACCTGGCCGCGACGGCCACTATCGAGGACCTGATGGCCGAGCTCAAGAAACGCTACACCATCGTCATTGTCACCCATAACATGCAGCAGGCGGCCCGGGTCTCGGACGTCACGGGCTACTTCCTGCTCGGGGAGCTCGTCGAGATCGGTGAGACCCGGACGATCTTTACCAATCCCCGGGATTCCCGGACGGAGGATTACATCACCGGCCGGTTCGGCTAGATTCTAGAGAACAAAACCAGCCTAGTCCCCAGCTGCTTCGAGGCTGTCAATCACATAAGGGGATGGCGAAGGAGCTGCATTAATCTCCAAGAGGCGGAATCTGGCCAATGGCTCAATTATGGCCCGCCGTCATGCGCTCACCTTTGCATCGATAGCCCTGTCAGCGCCTTGGTTAATGGCTCCCTCTGACGGGTTCTCCAAAGGTCTAGGCGGAATCCAGGGTTATTCTGCCCAGATTCGACTTGACATATGCAATAGTTTAGCATAGTATGTTGACAAATAGTCAACTTACTATGTTAAATAATGATAGTTTTGTTTCTGAAACCGGAGGAGAAGGCGAGATGGCCATCAATGTCCGCCGCAGCATCCCGGCTGAGATCTTCGATTATCAGACCTTGGTCGAGGCATTAAAGGGCCTGGCTTACCCCAGGAACAAGATTAACGACCTCCTCAGACAGGAAGCCATCGTCAGGGTCAAGAAGGGTCTGTATGTTTTCGGCGACAATTACAGAAGATACCCCTATTCGAAGGAGCTGCTGGCCAATCTCGTCTACGGCCCCTCCTATGTTTCTCTCGATTATGCGCTCGCCTATCACGGGCTCATCCCTGAGAGGGTCGAGGCCCTGACGTCTGTAACGCCAAGACGCTCACGCAGGTTCAGCACGCCGGCGGGGCTCTTCATCTATCGTCAGATCCCTGCCCGGGCCTATGAAGTCGGGATGGTCCGAGTGGAAGGGGAGCACGGCCAGGCGTTCCTGATCGCCTCTCCCGAGAAGGCCCTGGCGGACAAGGTCGTATCGGTCCGCGGCGCCCACATTGCCAATATCGGAGAGATGGGCCGGTTCCTCGAGGAGGACCTGAGGATCGACGCCGGCGCCCTCCGACCCCTTTCCGCTGAGAAGATCGCCGAGCTCGCCGGACGCTACCGATCCTTGAGGCTCAGGCGCCTCAGCGGGTTCCTGAGGCGAATCCAGATGTCTGAAAAGGAGGCCAGCCATGAATGAGGTTGTCCGTCAGATGCTGGCCACCTACGAGATCCGCTCGGTGGAGGATTCCCTGTGGGCGCTGAGGGAGGTCATGCAGGAGATCGCGCTCCTCGGCCTCTGGAGGGGCAAGTTCTTCGAGAAGGCAGCCTTCTATGGCGGCACGGCGCTCCGGGTGCTCTACGGGCTCGATCGGTTCTCCGAGGACCTGGATTTCTCGCTCCTGGAAAAGAGCGAGGGCTTCGATCTCTCCGACTACGGCGAGTCCCTAAAGAGGGAACTCGGTTCCTTTGGCTTTGCGGTCGAAATCGAGAGCAGAAAGAAGCAGACTCAAGTCCAATCCGCTTTCCTGAAGGCCGACACGCGGACCGAGATGATAACAGTCGAATTCGAGCGAGGCCTCGTCCAGCCGGTCCCCCGGAACCAGGTGCTGAAGATCAAGCTCGAAGTCGACACCGATCCGCCTCAGGGGTTCACAACGGAGGTCCGCTACCTCCTCCGGCCGCTCCCGTTCGCAGTCAGGACGTTTAGCTTGCCCGATCTTTTCGCCGGAAAGATGCACGCCGTCCTCTGCCGCGAATGGAAGAGCCGGGCCAAGGGCCGGGACTTGCGCGACCTGGTCTGGTTCGCGGCTTATCATCCCGAGCTGCATCTTGCCCACCTCGAGCAGAGGATGCGTCAGGCTGGACACTGGAAGGGGCCGGCGCCGTTGACGGCAGGGGACCTACGCGACCTGCTAGCAAAGCGGATCGAAAAGGTCGACATCGACCAGATCCGGCGCGAGGTCGCGCCCTTCGTGAAGGACGCGGCCGCTTTGGCGATCTGGTCGAAGGAGTTCTTCCTGGACGTCGCTTCCCGGATTAAAGCCGTCTGATCCAAAGCTCCCCGACAACAATCCCTTGATCGTCCGGGCGTCCGGAAACCTTTTAGAATTCGATGCGTATATGCTAGCGAACGGCCTAATGGTTCTTTTTCCGGCCAGTTGGCCGGCGGATTACGGGCTAAAGGAGGACGACATGAAGAGGGCGGTTAGTGCCTCTGCAATTATACTTGCTCTCTTTTTCGTTCTGGTCCATCCCGGCCTCGGCGGCCAGGCGACCGAAGACCAGATCCGGAAACTCCTTAATGATGCCCAAAACCTCGGCGGCTCGGGCCAGTATGCCAAGGCCCTGGAGAGGGTCCGGCCGCTGGCCGAGCAGTCCGGACGATTCGCCGATAAGCCCGAACTCCAATACGAAGTCCTCGACTACGAGCATTTCCTTCTCCTGAAAACCGGCGCCTTCCGGGAAGCGCTCCAGACCGGATTCAGGATCGAGGAGCTGGGCCGGAAAATCGGCGACCGGAAGTCTCCCTGGGACTGTCTCAAGATCGCCGACGCCTACTTAGGGCTCAAGGAATACGATAAGGCCCTGGATTGGGTCGAAAAAGCGGTCAAGGAACGGGGATTCGCCAAGCTCGATACGCTGCAAGGCGAAAAATTCGCTCCCGTGCGGGAAATCCCGCGTTTCAAGGCGCTGTTGGCGGATGTCGAGAGAAGCCTGGGGATCGGTCAAGCGGCGCGGGATTTTCAAATCACGTTGCTGGACGGCACGGTTTTCGCCCTTTCGAAACAAGCCGGCAAGATCGTGTTGATCGACTTCTGGGATGTCGGATGCCTCCCTTGCCGCAAGGCCATGCCCCATCTCAAGGAGCTCCATCAAAAGTACGGCGGCCGGGGGCTCGAGATCATCGGGATCAGTCTCGATACCGACAGAAACCTCCTCGAAGGGTTTCTCAAGAAATACGATCTTCCCTGGAAGATGGCCTGCACCTTCAATGGCTGGGGTGATGAAACGGCCAAGCTCTACCGCGTCAACTCGACCCCTTCGACCTGGCTGATCGACCGGCAAGGGATCTTGCGCGGCGTCAACCTTTCGGGCGACACCCTGACCAAGGCGATCGTCGACCTGCTCTGAGGCTGTTTCGGACGAAGTTCGGCGATTCAGCGGCACAAATGCGGCTCAGACCCAACTTCTCTTGGCCGTATTGCCTGTAATATCAACTATATAAGTCGGGACTCGCTCGTTCTCCGGATCCAAAGGTCGGAGGTTCGAATCCTCTCAGGCACGACACTCACCATCCGGATGAACATTTTTCCCTGCTCGGAAATCTATTATGATGGTGAGGAAAAGATGATCAACGCGACTCTGATCTATCCTTGCGTTGGATCCTATGTCGCGGCGTTGATCTTCGCGATCCTATATCTGATCGCCCGATAAAGTCTCTCTCTTGCCCAGCCGGAGGTTCGAATCCTCTCAGGCATGCCACGTATTCCCTCCATATGGCCGCTCCGGCCCTAGGCGGGGATGTGGATGCTCCTGTTGCCTGTCTTTTGGAGTATAATAGTCTCGCTTTTTGGACGGGAGGGACACGCGATGACCAAATCGTTGTTGAAGCTGTCTTTGGCGGTCCTGGTCGGGGGACTGGCCGCTGCGTCCTGTATCCTGATGGATAATCCCGAAGGAGACGATCCGGGTTGGCGGAGGATCCCCGACCGTGACGAGCCTCCGGTCGAGGAACGTCCGGAGACGAGCGCCCGGGCGAGCACGGGAACGGAATTCCGCGAGACGGTCGACTTCCGGTCGGGAGGGACCCTCTCGCTCGAGAACGATTACGGCGACGTCGAGATCACGGGCTGGGACCGCGACGAGGTCGACGTCGTGGCCAGGTCTCTGGCCGCCGATTCGAGGGAGCCGCGCTCGGCCCGCCAGTCCGGCAGCCGGAGCGCGCCCCGGGTCGAGCTCCGGGAAACGCGCGACGGCCTCCTGATCAGGACGCCCACGTTCGAAGGCACGGGCCGGCCCCCGGCCGTGATCTATGAGGTCCGCGTCCCCCATTCGGTCGGCCTTTCCGGCATCCGTGTCAGCGAGGGCGACCTCACCATCGAGGACGTCTACGGAGGCCTCGAAGCGTCCGTCGACGAGGGCGACCTCAGGGTCCGGAACTACTCCGGCCCGGTGCGCGCGACCGTCGGGATCGGCACCGCGGACGTCGAGGTCCTTGACCTGCGCGAGGGGGACGAGATCACCATCACCTCGAGCCGGGGGGATATCGTCCTCCACCTCGAATCGGGCGTGGGGGCGATCATCGAAGCTGACGCGCCCCGCGGCGAGGTCAGCAGCGACTTTGACCTCGGCAAGAGGCTGCCGGCGTCGACCGTCAAGGGCTGGATCGGCCAGGGCGGTCCGTCTGTCATCCTGCGGGCCTCGGACGGCAAAATTGAGATCGTCAAGACCAGGGGCACCCCGGCCGGCCGGTAAGCGCCGGGAAAGTGAGGACGCTCATGGACGAACTGCATCGCGATGACGAGGAACGCACGGAGGAGCCCCGGGAAGAGCCGAAAAAGATCTGGGGCCTTGCCATTGGCCTCCTGGTTGTCCTGGCGGCGATCGCCGCTCTTTTTTATTTCTTCTTCATGAAGAAGCCCGAACCCACGCCCGCCGCTCCGGCGGCGTCCGCTTCCGTCCTTCCGGCGGAGGGCGAAGGCGGGCCGGCCGGGCCCGGAGGGGAACCCCTCGCTTTCCCCGCGGTCCCGCTCGCGGCGAGCGACGACACCGTCCGGCAGTTCGCCGCGGCCCTGACGGCGGATCCGGAGTTCGGCAAGTGGCTCCTGACCAAGGACCTCATCCGGACGTTCGTCGTCTCCGTCGACAACGTGGCCAACGGGCTCAGCCCCAGGCCGCACATCGATTTCTTCAGCCCGGACGGCGATTTCCGCGTGGGCCGGACCGCGGCGGGGACGCTCATCGACCCGGCCGCGTATTCCCGCTACGACGCCGCGGTCAAAGTGGCTTTATCGCTCGACGCGACGGCCGCCGCCCGCCTCTATCGCGCCGTCGAGCCGCTCCTGCAGGAAGCCTACAACGAGCTCGGCTACCCGGGCGTGGATTTTGACGACACGCTCGTCCGGGCCATGGCGGAGCTTCTCGAGACGCCGGTCGTCGACGGCCCCATCCTCCTCGAACAGAAGGTCTTGAGCTATGCGATGACCGATCCGGCGCTCGAGGCCCTGAGCCCGGCGCAGAAGCAGCTCCTCCGGATGGGTCCGAAGGGGGTCCAGGTTGTCCACGAAAAGATCGGGCAGCTTGCGGCCGCCCTCGGGATCGCGCCGTCGCGCCTGCCGCGGCCGAAGACCTACTCGACGGCGGGCCGCTAGCCCGCGTCCTTCTTCCAGCGGAACGGTTTTTTGTTCCTGAAGTCCGGGACAAGGTGCTCGTCCGTCCGGAAAGGCTCCGGCTGGAGGAACAGGTGGTCGAGCTCCAGGGCGCTGGCCCGGTCGGCCGCCCGCCGGTATTCCTCCGGGGACACGCTTCTCCGGATCTCCTCGGGGGCCTTGAAACAGGCGCGGTACTGGCTCATCAAGCTCAGCCCGATGTACGGAGAGAGATTCCCTCCGATCCAATCGAGAAGGACGAGTGTGTCCTCGACCGCGCCCGGCAGGACAAGGTGCCTGACGACGAGCCCCTTGCGGGCCGTTCCGTCGGGGCCGAGGTCGAGGGCCGGCTGCTGCAGTGACATCTCCCGGACGGCCTCGGAGGCTTTGACGAAGTAGTCGTGAGCGGCGGAATATTTCTTGGCGAGAACCGGGGAGTGGTATTTGAGGTCGGGCATGTAAATATCGACGATCCCTTCGAGGGCCTGAAGGACGGCCACGCTGTCGTAGCCGTTGGAGTTCCAGACGAGAGGGATGTCGAGGCCTTCCGGCAGGGCCGTGCGCAGGGCCCGCAGGACGGGCAGAACGACATGGGTCGGCGAGACGAGGTTGATATTGTGAGCGCCCTGGGCCTGGAGGCCGAGCATCAGGGCGGCCAGCTCGTCCTCAGTGACGGGCTGGCCCTCGAGGTGCCAGCTCAGCTGGTAGTTCTGGCAAAAGAGGCACTTGAGGTTGCACCCGGTGAAGAAGATCGTCCCCGATCCGGACCGGCCGCTGATGACCGGCTCTTCGCCGAAGTGGAGCAGGGC